>ENA-UPSB01003750-UPSB01003750.1-bioreactor-metagenome-genome-assembly--contig:-NODE-3750-length-11242-cov-4.953428_pt1 | contig 11242 bp, 9 predicted proteins | sample MGYA00238182_ERZ773286 | MGnify/ENA primary metagenome ERZ773286 (study PRJEB29026, sample SAMN07631240) | bioreactor metagenome | isolation source: Switchgrass digestor | place: USA: Dartmouth... | reverse complement strand
AGCAGAGGACTGAAAATCCTCGTGTCGGCGGTTCGATTCCGCCCTGAGGCACCATCGGAAGCGATACCTTCTGTGTAAGCAGAAGGTTTTATTTCTTTGGTTGTGTTATTTACATTTGTTGGCTTATCCTCTTGACTGAAATTAGGAATATAAATATAATTATACTTACCCACAAAAATTAAATAAGCGGAAGTGGCTCAGTGGTAGAGCATTGGCTTCCCAAGCCGAGGGTCGCGGGTTCGAATCCCGTCTTCCGCTCCAAACAAAGTCCGAAATGCCAGCAAAAGGCTGGCTTTTTTAACGCAGGGCCTATGGGCCGAAAGGAGCTGAAATTTGTATGTTGACCAACTTCGGCAGAAACAGGCACCTGGCAAAAGGATTGCGCCTGACGACGATTCTTTTACTAGGGTTGGCGGTTCTGCTGAGTTTAAGCGGTTGCGACAGTCTTGAGGAGGGAGTAAAGAAAGCGCAAGCCTTTATTCCCGAGAATTACGAGCTTGTCCACATTGAACAGGTCAGTGAAGATTCAGGAATAGTGTTTTACACTTATGACGAAGAATTGAGTGCCGGAATTTTTGCCAAGAATAAATTTGGCTGGGAATGGGTTGGCAACGGAATAGGTAAACTGGTATCATTTCCTGAAGGTCTTCAATGGCGCTATGCTGATTTGGCAGTCAACGATAAAATAATATACTCGGTATATTATGGCAAAGTCGTCAATAAAGATATAACAAGGATTACAGTAACGACTACAAACGGGGAAACTGTTGAGGGCAAAATCATAGATGCGGACGGACTTAAACTGTGGTATGCTTTTGTAAGTGAGCCTCAGATCCCGTCAGTTAACGCCGATATTGTCGGATATAACCAAGACGGTGAAGTTGTATATTTATTCAGTCAGCCAAATTAAAGGAGTAAGGAGAGAGTAGTCAATGGCCAAACACGTTCAGACAGTTGTTAAAGGAAATCTTAGCGCAACGGTAAAAACCGGCGGTTGCGGTCAATGTCAGACATCATGCCAATCCGCTTGCAAAACCTCCTGCACTGTTGGCAATCAAGTTTGTGAAAGATAAGCAGTTTTAAAGCTGTCGGGACCATGTTGAAAAAACAGGTCCTGTTTTATTTTTTGACATTTTTTTATTTCGCTCTGAAAGACAGGCAGTGGTATAATAAAAATAAAAATTAGGAAGAGGAAAAGAATGCTCGGTTTAAATAAGTCGGAGTTGAATTTGAATAATTATGATTTGCAAAAAAATGTTCACCTTTACCGCCAAGGTGGCTTAAATATAGCTTACGACGTTAATTCAGGCTCCTTGCATTTACTTGACGATAAAACATATGCTTTTTTGGCCGAATTGACAGATCTCCAGAAGGCCGATCCGGCCTTGCTGGAAAACGGTGAAAAACTGCTGAACACCGCAGGCTGCAGCCTTGAGGCCGATGAAAAGGAGGAAATAGTCCAGGAACTGGCCGAACTGCAAAAGGCCGATATCCTTTTTTCCCGCGAGGCGGAAGAAGTAAATCCCGATTATCCGGAAAGGCCGCTGATTAAAGCAATGTGCCTGCATGTGGCCCATGACTGCAATCTGCGTTGCCACTATTGTTTTGCCGAAAGCGGATCCTTTGGCGGCAGCCGAGGATTGATGAGTTTGGATACGGGCAAAAAGGCTATTGACTTTCTGCTGGAAAACAGCGGCAACAGACCCCATTGTGAAGTGGACTTTTTTGGCGGCGAACCGTTGCTGAATTTTGACGTTATCAAAGAACTGGTCAGATATGGGCGCCAAAGGGCTGAAGCGGCAGGGAAAAAAATCAAATATACCCTTACGACCAATGCGGTTTTGCTGAATGATGCAGTGGCCGAATATCTGGAACAGGAAGGTATCAGCGTAGTACTTAGTCTGGACGGCCGACCGGAAGTAAATGATAAAATGAGGCCTTTTGCGAACGGGAAAGGAAGTTATGACCGTATAATCGACAATATCCTGAAGTTTATAGCCAAAAGGCCTAACACCTCCCGCTATGCTATCGGTAAGTATTATTATGTCCGGGGAACTTATACCCACTATAATACGGATTTTTACAAAGATGTTTTGCATTTGGCCGATTTGGGGATAAATAGAATCTCCCTCGAGCCGGTTGTGGCTCCGGCTGAACAAAGCTATGCCCTTCAACCGGAGGATTTGACCCAAATTAAGCAGAGTTACGATATTCTCGCCGAAAAAGTATTGGAATATGCCCGTAACGGAAAGGAATTCACTTTTTTCCACTTCAATGCCGGTCTGGATGACGGGCCGTGTCTGCCTAAACGGATATCCGGCTGCGGTGCGGGTCACGAATACGTTGCCGTTTCGCCTGAAGGAGATATTTACCCCTGTCATCAGTTTGTGGGCCAGCAAAAGTACAAACTCGGTTCGTTAAATGATTCGCCTGTAGCTCTGGACAACGAGAAAGTTCAAAGTTTCCGCCAGGCCAACATATATGCGAAAGAAGACTGTAGGAGATGCTGGGCGCGGTTTTCCTGCAGCGGGGGTTGCCATGCCGCCAATGTGGCCCATGGCGGGGAGCTTACGAAAATATATCCTTTTGGCTGCGAGATCCAGAAAAAAAGGCTTGAAATCGCCTATTACTTAAAAATAAAAGAAAAAATGGAACAGACTCAGCGATTTCAAACAGTGAGCTGAAATTTGGCCCCAGGCTGTTTGAGCGTCAGATTTTAAGGAAAAATTAAAGAAAATTGCTTATTCTGGCTATGTTCTTTTAAAAACAATTATGCTTAAATAGTTTAGAAAAGTTATTCGAAAAGAAAGTAAAAGGAGAAACCAAAATTGCCTAAGAAATTTCAAAGATGGACTATAATTTTCATAGTTGCAGTGCTTTGTATATCTTTAATAGGGACTTCCTTTGTAGCAATATTTGTGCCTGATGATAACCAGGATCAGACAGCGGTGGATACGGAAATAATCCGGCAAGAATATGAACAGCGCAAACAGATTACAGAGCTTTTGAGTCAAAAAGTTGCAGAAAATCCGGATGACTTGGATGCCAAAATCGCTCTGGCCGATGCTTATTACAGCAAAGCGGCGGTGTCTGTTCAAATTAATGTCCAGGAATACCAGCAGGATTTGCAAAGTGCTATAGACCTCTATCAGCAGGTTCTGGAGAAAACACAAGACAACGAAGTCTTGCTTAAATTGGCCAATACCGCTTTTTTGGCCGGCAACAACGAGGTAGCGGAAAAATCCTATACGGAACTTCTGGCCCGAGAACCTGAAAACATCGATGGGTTGTACGGTTACGGCATGTATCTGTTTTATGAAAAGGAAGATCCTAAACAAGCCGCGGCTAATTGGCAAAAGGCCTTGAACCTTACGACGGACGAAAACTTTAAAAAGGCATTGCAAGAAATGATTGACATAGCGGAGTCGATAGATCTTGACAGTTTAGAAGAGCAAGACAATTCCGAAGGTAATTCTCAAGAATAGCAACATTAAAATCAGTGCTTATTGGTCTTTACCTGATGAATTTAAGGCAAAATACTAAGAAGGTGAATTAATGCATTTTGCGACATTGGCCAGCGGTAGCTCGGGCAATTCGGTATTGGTAGGAGAAGGGGATCGCAATTTTTTGATCGACTGTGGTATTACGGCCAAAAGATTGCTTGCCAATTTGCGGATGCTGAATGTAAGTCCTTCCAAGATCGAGGGAATTATAATAACTCATGAGCATTCCGATCATATAAGAGGCGTGGGAGTTTTGGCGCGCAAACTCAAGATACCGGTTTACGCTACCGCGCCCCTTTGGCAAGAGATTGACCCTATTCTTGGCGAGCTGGACGAGAGTCAGAAGATAGTGATTGAAGATTTTGCAAGGCTTGCCGGTCTGGATATTAAGCTGGTTCCCACTTCCCACGATTGCCGAGCCAGCTATGGACTTAAGGTTTTTGGCCTAAAGCATACCCTTGGTATAGCTACCGACAGCGGAATAATAACCGAGGAAATGCATAAGAATTTTCAGGGATGTGATGCTTACATATTGGAGGCTAACCATGACCTCCAAAAACTTTGGCAGGGAAGGTACCCGTGGTACTTGAAAAAACGCATAGCGAGCAACGTAGGACATTTAAGCAATGTTCAATTGGCGGAAGCATTGAGGGAGTGGCTAGCCGAAAACACGCAAAAAGTAGTGTTAGCTCACCTCAGCGAAGAGAATAACACCCCCGAACTTGCCCTGAGCACTGTTGTGGGGATTCTCAAAGACTCGCCTGCCAGAAAGAGATGCTCTCAGCTTAAAATAAGAGTTGCTCCGAGACATGTGCCGCATGAACTCATCACCTTGGAAGATTTAGGTTAACCTTTAATCGTCTGGAGGGGTCACTTTATGGATTATTATCATGATGACCGGTATGAAAGCAGATACGAACGAAGACCGCGGATTGTATCCACTGTACTCCTGGCAGTGATCAGTGCTATTTTGGGGGGGTTAATCGCTGTAGCGCTGGTGCCGTCGGTTTATCCCCGAACCACTGTAGAAGGCGGTAATAACGTGATTTTAAATCAGGGAGGATCGCCGCCGATTATCTATAAAGGCGAGGAAGGAGAGTCGCCGATAGTTCGAATAGCCAGCACCGTTGGCCCTGCTGTGGTGGGAGTATCCAATTTCCAGTACATGGGCAGTATTTTTGGTGGTGGCGGATTGACTGAAGTCGGCAGCGGTTCGGGTTTTATAATTGACGCTAAAAACGGTTATATCGTTACCAACAATCACGTTATAGAAGGAGCCCAAGAAATCATGATATCTCTGGCTGACGGCCGGGATATTCCGGGCATTCTGGTTGGTGCAGATCCAAGGACTGATTTGGCGGTCATAAAAATTGAAGATACAACCAATTTAACGGAAGTCCAACTCGGCGACTCCAACAGTATTAAAGTAGGTGAACCGGTAGTTGCGATAGGAAATCCCGGCGGAAGAGAATTTGCCCGTACAGTTACGGCCGGAATAATATCAGGAACAGGGCGGTTTTTGATGTTGCAGGGTGAAGCCAGTTTTAGCCTTATCCAGACAGATGCGTCGATCAATCCCGGCAACAGCGGCGGACCGCTGGTAAACTACAGCGGACAGGTTATCGGTATAAATTCCGCGAAACAGGTTCAAACCGGTTTTGAAGGGATGGGCTTCGCAATTCCGATTTCTGATGCTTTGCCGGTAATCAAACAGCTTATTGAAAAAGGTTATGCCAGCCATCCGGCTTTGCAAGTGAGTATTGACGACCGTTATACCCCCGAGTATGCCAGCTACAGGGGTTGGCCTGCCGGTTGCTATGTAGCCCGGGTTATCCCGAACGGGGCTGCGGCCAAAGCTGGGATTAAAGCCGGCGACATTGTAACTGCAATCAACGGCGTAAAAATTACCAACTCTTATGAATTGACTCATCAGTTGTTTAAATATAAGCCCGGGGACACGGTAGAGGTAACTTACTTTCGGGCCGGGGAAACCTATACGGTTAAGGTAACCCTTGGAGAAATCCGTTCCGACCAATAGTAATTTGCAGCATAACAGTATAAAAATGGTCACAGGCCTAATGTTGGTTTGAATCTGAGCAATAATCCTGTTGCCATTGACCGGCGACAGGATTATTAACACTTTATCCGATATTTTTGCCATGAAATGCCTAAGAAGGGAATAACAATTTGTAGAAAAGACGAAGCCAATAGAATAAAATATTAAAAAGCATGGCCAAGTCCTCTTGTTAAATTGGTATTTCTTTAGGACTGTGAAATTTGTTATAATAAATTATTAAAGCCGAAACAGTATTTATTTGATTATGACTAAATATTTTAAAAGGAGAAAGATAGATGGGAAAAGTTTTGCACATTGGATTGGATGTAGGATCGACCACCGTCAAAATAGCTATTCTTGACGAACAGGATAATTTGGTCTACAGCCATTACCAAAGGCACTTTTCGGATGTTCAGCACACCGTAAGCAATCTTTTGCAAAAGATGTATATACATTTAAAAAATGCGGATGTGACCATGAATGTTACCGGCTCAAGCGGAATGGCAACATCCGCCCAGCTTGGCGTTCCGTTTGTTCAGGAAGTGATAGCATGCAGCGAAGCAGTCCAAAGATTCATTCCGGAAACTGACGTGGCTATTGAGTTGGGCGGCGAAGACGCCAAGATTACCTATTTTGGCGATTCGCCGGAGCTGCGGATGAACGGAACCTGTGCAGGAGGAACCGGTGCCTTTATTGATCAAATGGCCATCCTGCTGAAGACCGATGCTGCCGGTCTGAACGAACTGGCCAAGAATTATAAGGAAATATATCCTATTGCTTCGCGCTGCGGGGTATTTGCGAAGACGGACATTCAACCTCTGCTGAACGAAGGTGCGGCTAAGGAGGACATTGCCGCTTCGATCTTCCAGGCTGTGGTCAACCAGACCATTGCCGGTTTGGCGTGCGGTAAGCCGATCCGCGGCAATGTGGCTTTTTTGGGCGGCCCCCTTTCCTTTTTGTCCGAGCTGCGCAAACGCTTTATCGAAACGTTGAATTTGCGCCCCGAAAATGTTATTGCTCCGGAAAACGCGGAGTACTTCGTAGCAATCGGAGCCGCTTTGGCTTCGAAAAAGAGCCAGGTTTTCGGTTTTCAGACTATCTACCAAAATATTGCAAACTTAAGCAACCAAACTACCGAAAGCACCTTTTTACCGCCGCTGTTTGCCAGCGAGGAAGAATATGCGGAGTTTAGGCGCAGGCACAATAAACACTCGGTTGTCAAAAAGCCGCTGAGCGAAGTATCCGGGCCTTGTTTTCTGGGCATTGACGCCGGTTCGACGACCACGAAGCTGGCTCTGATCGATCAGCAGGGAAATTTGGTTTATTCCCACTACGGAAGCAATGGCGGCAGTCCGCTGAATTCGACGATTGAAGCTTTAAAAAAGCTTTACGAGGTATTGCCTGACAAGGCTAAGATCTGCCAGGCCGTTGTCACCGGTTACGGCGAAGCGCTGATCAAAGCCGCTCTGAAAGTGGATCACGGCGAGATTGAAACCGTTGCCCATTTAAAAGGCGCTGAACATTTTCTGCCCGGGGTCACTTTTATCCTGGATATCGGCGGTCAGGACATGAAATGCCTGCAGGTCAGAGACGGGGTCATTTACAACATTATGTTGAATGAAGCCTGCTCTTCTGGTTGCGGCTCCTTTATCGAAACCCTGGCCAAGTCTTTAAGTCTGCCGCTGGAAGAGTTTGTGCAAAAAGGTCTTTTTTCTCCGACTCCGGTGGATTTGGGAACCCGCTGTACCGTATTCATGAACTCCAAAATAAAACAAGTCCAAAAAGAGGGAGCGGACATTGGAAGCATTGCCGCAGGAATAGCCTATTCGGTGGTCAAGAACGCTTTGTACAAAGTAATCAGATTGCACAGCGCCGAGGAAATAGGCGACAAAGTTGTGGTTCAAGGCGGAACCTTTAATAATGATGCGGTGCTCAGAGCTTTTGAACTGGTTACGAAAAGAGAAGTAATTCGTCCGGATATAGCCGGAATTATGGGGGCATTCGGCGCCGCTTTAATTGCCAGGGAAAGATATGAAGAATCCGGTAAGGAATCAACTTTGCTCCGACCGGAAGAGCTGGGCAATTTCCAAACGGAGATAAGCACAAGGCACTGCGGTCTGTGCGGCAATAATTGTTTGCTCACTATTAACACCTTCTCCGACGGACGGGAATTCATTACCGGAAACCGTTGCGAAAGAGGAGCTGGTTTGACCACAACCAAATCGGAACTTCCTAATCTTTATGCCTATAAATACAAAAGGATTTTCGGCTATAAGCCGCTGAAGAAAGAAGAAGCGCCGCGCGGCGAGGTAGGAATTCCGCGGGCTTTGAATATGTACGAACACTATCCCTTCTGGTTTACTTTCTTTACCGAGTTGGGCTTTAGAGTGGTTTTATCGGCTCATACTTCGAAGAAGATCTTCGAGATGGGCATGGAAACCGTACCTTCCGAATCCCTGTGCTATCCGGCTAAACTGACCAACGGCCATATTAAAGATTTAATTAACAAAGGGGTCAAATTAATTTTCTACCCCTGTGTTCCGAGAGACGAAAAAGAGTTTGAAGAAGCCAATAATAACTATAACTGTCCGATTGTTACCTCCTATCCGGAAGTAATCAAGGCCAACGACGATGAATTGAGGAAAAAAGGAATAAAGTTTATTTATCCGTTTTTGCCGATGAACGACATGGAGCGCTTAAAAGAGCGCTTATCCGAGGAATTGGCTTTTTTGGGTTTGACCAAACAGGAAATTAACCAAGCGGTGGACAAAGCCTATCAAGAGCGGGAAGCCGTTCGCAGAGACATAAGGGCCAAAGGTGAGGAAGTGCTGGCTTACCTTGAAAAGCATTATAAAAAAGGCATTGTTTTGGCCGGCAGACCTTACCATATAGATCCGGAAATAAATCACGGCATACCTGAAATGATCACCGGTTTGGGACTTGCGGTGCTGACGGAAGACTCCGTTGCCCATTTGGGTAAGGTCGAAAGGCCGTTAAGGGTGCTGGACCAATGGGTATATCACTCCAGACTTTATGAAGCGGCCAGCTTCGTGACCACCAGGGACGATTTGGAGTTGGTGCAGCTCAATTCCTTCGGCTGTGGCTTGGATGCGGTCACTACCGACCAGGTCCATGAAATATTGCAACAATACCGTAAGACTTACACTTTGATAAAAATAGACGAAATAAACAACCTCGGGGCGGTTCGGATTCGTATCCGTTCCTTACTGGCCGCTATGCAGGAGCGGGAAAGAAAGAAAATAAAAGCCCGCAAATTGTACGATATGCCTAAGAGGGTAATCTTTACCGAAGAAATGCGTAAAGAATACACCATCCTTTCCCCGCAGATGGCTCCGATTCATTTTGAGTTGATTCAAGAAGCCGCCCGTCAGGAAGGTTATAGAGTTGAAGTGTTGCCGGACGTCGAGCCGGCTGCGGTGGAGGAAGGATTGAAACACGTCCACAACGACGCCTGTTATCCGTCAATTCTCGTCGTGGGACAGATTATGGCCGCTCTTAAATCCGGCCGTTATGACCTAAATCGTACTGCCGTTATCATGTCCCAAACCGGAGGAGGTTGTCGAGCCAGCAACTACATCGGTTTTATCCGCAAGGCATTAAGGGATGCCGGAATGGGGCATATACCGGTAATTTCGCTGAATGCTCTGGGTATTGAGACCAATCCCGGATTTAAGATAACGGCCAGAATGGTCAAACGCATGGTAATGGCCGTGGTTTACGGCGACTTGTTAACGAGAGTGTCCAACGCCACCAGGCCCTATGAAAAAAATCCCGGCGAAGTAAACCGGCTTGTAGACAAATGGCTTAATGATCTAAAACCGAGCTTGGCCAGAATGAACATCAGAGAATATCACAGCAATATCCGTAAGATCGTAAAAGAATTCGACAATATTGAGTTGTTGGAGGTTAAAAAGCCGAAAGTCGGAGTCGTTGGCGAGATTTTAGTGAAATACCATCCTTTTGCCAATAACTTCATTGTGGATATTATAGAAAAAGAAGGCGCCGAAGCCGTAATGCCGGATTTGCTGGACTTCTTCCTGTACTGTTTGCACAATGGGATTTACAGCTACGAAAAACTTGCGGGCAGTTTTAAAGGCAATCTCATTTCCCGCTATTTAATTTGGCGGATAGAAAATTACCGCAAAGTTATGAAAAAAGAATTGAAAAAGAGCAAACGTTTTGAGCCGCCGATATCGATCTATGAACTGGCCGGCCTGGCTGAGAAGATAATGCATCTCGGCCACCAGACAGGGGAAGGTTGGTTTTTGACTGCGGAAATGTTGAAACTGATTAAAAGCGGAGCAAATAATGTGGCCTGTCTGCAGCCTTTTGCCTGTTTGCCCAACCATATTGTCGGTAAGGGCATGGTCAGGGAAATCAGAAGACATTATCCTGAGGCCAATATTGTTCCGATCGATTATGACCCGGGAGCAAGTCAGGTTAACCAAGTAAACAGACTAAAACTGATGTTGTCGGTAGCTTTTAAGAACCTGGAATCCGCTAAGCCCGGTTCCGAACAATCCGAACAATGCGCGAGCTGCAGACAGCGCAAGCTTGAAGAAGAATTTGCCGTTAAAGATCAAATTATTGCGAAATAAAAGTTAAAGGTCATATTACAGTTTTCCGCCGTTTTGCATCATATGCTGTTCGGCGAAGGCTACCATTTTCTTTACCATCTGTCCGCCAATGGGGCCTCCTTCCAAACCGTTTTGGCGGGAGGAAACATCTCCTTTATAATGGTCGTTATTTTCGCGAACGAAGTTAAGTCGCCCAATTTCAGCGGCTGCTTCCATTTTGAGCTGCTGCAAAAGTTTCTTTTTGCTTTCGCTGGTTCTGCCCACAATTATCACCTCCATTAAGTAGTATTGTCCGAAAAATCTGTTGTTTTCCTTGAAAAAAAATATAGTTCCGGATAATTCTGTTCAATATAGCTTATCTTTACTTTATTGTTTTTGTAGGCTATAATATAATAAATGCTTTCCAAAATATTTTGAAAAATATAATAACGCTTTGGCGATTATCTTAAAGGTAGTCGCTGTATATTTTTTTATGAGGAAAAAGAAAGGATAGGATTGGAGATACCATGGAGAAAGAAATTTACATCACCCAAGCCGATAAAACCAAACTGGAAAAACTGATTTACGAAGCCCAAGAATATAACCTTTTTAAAAGAGATTATCTAAAAAAGCTTGAAAAAGAGATTCAAAGAGCCAAGGTTGTGGAATCCAAGGATATACCGAACGATGTTATCACTATGAATACTTGTGTATCCTTGGTTGATTTGGAGAGCGGGGAAGAAATGATTTATACTTTAGTTTTCCCGGATAAAGCTGATTTATCGGATAACCGAATTTCTATTCTGGCTCCGATCGGTACGGCTATATTGGGTTACAGAGTCGGAGATATTATAGAATGGCCTGTGCCAAACGGTACTGTTAAACTTAAAGTAAACAAAATTCTCTATCAACCCGAAGCTTCGGGAAATTATGAGCTATAATGTTGCAGGTAAAAATTTTGGCCGTAGGGAAGATTAAAGAAAAATATTTAAAAGAAGGAATAGCCGAATATTCGAAGCGCTTGGGGGCTTATGTCAGGCTGGAAATCGTCGAAGTGGAAGACGAGCCCTGCCCGGACAGGGCTACCGCTGCCGAAGAAGAGAAGA
>ENA-UPSB01003744-UPSB01003744.1-bioreactor-metagenome-genome-assembly--contig:-NODE-3744-length-11255-cov-3.748125_pt1 | contig 11255 bp, 10 predicted proteins | sample MGYA00238182_ERZ773286 | MGnify/ENA primary metagenome ERZ773286 (study PRJEB29026, sample SAMN07631240) | bioreactor metagenome | isolation source: Switchgrass digestor | place: USA: Dartmouth... | reverse complement strand
AGGGAACAATAACCTCTCCAAAAAGATCATTCTTTTCCTCTTTCTTGATGCTTACATTTACCTTTTTCAGGGTGAGGCGGTGGCTGTCGGTGGCAGCCATATTGAGGAACTGTTCATCTTTAAACTCCATATATATCCCTGTAAATACCGGCCTAGATTCATCCTTCGCCACAGCTACGGATACCTGCCTAATGCTTTCGGAAAAAAGCAGGGGATCAACACTTAAGCGGTATTCCAACTGGTCCCCTTCATCCTCAGGAAATTCTTCCACTTCAAAAAGGTTCAGCTTAACTATGGAATCGCCGTACTTCATGTATAATCTCTTTCCGCTTTCATCAAGGCCCAATTCAATCTGCTCGTCGGGAAGCCTTTTTACAAGATCAACAAAGTACTTTGCGGGAACTACGGCTTTTCCCTCTTCCTGTACATGGGTATTAAAACCATACTTAATTCTCAGTTCCATGTCAGTGGCTTCTAAAAACATTTTTCCTTCAGAAGCTTGAATCAAAATTCCCGTAAGAATGGGAATTGTGCTGTGTGCGGCTACAGCCCTGTACACACTGTTGACCGCATGCTGGAGATCCTTCTGCTGGCATAATATGTGCATCAAATTCATCTCCCTTTTTCCTTTTTAAGCTTTGTAAAAATTAAATCCTTGGAAGATTAAGGAAAGCTGCGTTTTTTATTTATTTTTTCATCTTTTTTCATCAATTGATCATAAAAACAGAAGCAGTAGTAATAGTAGTAATGTTGGAGATGTGGAAAACTAAACAAAATCTTTTTCTTTATGGATTCTTCGTCTGTTGAACAGCTGTGGTTAAAGTATTCAGATCAGGAGGATAATTTGGTGATTTGATTTTTTAAATGTTCAATTTCTTCCTTTAATGCTGGGTTTTTGAGAATCTCCTTTGATATTTTTTCACAGGCATGAATCACCGTTGTGTGATCCCGTCCTCCAAATTTGCTTCCAATGGTGGGAAGCGAAGCATCGGTAAGCTCCCTTGAAAGATACATGGCAATCTGTCTGGGAAAAGCAATTGAGCGGTTCCTTTTCTTTGACTTCAATTCGGATATGTTTATTTTGTAGTGATTTGATACCTTTTCTTGTATGAGATCAATGGTTATGGGCACAGGCTTTCTTTGGGGAATGATATCCTTTAAAATTTTTGCTGCAAATTCTACATCTATTTGTTCATTGGTGATGGAAGCATAGGCTGCTACTTTAAGAAGTGCTCCTTCAAGTTTGCGTATATTTGTATGTATGTTATCGGCAATGTACTCCATTACTTCATTGGGAAGAACAATTTTTTCAAGTTCTGCTTTCTTTTTTAAGATGGCCAAACGGGTTTCGTAGTCGGGGGGCTGTATATCCGTAATTAAGCCCCATTCAAAACGTGATCTAAGCCGATCCTCTAAGGTCGGTATTTCTTTTGGGGGCCTATCGCTGGAAATTATTATCTGCTTGTCCGCTTCATAAAGGGTATTAAAGGTGTGGAAAAACTCTTCCTGGGTTCGTTCTTTTCCTGCCAGAAACTGAATATCATCAATAAGTAAAACATCAATATTTCTGTATCTGTCTCTGAACTCTGCGGTTTTATCGTCGCGGATGGAATCAATAAGCTCGTTGGTAAATTTTTCTGAGCTGACATATACTACCCGGTAATTGGATATTTTGTTGATAACATAGTGACCTATGGCGTGCATTAGGTGGGTTTTTCCCAAACCTACTCCTCCGTAAATGAAAAGGGGGTTGTAAGCGTGTGCTGGGGCTTCAGCAACAGCTAAACATGCAGCATGGGCAAAGCGGTTGCTGTTTCCAATAACAAAGGTATCAAAGGTGTATTTTGGATTCAAATGAGTGGTCATAATGCCTTTAGTTTCTAAGGTAAGGGAGCGCCTTGGAAAGGAAAAATCTCCTGATTTGTCAGAAGTTGTGAATATTATGTGGACTTCTTCCTTTAAAATTTTCTCCATTGTACTCTGAATTAAGCTGTAGTAGCGGGCTTCCAGCCACTCCTTTGCAAATTCATTGGGAACGGAAATCAATGCCCTGCTGTTTTCAAGGCTTAATAATTGAGTGGGTTTGAGCCATGTTTCAAAGCTTGTTCTACTGATTTCTCTTTTTAGGATATCTAGGGTAAGTTTCCAAAGGGTATCAAGGTTTAAAGACATAAAAACTCCTCCCGGGATAAATGGTGAATTTTTTGTGAGGATTTTTGAAAATCTTAGGAAAAAAAAGTGAAAAAGGAAAAGAGATGTTCTGTTATTTTGAAGAAAAAAGTCGAGTTTAGATTGCTCTTATAATAGCAAAATTTATCCACATATTCAAAACTGTGAGGATAAAGAAATTCAGAAAAAATGGAAACAATTTAATAAATTGTGGATAAATTCTCAGCTGAGTTTATGTTTTGCTTGACATTTAAATATAGCACAGATATAATTTTAATGTATTTTTTGGGTAATACTGCATATTTTGAGGGTTAAGAGGGGGCAAAATACCATGAAAAGAACTTACCAGCCGAATAAGAGAAAGAGAAAAAAGGTTCATGGATTTAGAAAGAGGATGAGGAATAACAGTGGGAGAAAGGTGCTCAGCAGAAGAAGGGCAAAGGGAAGAAAGGTTCTCAGTGCATAAAAGAAGGCCGCTAAAAAGTGGCCTTTTGGAATAATTAGGGAGTTCATGGAGTAGATTATTTATTAAAAAAATTAGTTCCAGGAGTTTCTGCTGTGCTTAAAAAATATTTAAGAATCAGGCGGAATGCTGACTTTAGGAGGGTTTACAGAGCGGGTAAAGCTGTCCCCGGAAAATTTTTAGTGCTGATATTTAAGGAGAATGGGGTCGGTATAACCCGTTTTGGTTTTTCTATATCAAAAAAAATTGGTAAAGCAGTGGTAAGAAATAGGGTAAAAAGGGTTTTAAGTGAGATCTGCAGGCTCCATCTTAATGAAGTAAAAGAAGGATATGATATTGTATTTATAGGAAGAAGCAGCGTAGGAAAGGGCAGCTTTAAGGATTTGGAAAAGGAATTTTTTAAGCTTATAAAAAAGGCCGGTCTTTATAAGGAAATACAGGTAAATGGGAATGGAATAGAATGAAAAAGGTGGTAATAAAACTTATAAGGATATACCAGGGGTTTTTTTCTCCCCTTTTCCCCAAAAGCTGCAGGTTTTATCCAAGCTGCTCCCAATTTTCTGTACTGTCCATAGATAGCTACGGGATAATCCTTGGACTTTACTGTACCCTAAGGAGGATTTTTAAGTGCCACCCCTTTAATCCTGGAGGCGTTGAATATCCCCAAGCGTACGAGAAGGATTTCATCTTTAAAATTATAAAAAAGGCTTTAAATGGTTTTAAAATAATAGGGGATGGTATTTCCTCTAAAAAAGGAGAATTTTAGGGGTCTGTTTAAATTAATATGGGAGGTGAATCCTGCAGGGCGTCCGGTAACTGTCTTGTTTTAAAAAGAGGGGTTAACCGGATTGCAGGTAATATTATGATTGACGCTATAGTTGATTTTATGGGGCGGTCGCTGCAGTTTTTTTATCTTTTAACTAAAAATTTAGGAGTTCCCAATTACGGGCTGGCAATAATTATTTTTACTTTTTTTATAAAGCTTGTTTTATTTCCCCTTACCCGAAAGCAGTACGTTTCAATGGCTAAAATGCAGGAGATACAGCCAGAATTAAGAAGGATTCAGCAGAAATACAAGAATAATCCTGAAAAATCCCAGCAGGAAATGCTGAAGCTGTATCAAAAGCATGGTGTTAATCCCTTTGCCGGCTGCCTGCCTATATTGATTCAGCTTCCCATTTTATTGGCGCTGTTTAAGGCTCTGAAGGACTTTTTTGATCCCCAAAGGCACCCCGACTTTGTTAATATTGAAATGGCAAGCTTTCTATGGGTTCCCAATCTTGGAAGTCCAGATCCCATCATCCTGCCAATTTTGGTTGCTGTAAGCACCTTTGTCCAGCAGAAAGTTTCAATGCAGTTGGGAGCAGCTGGAGGAACAGGGGATCAGACTCAAAAGGTACTTTTGTACTTCATGCCCCTCTTCATTGGTTATATCAGCCGAACTTTTCCTGCCGGACTGGCACTTTATTGGGTGATGTACAGTTTATTTGGTATTATTGAACAGGTATTGATAAAAAGAAAGACGGTGGTGGTAAAGGAGGAAGCCGGTAAAAAATGAACAGTGTTGAGGCAACGGGAAAAACCGTAGAGGAAGCAATTGAGGCAGGGCTAAAGCTTTTGGGTGTGGAAAGGGATTATGTAAATGTTGAAATATTGGAGGAACCAAGCAGGGGTTTGTTTGGAATTATAGGAACGAAGCAGGCAAGGGTTAAGCTGGAATTGAAATTGGATGTGCAGTCATTGGCTAAGGAATTCATCAGAGAAGTATGTGAAAAGATGGGCATAGAGGTTTCGGTACAGCACGAAAAAAGGGGAGATTATTATTATTTTTATATAAGCGGACAGGATATGGGAATTCTTATTGGGAGAAGGGGTGAAACCCTTGATGCCCTACAGTACCTTGTTAACTTGATGGTGAATAAGAAGCTTTCCAAGGTAGGAGCCCGGGCAAAGATAATTTTGGATGCGGAAGGGTATCGGAAAAAGAGAGAAAAGACCCTTATAAGATTGGCCAAGAGGCTTTCGGAAAAAGTAAAGAAAACGGGAACAAAGATTGTTTTGGAACCCATGAATCCCCAGGAAAGAAGGATAATTCATTCAGCCCTTCAGGGGGATGAAAAGATAGAGACTTACAGTGAAGGGGTTGAGCCTTATAGAAAGGTGGTTATAGCACCAAAGAATAATGAAAGAAGTGCCCAGTAAAAAATACTGGGTTTTTTATTATTTTTTTTTAGGAAAAGATTAATATAGCAGTTATATTTAAGATGAGGTGGTTTTTGTGGAATTTGATACCATTGCCGCCATTTCCACACCCTTGGGTGAAGGGGGAATTGGAATAGTAAGAATAAGCGGGCCCGATGCGGTGAGCATTGCTGAAAAGATCTTTAAACCAAAGGGAAAAAAGGATCTTAGTGAAGTAAAAAGTCATACTTTAACCTTGGGGAGCGTTGTATGTCCCAATACGGGAGAGGTTATAGATGAAGTACTTCTTTCAGTAATGCTTAGCCCTAGGTCCTTTACTAAGGAAGATGTTGTGGAAATAAATTGCCATGGAGGAATAATGCCTTTAAAAAGAACCCTGGAGGCTGTACTCAATGCCGGTGCAAGGCTTGCCCAGCCGGGGGAATTTACAAAAAGGGCTTTTTTGAACGGAAGAATTGATCTAGCTCAGGCGGAAGCAGTAATTGACATTATACGGGCTAAAACCGAGGAAGGATTAAGGGTGGCCGTGGGAAATCTTGAAGGTTCCCTCTCAAAGGAAATAAGAAAATATATGAATGGAATTACGGATATACTGGCGAGAATAGAAGCCAATATAGATTTTCCCGAGGAAGACCCCGAAGCATTTATCAGCAGAAATGAGCTTGAAGAAATGATTGGGGAAATGGTAAAGGAAATTGAGGGGTTTCTTAGGGAAGCGGAAAGGGGAAAAATATTCCGGGAAGGACTGAAAGCAGTTATAGCAGGAAAGCCAAACGTTGGGAAGTCCAGCCTTTTAAATGCACTGCTGAAGGAAAAAAGGGCCATTGTTACGGAAATCCCCGGTACCACCGGGACATAATTGAAGAAATGCTTAATATTGGGGGTATCCCAGTAAGAATCATTGATACCGCTGGAATAAGGAAATCCAAGGATAAGGTAGAGAGAATAGGAGTTAGAAGGTCTGAAAAGTCCATTAAAGAGGCAGATCTGGTGCTTTTGGTGCTGGATGCAGTCACAGGGATAGAGAAGGAAGACGAGATAATTATTGAAAAGGTAAAGGATAAAGAATGCATTGTTTTGATAAATAAGATTGACATCACCGGAAAGATAAATATACCTTTTTATGAAAAGGCCACAGGAAAAGAATGTATAGGAATATCTGCCAAAAAAGGCATAGGCCTAAAGGAAGTGGAAGAAAAAATAAAGGAAAGGGTTTTTAAAGGTAAGATTAATACCACAAGGCCCTTAATTACCCGGGTGAGGCATGAGCAGGCCCTTAAAAAGGCTTTGGAAAGCCTGGGTGAAGGTTTAAAGGCCTGCAGGGATGAACTCCCTTTAGACATCATTGCCATTGATGTAAGGGAAGCATGGGAAGCCCTGGGAGAAATAACTGGGGATAAGGTGGACGAAGAAATTTTGAACCGAATATTTGAGGAATTCTGCATAGGCAAGTGAGGTGCTGAGAATTGCCTTATAATGCTGGAAAGTTTGACGTTATAGTAATAGGTGCAGGACATGCAGGAATAGAAGCGGCCCTGGCATCGGCCAGGTTGGGCTGTAAAACCCTGTGTCTTACGGTGAGCATGGAAGCGGTGGCTTTGATGCCCTGCAATCCTGCCATAGGAGGGCCGGGAAAGAGCCATCTGGTAAGGGAAGTGGATGCCCTGGGGGGGCAGATGGCTCTGTCTGCTGATAGGACGTTCATTCAGATGAGAATGCTCAATACGGGCAAAGGACCAGCTGTAAGGGCATTAAGGTGCCAGTCGGACAAGAAATTGTATCAGGCAGAAATGCTTAAGGTTCTCCAGCAGCAGGAAAATCTCTTAGTAAAGCAGGCTCTTGTGGAGGAAATAATTTTGAAGGGCTGCAGAGTAGAGGGTGTGCTTACCCAAACCGGTGCCATTTACTGGGCTCCTGTAGTTATACTTGCCAGCGGAACATATTTGGGGGGCAGAGTGATAATTGGTGATGTAAATTACAGCAGCGGCCCATCGGGATTTTTCCCTTCAAACAAACTGCCCGAGCAGATGAAAGCCAACGGGATAAAAATGGTCAGATTTAAAACGGGAACCCCCGCAAGGGTGGACAGAAACACCGTTGACTTTTCTGCTATGATTGAGCAGAGCGGCGATGAAGAGGAACTTTATTTTTCATATATGAGCGAGAATTTAAAAAGGCCCAACGTATCCTGCTGGCTCACCTACACCAATGAAAGGACTCATAAAATAATAAGGGATAATCTGCACAGATCTCCCCTTTTTTCAGGAGTGATAAAGGGGGTGGGTCCGAGGTACTGTCCCTCCATTGAAGATAAAGTGGTAAGGTTTGCCGATAAAGAAAGCCATCAGGTCTTTCTTGAACCCGAAGGGTTGGGGACAGCGGAAATGTATGTCCAGGGTATGTCCACCAGTCTGCCCGAGGATGTGCAGTTGGAAATGCTCCGTTCCATTAAGGGACTGGAAAAGGTAGAAATTGTAAGGCCCGGGTATGCCATTGAATATGACTGCCTTGTTCCAACCCAACTTTATCCAACCCTTGAACACAAGCAGATAGAAGGATTTTTCAGTGCTGGACAGGTGAACGGAACTTCGGGATATGAAGAGGCTGCTGCCCAGGGCATAGTGGCTGGTATCAATGGGGCAAGAAAAGTTTTGGGAGAGGAGCCCGTAACCTTCTTGCGTTCCGAGGCATACATAGGAGTATTAATTGACGATTTGGTTACTAAAGGGACCAATGAACCCTACAGAATTTTAACATCCCGGGCTGAATACCGCCTTCTTTTGAGGCAGGATAATGCGGATCTGCGCCTTACGGAAAAGGGAAGAAAAATCGGCCTTGTAAGCGACGAAAGATATGAAAAATATCTTAAGAGGAAAAAAATGATTGAGGAAGAGATGGAGAAGCTCAAAGCTAATAGGGTTAAGCCGGGGGATGAAAAGGTTCAGAAACTTCTTCAAAGAAAAGGAAGCGCCCCCATAAAAAACAGCATCACCTTTGCGGAACTTTTAAAGAGGCCGGAGCTTGATTATCGGGATATTTTAGAGATCCTTCCCGATGCTAAGGACGTGCCTAAAGATGTCCTTGAGCAGGTATGGATTGAGCTGAAATATGAAGGGTATATAAAGAAACAGCTGGCACAGGTAGAAAAATTTAAAAAAATGGAAGATAGAAGAATACCCGATGGAATTTCCTATGGCGACATTAAAGGATTAAGAAATGAGGCGAGGCAGAAGCTGGAAGAAATAAGGCCCAAGACCCTAGGTCAGGCTTCGCGTATTTCGGGGGTTTCTCCCGCGGATATAAGCGTACTTATGATTTATTTGGAGCAGAGGCGGAGAAATGAAAAAAAGGGTGGCGTAAATGAATGAAGAAGGGATGCTCAAAGAGGGCAGCCTTTTGATGGGCATTGAAATCGATGAAAAAACTGCTCAAAAGCTGTTGAAGTATTTGAATATTCTTTGGGAATGGAATAAAAAAATTAATCTAACGGCGGCGGCTTCTAAGGAGAAAATAATCATAAAGCATTTCTTAGATTCCCTTGGGGGAATAAATTTAATTAAAAAGAAAAAGGGAAAGCTTGCAGATGTTGGAAGCGGAGCGGGATTTCCTGGAATGGTGCTGGCGTTGTGCCTCCCGCAGGTGGATGCTGTACTCATTGAAAGCATACAGAAGAAAGGGGAATTTCTTAGGCTGCTTAAAAGGGAGCTGGGCATAGAGAATGCAGCGGTGGAAGTGGGAAGAGCTGAGAATTTGGGAAAGAACTTAAATTTTAGAGATTGTTTTGATTATACCACTATAAGGGCTGTGAGCAGCCTCAGGGTTACTGCAGAATACTGCCTCCCCCTTTTAAAAAAAGGGGGATTTATGCTTGCGTATAAGGGGCCTGGAGTTTATCAGGAAATTAAAGAGGCAGAAAATGCTTTAGAAATTCTCGGGGGCGCGGTGGTTGATATTTATGAATATAAGCTGCCCTATACTGGGGAAAAGAGAAGTATTGCTGTGATAGAAAAAGTTATGGAATGTCCCCATAAATATCCTAGAAGAACGGGCATACCCCAAAAAAGACCCCTGTAGAAAAATATTTCCACGGAAGGAGGTTATTTTTATTTTGTGGAATAAGAAACTTATAAGGTTTTCCGGTGGTGGTTAGGAATTATGGGAAGAGTCATTGCAGTAGCAAATCAAAAGGGAGGAGTAGCCAAGACAACAACAGCGGTGAATTTGGGAGCATGCCTTGCTTTTAGGGGGAAAAAGGTGCTGGTGGTGGATATAGATCCCCAGGGAAATGCCAGCAGCGGATTAGGAGTGGACAGACTGACCGTCAAAGGATGTATATATGATGTTCTCATAAACGGAGTTCCCATAGAACAGATAATAGTGGAAACAAAAATAAAAAATCTCCACGTGGTTCCAGCAACAATACGTCTTGCAGGGGCAGAAATTGAGCTGGTTTCAGCCATTTCTAGGGAAATAAAATTAAAGAAAGCCATAGCACCCATTAGAGAAAACTATGACTTTATTCTAATCGACTGCCCCCCCTCTTTAGGACTTCTTACCCTTAACGCCCTTACGGCGGCGGATAAGATTTTGATTCCCATTCAATGCGAATATTATGCCCTGGAAGGACTGGGGCAGCTGATGAATACCATCAAACTTATCAAAAAGCACCTTAATCCCCATTTGGAGCTGGAAGGCGTAGTGCTCACAATGTTTGATGCCCGAACCAACCTTTCCATTCAGGTTGTGGATGAAGTAAAGCAGTATTTTAAAAATAAAGTTTTCAAAACCATTATTCCCAGAAATGTAAGGTTGAGCGAAGCACCAAGCCACGGGGAGCCGGTGATTACATACGACCCGAAGTCCAGGGGTGCAGAAGTATACAATGAGCTGGCAGGTGAAATTATTGAAAATGGCTAACAGGAAGGCTTTGGGAAAAGGGCTTAAGGCATTATTCCCCGATGCCATAATAGATGATGAGACCAGGGAAGACGGTGTGGGAAGAATAGAAATGATCCCGGTAGAAAACCTGGTCCCCAATAAATTTCAGCCCAGGAGAGATTTTGATGAGCAGAAATTAAAAGAGCTTGCGGATTCCATAAAGGAGCATGGGGTAATACAGCCCATAGTGGTCCGTACCTTAGAGGGAGATAAATATGAAATAGTTGCCGGCGAAAGGCGCTGGAGAGCGTGCAGAATGCTGGGAATAGGAAGTATTCCTGCGGTTATTAAAGAATATACGAGCAGGCAGCTGACGGAAATTGCTTTGATAGAAAATATTCAAAGGGAAGATCTAAACCCCCTGGAGGAAGCACACGCCTATGATATCCTAATCAGGGAGTTTTCCTTTACCCAAGAAGAGCTGGCAAAGAGAATAGGAAAGAGCAGGCCCTTTGTGGCAAATATGCTGAGGCTTCTGCAGCTTGAAAAGGAAGTGCAGGCAATGATTGAAGAGAAGAAACTGAGCGCCGGTCATGCCAGAGCTCTTCTGGGAGTTAAAGGAAAAGAGCAGATAAAGCTGGCAGAAAAGATTGTAAAGGAAGGTTTATCCGTAAGACAGACTGAAGAGCTGGTGAGGGAGAGAATAGAAAAGAAAAAGGAACCCAAAGAAGAGAGGAAAGAGACAAAAAATTTAAAAAAGGAAAAACCGGCATATATAGAGGAAGCGGAAGAAAAGCTTACAGAAGTTCTGGGAACGAAGGTTAAAATTCAGGGGAAAAGTAAAGGAAAGATAGTTATAGAGTACTACAGTGAAGAGGAGCTGGAGAGATTGTTGGAGCTCATGATAGGCTAAAAAAGGGAGCAGTTTTAACTGCTCCCTTAATGTTTCACGTGAAACATTTTTATTTTTGGCTGTTTTTTATCATCATTTCAGCTTGATCGAGATCCTCCCGGATGCTCTGTACCACTGATGGGGCATCTTCTGCAGCTTTACCCTTATTTATCTCTTCGCTGTACATGTTGGTGAGGGTAATTATTTTTTCTGCAGCATCCTTTAAAATTTCGGCTTCTCTGCTGTTGTCATTCTCCAGAGATTGGGAGATTCTTTTGGAACTGTTTACAATTCCTTCGGTTAAAAAATTCCAGTGAAACCTGCTTATTTTTTTATTATCCTTGGCCTCCTTTGTCTGAAGCAGAGATTCAAAATTGCTCTTCAGCATTGCCCAGGCCTGATTTGTGGGAATTTTTCTTTCGTTTTTTGCTTCGGGTCCTGCGCAGCCAAAAGCTAAAAAAATAAAAATAAGTATAATCAGTGCCGCTAATGATTTTTTCAAAAAAAAAGACCTCCTTATTATTGCTTCTGCGACTATAACTATACCAGAAAAAAATACAGCTCACAAGGTATAGAAATTTTTTTAATCAGCTTCTTTTCCGATAGTTGATCCGAATTAAGAACAAAAAATATTCAAATACTAAACTAAAA
>ENA-UPSB01003743-UPSB01003743.1-bioreactor-metagenome-genome-assembly--contig:-NODE-3743-length-11260-cov-5.995270_pt1 | contig 11260 bp, 10 predicted proteins | sample MGYA00238182_ERZ773286 | MGnify/ENA primary metagenome ERZ773286 (study PRJEB29026, sample SAMN07631240) | bioreactor metagenome | isolation source: Switchgrass digestor | place: USA: Dartmouth... | reverse complement strand
TGAACTTCTGGAAGACGAGGTAGAACCAGCCCCGCATGATGGGGATCTTCAGGTCCTGGTCGATGGCCACGACGGTCGTGCCGAGGAAAAGGATGATCATGGACCACATCATCATGCCGTGCATCCAGCCGGCCGCGGGCTCCCGGAAGAACCGCTTCTGCCCGATGACGTAGACCCACACCCTGCGGAGGCGGGCCCTGATGTCGCCCAGCCGGCCGGTGGCCCGGCCCAGGCTGCGCCACAGCCGGAACCGCTGGTAGAGCCCGTATGCGAACACGGCAAACGTAGGGATCAACAACAGGTACATGATCCACTCGTGGTGGATGTTCCAGTAGACAATACGCGTCGCGTTCTCCACGGCTTTCTCCCCTATGCCGCTGCGTTTGCTCCCTAGCGGGACAGAAGCGCCGCCAGCTCCTGCTTCAGCGCCGGCAGCACGGCCTTGTAGTCGGCCACGACCCCCAGCGTCGCCCGCCTGAAGATCGGCGCCTCAGGGTCCTTGTTGATCGCCACCACCGTCTTCGCACCGGTAATCCCCGCCAGGTGCTGGCTGGCACCCGAGATGCCGATGGCGATGTACAGGTCCGGCGCCACGATCGCTCCGGTCTGCCCCACCTGCATGTGCGGCGGCACCCAGCCGGCGTCGCAGGCCGCACGGGTCGCCCCCACCGCGCCCCCCAGCAGCTGGGCCAACTCCTCCAGCTCCCTGAACGGCTCCGGCCCGCCCAGCCCCCGGCCACCGGCCACGATCACCCGGGCGTCGCTCAGCTTCACACCGCCCAGCGTCTCCTGAATGCGCTCCACGATCTTCGCAGCCACCACGCCCGCAGGCGCATCCCAGTCGACCTTGTGAACCTCCCCGCTCCGCCCGGCATCCGGCGCCGCCGGCTCCTGCGTCTTCGCACGGAGCACGATTACCTGCTTCGGGCTGGCGGCGGAGTAGACGGCCATGGCCTTGCCGCCGTACACCGGACGGGTGATCACGACGTCACCACCGTCCACCTGCAGGTCTACGGCTTCGGTCACCACCGCCGCACCGATCTGGTACCCCACCCGGGGAGCTACCTCCCGGCCGGCCAGGTCGCCGCCGAACAGAAGGACGTCCGGAGCGGCCGCATCGACCGCGGTCCGCAGCGCCGACAGGCAGAGCTCGCCGTCGTACTCGGCCAGGATGGGATTCTCCACGACGTAGGCGGCATCGGCGCCGCACTGAACGGCCGTCGCAGCGGCGCCGGTGACGTCGGCCCCGACCACCAGCGCGACCACCCGGTCCCCACGCTTATCCGCCAGGCGGCGACCGGCGCCCAGCGCCTCCAGCGCCGCACGGCTGAGCGAACCCGAGTCCACCCTACAATAGACTGCAATCGTAGCCACGCCGCATCCCCCTCCCTAGACGACCTTCAGTTCACGGAGCCGCCTGGCCAGCCCGGCGGCCTGCTCGCTGCCGCTCTCGCCTTCCACCAGCTCGCAGTCGCCCGCCAGTTCGGGCACGAAGAGGCTGCGCAGGCGCAGCCTGGGCGCCAGGGCACCGGGGTCGAGACCCAGGTCGGCGGCGCGCAGGACGGTGATGGGCTTGCGGCTGGCCATCATGATGTCCTTCACCTTCGGCAGGCGCAGCACGTTGCTGTCGTCGTTGGTCACGGTCACGACGGCAGGAAGGCGGATCTCCACTTTGACAAAGCCGCCGCCGGCCTCCCGGCGCACCGTGATCTGGTTATCGCCACCGGCCTCCACCCGGGTGGCCAGGGTGATGCAGGCGGCCTTCAGTTCCTCCGCCAGCATCGGCCCGACCAGACCCCGCTCCGCATCGCCGGACTGGCGGCCGACCAGCGCCAGGTCCGCACCGCCGATGCGCTCGGCCACCCTGCCGAGGATCTGGGCCAGAGCGTGGGCGTCGAGGTCGTCCCAGCCGTCCTCCCAGACCCTGACCACCTCGTCCACCTGCAGGGCCAGGGCCTTGCGGAGCACTTCATCGGCGGGCTTGTCGCCGACGCAGACGGCGACGATCTTGGTGCCCGGGTTCTTTTCCTTGAACTGGAGGGCTACCTCCAGGGCGTACTCGGAGTAGGAGTCCATGACGAACTTGGCCCTGCCCGGGACGGGCTTGTTCGTCGCCGGGTCCACCTTGAACTCGCTGGCAGGTATCTCCGGGTCAAGAATCTGCTTGATGCCGACCAGAATCTGCACGGTAGCCGTACCTCGCTTTCTGATCTTTACTTGCGCTGTCGCTCACGCATGGATCGTGTACCCCTGAGAAAGCCGGGCCTCCCGGTGGGCAACCGTGTCTTGCTAGTGCATCTAAACGGTATAGTGAAAACTTGCTACCTAGTATAGTAATTCCATCCGCTCAACGCAATTGCCTGCGGCGGTTGACGGGCGGATTATCTACAAGAGCTTCGCTTCAACCATGGTAACCCACCACGGCCAGCAGCTCCGCCGTCCGCGGGCGGCAGGGGGCAGATTCTCCTGGGTTAGCCTCTACCTGGCGATTGAATTATCGTTGAAGACAAAGTAGTCTTTACTCAGACAGGATCTCAGGCCACCTCGCCGGCCGCGTAGCCCGGCAGAGGGCGGATTTCCGCACCGGCGCGGCACTGCGTGGATGCCAGGAGGAGGACTGGAGGCATCAACATGGCACTGACGGTGACGGAACTGGAGACGGATGTGCTCGTGATCGGCGGAGGGCTCACCGCGCTGCGGGCGGCAATTGCGGCTGCCGAGGCCGGTGCCCGCGTGACCGTGGCCGCCAAGGGTGTGATCGCCCGCAGCGGCAGCACTCCGATTTCCTCGGCCGGGGTAGCCGGCTGCATCGCTGACGCCACCTCCGAGGACTCCGTAGAGACGTATCTCGCGGACATCCGAACCTCAGGGCGGGCAATCAACCATCCGCGCCTTTCGGAGGTGCTCGCGCTCGAATCGGGGCCGGCCCTCATCGACCTCCAGCGGTTCGGCATATCGTTCGTTTCCGGCGATAACGGCTGGGATCGGGTGCGGGTGCCGGGCCACACGCACCCGCGGTCCTTCCGCGCCGCACCCTTCGAGGGGCACGGCAACGGCCTGGGCCTGACCCTGCCGCTGCGCCGGTGCGCTGAGGAACTGGGCGTGGTGCTCCTGGACGCCTGCCCCGTCATCGACATCGTCACCTCCGGGAAGCGCTTGGCCGGTGCGATCGCGGCCGACCTCAACCTTGGGCAGCTCCGCCGCATACGTTGCGCAGCGGCCATCCTCGCGACCGGCGGCCTGGCCTACATGTACGCCCGGACCAACGGAACCCGTAACGTGACCGGAGACGGCCTGGCCCTGGCCCTCCGCGCCGGCGCTTCGCTGCGTGACATGGAGTTTGTCCAGTTCCACCCGACGCGCATGGTGCGCCCCGTCTCAATGCTCCTGTCGGACGGCCTGATCGCCGATGGCGCCGTGCTGCGGGACCGGCACGGCCGGGAGTTCATGCACGACTACCACCCCCGGGGCAATCACGCGCCCCGGGACGTGAGGGCGTGGGCGGTCTTCCAGGAGATACGGAAGGGCAACGGCGTTGACGGCGGAGTCCTGCTGGACTGCGCCGCGGTTCCGATGGAGCGGCTTAAACTGCGCCATGCGGCCCTGCTCCGGGTCATGGAAACCAGGGGATGGGGCTTCCCCGGGACGCCGGTGGTCGCCAGCCCTGCCGCCCATTTCCTGATGGGCGGCGTGTCGGTCGACGAGCACGGGCGTACGGAGGTTGCCGGCCTGTACGCCGCCGGGGAGGCGGCCGGCGGTGCGCACGGTGCGAACCGGTTAGGCAGCATGGGGCTGAGCGAGGCCGTGGTCATGGGCATCCGGGCCGGTGCAGCGGCAGCCGGTTTCGCCAGAGGGGCTGGCAAAGGGCCGTCCCCGGACGCCGGCCGCTGGCTGGACCAGCTGGAACCGGGGGCTCCGCCATGCGACACGGTGCTCTCCCGTTCGTGGCAGCGGCTGCGGAAGACCATGTGGGAGCACGTCTCGCTCTCCCGCTCCGAAGAAGGGTTGCGGTCTGCGCTTATGGACGTGGAGGCGCTCCGCTGCGAACTGGCCCCCATCCGGGCGGGCAACCTGCGGGACCTGGCCCGGCTCACGGACCTGCGGCTCGCCCTGGAGACGGCGGCCGCGGTTGTGCTCAGCGCCTTGCTCCGGTGCGAGAGCAGGGGGGCGCACAGGCGGGAAGACCATCCCGACGAAAGCCCCGAGTGGCTGGGAAACGTGTACGTCCGAATGCTGCAGAGCGGGCGTCTGGAGACCAGTTTCATCCGGCTCGACGGGTCACTGGGTCCGGCACTGGCGACCGGATAAAGAGGGAACATGAGGAGGGTCTGAAGTGGCAAGCAAAACCTTGGAGCGGCTGCGGGCATTGGTCGGCACCCAAACCCCGCTCACCTGGTTCACGGTGACCCCCGAGGCGGTAGCCAGGTTCGCCGAGGCCGTTGGCGCGCCGCTCGAATGGTATACCGAGGTAGCCCCCCCCACCTTCCCCATCACGTTTCGCGAAGGGCAGCGGCCCGAGACCGACGGGCTGCCGGAGGCCAGGCGCCTCCACGCATCGCAGGAGTTCCGGTACAACCGCCCGATCAGGGTCGGCGAGGAGATCGGTTGCAGCACGCGGGTGACGGATGCCTATCAGCGGGTGGGGCGCAGTGGCGTGCTGACGTTCGTGGTCTACGAGACCACGGGGATCGACCGAGCCGGGGAGGTGGTGTTCACCGCAACAAGGACGCGGGTGTACCGGGGATGAACCGGACCCGGTCGTCCGCGGAGGCACTGCCGTGCCCGGTTCCTCAGGTAGCCCGGGGCACGTCCACCACGAACAGGGCCTCGGTCGTCCTGCGCCCGTCGGGGCGCTCCGTCCACGCCTCAATCTCCACGAGGCCATCCTCCCTCACAGCCCGCACGCGCGCCCGACACGTCAGGCACTCGCCGGCAGGCATGACCCCGACAAAGCGGGCCCTACTTTCCCTGATGAAGCTGGTGCCGGCCCAGCGCTGCACGAGGTTGGCCAGCTGGGCCACACTCCACATCCCGTGAGCGATCACCCCGGGGTGACCGGCCTTCCGGGCATATTCCGGGTCGATGTGGATCTGGTTGAAGTCCCCCGAGGCTTCTGCGTACTTCCTGATCAACTCGGGAGTGATGACGGGTGTCTCCCAGGACGGCAGTTCGTCCCCCGCCTGGATCCGGCGCGCACCCGTTGACATCCGCTCCACCTCCGAACAGAGACGCTCCCCGCTCGAACGGCGCGGGGAGCGTCGGGTTACCTAGGCGCTGATGACGGCGACGCTGGCTACAGCTCCCGGACCGCCGAGGGTATGGGCGAGGCCGGTTCGGGCTCCTGCCACCTGCCGCTTGCCGGCCCGGCCCCAAAGCTGATCCACGATGTCGACCACCATGCGGACCCCCGATGCCCCGATCGGATGACCGCATGCCTTCAGCCCGCCACTGGTGTTGACCGGTAGATCGCCGCCAAGTTGGGTTACTCCCTCCCGGATGAGCCTGCGCGCCTCCCCCGGTCCGCAGAAGCCCAGGTCCTCGTAGTTGAGCAGCTCGGTGATCGTGAAGCAGTCGTGGACCTCTGCGACGTCGATTTCGCGGCGAGGGTCGGTGATGCCGGCCTGCTTGTAAGCCGCGGCGGCAGCCTTCTGGGTGGAGGCAAAGCCCGTGAATCCCCAGGTGGGGTCGAACTGCGCGTTGAAGTAGCCGGAAGTCACGGCAAGCGAGATGCCGCGGATGACCGCGTACCGGTCCGTGATCTGCTTCGCCACGCTGGTCCGGGCCAGGACCACGGCCGCCGCGCCGTCAGTGGTCGGGCAGCAGTCGAGCAGCCCCAGCGGAGCGGCCACCTCGGGGGCGTTCAGCACCTGCTCGACGGTGACCGGCTTCTGGAAGTGTGCCCGCGGGTTCAGGGCTCCATTGGCGTGGTTCTTGACGGCGACCAGTGCCATCTCTTCCCTGGCGTTGCCATAGACCTCGAAGTACCGCGTGGCAAGGAGCGCAAACTGCCCGGGGGCCGTGCGGCCCTTGGCGTACACAGGATGGCCGCGCTCGACGTGCTGGGCCACCAGGCTGCCCCTGGGCTCGACATCCCGCATTTTCTCGGCGCCGACGACCAGTGCGACGTCGTACTCGCCTGCGGCGATGGCCAGGGCTGCGTTGCGCACGGCGTCCATGCCGGTGGCGCAATAGTTCGCCACTCGGCTGATGGGTATGCCGTAGAGGCCCAGGGGCTCCGCCAGGGACGTGCCCGCGTTGCCCTCAGTCGTGTAGTCATAGGCGTAACAAGTGCCCAGCCAGGCCGCCTCGACTCGCTCGGGCTCGATGCCTGCGTCGGCAAGCGCCGTGCGCGCCGCCTCCTCGACCATGTCGAAGTAGGACTGCGTGAAGTTCTCGCCGAACTTGATCGCGCCTGCGCCGATAATGGCCACTTCCCCTGACAGACCCACGCTAGCCCCTCCTCTCCAGCCGGAACTTCCAGAAGTAGTTGACGGCCCCGCCGCCCTCATGGAACCGGCGGAAGACGAACTCCACCCGCTTTCCGATCGCCACCTCGTCGGGCTTTGCATCGACCAGCTGCGTAAACATACGGCCTCCGCCGTCGAGGTCCACCACGACCATGATCACGGGTGCATCCGGGCTGGGGGCCAGCCGGTCGCACGTGAAGGTCACGATCGTGCCCCGGTCGGACAGGCGAACCTTCGCGAACTCTGCCCGGGACTGGCACTTGGGGCAGACGTTGTGCGGCGGAAAGTGGATCTGGCCGCACGCCTGGCAGCGGTGCGCCTTCCGGCGCAGGTTGCTCTCCTGCTCGCGCCAGGCGAGCATGAGCGAAGAGTATGGTTCGATCTTCTCGCCGTCGACCAGCCGCCGAAAGGACAGGAAGTGACCATAGGTGGGCAGGGGCCTGGCGCGCTCGGCCTGTGCGGCCAGACGCCGCTTTGCCTGCCACGCCTGGAGTGCGGGGGTCGTGCGAAGCAGGATGGCGTCGGCGCCGCTCCCGAAGGCGAGCAGGGCCACGTACTGCCCCGGCGTGACCCGTTCCAGGACCGCGGTCAGCGCCAGGAACGGGTGAGCGGTGCCCAGGTGACCCGGATCCCGGTAGATGCCGGGATCGGCAATCTGGTCAGGCCGGAGCCCGAGCCGCTTGCCGACGGCCTGGTGGCCCTTGGCGTCTGGCGCTGCGAACGCCACCGCACCAAGGTCGCCGGCCGTCAGGCCGTGTTCGGCCAGCAGTTGCTGCAGGGCAACGCCCAGTACCCGCTCGTAGCCCTGTTCCTGGACGAAGCGGGCGTCGGCAGCCCGGGTGTAACGCTGCTCCGGCAGCCTCCAGAAGTCGGTGAACTCGTCCGACCAGGAGAGCGAGCCCACAACCTCGGCGATGCCCTCTCCGGCGCCCACGGTCAGTGCGACGGCGCCGTCGCCCATCTGCATCTCCAGAGCAGAGCCGGGCATCGCCAGCCGCATGTCGGACACGACCACCGCCGCCGTGCCCCCGGATGAGGCCACGTAGTCCATCGCGGTCAACAACGCCTGGGTCCCGGCGCGGGGCGAACCGGTGAAGTCCGCCGTGCGCAGCCGCTGCGGCAGATCGCACGCAAACGCCACGATATCCGCGCAGCTTTTCTCCGCGTAAGGTGGGTTAGCGCTGGCGAAGTAGAGCGCCTGCAGCGAACCGGAGTTGCCCCCGGATTCGCAGAGGATCTCGGAGAGGGCGGCGTGCGCCATGGTCACAGTGTCCTCGTCGTAGTTGGCCACGCTCCGCGACTGGCCGGAGGCCCGGCCACCCCAGGCCGCGGCCGTGATCTGCCCGGTCAGCCGATAAGTGGGGAGATACGGGGCCAGGTCAAGGATACTCGTCATGGAGCCCACCCTTTCTACCAGTCAGACTTGACGCTCTTGCCTCCGCACACGTGCAGTACCTGCCCGGTGATGAACCCGGACTCGGGGGCGGCGAAGAACCGGACGGCCCAGGCCACGTCATCGGGAGTGCCCGCGGTACGGGTGGGCTGCGCCTTGACCAGACGGTCCCACACGTCGGGCCGCAGGTTCCGGGTCAGGGGGGTGTCGATCAGGCCCGGGGCGATGGCGTTGACGGTGATGCCGTGCCGCCCCAGCTCCAGGGCCATGGCCCGCGTCAGGGAGACCACACCGCCCTTGGACGCCGAGTAGTTGGCCTGACCGACGTTGCCCAACCAGGCGCGGGACGAGATGTTCACGATGCGGCCGTGCTTCTGGGCGATCATGTGCGGCACGGCGGCCTTTATCATAAGGAAGTAAGATTTCAGGTTCACACGCAGGACCAGGTCCCAGTCTTCCTCGGGCATGTTCGTAATCAGGTTGTCGCGCAGGATGCCGACGTTGTTGACCAGGACGTGCAGGCCTCCGAACCGGTCCAGGGTGCCTTGCACGAGCTGCTCGGCACCCTCCCGGGTGGACACGTCGGCCACCTGGCCGGATACGCTCAGCCCCTCCGCCTCAAACTCCGCAACGGCGGCATCCACCTTGTCCTGCACCACATCGTTGATCATGACGTTGTAGCCGTTCGCGGCCAGCTGCCGTGCAATCGCCTTGCCGATACCGCTGCCGGAACCGGTGACGATCGCGATGCGCTTCTCTCCCACGTTCTCTCCTCCCCTTTCTGCTGCTGCCTAGACCGGCTTCCGGCGCATCAGCAGCGTGTGCTCCCCGGACTGCACGACCTCGCCGCGCTGGTTGATGAGTTCGATCGACTGCACGATCACCCCGCGGTCCGGCTTGCTGGTCGGGCGCTTGTCCGAGATGGTGATGCGGGCACGAACCGTGTCACCGAAGCGAATAGGCGCCTTGAAGTTCCAGTTGAGTCCGAGAAAGGCCAGGGCCGTCCCGTCCATGATCCCCAAGCGAGCCTTCAGGCCGGACACGATGGCCAGCCCGAGAAGGCCGTGGGCGATGCGCTCGCCAAAGGGGGTGCCCTTGCAGTACTCCGCGTCCGTGTGCAGCGGGTTGTAGTCCCCCGAGAGCCCCGCAAATGCCGAGACGTCCGCCTCGGTGACGGTCCTGGCGGGGGTTTCGTACACCTGGCCCACCTCGAACTCTTCCCAGTAAAGCCCTGACATTTCGCTCACCCTACGACTGCTTCTTCTCGGGGCGCTGGCTGAAGTTCTCGCCGAAAACCTCCGCCGCGATGCGGTTCAGCATCTGCTCGATCGTGCCGCCGGCGATCATCCAGCCGCGCGTCCGCCGGAAGATGTAGTTGATCTTGGACTCGTTGGAGTAGCCGAGGCCGCCGAAGATCTGCAGCGCCTCGTGGGCCACCTCAAACCCGGCCCGGTTGCAGGCCAGTTTGGCCAGTGCCGTCTCCAGGGCTGACGGGGTACCGGCGTCGGCATTGGTCGCGGCCCGGTAGAGCAGCAGGCGGGCGCTGTCGAGCTTCAGCTTCATCTCGGCGAACTTCCACTGCAGCCCCTGGAACTCTACCAGCCGGCGCCCGAACTGCCGGCGCTCCTTGGCATGCTCGACCGCCAGGTCGAAGGCCAGCTGGCCCAGTGCCAGCGAACGGGTGGCGTTGCCCAGGCGCTCGATGTTGAAGATCGACATCATCCGCTTGAAGGCGTTTTCCTTGACCAGGATGTTGTCGACCGGCACACGGCAGTCATCGAAGAACAGCATGGCGTACTGCTCGCCGGACATGAAGTGGTGCGGTTGCACGGTCAGGCCCGGACTCCCCTTCTCCACCACCACGACGCCGATGTCCCGGGTCGAGTCGCCGAACCGGACCCACACAGCCCAGTGAGTGGCGTGCGGCCCGTTGGAGTTGTAGATCTTGGCGCCATTGATAACCACCTGGTCCCCCTCGATCCGGGCCCGCGTGGAAAGCTCGGTGACGGCGGAGCCGGCCTCCGGCTCGCTCATGGCCACGGTGATCAGCCCTCGTCCGGCCAGCAGCGGCTTCAGGAACCGCTCGTGCTGCTCAGGGCTGCCAAGGCGGGCCAGCTGCTGAATCGCGCCGAAGTTCGTCGCCTGGAAGCAGTCTGCGGCGTTCGGGCAGACCTGGGCGAGGGCTTCCATCACCAGGACGGCGTCCATGAGCTTGCCGCCCTGGCCGCCGACGGACTCGGGCATCGTAAGCCCGGTCAGCCCCATCTCGGCGAGGATGGTCAGGTACTCATAAGGGTACTCGTCCCGCTCCTCCCAGGTGAAAGCCCTCTCTGCGAACTCGCGCTTGGCCAGCTCCTTGGCAGTCTCCACCAGCGACACCTGGTACTCACTGAGCTGGAAATCCACTGACACCACTCCTTCAAAATGCTTATGCAAGCAACTTGCCTAGTGCACGGACGTCCTGTTCCGTGGCAAGATTGAGGATCGCACCCTTCAGCGCAGCGCTTCGGTCCCGCCCCAGCACGCCCGCTGCGTTGGCCAGGAACTTGGCTTCGACCTCCTCCCGGGTCAGCGGCCAGTCCGGGCTGCCGCGCCCGTTGCGGTAATGGCGGGTGATGGTCTCGCCCGACCGCAGCCGGACCGTCAGCCGCCCCGGGAACGTCCTGGGGAACTCGGTGTCCGGGTCGACCCGGCACTCGACCCGCTCGGCGAGCGCCAGCACCGCCTCGTCCTTCAGGGCGTCGGGTGCGAAGTCCGGAGCGCCTGCCGTGCCCCGCGTCAGCGCCACGGCAACGCAATAGGGCAGGCTGAACCGGGCGGCGTGCGGGTTGGGCGGACGGTTCTTCAGCGACCGGGGCTCCACCAGCTTGTCGAGGTTATGCTCGTCGATGTAAGCCGTGACCGCATCGATCTCGTCGACCCTGACCCCCTCCCGGTACAGGTCGACGCAAATGTCGATCGTGGCGTGGAGAATGTGGCACGCCGGATAGGGCTTGTAAGAGATCCGGAGGGTCTCCCACTGCCGGCCGAGGCCATCCGTCAGGACGCCCAGGTCATACCGTCCGTCCTGGATGTGGCTGTTGAACAGCCCCAGCTTCCCCTCGAACACCTCCCGCGGCCCGTCGAAGCCGCGACAAGCCAGGTCGGCCGCCACCAGCCCTGCGTGGGCCGCCCAGCCAGGATGCAGCCGCTTGGCTGAACTGGCCGTCTCGCGGATGAACTGCAGGCTTCCGGAGGCGAGGGATCCGCACAGACCAAAGGCGTTGGCCGTCTGCTCAGGGGTCAGGCCCATGACCCTGGCAGCCGCGGCGGCCGCCGCAAAGGTGCCGAAAATGGCCGTTCCGTGGAACCCGCGCTGGTTGAAGACATGCGGTGCAGCCAGTCCGATCCGGCTGCCCAC
>ENA-UPSB01003735-UPSB01003735.1-bioreactor-metagenome-genome-assembly--contig:-NODE-3735-length-11282-cov-5.574330_pt1 | contig 11282 bp, 10 predicted proteins | sample MGYA00238182_ERZ773286 | MGnify/ENA primary metagenome ERZ773286 (study PRJEB29026, sample SAMN07631240) | bioreactor metagenome | isolation source: Switchgrass digestor | place: USA: Dartmouth... | reverse complement strand
GGCCTGCCCGATCCCAACGCGATGCCTTACGAGACGGTCTACCGGTCGCTGGTGGACGCCCGGGACCGCATCCGCGCAGCCGGGCTCGACCACCGGACGGCGGTGCGCCCCTGGCTCCAGGACTTCTCGATGGGTTACGACTACGGCCCCGACGAGGTCCGGGCCCAGATCCGGGCCACGTATGACGCCGGTTACACCAGCTGGCTGCTCTGGAACGCCGCCAATCGCTACACCGCGGCGGCGCTCCTGCAGGGCGACACCGTGCCGCCCCGGAGCCTGCCGCCCTCGGAGGTGGGCGCCCCGGTGACGGTGCTCCTGAACGGCCAACCGGTCGCATTCACCGACGTGACGCCCTTCGTCGCCCGCAGCACCGGCCAGACGCTCGTGCCGCTGCGCGACATGGCGACGATGCTGGGCGGCCGGGTGGACTGGGATGCCGGAACCGGCACGGCCCGGATCGTCCTCGGCAACCGCATGATTGCCGTCACGCCGGGGAAGGCCGAGGCGCTGGTGGACGGCCGTCCGGTGGCCCTGTCCCAGCCGGCCGTGCTCTGGCAGGGGCGGACGCTGGTGCCGCTGCGGTTCGTCAGCCAGGAGTTCGGCGCCACCGTGGAGTGGGACGGCACCACCCGCCGGGTGCTGATCCGCACCGCCACCACCCCGTGACTGTCTTCACCGTTCCGTGGCGGATCGCACTGCCCTGCGACTGGTTCCACCACCGCTCCGTGGCCGGTCGCACTGCCTTGCGACTGCCTGAGGCCGGGGCCCCGTCGCCCCGGCCTTTTTGTCGACTTTTCCGCCACTTACAGCAGGAGTCGCCTCCCCCTCGCCCGAACAGAGACAGGTAATGTGTGCACGGAGGGATGGGCCATGGCGACCGGCTGGATGGACTACCTGGAAGAGCACCGGTCCCGGTTCCTGGATGAGTTCCTGGAGCTCCTGCGGATCCCCGGCATCTCCACCGACCCCGCCGCGGCGGACGCGGTCCGCCGGGCGGCGGACTGGGTGGCCGAACGGCTGCGGCAGGCCGGGATGGAGGGCGTCCGGTTACTGGAGACCGGAGGTCACCCGGCGGTGTATGGGGAGTGGTGCCGCACCCCCGGAAAGCCAACTGTGTTAATTTATGGACACTTCGACGTTCAGCCGGTCGATCCTTTGCATCTGTGGACCCACCCGCCCTTTGAGCCGGCCGTGGTGGACGGGCGGGTCTACGCCCGGGGTGCGACCGACATGAAGGGCAACCTGCTCCTGCCGGTCATCGCCTGCGAGGCGCTGCTGCGGACGGAGGGGCAGCTGCCGGTGAACGTCAAGTTCCTGCTGGAGGGCGAGGAGGAGATCGGCAGCCCCCACCTGGGCCCGCTGCTGGAGGAGCACCGGCAGCTGCTGGCCTGCGATCTCATGGTGAGCGCCGACGGCGGCTGCGGGACTCCCGAGCGCCCCGAGGTCTGGCTGGGGCCCAGGGGGCTGGTGGCGCTGCAGATCAACGTGCGCACCGCCGACCGTGACCTCCACTCCGGCAACGGCGGCCTGGCGCCGAACCCGATCCACGCCCTGGTGCGCCTGCTGGACTCCATGCGCGACGGCGAGGGGCGCATCACCGTGGCGGGGTTCTACGACTCGGTCCGGCCGCTGAGCGAGGACGAGCGCGCCGAGATCGCCGCCGCCGCGTCCCCGCTGACCGAGTTCCGGGTGGAGACGGGCGTGCGGGGCTTCTTCGGGGAGCCCGGGTATACGCCCTTCGAGCGGGCCTCGGCCCGGCCGACCCTGGAGGTGAACGGCATCTGGGGCGGCTTCACGGGCGAGGGGGTCAAGACCGTCATCCCCTGCGAGGCGCACGCCAAGATCACCTGCCGGCTGGTGCCCGACCAGCGGCCCGGGGAGATCCGGGAGAAACTGCTGGCGCACATCCGGCAGCACGCCCCCGCCTACGCCGAGGTCACGGTCGACCACCTGCCGGGCGAGGCCGATCCCTACCTGATCCCGGCTGACCACCCGGCGCAGCAGGCGCTGGTCCGGGTGGTGACGGAGCTGACCGGCAAGGCGCCCCGGGTGACCCGTGGGTTCGGCACGGTGCCGGTGATGGGCCTGGTGAAGCGGATCCTCGGCGTGGACACTATCACGCTGGGAGCCGGCCAGGCCGACGAGCGGCCCCACGCGCCGGACGAGTTCTTCCGCCTCGACTCGTTCGTGCGGGGGCAACGGGCCTACGTGATGCTGCTGCACGAGTTGAGCCGGATCGGTTGATCCGGCCCGGTCGGTGCGGCGCCGTCGATCCGGCCCCGTCGCTCCAGCCCTCGGGGAGCCTGAGCATCGATCACGCCTTTGTTACCTTGGGACAGTTGTGTTCTGTCGCCAAAGAGAGTAACCTATATAGTGGTTGGTCCGGTTGGTGAGCGGTGCGCGTCCGAGATTTGCTCCGGGATCGTGTTCCCTCTCCACATCAGGCAACCGACAACTCCTGAAGTGAGGGAGGGAGAAAGAAAGATGATCAAGACTCTCTACTTCGGCAACCTCCCCTGGGCGGTCACTCCGGAGGATCTGGAGGCAGCCGTTTCCCAGTACGCGGAGGTCAAGGCCGCCCGGGTGGCGACCGATCGCGAGACGGGCCGCAGCCGTGGCTTCGGCTTCGTGGAGGTTCCCGCCGAGCAGGCGCAGGCCGTCATCGACGCGCTGGATGGCGCTGAGTGGGCCGGTCGCACGCTGACGGTGAACGAGGCCCAGCCGCGCCCCGGCCGCCGGTAAGGCTCGCCGAACAACCGAATACGCAGCACAACCGCCTGGCCGTGCGCCGGGCGGTTGTTGTTTCTTGGCGGTTCCCCCACGGCCGGCCAGTCCGGGCAGGCGGGTGCTTGCCTGGCTACCCATCCACCAGTCGGATGCGGGGATCCATGAGGATCGGTAGATGTAGGAAGGCGCCCGGAGGTGCTGGACGGGGGTGGTGTTCTTCAGGGGGACGAGCTGGTACGCCTGCTCCAGGTGGCTGTACGGGATCAGCTGGTTGGTGCGGTTCGAACGGAGGCCGTTCTCCGGCCGGGGGGCCGTGCGGCTGAAGGACGTCGTGCAGATCGTCCACCCGCGCCCCGACACGCCCGAGCGCGCAGACCTCTACCGCCGCATCCTGGACGGCCAGCTCCGGACGCCGGACACCTGGAAGGTTCGCATCTCGACCCAGGGCTCGACACGCGAGGCCTGGAACGAGGCCGCACCCCACATGGGAAAGGGGCGGGTGTGCGGGATTTCGGGCCCGGCCGTCGTCTAACCGGGTGGAGGGATGGAGATGCTCACCTTTCTGCTGTGGATCCTGCTGCTGCTCATCGCTCCGCCCCTGGCCCTGGCCGCGCTGCTGCTCTATCCGCTCGTCTGGCTCCTGCTGCTGCCGTTCCGGGTCCTCGGCATCGCCGTAGACGGGGTGCTGAAGCTGGTCTGGGCGGTGGTGACGCTGCCGGCCCGGATCCTCGGCTGGCGGGGGTGAGATCGGCCCCATCAGGTACATACGCAGCACGACCGCCTGGCAGGCGCTCACGCCGGGCGGTCGTTGACTTCTCGGGTGTTCGTGTAGCGAATCGTACAACACCCGTAGGAATGTACGGTTTTCCGTCGAAACGCCTCCATTGTCAAGTCATACCAATGTCGATCGCTGCTGCACATTCGGGCGGCAGCGGGAACTCGGAGGTAATGACGGTGCCGCTTGGCGAGTGGTTCGGAATCATCCTGGCGACGTTGATCCTGATCGGGATCATCAAGTTTCTCGTCCGCATCGTGTCCATCTTCGCGGTGGCCTTGGAGGGAACCTGGTTGGTCCGCCTGGCCGTCCCGGCCCTGGCCATCCTGTTCTGGCAGAAGGTCATCTGTGAGGCGGTCTGGCACGATGTGCGCCTCCTGCTCCGCAGACTCCAGTGGAGCGGTTTTGACGGTGTCGAATGGCTCGTCCTGGCGACGGGCTTCTTCCTCTACTTCACGGACAGGAAACGACCCTGGTACTGGGCGCTTTTCCTCGGTGCGTACCCGGTGTCTTTCATGTTGCTGGATCGGATACCGGTCTCCGACGTCGCCCGGGAGAGCTTCTGGGTGTCGCTGTTTCTGCCCGCCGTTGTCGCCTGCGGCCTCACCATGCCGGTTCACCTCGTCTACGGCCTGCTGATGAGGCTCTGGAAGGCGAACCGGTTCTTCCTCCGGGGGTCGATCCAGGCGCTCGTGGCCGTCGCCCTGCTGCTGCCCTTCCAGTCCTTCCTGCCGCGCCTCGCGGAGGCCGGCGCCGGCGGGCCGGGCGTTCTGGCCTGGGTGGCCCTGGCCCTGTGGGGTCTCGGAAGCGCCTACGGCGCCGCTTTTGAGTACGAGCTGGGCGAGACGGTCATCCTGCGCGACGCGACCGAGCCGGGATCCGAACAGCCCGCTGCGGAAGGACAGCAGTACAGTCAGAGCGGACAGCAGTACGCCCAGGGAGGACAGCAGTACGCCCAAGGAGCGCATCCGTACACCCAGGGAGGATATCAGTACACCCAAGGAGGGCACCAGTACGCCCAGGGGCGGCAGCAGTATGCTCAGGGGGGACAGCAGTACGCCCATCACCAGCAGCGCCCCGACCCGGCGGCCGCGCAGACCGCGCAGGAGCGGGGCCTGCAGTTCGAGCGCTACGTCCTGAACCAGCTGCAGTACCTCCGCCCTGCCGGTTATGAGGTGCTGAGCCACCTGTGGGTCCGGGGTGTGGGCACCTCGGAGATCGATCACGTGGCCATCGGGCCCAGCGGCATATGGGTCATCGAGGCGAAGTACCGCTTCGGGGCGATGCGGCTGCGGGAGGGGCAGTGGGAGTTCCAGAACGGGGTCACCGGCGAGACCGTCCCCGACGAGAACCCCGGCGCGCAGAACGACCGTCACGTGATCGACCTCAGGCAGTTCCTGGCCAAGCACCTGGGCCGGCGGATCGAGGGCGTCGCATTCCACAACGTGGTCTGCATCCCGGACCGGGTCCTGCGCTGGGAGGCCCCGATGGAGTTCCCGCAGTTCCGGGTGCGGACGCCCGAGAACCTGCGCCTGGAGATCTCCACGGCGCCCGCCTCGGGCGCTCTGTCGCAGGAGGACATCCGGCGCCTGGCGATCCTGCTCCTGCGGGAGACGGTGTTCGTCACACAGGGATACCTGGAGCGGAAGCAGGTGCCCGGCCCGCTCCCGCAGGTGAGCCGGACCTGGCACGCCGTTCTGGGCGTCTCCATCGCGGCCACGGATGAGGATGTGCAGCGGCGCTTCCTGGAGCTGTCGAAACGGCACCATCCGGACTCCGGCCCCGAAGCGAACGTGGAGCGGTACAAGGCGATCACCGCCGCCTACTCGGAGCTGCGGAACCACCGGGCCGAGTACGAGGAGAGGCTGCGGCACGAAGCCGAGTCCGTCCTGCGGCAACTGCAGCAGATCCGGGCCCAGTACGGGCACTGAAGGGGCGCAGTTGCGCCCCTTCTCCGTTTCAGGTAACCTCACTTCACCCCGCAGATGCGTGCGGCCGCCAGGGCAAAGACGGACACGCTGTGCCGCAGATCCGCCTCGTTGATGTCGAAGCGGGGGGTGTGGTGGCCGTCCTTGTGGTCGGTGCCCTGGACCATGTAGAGCGTCTGGGCGCCGCGCTCCGCCGCCCGGGCGGCGAGGATCGTGAAGTCGTCGCTGCCGCCCATGAAGTGCCCCTGGTTGTGGACGGTGAGGCCGGGCACGTGCGCCGCCTCCTCGGCAATCAGCGCCGCCAGCTCCGGGCTGTTGTTGGAGCTGAGGCCGCGGCCCTGCACCGAGATGGAGAGCTCGACCTCCTGGGCGATGGCGGCGCCCTCCAGCACCTTCCGGGCGCGGTCTTCCATGTACCGCAGGATGTCGTCGGTGGCGCCGCGCACCTCCAGCGCCATGTAAGCGTTGGCGGGGATGACGTTGCGGCCCGTGCCGCCCCGCACGACGCCCACGTTGATCCGGGAGACGCCCTCCCCGTGGCGGGAGATGGCGTAGAGCCCCTGGATCGCCTGGGCCATGGCGAGCACGGCGTTGCGGCCCTTGTGGGGCTGGGCGCCGGCGTGGGCGGGAGCGCCGGTGAAGGTCACGTCCAGCTTGGAGGAGGCCAGCAGCCCGTCGATCCGGGTGTAGAGGTGGCCCGACGGGATGCCGCCGCCCAGGTGCGAGGCGAGGAGGTAGTCGACGTCGTCGACGACGCCCGCCTCCGCCATGGGGTTGGCGCCGCGGCAGCCCTCCTCGGCGGGCTGGAAGATGAGGCGGATGGTGCCGCAGAGCTGGTCGGCGACCCGGGCGATGATCTCGGCGACGCCCAGGCCGATGGCGGTGTGGCCGTCGTGGCCGCACGCGTGCATCTCGCCGGGATGCCGGGACGCGAACCCCTCGACGAAGGGGATGTGATCGGGATCGGTGCTCTCGGCCACGGGGATGCAGTCCGTGTCAAACCGCACGGCCAGGGTCGGGCCAGGGCGCCCGGTGCGCCACTCCCCGACGACGCCCGTGAGGCCGCCCCGCAACAGGGGCAGGAACTCGGGATCGGCGCCCTCGGACTCGGCCCGCCGGTAGGCGGCCTCCAGCTCCTCGGGGCTCGGGAGCCCCAGCAGGGCGTCCGGGTCCATGACCTCCCGGCCGACCTTCACATCGAAGCCGAGGTCCTTCAGACGCCGGGCGACCCGGCTGGCGGTGCGGAACTCCAGGTGGCCGAGCTCCGGGTACATGTGGAAGTCCCGGCGGGTGGCGATCACGGTGGGCATGACTTCGGCAACAAGCGACAGGATCTTCTCGCGCATGATCCCGACCTCCTGTCAGATTGAGGGTTGTCACTTACTTCGCCGGAAGCGGTGTGCTGCCTGTGGTCCGAAAGTAGCTTTGCCCTGTGAGTGCGACGCCATTTCACCGTTGGGCCGAACGTGCGCCGAAATAGTGACATGGGATCAGGGGAGGGCACCGCCGGGGCCATGGAACCCGGGGTGGAGGGGGATGCCCGCCGCTATCCAGTTTGTTCGCAGTGAGTGTGGGCGGACTGGGGCGCTCACCGGGAACCGCACGCCTACCGTGAATACGGCGACCGAAGCACTCGCCGGGCTGGTTCACCCATGGTGCCCCCCGGCCAGCCCACCCACAGTGAAGGCGAACAGACGCCATGCCCGTGAAAAAGGGTCCCGTGCCCCCCTCAGGGGACGCGCAGGAAGAGGTTCGGGTACTCCAGTACGAATCCGGAGTCGTCCACGGAGAGCTCGGTGGCGAACCCCCGGTCGAGCGCCTCGTAGCGGTAGCGTCTGCCCCCGAGATTCGTGTACCGCTGCCGGTCAGGACGAAGGACCAGTTCGGGGACCCGGATGTAGACCACGCGGATCTCGGCCGACTCCCCGGGCGCCAGCTGCAGCCGCCGGATGGGCAAGGTGTTGGTGAACGGGGTGACGGAGATGTCCACGTCGATGCAGCCCGCCAGGTCGGGGAGGAGGACGCCGTCTCGGTCCCTCCAGGTCCCATCGGAATTTCGGCTCAGGTCGACCTGGGCATCGCCCTCCTGGACGGACGCCCGCAGCACCTGCCAGTCGGGGTCCAGCTGAAGATGGTACGCGACGCGCGCGGTCCTGTCCCCAAGGGTTCCTGTCACTACGGAGTCGGCGATGACCAGGCCGGCCTCGGTGCGCAGGACAAGCTCTTCCGTCCCCGGCGACCCGACCGCCGTCCATCGGAGTACACGTCTCACTTCCCATCCTCCTTTGTCCACACCGACCTTACGGCCGGCCCGCTTGCCCGTTCAGCAGGGAATGGAACCGCCGGTTCAGCCGGGCGTAAAGCCCCCGGTTCCGCCGGTACAGCTCCTTGAAGGCGGCGAACAGCTCGTCGTAGACCCGCCGGTTGGACGGGGCGGGCTCGAAGGTCCGGGCGATGGCCACGAGGTCCGGCACGTCGTCGAAGCCGAGCTCGCCCAGCCCCACCAGGGCGAGGAGCCCGGCGCCGCGTACATTCGCCTCCAGGGGCCGGTCCACCTGGTGGACGGCCCGGCCCAGGACGTCCGCGTAGATCTGGCACCAGAGCGCCGACCGCGCACCGCCGCCGATGAGCCGGACCGGATCGAGCCGCCGCCCGACGAAGCCGTCCACCGCCTCGGCCAGCCAGCGGGCGTTGAGGGCGACGCCCTCCAGCACGGCCCGCACCAGGTGGCCCCGGGTGGCCCGCAGCGTCAGGTTGTGGAACCCGCCCCGCACCCAGGCGTCCTCGACAGGGGTTCGCTCGCCCACGAGCCACGGCGTGAAGATGAGCCCGTCGCTGCCGGGCGGGACCTCGGCGGCCAGGGCCAGGAGCCGGGGGATGTCCGGCTCCGGGGCATGGGGAGCGGAAGGCGCGGCGTCCCCGGGGCCGATGAGGAGATCGCGCAGGTGCAGCAGGCAGGCCCCGGCGGTCTCCTGCTCGTTGGCGACCAGGTAGCGGCCGGGGATGGCCGACGGGATGGACGCCATGTTGTGCAGCAGGTCCGTCTTCATGTAGGGCACGTGGGCGGAGATCCAGGAGGAGGTGCCCACGTACAGGTGGGGGTCCAGGTCCCGGGTGCCGCCCGAGCCGATGGCCGCGGCGTGGATGTCCGGCGTGCCCGCGACCACGTGGGTCTCCGGCCGCAGGCCCAGCTCCTCCGCCGCGGCAGGCCGGAGCCGGCCCAGGACCGCCGTCGCGGGGAGCAGGTCGGGAAGCCGGGAGCGGTCCAGCCCGGCCGCGGCCAGCAGGTCCGGGTCGTAGCGGACGCGGAAGGGATCCCGGTTGTCGGTGACCCAGTGGAGCGTGATGGCCTCGTAGGTGGAGGCGAACTCGCCGGTGAGGCGCAGGTTCAGGTAGTCCTTCGGCTCCAGGAACTTGTGCGCGGCCTCGTAGACCTCGGGGCGGGCCCGGCGGATCCAGAGGATGTGCGCGATGGAGTCCTTGCCCGCCTTCCCGGGGATCCCGCCGGTCCGGCGGATCCAGCGCCAGAGCTTGTCCACGCCGTACCCGGCGATGGAGACGGGCCCCCCGGTGAGCCGGGCCACGTCCGGCGCGCCCCGGGTGTCCATCCAGCTGACGGCCGGCATCAGGGGGCGGCCATCTTCGCCCACGGCCACGGTGGCGGACCACTGCGCCGTGCAGCAGACCGCGGCGACCTGGTCGGGGGCGGCGATGCGCCGGGCCATGAGCCGCCGGGTGGCGGTGACGACGGCGGCCCACCACTCCCCGGGGTCCTGCTCGGCCCCGCCGCCCGGCAGCACCGTGAGCCGCACCGGCACCGCCTCCAGGGCCTCCACGGCGCCGGAGAAGGAGACGAGGGCCGCCTTCAGGGCCGAGGTGCCCAGGTCCAGGGCCAGGACGTACTGCTGGGCCATGGCGCTCACACCTCGTAGAGCAGGTCGATGAAGCTGGTGAGCACCTGCCGGACCAGCTCCGGCGGGGCGGAGGCGGCCATGCCGTAGATGGGGGCCATGCCGGTCTGCCGGGAGGGGTTGGCGCGTACGTGCTCTGCCGCCGCCCGGAGGTCGGCGAGGAACCGATCGACCACCCCCGGCCGGGTGTGGCGGAGCGTGACGGCGATGTGGAAGGCCGGCGGCCGGTGCAGCCCGTTCAGGCGCCATCCCCGCCCGCCCATCTCCTCCATCACCTGGTAGATGTTGAGGTCGTCGGAGGCGATGGCGATCACCCAGAGCGGCTCGCCCAGGATTCTCAGGCCCGGGATCCGGCGGATGCCTTGCTTCAGCCGGTCCGCCGCCTCCAGGATGCGCCGGGTGGCGTCGAGGTAGCCCTCCTCGCCCATCGCGAGCATGGCTGCCCACGCGGCGGCGCTGAGCGCCCCGGGACGGCTGCCGGCGATGGTGGGGGAGAAGTAGAGGCCCCCCGGCCAGTCGGCGGCGGTGAAGTACTGGTGGTGCAGCAGCGTGCGGCTGCGGTAGAGGATGACGGAGGTCCCTTTGGCGCCGTAGCCGTACTTGTGGGTGTCCGCGGAGACGGAGGTGACGCCCTCCAGGCGGAAGTCGAAGGGGGGCACCGGGTAGCCCAGCCGCTCCGCCCAGGGCAGGACGAAGCCGCCCAGGCAGGCGTCCACGTGGCAGCCGATGCCGTGCTCCGCGGCCAGGGCCGCCAGTTCGGGGATGGGATCGATGATCCCGTGGGGGTAGCCCGGCGCCGAGCCGGCGATCATCACGGTGTTGGGGGTGATGGCCGCCCTCATGGCCCGGACGTCGGCGCGGAAGCCCTCGTCCAGCGGCGTGCGGATCAGCCTGATGCCGAAGTACTGGGCGGCCTTGTCGAAGGCCGCGTGCGCGCTGACGGGCACCACCGCCTCCGGGGCGGTGATGCCCTTGGTTTCGCGGGCCCAGTCCCGGTAGGTCTTCATGGCCAGCAGCAGCGATTCGGTGCCGCCGGAGGTGACCGTGCCGCAGACGGTCCCGCCCGCGGCATCGGCGCCCAGCATGCGGGCGGTCATGGCGACGATCTCGGCCTCGAACCGGGCCGTGCTGGGCCAGAGGTCGGGGTGCAGGGGGTTGGACTGGGAGTGGAGGGCGTAGACCCGGTTGAGGAACTCGATGTGCTCCGCGCCGCCGTGGTAGACGGCGCCGGAGGCGTAGCCCTCCCGCCAGGTGGGTGACTCGGCCTCGTGGACGGCCGCGATCTCGGCGAGGATGTCCTCCCGGCGACGGCCGGTCCGGGGCAGGCGGGCGTGGGACGGGAAGCGGTCCCGGTAGGGCTTGATCTGAGCCCTCAGGGAGGCGAGCAGATCCATGCGCGGTCCCTCCTTGCAGGGGATTGCGTTTGAATTCCGCGAATCGTGCAATAGTCCTGCAGGGAGGGGCGCAAGTCATGTGCCCGCCGGGGCGATCGTGGGGCTGATCGAGCTGGAGTGTGAGACGGAGCCCGGCACGGTCTGCTCGGACCAGCCGGGCCTCGGGGCGATGATCTGGCACCTGGCTGTGCAGTGTTGAGTGGGGGATGCCGTCGGGTGGCATGCCTTCTGTTCGCAGTGACTGTGGGTGCGAGCGAGCGGGAGGGCGGCACGCTTCTATGGGTACGCATCGTGCAGGACTGATGCGCGGGATGCCCGACTGAGCTGTCGTTGGACCGAAGTGGAGGGATGGAAATGCTCACGGTTCTCCTGTGGATGCGTATTCCGGTCAAATCGACCAGTGATTCCGGTTCAAGCCGACCACCGGTTCTGATCCAAGTCGACCGCCGTTTCCGATTTCATCCGGCCAGCGCGGTGGCACTGAGGGGATGGAGTATAGTGGACCCAGAAAACTAGACACGAAAAAGGCGATTGATAAGCTACAATC
>ENA-UPSB01003726-UPSB01003726.1-bioreactor-metagenome-genome-assembly--contig:-NODE-3726-length-11299-cov-3.994397_pt1 | contig 11299 bp, 8 predicted proteins | sample MGYA00238182_ERZ773286 | MGnify/ENA primary metagenome ERZ773286 (study PRJEB29026, sample SAMN07631240) | bioreactor metagenome | isolation source: Switchgrass digestor | place: USA: Dartmouth... | reverse complement strand
TGACGAGCGCGAGCAGACCCTGAACCAGATGCTGGTGGAAATGGACGGTTTCGACACCGACACCAACATCATCATCATGGCGGCCACCAACCGGCCCGACATCCTCGACCCTGCCCTGCTGCGCCCCGGCCGCTTCGACCGGCGTGTGATGCTCGATCGGCCGGATGTCCGCGGCCGTGAGGCCATCCTCAAGGTGCACGTGCGCGGGAAACCGCTGGCTGCCGACGTCGATCTGAGCGCGCTGGCCCGGGCCACACCCGGTTTCGTTGGCGCTGACCTGGAAAACCTGGTGAACGAAGCCGCCATCCTGGCTGCGCGGCGCAACAGGAAGGTCATCGGCCAGTCCGAATTTGAAGAGTCAATCGAGCGCGTGATCGCTGGTCCGGAGCGCAAGAGCCGCCTGATCAGCGACGACGAGAAGCGCATCGTGGCTTACCACGAGGCCGGTCACGCGGTGGTCATGCAGGCCATTCCGGAAGCCGACCCCGTGCAGAAGGTGTCCATCATCGCCCGCGGCATGGCGGCCGGCTACACCCTGTCGCTGCCGGCTGAGGACCGCACGCTGATGGCTCGCAAGAAGCTAATGGCCGATATGATCGGCCTGCTGGGCGGCCGCGCGGCGGAGGAAATTGTGTTCGACGATATCACCTCCGGCGCTGGGAACGACATCGAGCGCGTCACCCAGCTGGCCAGGACCATGGTCACCCGGCTGGGCATGAGCCCCGAGCTTGGCCCGATGGTCTACGGCCAGAAGGAAGAGCTGATCTTCCTGGGCCGCGAGATCTCCGAGCAGCGGGATTACTCCGAAGCGGTGGCCGAGAAGATTGACATGGAAGTCCGCCGGCTGGTCAACGAGGCCTACGAGAAGGCGAAGAGCATTCTCATCACCTACCGCGACCGGCTGGACGCGGTTGCCGAGCGCCTGCTCGAGGTGGAGACCATCTCGCACGACGAGTTCAACCAGATCTTCCCGCCGCCCTACAAGAAGACCAACGCCGTTCCGGTTCTGGTCCCCTCGACCAACTAATCCTGATCCTCACAATCAGCGGGCCGTGAAATCCACGGCCCGCTTTTTTAATCAAGAAGCATCCGTCTGCGGTGCTTCGGTTTGCTCCGGGGGGCGCCAGGCTGCCGGGTCAGCCAGCAAATCAAGCAGCTGCTCGACGGTCACCTGACCGGCGTCAAACCAGTGGATGGTGGGATCGGTCTCTTTGAACCAGTTGGCCTGTCGGCGCACAAACTGGCGCGTCAGCCGCTTCATCTGCACCACCGCCTCCTCCAGCGACATCTTCCCCTGGAGGTAAGCAGCCATTTCCCGGTATCCGATGGAGGAAAAGGCCGGCAGGTCGGGTGAGCAGCCCTGGTCAAGCAGGCTTTTGACCTCCTCCACCAGCCCGCCCTCCAGCATCGCTTCAATCCGACGGTCTATGCGCTCATAGAGCTCAGGCCTGGGACGCTTCAGCCCGATCATCAGCAGGCTGTAGGGCGACCCGGCCCGGGTGCGCTGCTCTGAAAACCGTCTTCCGGTGAGCAGCATCACTTCCAACGCGCGCACCGTCCGGCGCAGGTTGCCCGGGTCGATGCGTTCAGCCGCTGCCGGGTCCACACCTGCCAGCCGGCGGTGCAGCTCCTGCGCGCCGATATCACGGCCCCATTTTTCCAGCACATCGCGCAGGCGATAATCCGGTTCCTGCTGCGGGATTTCCCAGTCTTCCACGATCGCCCGTACGTATTGGCCGGTGCCTCCGACCAGAACCGGCAGCCGGCCGCGCTGCTGCACCTCCCGGATGGCGGACTGTGCCGCCTGCATGAAGACCGCCAGGCTCCAGGTTTCATCCGGGTCAGCCACATCCACGAGGTGGTGGGGAACCCGCTCCATCTCCTCGCGTGAAGGCTTGGCCGTGCCGATGTTCATACCGCGGTACAGGTAGCGTGAATCGGCGGAGATAATCTCGCCGCCTGCTGCCTCCGCCAGCTTCAGGGCGGTTTCCGTCTTCCCGACTGCCGTCGGGCCGACCATCACCACCAGGGGATTGGGAATCTCAGGCCACAGCATCACGGAACCACTCGATCTGCGGCCGGTCGCAGCCTGGCCGACCGACCACCGCCACCACGTCAATGCGCCAGGTCCCCTGACTCAGCGGATGCTCCTGGATATAATGTTCGGCCGCATCGATCAGATGGGCCGTTTTACCCGGTGTCATCGAACTCTCCGGTAAACCCATGTGCCGGCTGGTGCGAGTCTTCACCTCGACGATGATTACCTCATCATCCTTCTGCATGATGAGGTCCAGTTCGCCGTACGGGGTGCGCACATTCCTGGCGACCGTCAGGTATCCCTGACGCTGCAGGTACTCCTCCGCGACCGCTTCTCCCCACCGGCCAACCGACAAGTTCTGATCGTTCATGCGGCTCGACTTCCCAACCTTTCCAGTCATCTTCACGGGATTATACTGGAGGGCTGCAGAGACCTTCCACCCTATTCCCGGGTAATTCCAGAGGTACACCAATCGGTTAACACCCGTATAATGGATGATAACACCACTTGGAGGCACAATGCCAACCGCCGAAATCATCGCTATAGGTACAGAACTGTTACTGGGTGAAATACAGGATACCAACACCCGGTACTTGGCACGCCAGCTGCGGGACGCGGGCATCGACCTCTACCGCACCACCATCATCGGGGACAACGAACACCGCATCGCCCAGGCCATTCAGGAAGCCATGCATCGGTCTGACATCATCCTCACCACCGGCGGGCTAGGCCCCACTGTTGACGACCCCACCCGGCAGGCGGTTGCCCGGGCGGTCGGCGTGGAGGTCGAATACCGGCCGGAGCTATGGGATCAGATCCAGGAACGGTTTTCCCGCTACGGGCGCAGAGCCACGGAAAACAACCGCCGCCAGGCGTACATCCCGGCCGGAGCTGCCGCCATTGAGAACCCTGTGGGGACTGCCCCCGGTTTCATCGTTGACACCAGCCTAAACGTGATCATCAGCCTGCCCGGGGTTCCCCGGGAGATGGAGTACCTGTTCCAGTCACCTGTGCTGCCTTACCTCAAAGAGCGCTTCCAGCTGCAGAGCATCATCCAGGCCTATGTAATTCACACCGCCGGCGTGGGCGAATCTCAGGTGGATGAGTGGGTTAGCGATCTGGAAACGAACGCCAACCCCACCGTCGGCCTGCTGGCGCACCCTGGGCAGGTGGACATCCGCGTCACCGCCAAGGGATCCAGCCGGGAAGAAACGGAACAAATGATCTCGGCTGTCGTCGCCGAGATCCTGGAGCGGGTGGGCGACGCATACTTCGGCGCAAATGATGAAACGCTGGAATCCGTCATCCTGCCTGTGCTGCAGAAACAGCCCTGGGCGCTGGTGGAATCCGGTTTCGACGGGATTTTGATCCAACTGCTGAAACCAACCTACTCCGCCGCTCAGGAGGATGGCAGTTCGGACCAGACTCTCCGCGCCGCCCGGGAACTGCGTGAGTTCTACCAGGCGGAGCTTGCCCTGAGCGCCCATCTTGAACGGACCGGCCGCCAGCACAGGCTCACGCTGGCACTGCTCACTTCCGAACGCACTTACGATGCCGAACGAACCGACGGCGGACCGCCCGAGAACAGCATACTCTGGGCCGCCAACACCACCATGGATTTCATCCGGCGATCGATGAGGGAGCGAGTAACGAAAGAAAGGGGATAGAAAATCGTTATGGAGACCGTTGACCTGATTATCACCAACGCCATCGTTCTGACGATGGACGAGGAGTATCACATCTATGAACCTGGAGCGGTGGCCGTCCGCTCTGATACCATTGTGGCCGTTGGCCCGGCGGATGAAGTCCTGGCCCGCTATCAGGCGGCGGACACCGTGGACGCCGGGGGCAAGGTGCTCATGCCGGGTCTGGTCAACGCCCATACGCATGTCCCCATGACCCTGCTTCGCGGGCTGGCCGACGACCTGCGCCTGGACGTCTGGCTCCTTGGCTACATGATGCCGGTCGAACGTGAGTTTGTCTCCCCGGAATTTGTCCAGCTGGGGACAAAACTGGCCTGCGCGGAAATGATCCGCAGCGGCATCACTCTGTTTGCAGACATGTACTATTTCGAGGAAGACGTCGCCCGGGCGACCGCCGAAGCAGGCATGCGCGCCATATGTGCCGAATCGGTGATCAAATTTCCCACCCCGGACGCGGCCTCCTACGAAGAATCCCTCGAATACACCCGCCAGTTCATCGAGCGCTGGAAAAACCATCCCCTGATCATCCCGGCCGTGGCCCCACATGCGCCGTACACCACCACCGGTGAGATTCTGGAAGCCACCGCCAACCTGGCGATGGAATATGATGTGCCCCTGCACACCCACATCTCCGAAACTGAATACGAAGTGGAGAATATGCGCCAGCAGGAAGGCATGCCTGTGGTGCCCTATGTGAAAAAGTTCAAGCTGCTGGACACCAAGATGATCGCCGCCCACTGTGTCTGGATCGATGAAGGCGAAATCCGCACCCTCCACCGGCACAACGTCGGCGTCGCGCACAACCCCTCGTCGAACATGAAGCTGGCTTCCGGCATAGCTCCTGTCCGGCGCATGCTGGAAATGGGGCTGAATGTCGGCATCGGCACCGACGGACCGGCCTCCAACAACGACCTGGATATGTTCGAGGAAATCCGCCTGACCTCGTTCCTGGCCAAAGTCGCCAGTGGTGACCCGACCACGCTGCCCGCCCGGACTACGCTCGCAATGGCTACACGCATCGGGGCACAGGCCCTGCACATCAGCCACTTGACCGGGTCGCTCGAACCGGGAAAGCGTGCCGACCTGATCCTGGTGAACCTCGACCGCGTGCACAACTCCCCCCGCTTCCAGCGCGACCCGGACGGCATTTACGCCCAGCTGGTCTACGCCGCCAAAGCCACCGATGTGACTGACACCATGGTCAACGGGCGCTGGCTGATGCGCGACCGCGAGCTGCTCACCCTTGACGAGGATGAACTGGTAAGGGAGAGCGAGTATTACGCCCGGGAAATCGACCGCTTCCTGCTCGCCCGGGAAGGGTCGCTGCTTTCCAAGCTGCTGGCCCTCGGCGGCGCCTTTGAAGAGGAGAGCTTCGAGGTACAGGCTAAGGTACCCATCGAAAGCATCCAGCCGGTGCTGCAGGCCCTGCGCCAGCCGGAAATCGAAATCATCCGCACCCGGCACTACCGCCAGTACGACACTTACTTCTCCTTCTCCGAGCCGGAGAAGGATCATCTCCGCTACCGAGAGGACCATTTCATCGACGAACACGGTGAGCCATACAACGTGCGCGCCCGGCTGACCCTGATCGGCCAGACCCGCGAACGGCGCTACCAGCACGAAGTGGTGCTGTCCCGCAGTCGCTACTTCGCCCCGGCCCAGCAGAGCCTGCGCTTCTACCGCGAGTACTTCAAGCCCGCCGCCGAGCTGGAAATTGAGAAGGAGCGCCTGCGCTTCCTGATCAACTACAAAGAAACCGAGTTCTTCATCAACCTGGACACCGTCCACGAGCCCGCTCTGGGACACTTCCTGGAGATCAAGAGCCGCACCTGGAGCCGGAGAGACGCGGAAGCAAAGTCACAGCTGGTGGTGGAGCTGATCGAGCAGCTCGGCGCGGACCCGGATAAAACCATCTCGCGGGATTATGTGGAAATGATCAAAGAAATGTGGGCCTGAACGAGAAGAATCCATGACGCCTGAACCGATGAAAATCCTGTTCCTCGCCGCGGAAGCCGCTCCCCTGGTCAAGGTTGGCGGCCTGGGAGACGTGGCCGGCTCGCTTCCGCCCGCGCTTCGCCAGCTGCCGCCAGAGGTCACCGGCGGACGTCCGCTGGACGTGCGCGTGGTCATCCCCTTCCACGGGGAGGTCCAGCAGCGCCTGCCCGCGCCGGAATGGGTGACTAACCTGCTGGTGGAGCGTGCCTCCGGTGCGGTGCAGGCCAGGGTTTTCAAGGTGAACGCCGGCGGGCAGGTGTATTACCTGATCTCCGGGCCGCCTATTGATCAACCTTTGCCGGTCTACAGCCCTGACGACCGGGTGAACGGGGAAAAGTACATCTTCTTCTCTCTGGCCGCGCTGGAACTGGCCCGCCAGCTTACCTGGCAGCCGGACATCCTCCATGCCCACGACTGGCACACGGCCATCGCCGTCTACAGGCTGTGCCAGAACCGGCTGGTCGATCCGTTTTTCCAGAACACCCGGTCCCTGCTCACCATCCATAACCTGCCCTACCTGGGAGGTGACGCGACGGAAATCCTGGCGGAATACGGGATACCGCCAACCCAGAACCGGTCGCTGCCGGCCTGGGCGCGGTCGTTCCCCCTCCCCCTCGGGCTGCTGGCCGCCGACAAAATCAGCGCCGTTTCGCCCTCCTACGCCCGGGAAATCCTGACCCCCGAGTTTGGCTGCGGCCTGCAGGATTTCCTGGCCACCCGGCAGCAGGACATTCATGGAATCCTGAACGGCATTGACACTGCCGCATGGGACCCGGCCACTGATCCGGGTATCCCCCGGCCCTACTCCATCGACACACTGGACCTCCGCCGGGCCAACAAAACCGCCCTCCAGGAAGAGCTGGGCCTGCCGGTCAGCGATGACCCGCTGCTGGTGTTCATCGGCCGCATGCACAATCAGAAAGGGGTTGACCTGGCCATCGAGGGGCTGCGCAAAGCGCTGGAACTGCCCTGGCAGGCGGTCTTCCTGGGTACCGGCAGTGCGCTGCTGGAGAGCGCGGCCCGCTCCATGGAAAGCGAACACCCGGACCGCTTCCGGGCGGTCATCCGCTTCGATGCTGCGCTGTCCCGCCGCCTGTACGCCGGCGGAGATATGCTCCTGATGCCCTCCCGCTACGAGCCCTGCGGCCTGGCGCAGATGATTGCCATGCGCTATGGCTGCGTCCCGGTCGCCCGGGCGACCGGCGGCCTGATCGATTCCATCCGCGACAGCCGCCCCGGCAGCCCGGGTACCGGGTTCCTGTTCTCCGATACGAGCGGCGGGGGGCTGGAAGCAGCCCTTAATCGTGCCTTTCAGGCCTATCAGAACGCTGATGCCTGGCAGGCCATCCAGAAGAACGGGATGGAGCAGGATTTTTCCTGGACTCGTTCTGCCATTGAGTATGCGAAGATTTATCACCAGATGTCGGAGGATGCGTCATGAAAACCAGGGTTGTAATCCTCGCCGGCGGAGAAGGCACCCGTCTGGGCGTACTGACAACCAAAAGAACAAAGCCCGCAGTTCCCTTTGGTGGTAAATATCGAATCATCGACTTTGCCCTGTCCAACTGCGTCAACTCCAACCTGTTTGATGTCATGATCCTGGCTCAGTACCGTCCGCACTCGCTGATCGAGCACATTGGCTCGGGCAGTCCCTGGGACCTGAACCGCGACTTCACCGGCGGGGTGCGCATCTACTCCCCATACCGCGCCCGCGGCTCCAACTGGTACCTGGGCACTGCAGACGCAGTTCAGCAGAACTTCCGCTTCATCAAGCGCGGCAACCCGGATCTGGTAGTCATCCTCTCCGGCGATCATATCTACAAGATGGACTATTCCCCCATGATCCGACAGCACCTGGCTACCAGGGCGGACCTGACCATCGGCACCATCACCGTCCCTCTGGAAGAAGCCAGCCGCTTCGGTATCATTACCGCCGATGCCGACGGGCGTGTTGTTTCTTTCACCGAAAAGCCAGCCCACCCCACCTCCAATCTCGTGAACATGGGCGTGTATGTGTTCAGCCTGCGGGTGCTCAACGAGGTGCTCTGGCGGGATCACCAGCTGAAAGATTCTTCGCATGACTTTGGCAAGGATATCATCCCCAGGATGATCGCCAGCGGATCCGCCGTCTTCACCTATCCCTTCCACGGGTACTGGATCGATGTCGGAACCATCGAATCCTACTGGCAGGCGCACATGGATCTGCTGCCCCCGAAGCCCAGCTTTGACCTCTACGACCGGTCCTGGGTCATCCACACCAAGACCGAGGAGCGGCCGCCGGCCTCCATTCACCGGGACGCCACCGTGGTCGACTCGCTGATTTGCGACGGCTGCCAGATCGAAAGCGGCGCGGTGGTGACCCGCTCCGTGCTTTCCCCCGGCGTGATCGTCAAATCCGGGGCGATGGTGAGAAACTCCATCCTGCTGACCGATGCTGTCGCCGGAGAAGGCAGCGTGATCTGCAACGCCGTGCTGGATAAGCGGGCTGTCATCGGCCGCGGCTGCCAGATCGGGAACGGGTACCCGGACCTGATCTCCATTGCCATGATCGGCCGCGAAGCCGTGATTCCCGACGGCATGGTGATCGAAGGCGGCGGTAGAATTGGGACGGATGTGATCCCCTCAGACTTCCCTGCCCAGACAGTCAAAGCGGGCGAATACATTCAGACCAGGAGATTACCGTATGAAATTTAGTCGTTCCTCCGGAGTGATCCTGCATCCTACCAGCCTTCCAAGCCCTGACGGGATCGGAGACCTTGGCCCCGAAGCCTACCGCTGGGTGAACTTCCTTCACGACAGCGGGTGCGGCCTGTGGCAGATCCTGCCGCTGGGGCCAACCGGGTACGGCGACTCACCTTACCAGTGCTTTTCAGCCTTCGCCGGCAATCCCTATCTGGTGTCGGCGGCGCTGCTGCTGGAAGACGGGTTGATCACCCGCAGAGACCTGCGAGACCGCCCGTCCTTCCCGGCTCACCGCGTTGATTATGGGGAGGTCATCCCCTGGAAGCTGGCCATTCTGGACCGGGCCTACCGGCACTTCAAGGAGCAGCCGGAGAGTGAGCTGGCCGCTGAATACCAGGCGTTCGTCGAAGCCGAATCCTCCTGGCTGGAAGATTTCGCGCTCTTCATGGCGATCAAGGAATCGCATGGCGGCATTCCCTGGGACCAGTGGCCGGAACCGCTGCGTCTGCGCCAGCCGGACGCGCTGCAGGGTTTCACCCGGGCGCACGAAGACGACCTGGCCCGGCACCGCTTCCGCCAGTTCCTCTTCTTCCGTCAGTGGCGCGCGCTCAAGCAGTACGCCGCGCAGAAGAAGGTGCGCATCATCGGCGACATTCCCATCTTCGTCGCTTACGACAGCGCGGACGTCTGGTCCAACCCGGAGCTGTTCTATCTGGATCAGGCCGGGAAGCCCACCGTCGTGGCCGGCGTGCCGCCTGACTACTTCTCCGCCACCGGGCAGCTGTGGGGCAACCCCATATACCGCTGGCCCTATCATAAGGAAACCGGGTATGAATGGTGGCTGCGCCGGATCCGCGCCACGCTTGACCTGGTGGATTTCATCCGCCTGGACCACTTCCGCGGCTTTTCCGGCTACTGGGAAGTCCCTTACGGAAACGAAACTGCCGAGGAAGGCCGCTGGGTGCAGGGCCCCGGCGCCGACTTTTTCGACGCGGTCTGCTCGGCGCTGGGCCAGCTGCCCATTATCGCCGAAGACCTGGGCGAGATCACCCAGGACGTGATCGACCTGCGCGAACAGTTTGACCTTCCCGGCATGAAGATCCTGCAGTTTGCCTTCGCCGGGGACAATACCGACCCCTTCCTGCCGCACAATTACCCGCATAACTGCGTGGCCTACACCGGCACGCACGATAACGACACAGCCCTGGGCTGGTACCGCTCCGCCAGCGAGAAGGAGCGCGACCATATCCGGCGCTACCTGGCGCGCTCGGGTGAGGATATCGCCTGGGACATGATCCGCGCGGTATGGAGCTCGGTGGCGGTGATGGCTCTGGCCCCCATGCAGGACCTGCTCAGCCTGGGCACCGAGGCGCGCATGAACTTCCCCGGCCAGGCCGGCGGCAACTGGGCCTGGCGCATGCCCGGCGACGCGCTCAGCCCCGGCCTCACCGCCCGCCTGCGAGAAATGAACCGCCTTTACCGCCGGCTCGAAGGCCAGCCGGAGCCCCCGGCCCGAAAATACGGCGAATATGATGCGGCGGACGCCCCGCCGCGCAGGACGCGCCCCGGCCGGGTGGTCAACCCGTCACAGTAATATTGAAGGTCCGGCCCGCGCCTTATGCGGGCCGGACTTCTTCTCTCCCCGCCGGGTGGCGCTGGTAGGTCGACATCAGGATGCCCAGCAGAACCAGCACGCCGCCGGCTACCTCCATCAGCGCCGGCGTTTCACGGAGCAGAATGATCGCCAGGATGGTGGTTCCGGTCGGTTCGCCCAGCAGAGAAATGGCCACATACGCGGCGGGCAGGTAACCCAGCGCCCAGTTGAACACCGAATGCCCGACGAGCTGGGGAAGCACTGCCAGCCCGATCAGCCACAGGTAGGCCACCGGCGGGTATCCGGTCATCTGCTCACCGGTGAACAGGGTGAGCAGAAGCAGGCAGACCGCCGAGACCGTATAGACCGAGCAGGTGTAGGGAAGCATGGACATACGCCCGCGAATCTGCCGGCCGATGACAATGTACCCGGCCGAAAACCAGGCGCCGGCCAGCGCCATGAAGTTGCCCCGGAACCCCTCGGCGGCGAACAGGTCGCTCACTGACGAGCAGGTCAGGCGAGCGCCGGCGAACTCGCAGTAATCCTGCATCCCCACCAGGATGCCGCCGGCCATGGCAATGAACAGCCCCAGCCACACGGTCGGAGAAAGCCGCTCCTTGAGAAAGATCGGCGAAGCCAGGGCCACCCACAGCGGCGTGGTGGTCACCAGGACCACCGAGCTGGCCACCGTGGTGTACTCCAGCGACGAAATCCAGCTGGCGAAGTGCCCGGCCAGAAATACCCCGGAAAGCACCAGCAGGACCCGCTGGCGGCCGGTCAGCCCGGCCAGCTCGCCGCGGTAGCGCCAGGCAAAGGGGATGAGCGCGAGCGAGGCCAGTCCCATGCGCCAGGTGGCAATGACCAGCGATGGAACATACTCCTGCGCGAAGCGGATCAGAATGGATGAGGTGGATACCGCTAAAACACCCACCAGCAGTGCCAGCGCGGGTGGGAAGGAGGGACGGGTATTGGGCTTGTTCAAGGGTCTTCTCTAGTTCAGCTTGACAAATTATATGGGATTGCTACAATTTTCTTAGCCAAGGATACCACGGACACCAGCGATCTATAAGATGGATTTGTGCAAGATGAATGGTTGTTCGCGGCTGAGCCAGGACAGGTCTCCCGGCCCGATATCGTATGGCGGGCTGTCCGGTGAAATTGATCGCATCACTTCTGATCCGGCGGCCAGACACTCCCACCAGCATTACAAAATCGACTATGCAGAAAGGAATTGGAGGAAGTTATGACCCATACCATTACCAGCCTTTGCCTGCGTGACGGCGGTTG
>ENA-UPSB01003718-UPSB01003718.1-bioreactor-metagenome-genome-assembly--contig:-NODE-3718-length-11334-cov-21.246210_pt1 | contig 11334 bp, 15 predicted proteins | sample MGYA00238182_ERZ773286 | MGnify/ENA primary metagenome ERZ773286 (study PRJEB29026, sample SAMN07631240) | bioreactor metagenome | isolation source: Switchgrass digestor | place: USA: Dartmouth... | reverse complement strand
ATTGGTAAATATCTCACGCTCAAAATTGGTAATTTTTATATTGACATTAACAAATTAATCTGATATTATTATTTAAATCACTCTTCTACGCTGTGTTTCTAATTCAATTAGCAAGATATTATTATAAGCCAATTAATATTAAGAGTATTATTATTATTATTATTATTAGTAGTTTTTTAGTCCCTATATGCTTAATTATTAACGGGCTACTCAGTATCATAAGGATAAAAGATTATCTTATTTTATATATAGCTAAATTGATTAGCTCATCGTATAATTATAATCAATCTCTATATGTTAGTTTGGGTATAGCGGTTTCTATTCTTATCTTAATCTTCTGGCTCATTTTCCCTTTAAGACTTATATCTGAACTATAAAAATTGCCTATAGATTAAATTTTCTGATATAATAATGGGCAAAAGAAAACATTGAGGTGATTAAAATGAGTACTCTTCACATCGTTTTTCTTGTAATTGGTTTTATTTACAGTTTGATGATAATTCTAGCATGTATAAGCCAATATTATGGCAAAAAAGTAACTCTACTTAATAATACATTAATGCTTATCGGTGGAGTTATCCTTTTTATTTCGCTACTCATATTCTTAATAAAACCAGTGGGAATTATTGTTCCTCTAATTATTAGTTTGGTCCTCATCCATGTCGCAGCTATCCTTAATGGCTTACATATGTATAAGAAGTTAAATATATCGCATCATCTCATTCGTTTATGCATATCTGTTCTTATCGTAGTTTTATATTTACTAGGCTAAAAAATCACGAGTTTTCCTCGTGATTTTCTTTTTTACTTAGAATTCTTTTAATTTTATTGTATACGATTTCTACTTCTTCTTTAAACATTGGGTCATCTTGTTTTAATAATTCTTCAGCTAATTCTAAATCTTCTTTTGTATAAAAGTTTTTCGCTTTAAGCTCTTCTAGTTGTTGTTTGTGACTCCGATTCATCATCTCACCCTGTCTTAGTTTTAACTAAGATAGGGGTTTTATACATTCAATAGAATCATACCTAGCATTATTGACAATATCTGAAACCCGATATGCGGTCATTTTATCTTCAGGATAAGGAACAAGTAGCGATTTTAATACATCAACATCAGTAATATGAGGGTTTAGCCAAAGTTTTTCCGTTTCTTCATTAAGAATAACTGGCATGCGATCATGAATATTTCTCATTAAGTCATTAGGAGTTGTGGTTAAAATAGTGCAAGTATATTGCTTAGTACCATCTTCTAAGATGTTAGAAGTCCATAATCCTGCAAAGACCATGAGTTTACTATCGGTTAAGGTAATGCGATAGGGTAACTTCGTATTGCCGATTTTTTGCCATTCATAGAAACCATCCGCTAAGATTATGCAGCGTTGTCTTTTAAAAGCATCTTTAAACATTGATTTTTCATGAACTGTTTCTGCCTTCGCATTAATCATCATAAATTTATTATCTTTAGCCCAATGCGGCACATAGCCCCATTTTAATGTACCAATCCGATTCTTTTTACCATCGTTTATGATCGCTAATACTTGATTGGTAGGGGCAATATTATACCTTGGTAAATCATAATCAACATCTTCATCAATATCATAGCGATCCTTTATGATAGTGATTAAATCGGACTTATCTAAAGTGAAAGTAATGCGTCCACACATATTATCCTCCAAAAGATTATATCTATTTTTTATTCTATAATGATTTCTTATATTATTCAATGTATATGAATAATTGCATATTATTTCGAGTAATGTTACAATAGGGATGAATAGAGGTGGGTGAATCATATGGATAAAGATAAAATCTTACAAATGAGCGATGAGATTTTGCTAAGTTTTATCAACGCTAAATTACGTGTTTATTATAAGAGTTTACCGGATTTATGTGAGGATTTAAATCTAGATCCCGATGTCATAATTGACCGCTTAAAAGCGATTAATTATATTTATAGTGCCCAATTAAATCAATTTGTCCATAAAGATTCCATTATTTAAAACTACACATTTTGTGTAGTTTTCTTTTGTTTTTAAAAGAATATTGAATATATTATTTAAATTAAAAAGATATTATTATATAATAAAAGTAATTAAGGAGGAATTAAAGATGACTTTTTTTCAGAAAATTTATAATTTATCGAAAAAAGGTATAGGTATCGCACTACTTTTTGTATTTTTATCCGGGATAATATATGCTGTTTCGACTGTGGTACCAATTAGTAAGAACATAAGGACGGCATTGGATCAAATTGCCCAACTTGATGAGTGCGAGATAGTTGAATATGAGTTAATTTGTAATAAAGATTATTATAAATTTGGTAATATTATTATTGATTTAAATTATGAAGTAAATGAATTGGGTAATTTCAATGATTTTGTTTTTACCAAAGATGGTATTATTATAGGTGCCCAAGAATTACTTTATGTAGATTTGCTTGATTCATTTGGTTTTGGATCAAATTTAACGATGGAAGATTTAACTACGATCTTCTTATCAATGGTTAATGTATTTATCTTTGTACTTGCTATTATCTTAGTCATTGGTGGCGTATTCTTCTACGGTATCGCTCATCTCGTGATGGCTTCTATTGCCCAATCATTGATTAAGAAACGAGTTAAAACTTGTAATTATAAACAAGCCTATGTTTTCACCTCTATTATCGCTCTACCTTACATTGCTTTTAACGCCATATTCAGAATCATTTTAGGTGGAAACACCTTACAAAGCCTTTTAATAAACCTACTCAACTTACCATTTTTCACCACATTAATAAGAATTGGTATTGATTTAGGTATACTAACGTTATTGACGTTACTCGTATTAAAATACGGTTTACCTCAACAAGATATACGAGATGAAGTTATAGAGGGAGAGGTAATTTCAACTTCATCTGAACAAGCATAATACCATAGTCATCTGGTATTATGTTTATTTTAGGGAAAATTGATTATAATTAAGATAGATAAATAATTTTATAGGTGATGTTTATGAAATGGCGGATGCATGGCGCAAATCCCGAGAAGCTCTACGAACAATTTGGTATTCCCATGCCAGAAATAGTGATTGATTATAGTGATAATGGGAATGCGATCAAAAGAAACAAACCTTTTAATATTAATTATGAAGCACTTTTCTATGATTATCCTGATGATGAAGTTCGAAAGTTAAGGGATATTATTTCAGTTAAAGACCAAGTCCCAAGCGAAAATATTCTTTTTGCGAATGGAACGAATGAGATAATCTATATCCTTGCATCCTACTATCAACACCAAACCGTCGCTATTTTTCATCCCACTTATTCTGAATATGAAAAGGCATTTAAAGCTTATGGGGCTCATATAGAACATGTCTTTGACTTTGATGAAATTAAGGACCATATTAGGGCAGTAATTATCTGTAATCCCAACAATCCTACGGGTAGATTCTTTAGTCATGAAATCATGAGTTCAGTAGTTAAGAAACTGGCAGCGCAAAATACTGATATTATCATTGATGAAGCCTATATCGATTTTATGCCTAAGGAAAAAAGAACTTTAGATGTGGTAAATTATTCTAATGTGTATATTCTTCGTAGTCTTACAAAGTTTTTCAACATGTCAGGTTTACGGATTGGTTATGTATTAAGTCATCAAAATAATATTGAAAAACTTAAACTACGCCAACCAACTTGGAGTGTCAATAGTATCGCCCAAGCGGTGTGTGAGGTGTATTTAAAAGATGAAGAGTTTATAAATCGCACAAAACAATTCTACGCTGAAGAGCGCGAACGCTTCTTTGCGGAAATCACAAAACTTGGCTTTAAATATGTACCGAGCGAAGTAAACTTCTTTTTAATGGAAGTAGAGGATGACATCGACATAATTAAGTATTTGTTAGAACATGGAATTGTGGTAAGACATACTCGTAATTTCCCTCGTCTAGATGGTAAATATATTCGAATTTCCCTAAAATCACGCGAGGAAAATGATTATTTATTATCTGCTTTACGAAATTATGTAAATGAACACCAAAAATAAAAGGTTGGTTTTCCAACCTTTTGTTAATATATATATATATATATATATATATATATCTTTTAAATAGTTAACAAGAGAATTTTTACTACGAACCAGTAGATAGATAATGTCTAACACCAAATTTCCAGATCAAAATACAAGGGAAAATAAACAATATACCTATAAGCGGTGTAAACATATAAAATACTTTATCACTTCTATCTAAAACATATAAGAGAGGTAAATAGTTGACCACACCATATGGTATAACAAAAGTAAAAAACTTCTTAATCCAATCTTTATAAATACTGATAGGATATTGTGAGATTTCTCTTCCTCCATCGGTGAAGATATTGATTATTTCTAATCCTTCAATAGTAAAGAAACAGAGCGTTGCGCCAATCATATACACACCAGTGAAAATAAAGACACCACTTATAATCATCATGAGTAAAGTTAAGATTTTTAGGACATTCCACTCGATATTAATTTTCGCTAATGCGATGATAAAGATAACGACAGCTTGAAGTAAGCGTCCGACTCGGGTAAATTCGAACTGGCTACCTAAAACTTGTACAATTGTTGACCGCGGTCTAACTAGTATACGATCAAAGTCACCTGAGATAACTAAGCGGGAAAAACCATCAAATCCTCTAGCAAAACATTCACTTAAAGAAAAGGCTATATGAATAATTCCATAACAAAGGGCTACTTCCCACAAGGACCAGCCCTTTATTTCCTGGAAGCGTTGAAATAAAAAATATATTCCTAAGAATACTGAGAAGGGAACAAAGATTTGACCAATGGATAGAAGGATAAAACTGGTGCGATATTCTAATTGACTTTTAAATAAGATTTTTACATATTTCCAATACAACATCTCTTATCCTCCTTGAATCACTAAGCGTTTGAGGGCTTTATTCATCCACAATTTACCGATGATATATAGGATAATGATCCAGACAATTTGTATTAAAATACTAATTATAGCTTCGTTATGGGTGATATTTCCCACATAAATTCTAAAGGGTAAGTCAGTTGTATAACGGAAGGGTAGAAAATAAATAATTCGCTTCAGTGCTTCAGGCATTAAAGGTATTGGGATAATTAACCCTGCCAGAAACTCACCAATAACTCCAAAAATGAGAATTGAACCAGTGCCTGATAAGGTATAAAACATTGAAATATAAATTAACATCGATAATGCTACCACTATTAATACCCCTAATACTAGGGTGATGATAAATAGTATAAAGCTAAAAGCATCAGGTGGTAGGACAAAATTATATGGATAAGGTAACAAGGAGGCAACAATGAGAATCGGTAGAAACCTTAATAAAGCACTAGAAGTGCGTTGGGCAAGAAGTCGTGCATACCAAAATTCATAGAGTTTAATGGGACGTAAGAGTTCTACCGCAATATCGCCTTTGGTAATCTGATTAATGATTTCACTATCGCGAAACCATAACATAATTAGGGCAAGAAAAGCTTGTTGAAGCCACATCATATTAACTAATTGATGAAAAGTAATGGGTTGTGGTGTAGAGCTACTAGCATAAAAGGCTTCAAAGATTAAGATATACATGAAACCCCAGAAGAACTGGGTTAAGACTCCCGCTAAAGCCGCTGTCCGATACTGTAACCCACGGATAAAACGCATCTGAAAGAGGACTAAATAACTCCTCATAATTGATACTCCTTATATAATTTCACGATGATATCTTCAATCGGAAGATGATTGATATCGATATCTTCGATTTGAACATATTCGGAAACCTTATCGATTATTTGCGGTAGCGATTGTTTGTTCGTATTTATCATAAACCTTAATTGGTTTCCATTGATGTTTTCAATGGGGAAGTCAAAGGGCTTAAACTGTGTTGAATAAGTTATGACCATTGTTTTTTCGCTACCAAACTTTAGTTTTACTTCATCTAAAGTACCATCAAGAAGGATCTTCCCTTTACCAATCAAGATAATACGATTCACTAGTTCTTCAATATCACGCATATCATGGGTTGTAAGAATAACTGTTACTTGTTTCTCTTGATTAATCGTCTTGATGAAGTTTCGCACTGCTTTTTTCGATACGGCATCTAAGCCAATCGTTGGTTCATCGAGAAACAAGATTTTCGGATCATGAAGTAAAGCTGCCCCCATCTCACAGCGCATTCTTTGACCTAAACTTAATTGACGAACAGGAGTATTTAATAATTCCTTTAGTTCTAAAGTTTCCGTTAAGAGTTCAAGATTATTCTGATAGACATTAGTAGGTATCTTATAAATATCTTTGAGTAACTGATAAGAATCGATGACAGGGACATCCCACCATAATTGTGTTCGTTGCCCAAACACCACGCCAATATGTTTTACATATTCTTTTCTATCCTTCCACGGTGTGTAACCTATTATGTTACAAGTACCATTATCAGGGACTAAAATGCCACTGATGACTTTTATGGTAGTGGATTTACCAGCTCCATTTGGACCAATATAACCGACAATTTCACCTTGCTTAATATTAAAAGAGACGTTATCTAAGGCTTTAACAATAGTATATTCTCGCCTTACTAGATGTTTTAAAGCCTCGATAACGCCTTTGTTTCGTTTTGCGACTTGAAAAGTTTTAGTTATTCCTTCAACTTGAATCATAAGTTCCTCCTTAAACAAGAAACTACAACTGAAATATTATAACAATATCATTAACATTTTTCAATGCACCAATAAAAATATCGAACCAGAAGGTTCGATATTTTAATGATTATTCGTATTGTAATTGAATTTTATAAACTGCTCGATCATTATATTCGGTTAGTGTATATAAATTATCAGTATAACCATTAATAATATCTTTACGATCAAGGATTTTAACTTTTCTTTGTGGCTCACTAAAGTAACTAACTGTATAATCGTAGGAGATAATACAATAAGCCATATCTTGATGAAGGGTTATTTCATTAAGCAAGTTGTCTAATTTAAGAGTATTATAAGCAAGTTTATTAAAATCTTGGTCAAATTGAATTATCTCATAACTGATTAATTTTGGCATATAACTGAAATTCACTTTAAAGACAATCTTTTCATTAACCTGATTAAAATTAAGACTGTAACCTAAGGATTGAGTACCTTTTACGTCATAATTGGCACATGTAGGTGTAGTTTGATCTAATTCTTTTATTTCCCCAGTTTTCTCTAATTAATGAAGTGATATAGTAACATTTATATTTGGGAGTTAAATGATAGTAGATATCATGTTCGGTAATATTAACTCCATCTTTATCACGATATTTATTTACTTTTATCTCATAAATATATGAACTTAGTTCACCATCAAGATAGTAATAATCAACAATGGTGTTATCGATAAGAGAATGATTGTATAAGGTTATTTTTACACCTACATAATTCGTTAGAGGTCTTATTATACTTCTTTCTTTTGTTGTTATTTCTGATGTTAATACTAATTTACAGCTTGAAAGTAGAAACATAAGTGTTAAGGATATAATCGCTAAATATACTCTTTTCACGCTGTTTCCCCCTCAGTTTCTGTTGTAAACTTTAGTGTTATAATCTGGCGTTCATTATTTTGATTGAGACTGATAGTGGAGTAATAGTATATTTTGTTAGCTTTACTTTCGATTTTACTGCGATTAATAAGTTCACGTACATAATAAGCTTCGCCGTTCTTGTCAATGTATTTCATATTTAAGAGTAAATTTGAGGTATCCTTTGAGATGTTTATTGGAATATCATTACTAGTTACATCTATCATGTAATTATCGATTTTGCTATACTCAGCATCAAATTCAACTACCTCAATGCTTTCAAGATAATCAATATCTACAAATTTCAACATAATATAATATGTAAAGTTTTTGGCTATGTAGGTTATTTCTTTTTTATCATCGCAAATGGTTTCGGGTGTACCTTCTACTAGCTCATCTTTGTCATTATAGAAAACAAAACTATAAGTGACGCATTGATACTTATCTAAGTCAAAATAATAATCACCTGTTATCGTTTCACTTTCATTAAAAACAACATGGGAATGGATATTCTTTATATAAATACTTCTAGTTAATGTTACATCTTTATTAATACCTAAATCGTAATTTATGATGTAATAATCATAATTATCATCATCTAATTTCAGCTTTACTGCATATGGTAGTTTAGTACTGTCTACTTTAAGGGGATCATATCAGAATATAATCTTCTTTTGTTTATGTTTTTAACTATTTGTTGGTTCAACTTTGAACTGAATAATGTAAAATGCTCGTTCATCATTCTCAGTTAGAGTATAAAAACGTTCAGTATAGCCATTAATGATATCTTTGTGATCAATTATTTTAACATCACTTTGACTAACCTCACCCTCTAAATACTGATATATGATTTTACAGTAGGCAGTGTCTTGTTGGATGATATATTCATCAGAGATATTATCTAAGGTAATTGTCTTAGAAACAAGTTTATTGTGACTTTGGTCATATTCAATTACCTCATAGCTTATAAATTTGGGCATAAAACTAAAGTTAACATTAAAAATTATCTTTTCATTTACTTTGCTATCTTTATAACCATAGCCTATGGAATGGGAGATTTTAGCCATAAAATCCGTACATGTTGCAGTACTGCTATCTAACTCTTTAAGATCACCATTTTCTCTAATCAATGTAGTGATATAGAAACAGTTATACTTGGGAGTTAAATGATAGTATATATCATGTTCGGTAATATTAACTCCATCTTTATCACGATATTTATTTACTTTTATCTCATAAATATATGAACTTAGTTCACCATCAAGATAGTAATAATCAACAATGGTGTTATCGATAAGAGAATGATTGTATAAGGTTATTTTTACACCTACATAATTCGTTAGAGGTCTTATTATACTTCTTTCTTTTGTTGTTATTTCTGATGTTAATACTAATTTACAGCTTGAAAGTAGAAACATAAGTGTTAAGGATATAATCGCTAAATATACTCTTTTCACGCTGTTTCCCCCTCAGTTTCTGTTGTAAACTTTAGTGTTATAATCTGGCGTTCATTATTTTGATTGAGACTGATAGTGGAGTAATAGTATATTTTGTTAGCTTTACTTTCGATTTTACTGCGATTAATAAGTTCACGTACATAATAAGGTTCGCCGTTTGCGTCAATGTATTTTTTATTGATTAGAAAATCCTTGGCATCTTTGGAGATAAAGACAGATATTTCAGGATTATTTAAATCGATGCGCTGGATTTTAAGTTTGTTGTCATGTTTATCAAACTCAACAATTTCAATACTTTCTAGTATGTCGACATCTACAAAATTCATCGTAAACGAGTGACTATAATTATTGGACGTGTAAGATATGTGGGCTTGATCTTCGCAAAACATTTCCGGATTATGCTCTTCAATTTCATCATTTTCGTTAATGAATAAGTAACTTAAAGTCACGCATTGATAACGATCCATATCGAAATGATAATTACCTGTGATAATTTCTTTATCATTACCAATTAGATGGATATGAACATTACTATAAAAATGACTAGTAGTAAACTTTTTATCTTCATCGTCCCCTCGATAATAAGAAGTTACATAATAATCTATTGTATTCTCATCTAACTTGAGTTTTATGGCATATGGCTTTCGAATTATATCTTGATTGGTACTAGTTTCAGTTGTTTTATCAATATATACTAATTGACATCCTAAAAGTATCAAGATGGTAAATGAGAATATCAAGTATTTAATTAATTTAGTCATCGTTATCCTCTCCATCATTATCATCATCAATAAATTTTATAATATCACCTGGTTCACATTTGAGGACTTTACACAACTTATTTAAAGTGGAAAATCGAATCGCTCTTGCTTTATTACTACGAAGGATAGAAAGATTCGCTTCGGTAATGCCGATAATATCCGCTAATTCTTTTGAGGTGAGATTATTTTTCTTAATAATCTCATCCAAATTGACATAAATACTCATGTTAGATTGTTAAACTATTTTCTGTATAGATTTCATAACTTTGACGCATTACCAAAGCAAGTAAGTAAAACACAAGTGTCAGAGTAAGAGATGTAAAAGGGAAGTCGATTGATAACTTTAGATTCTGAATATTGTTTTTAAAAATTAACTGATATACATTACTTATTAACTGATAAGCGAGATTGGCAATAAAGTAAATGAGGAATAAGGAACTGCAATTCTTAAGTAACATTACATTATCAATCGAAAAGAGAATTTCATTTGTATAATTGACTAAGAGATCATGTAGGTTGCGTAATACTCTAGAGATTAGAAAAAACATTAGGTAGTATGAAAAATACTCGAAAATGATTAGGACAATTTCATGTCCTTTTCCATATTGGATATTACTTAAATTGTTAACTTCATTTTTAATCATTATCGGAATAATATAGAAAGCAAAGATAAAGAGAAAAGTATAACAAATTCTTTGGATTACTAATAAGAATTTGGCTGCCTTAAAGAGGTTTAGTGGCTGTTCTTTATTCTTTATTAAGAAACGATAGACTAGATAGAGAATTACGACAAGGATTAATACTAAGATTAGACCTAAATAAATAATTTTACGATAATTCTGAAGAAAATTCTCGATTTCTTCATGGAGGAAGTTTATTGAATCTAAGGGGCTCGTGATAAGCGTTGGATTGATTAATAAATAGATGATAACACCAGTAAGGATACTAATTATTATATAGAAGAATAAATCAATTATCTCTATGCATTTCTTATTTTTATAACAGCAGTAAAGATAAATAATTATAGGGATTAAACTGATTAAACCAAATAAGGTTAAAGCTAGGGCATTCCCAACAGCTCCTGTTAATGCTAGGGATTTTAATGTGTTACTTATGAATTTAAAGGGATAAAGCATTATTTCTAGGATAATGGTAAAGTTGTTAGTAGAGAAATTACTTAGCAATCCTAATATAACGAGCACAAGGGCAAGAAGAATCAATGATATGAAGTTAATGGTACTTTTCTTGTAGTCGTAGAAATGATAGAAGATTTTTGTTAACATAGGACCTCCAATAAAATTATTGTTTTTCGATAATTCTATTACTATTATATACATTAAATTATCGAAAAACAATAATTTGTTGTAAATTTTTATTAAAATAGTGATTTAACTAACAACAATATTATTTATTGTCTAATTATATAAGATAAAAGCGAATAAATATTGAATTAATTTTAGAGAAAGTACTGTTAATAACAAAAAATATTTGCTATTATTATGATAATCAATAAAAGTAAAGGGGGATTGTATGACTACCGATAATCTTAAAGAATACCTCGCATTATTAACAC
>ENA-UPSB01003716-UPSB01003716.1-bioreactor-metagenome-genome-assembly--contig:-NODE-3716-length-11339-cov-1013.445853_pt1 | contig 11339 bp, 8 predicted proteins | sample MGYA00238182_ERZ773286 | MGnify/ENA primary metagenome ERZ773286 (study PRJEB29026, sample SAMN07631240) | bioreactor metagenome | isolation source: Switchgrass digestor | place: USA: Dartmouth... | reverse complement strand
CCCTGTTGAAAAGTTTCTCCGCTTTGTCATACAACCTGCCTGCTTCTTCAGGACTTACATACCGGCATTTTGCCATCAGCAGCCTTCCCTCAGTATAGTAATACTTTGCGAACTTGGGATTGAGGCTCTTTGCTTTTTCTATATATTCCCCCGCGAGTTCATAATTGTCCTCAAAAGACTCTTTGTCACCCAGCTCGGAAGCATAAAACACCAGCTCACAGAAGTTATGGTAGATACCGGGGTAATTGGGATCATACCTTTTATCCGTGTTGTATATATCGATGCATTTTTTCGCAGAAGCAAGCGCCTCGCTCATATCCGCCTTATTCTTATTCCTTTCTTCCTGGTAAAGGATCTGGCTGTTTGTGTAATACCATAAGGGGAAAATGCTGAAGTCATCCCTGTAAGTTTCTACAATACGTTTGTTTTTCGATATATCTTTTTGATCATGATGATATGTGAACAATATGTAAAATGCTTTGAACCTTAACATGACGTCTTCATTGCGGTCCTCTATGAAATCTATGAAAGCTTTGCTGTCGAGAGCCCTTTTGTTCTTCAGGTACTTGTTGATTTTCCGGGTAAAAGCCGTGGTCTTATCATCCGGAAGATATCGCAGCAGCCAATATATCTCAAGCTCCGGATCGTTAACTTTCCTGACCGTGTAATGATATGCTTTCTCAATATCAGTTTCATTTAATTTGCATACTGATGCGGCTATTTCCTGAAGCTTTCCATCATCATTTGATACTTCAAAGCCCTTATCTTCGCTGATAAAAATCTGCGTTATAAAGCGAACCAGTTTTTTTAATCCATCTTCTGAATTTGGATAAGCAATATATTCATCTATCAGTTTCTGAACGTCATCCAAAACTACCACTGCATTATCCATTTCCATCGCCTCTCTTCAGCTTTGATATAAGGCACTCCACCCAAACAGGCCTCCTGAGGATCCGCAACGCCGCGATACAGCTTTTTCTTACTTTTGCCATATGCAGGCCTCATGACATTATTATAACAAAGATAAATGTAAAAAGGGACATACCTTTTTCACAAAGGAATGTCCCATTACAGGGGAAGGATATCAATATTAAAACTTATACAGACCTGCATGACCGGCCGACGTAGTACAAAACATGGCAGCACCCGGAAACGCCGTCCGAATCCCTTCTGTTCATAGTCCCCGGATGCTTATTACAGCTCGACGCTAAACATATAAGCGGTGCTGTAATTATCGTACCCATTAAGAAAAACTTCCGCTGTCCAGTATTTATCCGGATAAGGGATGTTCACATCCTGGCCAAGTATTATGTTACGAGTGATGTCATACATGGCGCCGCATTCGTATCCTTCGTTTTTATGCATCGCTTCCATATCGCCCGAAAAAACAGCGAATGCGAATTGTGAAATGTATGGCAGTCCTGCGGCAAAACCCTTTTCGGCTCTTTGGGGTGTGAAATCGAAGTAAACGAACCCTTCAGGCACGGGAGTATCGGCCTTCATAAAGCGTCCCCAGAAGCCATGGCATGGTTCGGCATCCACTCCTCTGCCATAATGGTGTAGTAACAATACATCATAGTCAAAGCCTGATTTGTATTCGCTCATGGTATCCAGGACACCGAAAATTTTCTTAAGGTCCTCGACAGTATCCCGGCCGTCACTTTCACGGCTTTCTTTCCCGATGAACCTCAGGGCGGGCATCTTTATATATTCGAATTTCTCGACCTTGAAGCCTTCCAGTTGCTTTTCCACCGCACCGGGCATGAAAAGTGTCCATTGTACTCTTGCATCACAGGTTTTCAGCAAGTTTACATAACCGAAAACATCAACACTGTCTACTCCTTCAGGGCCTGTTTTGCCTCCCGCGATTTGCTCGCGTATCTTACGGTCACGCATGACCGAGAAATCCGTAAACATTTTTGATACCACGTCCCGAAGATGGTTTTCATTAGTTTTGCCCGACAGCTCGTCATCAAACCTGTCCAACGCATTGAATACGGCTTCATTAACGATCCCTGGCTCGATATCTTTCAGGTATGCCCGGAGCTGTGCATTCTGACTCCTGAATCGTGCAAGTATGCCCTGCATCAGGATCTGTTCATTCTCCGCCAGCTTGTCATCGGTCCATTCGGAATCGTCAAGGATCCATTCGGTCAGGGCATCGAAAACGTTCGGATTATGTACTCTTGCCTTAACCGCCCAGTTTACGATCCTTTGATATTTTTCAGTACCAGACAGCGATTCGTCTTTTTGATTTTTGAAGTCGGTCCAATAAAATTCATCAATGAATGAGCGAGACATTTCAAAGCCTCCCTGTACGGTTATTTTTATTGTGAAAGGGCGGAACATCCTGATTTTGCCAGGCTGCACCTTTGACGGAGGGAAACCATGAAACCGTGTGAACGCCTTGGAAAAGCTTTCCTGGGTATCGTACTGATAACGCATTGCGATATCGATTATTTTACTTCCTGGTTTCAGCAGATCCAGCGCTGCTGAGGTCAAACGGCGGTTTCTGATATATTCGCCCACCGTTACGCCAAATACCAGATGAAAAAGCAGTTGGAAATGGGAGCTTGATGTATAAGCCTGGTTCGATATTTCGTCAATGCTTATGTTATCAGTCAAATGATCTTCAATGTATCGAATGCTTTTCGATAAGCATTGTATCCAGTTCACTCCATCCGCCTCCTTTCAGCAAGTAATATATATCTTTTGAATCCAAAAGTCATGTTTTAGAATACGACGTTTTGTCGGGACACGATTTCCAGCAGTTCTTCAGCTTCTTTCCTTGTCGGGATCATAATGCAATACTCCTCCGTTACGCAAAATCTGTCTCTTCACCAGTCCAGCCATAGCTGCGAAATGTTGGATTTTCGTACATATAAATCATATACTTCCTGGTAAGTTAATTCAAAACAATATTTGAAACATGCAGGATTTTTGATTGGATGCCTGAAATGCGATATCCGCATAAAAATTAAAAACAGGTATCTTTGTCGAGAATACTATATAATACAGCCAATATCGAAAGGAGTGGTAAGTTTGAAGGTATCGTCCACAGAAGTTCAGAATAACTTTGGCAACCTATATAACCAGCAGAACCGTCCCTGCGGTTACCTAAGCATTCCGTTCTTTTATATAGAATTTACGTCTGCATCCTTGGTGGTAGAGAGACTATTCATACTCACAGATGGGATCAAGCGCAAATAAGGGTTCGTCCATCACAATTGCTGAACTTTTACCAATTGCCTTACTCCACTGTTCCTTATTCCAAACTTGCTATAATTCCGTATTCCAGCGATTCTTCGTATGTCCTGCGAATTAATGATTTTGCACCTTCACCGAATCTTACCTGTATAGAACTTATAAAACCGTCATATATTATTTTCCCTTTGAATGGAAGCAAAATAGTTTTCCATTCTCTTTGGTCATATATTCTCATTCCAATCATTAAAAATTCTGGATGACATATAGCAGGTCCGTTATCTTCGTTTTGACCGGAAAATCACCGATAACTGTGCAATTTTTTCACTTATGTGCGCTTTTGGCGCGATTTTATTGTAAATAGTCCATACTTAAGTTACATAACACGTCGTATCCCTTATTATGTCTGCCTAGTCGCGCCCATAAACGAAATTTTTTCACACCAACCCGTTATTTCCCGGGTTATTTCCCGCAAAAACCTTTACAGCAGGATGAAAGACAGAGGAATTCCCCTATATATTAAGGGGACATTTCTCTGCTATCGAAGCTCATCTTCCAGCAGAGAAGTGTCTCCTTTCCTTATTCGCCTTACCTGATCAAAAAGGGCTTTACCTCTTCCCGCAGAGGCTGTCCCTTTACTGAGGCGTGTCGGGTTAAGATGATCAAAAGGGGACATTCCTCTTCCACAGAGAAATACCCCTATAAATTAAGGGGACATTTCTCTACTATCAAAGCCCATCTTCCAGCAGAGAAGTGTCCCCTTTCCTTATTCTCCCCTTACCTTAACAGCGACTCGCCCGTCATTTCTACCGGCTTCTCGAAGCCCAGCAGTTCCAGCATCGTCGGTGCAAGGTCCGCCAGGCGGCCTTCCTTAAGCTGCCTGCCGCCGATGCCGATGCCTATCAGCGGCACCACGTTGGTGGTGTGGGCCGTGTACGGGCCGCCGGTCTCGTAGTCGATCATCTGCTCGGCATTTCCATGGTCCGCGGTTATAAGGACGATACCATCCTGGGCCCTGACAGCATCGACTATCCTTCCGACGCATTTGTCGATGGCTTCCACTGCCGCCTTTGCAGCCTCAAATACCCCGGTATGGCCTACCATGTCGCAGTTTGCGAAGTTCAGTATGATCACGTCATACTGCCTTGAGTCGATCCTCTTCAGTACTTCTTCCGTAACCTCGTATGCGCTCATCTCAGGCTTCATGTCGTATGTGGGCACCTTCGGCGACGGTATCAGGCACCTGTCCTCGCCTTCATACATCGTTTCGGTCCCGCCGTTGAAGAAGAACGTGACATGGGCATACTTCTCGGTTTCAGCTATCCTGAGCTGCCTGAGCCCATTTTTGCTGATATATTCACCGAATGTGTTGGTCAGCGACTCCGGCTTGAAAGCCACTGTCACGTTCGGCATGGTTTTGTCATACTGGGTCATGCAGACATAGTGGACAGGGAAGAACCCTTTGGCCCTTTCAAAACCTTTGAATTCAGGGTCCACAAATGCCCTGGTTATTTCTCTTGCCCTGTCGGGCCTGAAATTGAAGAATATTATCGAGTCATTCTGGCCTATGGTGGCAGTAGGTTTGCCGTCTGTCAGGATGACCGTGGGCTTGACGAATTCGTCGAACTCCTCGCGTCCATATGATGCCGCAACAGCCTCCGCTGCCGACTCAGCTGTCAGACCCTGGCCAAGCACCATCGCGTCATATGCCAGCTTGACCCTTTCCCAGCGGTTGTCCCTGTCCATGGCATAATACCTGCCCATCACGCTGGCTATCTTTCCTACGCCGATCTCCTTAAGTTTGGCTTCGAGTTCCGCAACATAATCCTTAGCGCTGTCCGGCGGCACGTCCCTGCCGTCGAAGAAGCAGTGTACGAATACGTCCTTCAGTCCGAACTTTTTAGCCATCTCGGCCAGCGCATACAGGTGGGTGTTGTGGCTGTGTACGCCTCCGTCGGACACCAGTCCGTACAGGTGCAGCTTCGTGCCGTTCTTCCTGCAGTTCTCCATGGCGTCGACGAGTTCTTTCTTTTCAAAGAAGTCGCCGTCCTCGATGGACTTGGTGATCCTTGTGAGTTCCTGGTAAACTATCCTGCCGGCGCCGATGTTCGTATGTCCGACCTCGGAGTTGCCCATCTGTCCTTTTGGAAGGCCAACATCCAAACCGCTCGTATGTATGATGGTGTTCGGATATTCCTTCATGTAACGGTCCAGGTTAGGCTTGTATGCCGCCGCTACAGCGTTGCCTTCTTTTCGTTCGTTGATCCCGAATCCGTCCAGTATGATCAATGTTACCAATTTATTTTTCATATATGATCCACTCCTTGTGTTACGGCCTGTATAAAATCTCAAAAAGGCTGTCCGTTCAGACAGCCTTTTGATCGTCCATTGCCAGGTACACTCCTGTAAAGCCGTTTACCGGATCACTGTCCGGAAGGTTAACTGTCCCTGGTCCATTATGACTTGACTATCTTTTCGAAGTCGTCAAGCTTGAGGCTTGCACCGCCAACAAGGCCGCCGTCGATGTCCGACATGCTGAAGAGGCCTTCCGCATTGGCAGCAGTGACGCTTCCGCCATACTGGATGCGGATCGCTTCAGCAGTCTCTTCTCCATAGAGGCTCTTTATGGTGTTCCTGATGATTATGCAAACCTCATTTGCCTGCTCATTCGTCGCCGTCTTCCCGGTACCGATTGCCCAGATGGGCTCATAAGCTATTATAACGTCTTTGACCTGTTCGGCCGTGAGCCCGAGGAGAGCGATCTTGACCTGGTAGCTTACAAGCTCGGCTGTGACTCCCTGCTCCCTCTGTGTCAGCGACTCACCGACACAAACGATGGGTTTGAGTCCGTATTTGAGTGCTGCATGGACCTTCCTGTTGACTGTCTCGTCGGTTTCGGCAAAATACTGTCTCCTCTCGGAATGGCCTATGATGACATATTCCACGCCAAGATCCTTAAGCATCAGGCCCGAAACCTCACCGGTGAATGCTCCTTTTTCTTCCCAGTGCATGTTCTGAGCTGCGACCTTGATATTCGATCCTGCAGCGGCTTTAACAACATCCGGCAGACATACGAATGGCGCGCCGACAACTACGTCTGCCTGAACATCTGCTACTCTCGGTATCAGAGCCTTAACGAACTCTGCTGCCTCTTTCGCAGTTTTATTCATTTTCCAGTTGCCGGCTATCACTTTTTTTCGCGGGTTCTTATCCATCAGGACTGCAATTCCGGGAAGTACTTTTCCTTCGAGGAATTCCAGCGATGCTCCTCCGCCTGTTGAGATATGGGTGATCTTATCGGCAAAGCCAAGCTGTTCGATCGCAGCTGCGGAATCGCCGCCGCCGACAATCGAAACGGCTCCGGACTCGGCGACAGCCCTTGCTATCTCCCTGGTACCGTTTGCGAAGTTCTCGAACTCGAATACGCCCATGGGACCGTTCCATACGATGGTCTTTGCCTTTCTGATCTCTTTCGAGAAGTATTCGATGGTCTGCGAGCCTATATCCATGCCCATCCAGCCGTCAGGCATATCGTCGGAAGGTACGTACTTGTACTCGGTGTCCGGTTTGAATTCCTTACCGACTATGCTGCCAATCGGGAGCAACAGCTTGACTCCCTTCTGCTCGGCTTTTTCCATCAGGCTCTTTGCCAGATCCAGCTTGTCGTCCTCGCAAATGGAATCGCCTATCTTGTAACCCTTTGCCTTGAGGAATGTATAAGCCATTCCGCCGCCGATGATCAGCGTATCAACTTTATCGATAAGGTTCTCTATTACGCTTATCTTGTCGGATACTTTCGCACCGCCAAGTATGGCCACGAAAGGCCTTTCAGGATTGGAGAGGGCTTTGCCCATAATTTCGATTTCCTTCTGGATCAGGTATCCGCATACGGCCGGGAGATAATCGGCCAGGCCCGCCGTGGAGGCATGTGCCCTGTGTGCGGTACCAAAAGCGTCGTTTACATAGATTTCTGCAAGTGATGCAAGTTCCTTTGCAAATGCAGGATCGTTCTTTGTCTCCTCTTTATGGAACCTGACATTCTCCAGCATCAGCACTTCTCCTTCCTTCAGCGCTGCTGCCTTCGCCTTTGCGTCAGGCCCTATGACATCGTTTGCCATGATGACCGGCTGTCCAAGCAATTCGCCAAGCCTTACGGCTGTCGGCTTCATGCTGTATTTCTCTTCCGGTCCTTCTTTCGGCCTTCCGAGATGGGAAACCAGTATAGTCTTTGCTTTATTGTCGACAAGGTATTTAATGGTCGGAAGTGCCGCCCTGATCCTCTTGTCGTCGGTTATGTTGCGATTTTCGTCCAGAGGTACGTTGAAGTCGACCCTGACGATGACTTTTTTGCCTCTTACGTCTATGTCTTCGATCGTCTTCTTATTGTACAATGCCATACAATCCACCCTTTCGAACTTCGATTCGCGGCTGTTTCTCCGCATCCGTCATAATCAAAAGGCCCACCCTTTGACCACTCACTTAAGGTAAGGGCAAGAGCGGGCCCTGATCAGTCCTTAACGATCAAGCATTATTGTGCATCGACTTTCGCCATGTGCATGATGAGATCGAGGACCTTGTTCGAATAGCCCCACTCATTGTCATACCATGAAACGAGCTTTACGAAGTGGTCATTGAGGGAGATACCTGCTTTAGCGTCGAAAATGGATGTGCGGGGATCTCCGATGAAGTCCGATGAAACGACGTCGTCTTCGGTATATCCGAGGATACCCTTGAGTTCGCCCTCGGAAGCCTTCTTGACAGCTTCCTTGATCTCATCGTATGTTGCAGGCTTCTCGAGACGGCATGTGAGGTCGACTACCGATACATCGAGGGTCGGGACCCTGAACGACATGCCTGTCAGCTTGCCTTTCAGTTCGGGGATGACCTTTCCGACTGCCTTTGCAGCGCCGGTCGAAGAAGGAATGATGTTGTGTGCAGCAGCACGGCCGCCTCTCCAGTCTTTCTTTGAAGGACCGTCAACTGTCTTCTGGGTTGCGGTGATCGAGTGAACTGTCGTCATTAGACCTTCAACTATGCCGAAGTTGTCATGGATGACCTTTGCAAGAGGCGCCAGACAGTTCGTGGTGCAGGATGCGTTGGATACTACCTTCATATCCTTCGTGTACTTGTCGTTGTTTACGCCCATAACGAACATCGGGGTGTCGTCCTTTGCCGGCGCGGTGATGACGACTTTCTTTGCGCCGCCCTTGAAGTGAGCCGATGCTTTTTCAGTTGTCAGGAACACGCCTGTAGACTCAACTATGTATTCAGCACCGCATTCGCTCCAGGGGATCTCGTCGGGATTCATGGACGCGTAGACCGAGATCTTCTTGCCGTTAACGACCAGCTTGTCGCCCTCGGTATAGACCTCGCCCTTGAAATGGCCATGGACCGAATCATACTTGAGCATATATACCATGTAATCGAGATCGATGAACGGGTCATTTATCCCTCTTACCTCAACTTCAGGATTGTCGACCGCAGCTCTGAATACGAGACGTCCGATTCTTCCGAAACCGTTGATACCTATTTTTATTGCCATTTCCTCTTACCTCCTATATAAATTATGGTTATTACTTTCCAAAATCACAACTATTTTATATTATTTGATATAGTTTTTCAATACCTTGAGCCAAAAATAATTAAATTTTTAACAAAGTCGTGATGCCATGTTTTCAACAGTTCCGCAGGATGCCTGCAATCAACAATATGTTCTCCTGTATCGTACGAAAGTATACGCTTTAAGTATGCGTCCGCAGTATGTTTACGGGTACGCTGCAAACTTCTGCCCGTTGCCGCAGCAGGCTGACGCCGTTCATACAGGATATACGTTGAACTTTTCGACAAGCGTCACGGGGTGATATGAAAGCTTGGCTTTCCTCATCCCTTCAAGGCCCAGATCCTGTTCCCTGTTTATATATGCAGTGCTGCTCCACTCACGCTGTACAAACTGCTGGTTTATGACAGTATAAAGGCCGTTTATAGAGCTTCTGGCCTTTTCTATATGGATCACGGCGGTATCTTCATTGAGCATCTCGCCCACCGTGAACGCCGCGAACTCACCGTCCACTTTGATCAACGCACCCTTGCAGCCCAAAGTTTTGAAATGCCTAAGTATCTCAAGGTTGGCATTGCGTTCGCAGTAATCGCCGTCCTGGCAGCTGCAGTCCTTATCCCTGCACCATTCCTCCATGATCCTGGCACATTCGTCCAGCAGTCCGCACTCAAGAGGCACGTATTCAAAAGTGTGCTCCCTCATGAACCTGTTGATATGGTTTCGCTTGCCGTCGTATTTCTTCCCCTTCAGTTCGGCCAGGTCCCTGGTATTATACAGGTAATCGCTGTTGTCCCTGTCATATACGATGGATGATTCATCAGCCACCTTGTCCCTGAAATATGCCAGTTCGTCCCGTGTGACCCTGCCGAAGCAAAGTTTCCAGCCCTTTTCCGCAAAATAGCTCCGGATCGCGTTATATGCCTCTTCGAAATTCCTTTCGTTTACATCTCCTATGGGCATCATGGCAAAAGGCTGTTTTTTGGCCGGAGCCGCTATGACACAAAGAAGGTCTGATATGACCGCATACCTGAACCTGTAGTAATATCTCCACGCAAAAAAATTGGTAAATGTCAGTTCGGATATCCTGGGCTTATGTTTCTTCATATATTGGTCGAACAGATGCTTGCTGTTCAGCGTTATTTCTGAAAACTCCATATTTGAATGCACTCCAGTCATTGTTACCGGTCATTGTATAAAGTCAATATACCAACATTCGCTGTTTACGAAACACTGCGTATTATGGAAACCACAAATTCTGCGGCTTTTACCATGTCATTTATCGTTATGCATTCCTCTGTGCTGTGTACCTTCTGCATCCCTGTGCTTACATCCACCGATTCGATGCCCTTCTCGTTGAAAATATTCGTATCGCTTCCGCCGCCTGTCTCTTCAGTGACCAGGCTTAAGCCGGCGTCACCGGCCGCTCTTCTCAGGATATCCATGATCGGGGCATCTTCCGTTATATTGAAGGATGTATACATCCTTTCCGCCCTGAAGTCTGCTTTGCCTCCGAACTCGGCGGCCGCCTGCACGAACCGCTCCCTCATGTGCCTTGTCTGCTCCTCGAGCTTCCTGTTGTCGCGGCTTCTGGCCTCTGCCATTATTTCCACCCTGTCACAGACTATGTTCGTTTCACGTCCGCCTTTTATCACGCCGATATTGGCAGTGGTCTCGTAGTCGATCCTGCCGAGCTTCATCCCGGAAATGGCTGAAGCCGCGATCCTGATGGCGTCGATGCCTTTTTCGGGGGAAAGCCCTGCATGTGCAGATTTTCCCTCGACCGTGACGAATATCCTGTCCTGCGACGGCGCCTTTACCGATACGGTTCCTATCGGTCCGTTGCTGTCCATCACGAAGCCGTATTTTGCGTATATCCTGCTGTAGTCCAGGTATTTCGCCCCGTAAAGTCCGCCTTCCTCGGCAATCGTGAAAACGACCTGTATATCGCCGTGTTCTATTCCTTTTTCTTTTATGACCCTGAGGGCTTCCAGTATGCTTACTATCCCGGACACATCATCACCGCCGAGGACCGTGGTCCCGTCCGTCCTTATCATATCGCCGTCGACGACAGCCTTTTTGCCTATGCCGGGTTCAACGGTATCCATGTGTGCCGTGAACATTATTGCCGGAACGTTTTTTGTCCCCTTCACAGTGCAGATGATGTTCCCGGCTTCACCGCCGATCTTTTTGCCCGCGTCATCCTCAAAAACTTCATAGCCCATCTCTTCCAGCTTTGCCTTCAGAGCGTCGGCCATCTTCCGCTCCTTTTTCGTAAGGCTGTCTATTGCTGTCAGTTCCAGAAATTCTTTTACCAGTCTCTCCCTGTTTACCAATCGGATCACTCCATTTCATTTTCCTTGATTTAAACCGCCTTTGAGGTTTTCAACTGTTATACCGTCATATTTTATTCCATTTTTTCATTGCCGTGCTGTGCCGCCATGATCGAGGACTCCATTTTCCCTTTCATTTGGAAACCTTCGAAGCCATGCTGCCTCAGGACCTCATAAAGCACTATGGCAACCGAGTTCGACAGGTTAAGAGACCGAATGCCCGGTCTCATCGGGATCCTTATGCAATA
>ENA-UPSB01003707-UPSB01003707.1-bioreactor-metagenome-genome-assembly--contig:-NODE-3707-length-11358-cov-5.170132_pt1 | contig 11358 bp, 8 predicted proteins | sample MGYA00238182_ERZ773286 | MGnify/ENA primary metagenome ERZ773286 (study PRJEB29026, sample SAMN07631240) | bioreactor metagenome | isolation source: Switchgrass digestor | place: USA: Dartmouth... | reverse complement strand
TTCAGGGAAGCGCCGCTTCTGGTGGGGCGTGATGACATAGCAGCGGTTCGCCCAGGCGGCGATTTCCATCGAACCGCCCGAACCGGGCAGGCGGACCTTAGGATGTTCGTAATCACCGATCACGGTGGCGTTGATGTTTCCGAAGCGATCAATCTGTGCCCCGCCCAGAAATCCGACATCAACGTTACCGCGCTGCAGGTACAAGGCAAAAATATCGTACATGCTGCAGACTGCTGTCGCACCGCTGACCAGGGTCGGGTCCCCAATGGAGAGAGGGAGTCTTTCAGGCTGCGCTCCGATGACACCGGCCTCGTAGATCATCAACAGGTTGGGGGCATGGGTGCGGCGGGCCAGATTACAGGCCAGATTCGGCAGACCTACACCGACGAAGACGACATCGCCATCACGCAGCAGACGGGCGGCGTTGATGGTCATCAGTTCTGCGGAGGTATACGTGGTTACGCTGGTGTTCATGGCTGCCTCTTTCGATTAATAACGGCCGTAGTTCACGGTATCGCTGAGACGGCTCTCCACCTTCAGTCGTGCGTGGACCTCAGGCCCGAGCTTTTCCCAGTATTCTGCGCGATCTGTCACGCCGTAGACCCATTCGTTCAGATATGCTTTGACTTCATCAGCGTTCCTGCTGATTTTATCCCATGCCAGATAAAACTCATTATCGCGGTCGTAATAACCCTGGGTGTAGGACGGGTGACAGGCATAGGGCACGTGGCAGACAGCGTCGACGATCACGCCAGGGATCAGCGTGCGGTTGGGATCAGAGCGGATCACTTCTTCCGGGACAATCTCCTCGGCCGTCAGAATGACATGCCGGGCAGCGAAGGCGGCTTCTTTCTGCTCCCCAATGATGCCCCAGATCTGAGCGTTGCCGTGTTCGTCAGCGCGCTGCACGTGAACAATGGCGACATCCGGGTTCAAAGCCGGGACGACCACCACTTCCTGACCCGAATATGGATCCGTAATCCGGCGGTAGTTCGGATTGGCGTTCTCCAGGTCGCGTGTGCCGGTTTGATTCATGGGCATAAAAGGCAGGCCGCTGGCGCCTGCCTGCAGGCGGGAGATCATGCCAAAATGAGAGTATTCCTCCCATTCGAGCCGGCCTGCCTCGATTTCTGCCCGGATAACGTGCAGAGAACCAACTCCGGGATTGCCCATATAAGAGAAAATGACCTTACGGGCACAGCCGGCTGCAACCATCTGGTCGTAAATGAGATCTGGCGTCGCGCGCGCCAGCACCAGATCTCGAAACCCCTGGCGGATGATCTCATGAGCGGCGGCAAAGGGGATAAGGTGAGTAAACCCGGCGGCGTAAATGGTATCTCCGTTTTTAACAAACTGCTGGATTGCGCTGGATAGAGAAAGGAGTTTGCTCATGGGGTCGTGGATCCTTTTTGAGAGCAGGCGCTGAGATTACTCTTCCCGGTTCCTGCGCCGGCCGCGAAGCAGCCTGAAGCGGCTCCTGGGCTGTTGTTCCGGACGCTTTCTCCACAACAAATAAATACCCAGGATAACGAGAGGCGTTCCCCAGCAAAAGAACTCGTAGGCCGGAGCATTCGCTGCATTCGTGGCGAAAAAGATGACGAGCAGGATAACACCGATGAACAGGAAAAAATGACCCAGCTGCCTTATCATAGGGAGAAAACAATTCTAGTAGTGCTGCTTCAGGGCCGGCGGAGGTCATACCGGTGGGTAATTATTCAGATAAACTTTCCCCGCCCCTGGTGGGGCGGGGCCTGGTGTGCAGTTTCGTTACTGCAGACGGGGACTATTCCGGGACTCGGGCTGTAACAAGACCCTGAGCGGCGTCCCCGATCTGCAGTGCTGGTGGTTATTCGACGAGATTGTGGATCTGCTCGTGCATGTAGAGCGGCAGATAGTAGAGACCACCGCCGTTCTTACCGGTGGAACCCGATCCTTTCCAGCCGCCGAAAGGCTGGAAGCCAGGCCAGGCGCCCGTGGTAGCGCCCTGCGGCCGGTTGGCATAGGTTACACCTGCCTGAATGTTGTCAAAGAACCATTTTGCCTCTTCTTTCGTACCATAGAAGCCGGCTGTCAGCCCGTAGTTGACGTTGTTGGCCTCCTCCATGGCGCGGTCCAGGTTGGGGACACGGGCCAGGGTGGTGATGGGCAGGAACATTTCGTACTTCCACAGGCGGTGATCCAGAGGCAGGTCAGCTACCAGGGTGGGGGTGCAGAAATAGCCGCGGGCATATTCGCCGTCCGTCAGGACTTTGCCGCCGGTCAGGAAGGTCCCGGCCTGAGAGAGTTCCTCGGTGAAGTTCTTGAAGTCCTGATAGGCTTTCTGATTGATGACCGGTCCCATATAGACTGAGCGGTCGGTGGGATCGCCGATTTTGATTTTGTTGGTCAGATCAACCAGACGTTCGGTGAGCTCATCATATACGGGTTCTTCAATGTATACCCGTGAAGCTGCGGAGCATTTCTGCCCCTGCAGACCAAACGCGGAGCGCATGATGCCAATAGCAGCTTTTTCCAGATCTGCGTTGCGTGAAACAATGGTGGGATTCTTCCCGCCAAGCTCCAGAATGGTGGGGCGGACATATGGGCCCCTGGCGAAATCGCGGAAGATTTTCATGCCCACGTCGTAAGAACCGGTGAAGGTGATGCCATCGACCAGTGGGCTGTCGACCAGAGCCTGCCCCAGTGTGCTTCCCGGGCCGGTGATGAAGTTGAAGACCCCTTCAGGGAGGCCAGCATCGCGGAAGCATTCAGCAAGCAGGCGGACGGTAAAGGGGGTATCGGTGGCGGGTTTCATCACAATGGTATTGCCCGCCACAAGAGCAGCTCCGGCCGGGCCGCCGGTCAGCGCGCTGGGGAAGTTGAAAGGACTTACGACCAGCCAGACGCCGTAGGGCTTAAGGACGGAGTAGTTGGTGGATTTGAAACCGACCAGGGGATCGCGGCCCATCTCGACCACATAACCGTCGTTCTTTTCCATCATGTCGCAGGAGTAGCGAATCAGATCGGCGGTTTCAGCGACGTCGCCGAGCGCCTCCATGCGGTTCTTGCCCACCTCCATGGCCATAACCGCTCCGATCTCGAAGATGCGCTTCTCGATCTGCTCGATGGCCTTGCGCATCAAGGCGACGCGGTCCTGCCATTTCATCTTGCTCCACATGGGGAAAGCCGCGCGGGCAGCTTTGAGAGCCCGTTCGGCATCCTCTGCTGTTCCTTTCTGGAACACGCCCAGAACGACATCCGTGTTTGCAGGACTGCGTGATTCGAATTTCTCAGCGGCGAAAACATCTTCGCCGTTGATGATCATGCCGTACTCCTGCCCCAGCCGGGCTTTGACTGCTTCCAACGCCTCGTCAAATCGTTCATGCAGCTCTTCCGGGGGATTGAACATTGTGGCGTAGGTCAGTTTGAAAGTCTCAGCCATTCGAGTTGCCTCCTCATATGCAGTTGATCGGATGGTTCACGCTTACTTGACGGGTGGTCTTGCTTCATTAAGTATAGCCGAGGCGGCTTATCTCGTCAAAAGAATGATGAGAGGATCAAATATCTGCCAGACAACCAATTTGTGTTGCAACTCTGGGGATTTTGCGCTAAACTCATGATGTTCACATCGAGAGAAGCAAGCCTGAGAAAGGGGTGCAGGTGTTCTATCATTACCAGACGACTTTTGTTGGCGTCGATCCGACTGCAGGCAAAAGACCGTTCGCCTACGCAGCCCTGGATCACGAATTGAAGCTCCTGGCCCTGGGTCATGGTAGTATCGACGATGTCCTGGCTTTTCTCGCCGGTCAGCGGCAGGCGTTTGTGGCCGTCAGTGCTCCCCGGCGGCCGAACCTGCAGTTGCTGGAACGCAGCGAGGTGCGCGCCAGCCTGTCGCCGCCCCCGAAGCCGGGGCGCTGGTTTGACTTCCGCCTGTGCGAATACCTTCTTCGCCAGCATAACATCAGCACCCCACAAACGTCATCCAGCGTGGAGAAATGCCCCAACTGGATGAAAGTAGGCTTCCACTTTTACAGCCGGCTGGAGGGGATGGGGTACCGTCCCTATCCGGATGAAGAATGCCCGCTGCAGTATATGGAAGTCTATCCCCATGCCTGTTTTACGACCCTGCTGGGCCTGATCCCCTTCCCGAAGAATTCTCTCGAAGGACGCCTGCAGCGCCAGCTGATACTTCATGAGTTGAAAATCAATGTGCGCGATGCGATGGAAGTGTTCGAGGAGATCACCCGCTACCGTTTGCTGAACGGGATTCTCCCAACCGACCATATGTACAAGCCAGCTGAACTGGATGCGCTGGTGTCTGCTTATACAGCCTGGCTCGCTGCACTGCAGCCCGATCAGGTACTGCGTATCGGTGACCGTGAAGAAGGTGAACTGGTCTTACCGGTCGCTGAATTAAAGGCGCGCTACGAAGCGAAGAAGAATTGACTGTACCCCAATCCTGATACAGATCCCAACTGAAGAAACGAATCTATCATTATGCCAAAACACGCTGTTAAGTTAATCGTGAATCCGAATGCTGACTTTGGGCGCGCCTGGCATGCGGCCAGGGACCTGCGGTCGATTGTAGATGAGTTTGGTGGTGCTGACTGGAGCGGTACCGTTTATCCGACACACGCGACAGAACTGGCCTACCAGGCGGCGGAGGAAGGTTATGAATTGATCATTTCCCTGGGCGGTGATGGGACCCTGCACGAAGTGATTAACGGCCTGATGCAGGTGCCGCCCGAAAAGAGACCGCGGGTCGGCGTGGTCCCTCTGGGTTCAGGGAACGATTTCGCTCATTCGATGGGCATCGACAAGCGTTCTGTTGTCGCCATGCGGCAGGTTTTTACTGGTAAGCCACAGCCGGTCGACGTGATGCGCATCTGCGATGACAGCGGGCGCTGCGAATACGTGCATAACACACTGGGCATCGGCTTTGATGCGATCGTGCTCATTCGCTCGCGGCAGGTTCCGATCGGGCGAGGTTTCTTCAGCTACCTGGTCGGTGTGTTCCAGACCATCCTGCTCAACCATACGCCCATGCGGATGGAGGTGCAGACGGATCAGGAGCAGTGGTCCAGAGAACTGCTGATGTTTACCGTCTGCAATGGACGCAGAGAAGGGGGGGGATTCATGCTGGCGCCTGACGCCCGGCTGGATGACGGGCTTGTGGATTATGTGGGAGTAGAAGAAGTGACCAAGCTGCAAATGGTCCAGCTTCTGCCGAAGTTCCTGAACGGCAAACATATCGGGTTGAAACCCGTACATACAGGCTGCTTTTCCTCCCTCAAACTACAGTCCAACCGGCCGCTGGTCGTCCATACCGATGGAGAGATCTTCGCCGGCTTCGGCATGGAAAAGTACTCTCTGACGATCGACGTGATCCCGAAAGCGATCGAAGTTATCATCTGAGATCCTGGGAAGGAACGGGTTGTGGAAATTCAAGTGCCCGACCTGGCCCATGCGTTACAGGGTCATGACCAAGGCTACTTGCGCATTGTCGCGGAATTATGGGGGATCTCTTTTGACGCAGCAGATGCTCGCAGCGGGTTAAAGCTGCTGGTATCTGCGCTGCACGACCGGGCTCTTGTATCCCGGGTGGTGAACAGTCTGCCGGAAGAAGCTCGCAGGGCGCTGGATGACCTTGCAGCGCAGAATGGCTACATGCCCTGGGCGCTGTTCACCCGCCGCTACGGCATGCTGCGCAGCATGGGCCCCGGCCGCCGGGACCGTGAGAAACCCTATCTGCAGCCGGTTTCGACTGCAGAGGTGCTGTGGTACCGGGCGTTGATCAGCCGGGCTTTTTTTGACACTCCCGATGGGCCGCAGGAGTTTGCTTTTATTCCCGAAGATCTGATGGATTGGATCCCACCGGCAGAAAATGCGCCGCGCTCTGCGTTGGGCCGGGCGGCATCTCCACTGGAGCGCAAACACCTGATTGCGAGCAGCGACTATATTCTCGATCACGCCTGCACCCTGCTGGCAGCGCTGCGGCTGGGGATGCCCCTGGAGGCGCTCGAGAAAGATGCAGCGGGATGGGGCGGCGGCTCGCCATATGCGCTCACGCCGTTGATCCTGCGCGATTTGCTGGCTGCAGCCGGTCTGCTGGATGAGGCTCTGATGCCGCGCCTGGAACCGGTGCGGGCTTTCCTGGAAGCCGGGAGAGGTGAAGCACTGGCCATCCTGGTAAGCGGGTGGCTGCGCAGTGATACTTTCAATGAACTGTTTTTACTGCCCGGACTGGAGATGGAAGGGGAATGGCGCAACCAGCCGCTGCAAACCCGCCTGCGTGTGCTGGACCTGCTGTCTACCGTCCCGGCGGATTCCTGGTGGAGCATTCCGGCATTCACACACGCGGTTTACCAGTCTTATCCCGACTTTCAGCGTCCGGCGGGTGACTATGATTCCTGGCATATCCGGGATCGAGAGCGTGGGGAGTTCCTGCGCGGGTTCGAACACTGGGAGCGGGTGGACGGCGCACTGCTGGACTATATCATCGCCGGCCCGCTTTTCTGGCTGGGGATCGTGGATCTGGCCGCTCCGGCCCCCGGTGGACCGGTGAGCGCTTTCCGCTTCAAAGCCTGGGCGAATGATCTGTTAAAGGGAACTGCTCCGCAGGGCCTGGCGCCTGAAAACCAGGCGATCACCGCCACCTCGGATGCGCGTCTGGTTGTGCCGCGACTGGCGCCGCGCTCTCTGCGCTATCAGCTCGCGCGTTTCAGTCAGTGGGAAAAGGCAGATGATGAGAAATACACGTACCGTCTGACGCCCGCTTCCCTCCTTAAAGCGCACGAACAGGGGCTGCGTCTTTCTCACCTGGTTGGCCTGCTGCGGCGTTACGCACGCACGGTGCCTCCCAGCCTGTATAAAGCTCTGGACCGCTGGGAAGAACACGGCAGCGAAGCCAGCGTGGAGAGCCTGGTGGTGCTGCGCCTGAGCAGTCCGAAGCTGCTGACCGAGCTGCGAAAATCACGCGCCGCGCGTTTTCTGGGCGACCCTCTGGGGCCTACCGCCGTGATCGTGCAGCCAGGCGCATGGAAAAAGGTGCTGGCCATCCTGGCGGAGCTTGGTTATCTTGGAGAGGCCCGCGTGCTGGAGGAAGACGATAATTAAAAAGCCGCCGGAGTAATCCTCATCCTGCAAATCAGGCAGGTTCTATCTGGCTTATGCTGCAATTTACAGCTCCCCCAGCATTTTTTTTGTGGGTGACAGCCAGTCATCGTCTGGATTACTCCGGCGTATGCAGTTGTAAAATTCACAATCTCATCTTAGCACTCTTTCACCACTCGTTTCACGTGATAGATGTCATATTCGTGATATGATATTTGTCAGGTGGGGGATGGTGAAAAGGACGATTGCTCCTGGTAGTAAAATAAAATGATGACCCTAGATTACCCTCACCGACGATTTAATCCCCTTACTCGTGAATGGGTGCTGGTATCCCCCCATCGCGCTCGCCGGCCCTGGTTAGGGCAGGTGGAAAAGACACCCGGGGAAGATCTCCCCGCCTATGACCCAACCTGTTACCTCTGCCCGGGAAATGAACGGGCGGGCGGGATTAAAAACCCTGAATACACATCTACCTTTGTTTTTGACAATGATTTCCCCGCCGTGCTGCGCCCGGAACAGGTGGAGCAGAACCCGGCTGCCCTGCCCGACTCACCTCTCTTCGCTGCGAAACCCGAGTACGGCACTGCCCGGGTGGTGTGTTTTTCGCCGCGGCATGACTTAACGCTGCCTGAACTCTCCCAGGAACAGGTGGAGGCCGTGGTTCGAACCTGGACAGAGCAGACGCGCGAACTGGGGGCCAGAGACTATGTGCGCTATGTGCAGGTCTTTGAGAACAAAGGCGCCATGATGGGGTGTTCGAACCCGCACCCACACAGCCAGATCTGGGCTGTCAGCCAGGTTCCCAATGAACCGGCGAAGGAGCTTGCAGCGCAGGCTGAATACTTGAAAGAGCACGGCTCCTGCCTGCTGTGCGATTATCTGGAAGAAGAGCGGCGCCTGGGCGAGCGAGTTATTGCCGAAAACGGGGGATTTACCGCCCTGGTTCCATTCTGGGCTGTCTGGCCTTTTGAAGTCATGCTGGTTGCCAGGCGCCACAGCGCTTCGCTCACTGATCTTACAGTCTCTGAGGTGAGCTTCCTGGCGGACATTATCCGCCGGATCACAGCACGCTATGATAATTTGTTCGAAATCTCATTCCCTTACTCGATGGGATTTCACCAGGCGCCCACCGATGGGGGTCGTTATGAAGGACAGCACCTGCATGTCCATTTTTACCCGCCGCTCCTGCGTTCGGCGACCGTGCGAAAGTTTATGGTAGGTTATGAAATGCTGGCCATGCCCCAGCGTGACCTGACCCCCGAGACGGCTGCCGAGCGGCTGAGAGGTTTAAGTGAACAGCACTACCGGCTGGTGAAAGCTGCATGAAGATTTATATCCCAAATTATCCAACAATATCCCACTTATATCCCACACCGGTATGCCTATGAATAAGCCCGTTGAAGTTCTGCTTATGGTCCCCTTTTCCGAACCGCTGCTGGCCAAGCTGCGCCGCGTTTCGCCGCGCCTGAACTTTACGGTGAGCAAAGCACGTAAGGCCAGTGATGTTTCGGATGAAATCTGGGAGCAGGTGGAAGTACTGTACACACACCAGGTGCTCCCCGAACCGGAGAAGGCGCCTAATTTACGGTGGATTCAATTCCACTGGTCAGGGATTAACCATGCGCTGGATGCACCTATCCTGCAGAAACCCGACCTGGTGGCCACCACTTTGAGCGGAGCATCCGCCTCGCAGATGGCTGAATATGTCGTCATGATGCTCCTGGCGCTGGGACACAGCCTGCCAGAGATGATGGCCGCCCAGTGGCGAGGGGAGTGGATTAAGGAGCAGCGCGACCGGTTAAAGCGGCGGGAACTGCGCGACAGCACGGTGGGAATCGTCGGGTATGGCAGCATCGGGCGTCAGGTGGCGCGCCTGCTAACCCCATTTGGCGTCGAAATTCTGGCGACCAAACGTGACGTCATGCGGCCGGAGGATACCGGATATACACCCGAAGGCTGGGGGGATCCCGAGGGTGAGCTGGTCCGCCGCCTGTACCCGCATCAGGCGCTGCGCTCTATGATCAAGGAATGTGATTTTGTAATCGTCACGACTCCGCTGACCCCGGAGACGAGGGATCTCATCGGAGCGGAGGAGTTTGAAGCCTTCAAACCGGGTGCTTTTTTGATCGATGTATCCAGGGGTGGGGTTGTCAACCACCAGGCGCTTCTCACCGCCCTGAAAGAGAAAAAGATTGCCGGAGCTGCCCTGGATGTCTTCCCAGAAGAACCGCTGCCCGAAGACAGCCCGCTCTGGAAGATGCCAAACGTGATTGTCACGCCGCATATTGCAGGCACATCTCCGTTTTATGATGCCCGCGCGGCTGACCTGTTTGCCGAAAACCTGCACCGCTACCTGGCAGGGCTGCCGCTTTATAACCGCATCAACCTCGAACGGGGATATTAGAGAAACGAACGAAGATCACCCAGGTCCCGAGAGCCTGGGTGATCTTTTTTGAGGCCGGCAAAACTGCATATTCTGTACGCTCAAAACCGGATAAATCTCTAATAAAATAGGTCTGATTTGTACCCTCAGGTGAATGAAATTGAATTAAAATTTTTAGTGAGGGGGAAAATCGAGACCTGGAGGGTGCAGTGACATCTCAGAGTCCAGTCGAAGTTCCTGTTATTGGACAGCGAGACGAAACCGATATTGTAATTCGCACGAAGGGGTTGGGGAAACAGTTCGGCAGCGAAACTGCCGTGAAAGATGTGACCCTGTATGTGCCAAAGGGGAAGATCTTCGGATTCATCGGTCCCAGTGGGTCGGGAAAGACGACCACGATCCGTATGCTCACCGGATACTATGCGCCGACGGCTGGAGAGGTCACCGTCTTTGGCAAGCCGCCGTCTAAATTTTCTCAGAGCATGCGCGCCCGCATCGGCTACATGCCCCAGCTCTTTGTGCTTTACCCCAATCTTTCGGTATGGGAGAATTTGAATTTCGCAGCTTCCATCTATGGAATGAACTTCCGGCGATCGAAGAAGCTGAACGACGCTCTCGATTTTGTCGAGCTGCGCGAACATAAACACAAACTGGCGCGCGATATCTCCGGTGGTATGCAGCGCCGTTTGAGTCTGGCGGCTACCCTGGTGCATGAGCCCGAGCTGATCTTTCTGGATGAACCGACCGCCGGTATTGACCCGGTCCTGCGGACGCGTATCTGGGACCGGTTTAACTTTCTGAGGGACAGCGGCAGGACTCTTTTCGTGACCACGCAGTATGTCAGCGAAGCTGCATACTGCGATCTGGTAGGGGTGATGGGGGGAGGGACCCTGCTGATGGTAGATACGCCGCACGGACTGCGTTATCGCGCTTTTGGCGGCGATATCGTCGATTTACGCATTACAGACCAGGTAGAGTATGTGCTTATGCGCCAGCTGGAGGAACTGCCTGTAGTGCGCGGCCGCGTGCGCAGGACTTCCGATACCAGCGTGCGGTTGATCGTCAACGAGGCCAGCACTGCGGTTCCCGAACTGCTGGAATGGTGTCGTGGTAGAAGCTTACCGGTTGAATCGATTGAGGAATACCAGCCTCCCTTCGATGATGTGTTTGTGGAACTGGTGAAAAGGGAGAGGGGCGATGATTAGGTTCTGGCGCTCACTGATCCGCAGTTCATCCTTCCTGCGCAAAGAAGTTTTTGTCATTTTCAGGCAGCCCCGGCTGCTGATAACCCTGGTTCTGGGGCCGTTTTTAATTCTGTTTCTGTTTGGTATCGGGTATCGCAATGAGGCCCGTGCCCTGCGCACTCTGTTCGTTGCTGAGGCCAACAGTCCCATTGCGCAGCAGGTAGAAGAATATGCAACCACGCTGGGCCCACAGTTAATCTTCGCCGGCGTTACAGATGATGAGGAGGCCGCTTTGAACCGGCTCCGTCGGGGCGAAGTGGATGTGGTAGCCGTTACGCCGGTGAATGCCATGGAGAAGATCCGCAGCAACGAACCGGCCGTTTTTTCGCTTTACCACCGCGAGATCGATCCTTTCCAGGTGGAGTATGTAAATTACTTTGGGCAGATCTACATTGACGAGGTAAACCGCCGGGCCCTGATGGCCATTGCTCAGGAAGGGCAGATGGACGCATCCAATGTGCAGGATGATCTTGCTGAGGCTCGCCAGAACGCTTCCACTCTGCGGGAAGCCCTTCAGGCCGGCGATGAAAGCACAGCCCAGCAGAAGCGTGCCAGCCTGCGGGGTAACCTTGACGCTGTTTCTCTGGCGGTAGGGGCCAGCCTGGGTCTGCTGAGCGGTGTGGAACAAACCCTGGGTCC
>ENA-UPSB01003705-UPSB01003705.1-bioreactor-metagenome-genome-assembly--contig:-NODE-3705-length-11365-cov-5.499646_pt1 | contig 11365 bp, 7 predicted proteins | sample MGYA00238182_ERZ773286 | MGnify/ENA primary metagenome ERZ773286 (study PRJEB29026, sample SAMN07631240) | bioreactor metagenome | isolation source: Switchgrass digestor | place: USA: Dartmouth... | reverse complement strand
GGCGAGCGCGCAGACAACAAGGATCAGCGGCGGACCCTCGCCGATCCGGTCATACCCGATGATCGTTCCATCCCTTGAGGTGACCGTGCTCATAGTGCTGTCCGACTCCTTCCCGATTGCATACCGCCCGTGTGAACCTCGAAATAGATATTAAGTATCGGAATAAACTCATTATACGTAAGCTATAGCTTACATGTCAAGCCCCGATACCGGCATCTCCGTGCCGTTCACGCGGGGCACGTTGCAGCCGTCCCGCTCTCAGGGTACCATCGTCCACGGCTTTGACCTCATCAAACAAACCATCATCACGCCATACACACTCTGTCCCCGGGGAAGTTCCGCTTATGTTATCTAACTGGCTCATGCTTCTGGGTGTGTCACTCGTCGCCGTCGTGGGCTGGCTGCTCCTCACGCGGCGGCTGACGCGGCCTGCCTGGCTCTTGCTGGGCGTGCTGCTGCTTGTCGAACTGGTGCTGGCGGCGCTGTCGCAGCGCAACTGGCCGCTGGAGTACCGCCTCGTCCCCTGGTTTATCGACATGATCAGCGAGGAGCGCAATCTGCCCGCAACGCTGTCCGCCAGCCTGCTGGCGCTCGTCGGCGTCTTCGGCCTGTACAACGCGAGGGGTCTGCTCAAGGGGTGGAACTGGCCGAACGCGTTCTGGCTGCTGTTCGGGCTGGTGTTCCTCATACTGGGGTTCGACGAGTACAGCGAGATTCACGAGTTCATCCGGTACTGGAAGTACTACTATGGGGCGGCAGGCATCCTGCTCGTCGTTGTGACTGTCGTCGCCTTTCGGCGATACTGGCCGGAACAGTGGCTGGTGCTGGCGCTCATCATCGGCGGCATGGCCCTGATGGCAAGCGGCGGGATGGTCATCGAGGAGATCGTTATTTACCGGGGCTGCTTCGGCGTGACCATCATCGACTGCCTGCGCCTGCAGATCTTCGAGGAGCTGTTCGAGATCGCGGGGACGACGCTCGTGCTGACTGGCGCTGTTGAGCACGCCCTTCGCGGGGCTGAACCCGCGCAACGGCGGCAGGTGGCGCGCTTTGCCGTGCTGGGCGCGCTCGTGTGGGGGGTGGTGATTGCGGCCTACCAGTTCGGGCTGCCCGCCGCGCAGGCTCGATGGATGGCGACGCCTGTCAGCGTGCAGTATCTCAACGGGGATCTGGAACTGGTGGCTTACCGGCTCCCCGACGGGCCGATCACGCCGGACTCAGGCTCGCTGCCCGTGACGCTGTACTGGCGCGCCAACAGGCGTTTGCATGACGAATACGGGATCTCCGCGCACCTGGAGGAGTTCCCAGACCTGGTCAACGTGACGCAGATTGACGGCCCGATGACCGCCCCGCCTGCGACGGCCTGGCTGCCCGGCCAGATCGTGCCGCAGGTCGTGGAGATTCCAATCCCGCCGGACATCGAGCCGCGGGACTACTGGCTGCTGCTGACGATCTGGACGCGCCCCTGGTATGACTTCAACTACGTGGAGATCACCCAGGCCGACCGCGAACTGCTCGGCTCGACCACGGTGATTCTGCACACGGTACACATCGCGCCGCGCTAGCGGGTTGTCGCTGGTTGCCTGCGAGAGTCTTATTACCGGGCCCACCCCAGCGAGAAGACGCGGAAGTTAAGCGTGCGCGGGTCGTTCGGGGCGAACTGCTGCCCGCCATTCTCGACGTGCAGCCGGTACGCCCCGCTCTCACCCTCGTCCAGCGGCAGTTCTAGCTCGACGGTCTCGCGGCCTTCTACAGCCGCCGTCGCGACGACCTGCCCCTCACTGTCGAGGAGTTGCAGCTCAAACGGCGCGTAGCTCAGGCCTGGCCCGGCCTCGACCAGCAGTTGCAGCGTCGGCCGATCTTCGGGAGCGATGACATGCAGTCCGGCATCGTTGTTTACCCACCGGAACTGCTCCACGTCTGAGCTTTCAATAGAGTACCACCCTCCCCCTGACAGGAGGATGCCAGCACCATCGTTTCCGTTTTCGGCGAGGATCTCTTCGCTTTGTGAGGGAAGCACAGCAGCTTCGGACAGTGGCGCCCACTCAAACCAACGATACTGCAGGCTGAGTAAGCGCATATCATTGCCGGCACCCGTGCTTGTTATACTGTGCTCAATCCTGAGTCTGATAAATTGCCGATCACCTGCGTCTTCGAGCTGGTCGGCTGGCACGACGACCGTCATTTCGTGACTACCTATTGGAACGTTAAGCGTATCAACCAACCGGTCATCAACATACACGTTCACCACCTGATCTTCACCAGATAGTATGTGGTTTACGCTTGCACGAAAGATGTAGTCTTTACCGGTTTCAACCGGCAGCTGCAAGGTCAGAACTGTCTCAGCCCATACTGTGCGGCTTCTATCAACTTCATACAGCCCCGCATTCACAGGGAGAAAGAGCTCGGTATTACACTTTGAAGTCGGGTCCACTCGATATGAGTTCTCCTCCAGCGTGCTGGCTGCACGCATGGGCCAGCTCTCTTCTTCCAGCATCCCCGGAATTACATAGCAAAAGGTAAAGGGGGTTTCATAGAAGGAGAAAAACTGCTCGTCCTCGAGTAAACCAAACTCACCACCAAAGTAAAGGTCGAAGATCAGCCGGAATGTGTTTACCGGCGTGATAGTTAGATACAGGTACTCGTTACCACCCTCTGGTAGGTAGTAGGCATTCAGTATCGGCATCCTCTCCTGCACGTGCATCCCGAATGGCCCCGGCCCATGATCGGATTGGATAATAATGATCGGTGGAGTATCGGACTGGGCAAGGATGCTATCAACTGTTGCCTCGACCTGTTGGTTTATGTAATAAACCATATCGGCATACGCTTCTAGTGGTCGCCAACTTCCGCCGAAAAATTCAGCCTCCTCGCCCGTCACTGGCAGATTTCCATCGCGATCAAAGATGAACGGGGGATGGGGTGCTACAATGTGCGCGAAGGCAAAGGTCGGCGCGTCGTCCTGGGGCAATCTTTTTAACTGTTCAAAAGCGGCCAAAATGGTTCTCTGCTGCTGCCGTAGAGGGAAGTCGGGTGCGAACGGTCTCAGCACCGTGCGGTTGAAGAGCATTGCGCCAAACTCGCTGATCGGGTTCTGTCCCATGGTTTGATCAGCGAACTCATTGCTCTCCGTCGCCAGCCATGCAGAGGCGAGATGGATTGTCTTATATCCCCTGCCCTTAAACTCCTGTAAAACCCTGTTGTTCCGAATGAGAGGGTACAGGGAACCCGTTCCTTGCTCCTCGGCTGCCTCGAGGTCAATGATCCGGTCCAGATAATCCATGTTGAGGGACGACGTGAGTGACAGACTCGTCTGCGAGTAGTTGCTGTGGCTCTCGTCGGCGATGTAGAAGCCCCTCGCCCTCAAGCCATCGAGGAATTCGCTGTTGTCGAAGCCGTAGTCGAGCAGGATGTCCTCGCGGGCATACCCGTCGAGGATAATATAGTAGACATCCGGTGCTTCTTCTAGCTCGATCCGTGCGCCGAGGCTATCGCCCTTTGCGGGGGGCGATATATTAATGACCTCGTTCTGAGGTGCGCTGGCTGCCGCTGGTGCCGGTAGCCGCAGCAGCGGGAGGAGCGTGGTGACGACGAGCGCCAGCGCAATCAGGTTCAGGTATCCGTTTGCGGACGGCACATCAAGCCGCTTCCACACGGCGAACGCAATCACGGCAAGGAAAGGCAGGAGCCACAGCCCTACTGCAAGCATCGGGTTGACTTCAACCCCTTGCAGAAGGATGCCACCAACAAAATCATATACATAACCGTAATAGAGGATGGCTGCGGCGACCGACGTGGCGATGATGCCTGCGCTGGTGTCCGCCTTAAGAGCCAGCCTGCATAACAGGTAGATAGCCAGCACACTTCCCAGGACAATCCCCAGAGGCACCAGGATCGCTGAGAGCGTCAGCAACTCAACATTGTGGACATACAAATGTAGTACTGAGTGAGATGCGACCAGAAGTGGATAAAAGGGCAGGCTGGCAACCTGCTGCAGCTTCGCTCTCATCATGCCCCTTTCACCTTCATCAGATACAGCCGTCTCTCCGAATCAACGACCTGCTGGCTCTGTTCGATGGTGAAGTACTGGCTGAAGGCAGCTTCAAAACCGGTCTGCGTGTAGTCGGGGAAGATGTCCTCGCGTGATAACAGGAGCGTTTGAACTTTAGGGTCTTCCTTCGGCACGAACTCGATGATCAGCCATGTGCAGAGCTCGGCGAAGAACCGGGCGACCATGTCGAGCGGCACATTGTTGGAAATAGCAATGTGGTGGATCAGCGCCAGCGCGAAGATCATATCGACCGGTCCGCGCTCAAGCAGCGACATGCGCTCGCGCAGATGCCAGCCGAGCGACGGGCTGGGGTTGGTCAGGTCGAGGATCAGCGGCAACAGGTTCGCCTCGCCCTTCTCAACGACCTGCCGGTAGTTGATCTCCACCGCGCCGGGGTCCACATCCCACGCAACAGTTGGAATCCCCCGTGCGGATGCCAGCCGGCTGAACAGCCCGGTGTTCGCGCCCAGGTCCCAGACCGTGCCCGGCTTCACCTGCTCGACCCACTCGGCGATCACCTTCTGCTTGTGCTCCAGCCCGGACGCGCTATAGCTGTCGCCCTGGTAGTAGTCCGCCCAGTCGGTGCCGCTCGCGTGCCAGTTCAGCTTTTTGATCCCGCTCTCCAGGCTGTCAAGCACGCCGATCAGCGCATTGCGGCCCATCCGTGATGTGCTCACACGCTGGCTCGCGCTTTCGCCCCTGAACCTCTGCTGCCCTCTGGCGTGCAGATGGATGTGCAGGCTGAGCGCCGGGCGCAGGTAGGTCCGCCGCGGCAGCAGCTTCGAGGCCATGTCAAGCGGGATGCCGTCGATGAACACGCGCAGAAGCTGGCTGATGCGCACGTCGGTATACGCCATGAGCGCCAGCGGGGCCAGGAAGTGCTGGCAGAACTGGCGGTAGGCAACCCAGGGCTCCCCCTCATTGTAGCGGGCGAACGAGAGGGTGTCAATGAGCACCGGCTTGCCATCGACAAACTGGATGTTGTAGGCGCTGGCGTCCTTCAGCGTCATGCCGTGTTTGATCGCCAGCTTCTGGATCTTCAGCGTTGCCAGAGCCGCCGCCTTCAACTGGCTGAAGCACCACTCGTACGGGTACGAGATAGCCTCCACCACGCTCGGCCTGAGCACCTTGTACGCCTCGCCGGTGCGCGCCAGTTCGAGCGACGCCTCGGTGTGGGGGATGAGCAGCCCGGCCTCGACAAGCCGCTCGTACAGCCCCGAGGCCATCAACGTGTCGTAGTCTGGCTGGTAGGCCGCATTGACCTGGCGGTAGAGCACCCCCTCATGGCGGAAGATGAAGCCGCTGGGGTCCCGGAACGACGCCCCCACCCGATTCTGTTGTGTGTCTTGCTGCACGCCTACTCGCTCTCCTCGGTCGTCAGGATGGCCTGATCAGCCGTGGCATCCGCCGCTTCGGTCTGCCCGGTAAACAGGCCCTTGATGCGGGTCCAGAAGACTTTGAGGAGCACGCCGACGCTCAGCACACCGCCCACGCAGAGCTGAATGATCAGACTACCGGTGCCGGGGTCCAGATAGGCGTACGCCTTGGCGGTCGGCAGCAGCAAAACGGCCAGGGCAAACAGGAGTGCCCAGATCATGGTAAAGGTCTTGTTGCGAAGCAGCATTGTCGTCTCTCCATTCTGTTAAACAGGCTGTTGTTTCCAACCGTTCACTGTTGAACAGGGTCAGGACTTGCTCATCCCATCCACCGGCCCAATCTCAGGCTGCAAGGGACTCATACAGCTTGAGAATTTGCCGGGCCGTGTGTTCCCATGAAAATTCGTTTGCGCGCTCCAGGGCACACTCCTTCAGGGCGATGCGGGTCTGCTCATCCTCGGTAAGCAGGAGCATCGCCTCGAATATCGAGTCCACGTCGAGCGGGTCGACGAGCAGCCCCGCCGAGCCGACGATCTCTGGGAGCGAGCTGGTGTTGGAGCTGATGACCGGCGCCCCCAGGCTCATCGCTTCCAGCACGGGCAGCCCGAAGCCCTCAAAGAGCGATGGGTAAACGAAAGCAAAGCAGTTCTGATAGAGCCACTGGAGAGCTGTGTCGTCGATATAGCCGGGCATAAGCACATCCTGCTCCAGCCCCAGCTCGGCTATCCGCTTGCGGAAGCCCTCGATCAGCCAGCCGCGAGCGCCAACCAGCACCAGCGGGAAGGTAGACCCCCTGTGCTGTTTCAGCCGGGCGTAGGCACGCAGCAGGCGCTCGTGATTCTTGCGCGGCTCCAGCGTGGCCACGTTCAGCCAGAAGCCTCCCGTTTCCAAAGGCGGCAATCCGTCGGGCCTCGACGGGACGGCTGGTTTCCCCGCAAAGCGGCTGGCAGGGTACACGGTAACGACTTTCTCTTCCGGATAGTGAGGGAAGGTTTCCAGGAAGTGAGCGCGGCTGTACTCGGAGATGGATACGATGTAATCTGCCCTCAGGCTTGCGTTAAACACGCCGTCGAAGCAGCCAGAGCGGTTCGCCTCGGTTGTCCACTCCGGATGTTCTATGAATATCAGGTCGTAGAGCGTATAGATCAAACGAGTGTTCTTCAACCACACAGGGCAGTAGAAGTTGTTCGCGTGAATGATGTCCGGCGCTCCCAGCATGGCCTCGGCCTGCTGCGGCGGGTTGCTCCAGAAGAACTGCGCCGCTTCAAACGTGCGGTGTGCCAGCCCGCGCTTGAAGTTCGGGCGGCGGATCATGCGCGTGCTCTTGGGCCAGTCCGGATCAAAAAAGAAATCGCCGAACGTCGGGTAAAGAATGTACTCGTTATTTGGATCGAGATCGGCCAGATGGCGGATCAGGCTATCCGCGAAGTAGCCGCAGCCCGCTTTGTTCTTCCCCGTTTGGCTGACATCGAAACCGATTCTCATCGTTGCAACACTCGCTTAACTGTACCGTGTGCACTGTCGCTAATCCAGCTAGCCAACGTACGGGCCAGGTTTGGTGAAAGCTTCTTGTTCCAGCGGAGAGAGGCGTAAATTACCATTGCCGACACGCTGACGCCAAAGCGCAGGCGCTGGCTGCGTTCGATCCCTTTCGAGTCGATCACGGCATGGGCGTAGTTGGAAATCCAGCGGTCGGGCACCTGCCCCAGCCGCTTGAGCATCATGTCGTTGATTTCCCGGTGCACCGCGACCCGGCTGCCGAGCGTCTTGTTCGTCTCGTACAGTCTGGAACCGGCGAGGACTTTCGGCAGGTAGGCGAACCTCGCGCCGCCCAGCGCCAGGCGCAGCCAGTACTCGTAGTCCATGCAGTAGTGGAGCTGCGCGTCCAGCATACCAAACTGCTCGACGACGCGCCGCCGGAAGAACACGGCGGGCTGGCAGAGGTAGCAGATGTCCTTCAGCCGTTCCAGGTCCCAGGGCTCGGTGTAGTACGGCTCGATGATCTCATCCGCCTCGTCGATGTGGTACGCATCGCCGTAGACCACGTCGACATCCGGGTGAGACTGGAAGAAGGCGCGGACGGTCTGGAGCGCGCCGGGGTAGTAAATGTCATCGGAGTTGAGCCAGCCGATGATCTCTCCCGAGGTGCTTTTCAGGCCTTTGTTGACCGCATCCGCCTGGCCTTCGTCCTTCTCCGATACCCACCGGACCTCCGGCTCGTACCGGCGGAGGATATCGAGCGTCTCGTCTGTGCTGCCGCCGTCGATCACGACGTACTCAAGGCCATCGATCTCCTGAGCGAGCACGCTCTGGATGGTGCGCTCAATAAACTGGCCCTGATTATAGGAAGGGGTTATGACAGATACGTCAAACTGAGACACGGGAAAATCCTCTACCAGTTCACAGCCGGATCATTGTAATAAAGTCTTACAGCCGGGATTCTCTTACAACGTCCTGAAAGATAGCAAGGTACTTTCGTGCCATATCCTCGACTGTGCCGAACGCCTTGACACGCTCGTATCCTTTCTCAATCAGGCTGTTCCTCAGCCCCGGGTCGCTCTCGATCTGCCCAATGGCCTCACAGATCTCGGCGGGCTTACGCGGGTCGAAGTACAGCGCCGCGTCGCCGGCCACTTCGGGCAGGCTGGTGATGTTGCTGCACAGCACCGGCTTCCCGGCGGCCATCGCTTCCAGCACCGGCATGCCGAATCCCTCATACAGGGACGGAAAAATGAGGGCACGGCATGATTGCAGCAGCGATACAAACGCGTCATCCGGCAAGAACCCCGGCATCACGACCCAGTCCTGCAGCCCCATCGTGCGAACCGCTTCTTGAAGATATCCCATCCGGCTGACTGATGTCCCGGTGAGAACCAGCTTGAGGTCGGACGCCGGGCGGTGCTTCCGGTACATACCAAAGGCCGTGATGAGCATCGTGTGGTTCTTGTGCCGCCAGAAGTTCGCCGGGTACAGCAGGAACCGGTCGTTTGCCAGCTTGAGATGGGTGAGAACCTCTTCAACCTTTTCCGCTGGGATGGGCCCGCGCTGCGTCATGGGGCTGTGGTGAACAGTATGCACCTTCTCCGGCGCGACGTCGCCCTGCTCAAGCACCGTGCCGCGCACGTAGTCCGAGATGCAGATAAGCCTGTCTGCCAGACTGCAAGCATCGCGGAAGGTCTTATCGCGTGACAGCCGCTCCTCAGGCGTAAAGAACTGCGGGTAGTAGAGATATTGAAGATCGTGGATGAGAGACACGATGGGCGTGCCCGGTTTGACGTACAGCGGCGCAGTGAACGGGCAGAAGATCAGATCGACGTCGAACTCTGGGCCGACGGCCTTCATCCCGTTGCGCTGGATTCTCCACCTGTAAAACAGGGATGTATACAGCGCCGTGGCTTTGCGGCGCATACCCGGTGTCATGAACCTGCCCAGCCATTCCTTGAGGCCGCGCCGCACAGCCCGCGCCCGTGCGGCTGTCTCCGGGGCGTCATCCGACTGGTCCTGGTGGATGACACACACACGGTGCACATTCGGCCCGTCCAGAAAGGCCAGTTCGTCGTGGCTCTTGCCGGATGTCAGCAGCGTGAAGGTGCAGTCGGGCAGCAGGCGGCTGAGTTGCTGAACCAGCGTGATCGCAACCAGCTTGGCGCCGCCGTTATCGCCCCCCGGCAGCACGGGGGTCAGGTCAACCGCGATGCGCTTGAGCTTGACTTCCGCAGACTGCGCCGCCCGGAGCACCTCTTCGGCGTCCTTTAAGGTCTCGATCTCCCCGTGGAGCGCCCGGTTAAGCTGCTCCAGCTTGCGCGTGTGGTACTCCCACCGGCCCAGCTTGCGCAGCAACCGGTACATCGAACTGGCCTCTATGGCGATCTGCAGATCCCGTGCCGCTGCTCGCGCTGCACGAAGCTGCCTCTCCTGCGCCTGAATGATCTTGGAACTGGCCTCTATGGCGATCTGCAGATCCCGTGCCGCTGCTCGCGCTGCACGAAGCTGCCTCTCCTGCGCCTGAATGATCTTGAACCGGGCGTTGCGGTCGGCTTCCGACTCAGCGTAGCGTTCTGTCAGTTCGTAGAGCTGCTGGCGCAGGTCCAGCAGCGCCTGCACCAGACGCCCGCCCGGTGTCGCTGCGAGGCTCGCCTCAATCGCCTCGGCGGTGTTGGCCTCCACCGGCACACGGCTGGCGACGAAGAACATGTCATAGTGTGCAAATATCGCCGGCTCAAACAGCAGGTGCTCCGCACCCAGCCGGGCGAAAAGCTCACGGACCGACTGCTCGCCGAACAGGTACAGGTGGCCCGGCTCCGCTAACAAGTTGAGGAACGGGTCGTCTCGCTCGACCATCTCCTCAAAGACGGCATCCTCGGAGACTTTCGGCGTCTGGACGATCAGGACGCCATCCGGCTTGAGCAGGTCCAGGCAGCGGCGCATCGTGCCGACCGGGTCGGGCAGATGCTCCAGCACATCCATCAGCACGATGGCATCCAGCGAGCCGGGCTTAATGTCCTGATCCTCGATTGGGCCCAGCAGCACCGGGATGTCAAAGGTGCGCCGTGCAAACTCCACAATCTTCGGGCTGAGTTCCAGCCCGGTCGCGTCAAACCCCGCCCAGCGCAGCAGGGCGACAAAGCTGCCGTGAGCACTCCCCAACTCCAGAACGGTGCCCGGCGGGAGCTTGTACTTCAGCAGGGTGTTCAGCCAGTGCAGGTTCCGCTCCGGGAGATCGAGCCGCGCCCGGCGCGTGATATCCGGCAGGCCCAGGTGCTCCTGGTGAGAAAACCAGTAGCGCTCGCCGTAGAAGTCGGCTTCCTCGTCGGTCACCCGGGTGATATCGCCTGCCGGTGGGTGGCTTAAGACGAGCGTTCCACACGTCCGGCACCGCTGGTAGTCGGGAGAAAAGCTCTCCAGCTCTGTGCTGCCGCACCAACACTGTATAGACTGCATACCTAGTCACCACGTTCTTCTGTATTGGGGCTCATTTGCTGCCCGTCAGGTACAGGCTCAGGGGTAATCATGTTCACACGGCATTCGCCCGGCAGGTTGGCAATCCCATGATGAAGTAGCTGGACGGGTTTCCCTGCCGTGCGAAAGACCACCGCAAACTGGCCGACATCCGGCACGACACACAGGCGGAACATCTTTGTCTCAAGCATGGAGTGCGGGAACACGGCCCGGTGCTTGTAATCGTGGCTCGACATCATGCCGAACCCGATCTCGAACGTGTACTCGCCGACCGCAAGCTCAAGGTCGATGTCCTGGCGGAACCGCAGACGGCTCCCCCGCGGCACAAACTGGGGCACGTCCGTGCCGTGCTCAAGCGATCCTTTGCCGTGAACGACAATGCCCTTGTCGTTCTGCAGAACGATCCCCCCGAATGGCACCTCGATGTCCCGCAGAACGTCTATCTCGTAGAAGAAGCTCGCTGTTTCGCCCTGCTCAAACACGCGGCAGGGCTGCCCCTGGCTGTTGCACAGCGCGACCCGCCTGCAGTGCGCCCAGCCGTTGGATACCTGCGGAGCCTCCGAAATATCGATAAACGCTTCGTCATCCGGCCAGAAGAACCCGTCCTGTGCCGTGTTCTCCACTGGAGGGGGCGCAGCAGACGGAGAGCGCTCCGTCATGAGCGACGCCATGCGTGCATTCTGCTCGATGAGGTAGTAGCGCTCGACGGCTTCGGTCGCCCTGCCCTCGAAGATCACCTCGCCCCTGTCCAGCAGTAGCGCCCGGTCGCATAGCTGCTCGACTTCGGTCATGGCGTGGGAGACGAGCAGAACGGTGACACCTCTGGCGCGCATCTCCTCCAGCTTGCGGTAACACTTCTGTCGGAAGAAAACGTCGCCCACAGCCAGCACTTCGTCAATCACCAGGATGTCGGCATCGACATTCACGGCGACGGAGAACGCCAGCCGGACGTTCATGCCGATTGATTCCGCCTTCACCG
>ENA-UPSB01003702-UPSB01003702.1-bioreactor-metagenome-genome-assembly--contig:-NODE-3702-length-11375-cov-4.346290_pt1 | contig 11375 bp, 11 predicted proteins | sample MGYA00238182_ERZ773286 | MGnify/ENA primary metagenome ERZ773286 (study PRJEB29026, sample SAMN07631240) | bioreactor metagenome | isolation source: Switchgrass digestor | place: USA: Dartmouth... | reverse complement strand
CGCCACTGCCATTTAGAAAATCCGCCCCAAAGGTGAAATTGGTCACTTCAAGCCCAAGCCTGGCAGCCTCGCTGCCGAGTTTTTCAGCATACTGCTTAATTGTCGATTCGTCGTGGGGAATGATATCCACAAACTCTATCCCGTCAAACCCCATTTCATGTGCCTTTGCAACACAGTCCATCTGTGTCATCTGGCCGCTGTTTATCAGCCGCCAAAAGCTGTATGTACTTACCGCTACTTTCATGAAACCCCTCCCTCCTGTTATTAATCCAATATAACCTCGTGGCCTGTGCGGGCAGATTCATAAATGGCATCGAGGATTTTCATCATATCAACGCCATCGCCGGCAGGTGAAATGCAGGTTTTGCCTTCAAGGATACAATCAACAAAATGGTTAATTTCATTCTCAAACAACCCGTTAAAATCCAGGGCTGTTGGCGCTGCCAGCCTGATGTCGGTCATATAGTCGTTAAGCTCGGAATAAAGCTCCAGCTCAGGGTCAAGCTTTGCCCCGGCTTTTGTGCCGAACAGTTCTATTGTCCCCTTGTCGTTCTTAATATTCAGGCTGAAGCTTGCCTCCACCGAAAGGACAGCCTGGTTGTCAAACCTGATCATGGCGGTGGCAAGGTCCTCCACATCGCATATATCCTGTGCCGATTTTTCCGCCGAAGTATAGGCGATGCTTCCCTTTATATTCCTGCGGTCGCCCAGTTTGCGGAATGTTGCGCCGTAAACCGAAACCGGCTTTGGGTTGCCCAGAAGATAGCGCACAAGGTCAATGACATGAACCCCCAAATCTATCAGCGGGCCACCGCCCGACCTTGATTTGTCCCCAAACCATCCCCCGGGGTTCCCGCATCGGCGCAGGTATGTAGCCTTCGCGTAATAAATATCTCCGAAGAACCCGGAGTCGATAAACTCCTTAAGTATCCTGCAATCATTCCCGAACCGCCTTACAAAGCCTATCATTAAAAGCTTTCCGCTTTTTGCTGCGGCTTCCTGCATGGCTTTGGCTTCCTCTTCATTCATCGCCATCGGCTTTTCGCAAAGGACATGCTTGCCGGCATTCAGAGCCGCAATGGTGCAGGGCGCATGGGCAGAGTTCCATGTGCAAACGCTGACAGCGTCAAGCTCGGGCAAATCTGCCAGCATTTTATTTGCGTCTGTGTAAAGGCGGTTTACGCCATGCTGCTCCCCCGCGGCTTTAACCCTTTCCTCGTTAACATCACAGAAAGCGTAAAGCTCCACATTTGGATTTTTCTTATAGCCTTCGATATGGGATGTGGAGATGGAGCCTGTACCAATTATGCCAACCTTCAACTTGCTCATTGTGAAATACCTCCCGAAAATTTCTCAACTATTTTGCAAGTAAACCCTTCAGGAAATTAACGGCATGCCTGATGTCCGCCTCTGGGTCAGCCCCAACTTCCCGCTCGATTGTCAAAAACCCGCGATACCCAATGTCTTCAAGGGCTTTAAGATAATTAAGAAAATCCACATCCCCTTCCCCTAACGGAAGTTCAATAAAAGCCTGCCCTTCCTGGATGGCTTCCTCAATTATCCCGTAGATAACCTCAGGGTTGGATTCTCTCAGCTTCCTGCCGTCTTTTGCATGGGTATGTACGATATAATCTTTTAAGGTATATACGGCTTTTACCGGGTCGTCCCCTGTTACCATCACCAGATTGGCAGGGTCGAAGTTTACAGCAACCCCCTTTGACCCAAGCGAATCAAGAAAGCCTTTTAACACGGTTGCAACCTCAGGCCCTGTTTCCACTGCAAAATGGGCATCAAGGCTTTCCGCATACCTGCTAAGCTCATAACAGGCTTCCTGCATGATTTTATAGCGCTCGTGGGCAGGGTCGGATGGAATCACCCCGATATGGGTTGTAACTACATTGGTTTCCAAATCCTTTGCAAGGTCCAGAATCCTCTTAGACTGCTCAATCAGTCCGGGATTTTTCTCAGGATTTCCGAATCCATGCCCCAAATCCCCGCAAAGGGCAGAAATAGTAAGGCCGTGGGACTTTACCATATCGAGGAATTCCCGCCTTTTGGCGCCTTTCAGCTCCTCCGGTGACATTTCCCCTTTAGTTGCATAAACCTGAATACCCTGTGCCCCGACATCTTCCGCCTTTTTCAATGCTGTTTTTATGTCGGTGCGGAATGAGTCCAAAATTACCCCAACAGGAAAGCTATACACAGTCAATTCCCCTCCGTTGACAAATTTTGCTTTATTTGTTAACTTAATATTAGTTTCCAGCGCAGTTAAAATAAAGTAATTAAATTGCTTTTGATTGACACAATATTGCTTTCCGGGGAGCGGTTTTATGGATTCAACCTCTTATGAGCAGCATATCTTTTCTGAACAGGACCTTCCCATATTTTTTCATAATGACAAATTAAAGTTTGGGAATAACTTTTTTGTCCACTGGCATGAAAATATTGAAATCCTGTATTTCCGCCAGGGCAGCGCGGATGTTTACTGCGACACAGTACCTTACAGCCTTGCAGAGGGGGAAATAATAGTAATAAATTCAGGAGCCCTTCACAGTATTTATTCAAAAGCTCCCGAATGCTGCTATGACTGCCTGATAGTTGACAAAAACCTGCTGCAGGATGCGGGATTCCCTTTGGACGAAGTGCATTTGACCAATATTGTCAAAGACAGCATATGCGGAAAATACTTTGATGAAATCAGCCAGGAGCTTGAGGCAAAGGAGGCTTATTACAAAATTGCTGTAAAATCCAGCATACTGAGGCTTTTTACACGGCTTTACCGCATCTCGGAAAAAAGCTCGGTGCCTGCAGCCCAGTCGCCGGGCAAAAAACTTGAGATGGTACGCAGGGCCGTTTCATACATACGCCAGCATTACAGGGAAGAAATCACCATCGACGATATATGCAGGCACGTGGGGTTTAGCAAATACTACTTTTGCCATGAATTCAAAAAAATCACCGGCAAGACGGTGATTGATACAATAAATTTCCTAAGATGCAGCCATGCCCGCAGCCTGCTGGAAACCGGGCTGTATAATGTGGCTGAAAGTGCAGAAAATAGCGGGTTTAGCAATATTTCGTATTTTACCAGGACTTATAAAAAGTATATGGGTATCCTGCCTTCTGAAACCATAAAGTATATATGTTCAACAACCAACCATCAAAAATAAAATAAAAAAAGCTGCCGGGCTGAACTTGCCCATTTGGCAGCCCGGCATTTTGATTGCAAAAATACCCCTATTGCAGTTTTATCTGCAATAGGGGCGTGATTTTTTTGTATCCGTTCAAGATTGGAAAGCCACTGTTTATTTTTTAAGGGAAACCGCCTGTTTTGCCTTGGCGATGATGTTTTCAGCCGTCAGGCCGAAAACTTTTAGTACCTCTGCCGCGGGGCCTGATTTTCCGAATGTATCCTCAACGCCGACTCTCAGCACGGGAACGGGAACCGTTTCGCAAACCGTTTCGGCAACAGCTCCGCCAAGCCCGCCGATTATGCTGTGCTCCTCTGCGGTGACAATAGCACCGGTTTCCCTGGCGGCTTTGATTATGATTTCCCTGTCAATGGGTTTGATGGTTACCATGTTTATAACCCTGGCGGAAATCCCCTCGTTTTTAAGCTGCTCGGCAGCTATAAGCGCTTCGTTTACCATCAGGCCCGTAGCGATAATTGTGACGTCATTACCCTCTTTGAGCTGGACGCCTTTGCCGATTTCAAACTTATGGGAATCGTCAAAAATCACCGGTACAGCCATGCGGCCGAATCTCATATACACCGGCCCGTTAAAATCAACCACTGCACGAATGGCTTTTTCGGCTTCCACCGCGTCCGCGGGGTTTATAATGGTCATTCCGGGAATTGTGCGCATAAGGGCGATATCCTCGCAGCACTGATGGGTGGCTCCATCCTCGCCCACCGAAATGCCGGCATGGGTTGCACCGATTTTAACGGGAAGATGGGGGTATCCAATGGAATTGCGGATTTGCTCAAAGGCGCGCCCGGCGGCAAACATTGCAAAGGTAGAGGCAAAAACCTTTTTGCCGCTGGCGGCAAGGCCCGCCGCGACGCCCATCAGGTTCTGTTCTGCTATACCGCAGTTAAAAAACCTGTCCGGGTAGGCTTTGCGGAACATTCCAGTCTTTGTAGCCCCGGCGAGGTCGGCATCCAGCACCACCAGGTCAGGATATTCGGCTCCTAAGGCCACCAGGGTTTCACCGTATGCATCCCTGGTTGCTTTTTTTACTGCTTCAGCCATTTATTTCGCCTCCTCCAATCTAGCAAGCTGCTCCTTCAACTCATTCATCGCAAGGGTATACTGTTCCTGATTTGGAGCAACGCCGTGCCAGCCGACCTGGTTTTCCATGAATGATACGCCCTTGCCCTTGACGCTTCTCTGAACAATTACGGTAGGTTTGCCCTTGCATTCCTTAGCCTGGTTCAATGCATTCTCAATCTGCTCAAGGTCGTGCCCGTCAATCGTCAGCACGTTAAACCCGAAAGCGGCGAATTTCTCCACAATCGGATAAGGGGAATTGACTTCTTCAACCGTACCGTCAATCTGGAGGTTGTTGTTATCAACAATAAGGCACAGGTTATCCAGCTTTTTGTGGGACGCGAACATGGCAGCCTCCCAAACCTGGCCTTCCTCTATTTCCCCGTCACCCAGTATGGCGTATACCCTGTAATCCGCATTATCAAGCTTGCCAGCCAGCGCCATGCCGACAGCGGCAGACACGCCCTGTCCCAAAGAACCGGTGGTCATATCCACGCCGGGGGTGCCTTTCATGTCGGGGTGGCCCTGAAGGTGGGAGCCAACTTGCCTTAATCTGGACATTTCCTCAACCGGGAAATACCCTTTTAGTGCCAGCGCACCATAAAGCGCCGGCGCTGAATGGCCCTTGGACAGCACAAGACGGTCACGCTGCGGCCAGAAGGGGTTTGAAGGGTCAACCTTCATGTGGGAAAAATACAGCACCGACAACAAATCAGCTATTGACAGCGAGCCTCCGGGATGGCCGCTTTTGGCGTGATATGTACCTTCGATGGCAGCCATGCGGATTTTGGTAGCAATTATTGAAAGCTCCTTCTTTTTGGCGGCGTCCAACATAATCTCTTCCTTTCATAAAGAATACCGGTGGTAGCAGGTATTTTTAAAAAACGCATTATAGATTATAACATAAAATGTCAATTCAACACAGATACATGTTTAATAAATTTTAAATCTGTTGGCTAATTAAGCTTGTTGCACTTGTCGGTTTACAGGGATATAATCATATAAGTAGTTTATTAAAGGATAATGATTTGAAATGATGGAACGCATAACCTTTATATTAAATAAAAATTTGCTGGATTTGCACGGGTATTGCAGTTTTTCGGGAATTTCTGAAAGCCTGCTGCCCTGCCGGGGGCTTGAAAGGCTAAAATCTGTGTTCTCCGGCTCACCCCCTTCCACAGTCATTGCCGTGCTGTTCCCCTATAAAGTTGACAGCGAGCCTGGAAACCTCTCCCGCTATGCCCGGGTGCCGGATTACCACTCAGCTGCGGGGCGTCTGCTTGAACAGGCGGCAGGGGAACTGGCAGCGGAATTCCCGAGATACAGGTTTTTATCGTTTATAGACAATTCCCCCATTCCGGAAGTGCGCGCGGCGGCACTTTCGGGGTTGGGTGTTATGGGCGATAACGGGCTGCTTATAAACCCGGTATACGGCTCCTGGGTTTTTATAGGCACGATTGTTACCGACCTGCCTTTGGAAATTAAGGGCAGCCAAATTTGCCAATGCCACCACTGCGGCGCCTGCAAAGCCGCCTGCCCGGGAGGGTGCATTGGAACCGGTTCAAGGGATACCTGCATATCCCGCATATCCCAGATAAAGGGCAGTTTAACCAGGGAGCAGGAATCTTTGCTTAAAAGCAGCGGAATGGTTTGGGGATGCGATTACTGCCAGGATGTATGCCCCCTGAATTCCAAGGCTTTAATAAACCCCCACCCGTGTTTTGGCGGGATAAAGTTTGCCCCCTCCCTGTCATTTAAGGATTTGGATAACCTTGAGGGCAAGGCCTACAGCTGGCGGGGGGCTGAAGTCCTGCGAAGGAATCTGAGCCTGTTAAACGAAAAAAAATGAAAAGCTTGCGGCACATTACTTTTTTCGACTTCATATATTGTTAATGAGCCGTAAACGACAAAAATATTTAAAAACATGGCGGCTGCATAGCCGCCTTTTTTAATGGATTCTACGTCAATCCGGCATCAATTTGCTGTCATATTACTGAAATTTTTACTGTATAAATTTACAGGGGGAGGAATGGTTGAATGAAAGAAAGCCAGATAAAAGCAGTGCACCAGCGGGATTTAAGGAGGCTTTTGAAATCCCTGGGGGTTTACGAAGCAGTATCATGCAAAACCTGTACCTGTTTTTTCTGCGGCTGCACTATTGATGAGGACACTATAGCCGCGGTATTCCCTTACGGGGAGGAGGTCTGCTTCTGCTGTGGGAAGCCGGAATGCTGCAGTGCACTGATTGACTTCGAACAGGAGGAGAGTTATGGATAGGTTATTGGGTGCACTGGCCGAGTTTCTGGTCTCGTTCGGCGGTTGGGGAATCGTCACCGTAATGTCCATCCTCCTATTGTTCTTCGGCGACAAGCTTCTTACAACCGTTGAAAGCTTTTGGGCAGCTTTCCGCAATGTCAGCTCGTTTACATTTAAAAGGTATACCTCGACTAAACTCAGCAACCAGATACTTCACGCCACGAAAATCATTAATGAGATAAACGATGACATTCTCCCCTACCGAGTAAGAATCAAGTGGGTGAAAAACGAGGAGATAGAAAGCTTTCTTAAAAGCGGACAGGTGATAATCAAAATAAAGGGCGACGATGATATAAACAAATCCTTTGTTTTGGCAGTATCGGAGTTTGTTCGCCAGGGGCTTATACACAATGTCAAAAGGCACTTAAGGGATGAACCTTTTGTCCAGGCAATAGACTATTGTGCGGTTAATAAAGTAATCTCCCAATCCTATATGGAAAGCCTGTCATATTTTGAAAAAAACATCCTGAACAACCTCATTAAAAACGATGAGGAATTTGCAAAACGGTTCAACCAGCTAAAACAGATAGACCACAGCGGGTTGTTCCTGCCGGTATTTTTAAACGAGCTTTCAAAATCCCTGTCCCAGTTTGACGGGCAGTATTTTATTGATGATTTTGAAAAGGAAGCGAAAGCCTTTTTAAAATTCCTTGTGGATTTCTGCAGCGAAAAGCACAAAAAGCTGTCCTACAGCGGCAAGTACTTCAAGGTTGCCTTCGGGCTGATTGCTAACCAGTCCTTTATAAACCGGCATGGCCGGGACGCTTATGTTGAGAAAGTTCGCAACAGCCTGTCACAGGGTGCCCAGACGGTTTACCTTTTCGGTTGGGAGGACAAGGTCAGGATTGTCCGCCAGGTTGCCGAACGCACCGCCAGGCTTGACCTGCGTATAAAGAGGGTTAAATACCACTACTACCGGCATGTTTTCCCTGACAGAAGCGCCGCCCGCGGTATATGCGTTGAAATGAGCACAATCAGCCCCAAAAACCGCAACAGGGAAAAGGAATGCACCAGAATGGTTAAAAGCTGATAATTTGTTTCATGCCTGGCTTTGGGCCAGGCTTTATTCATTGTAGAATATTTTTTGGTGTGGTATAATCAGACAAAAAGGCAAAGGACAGGACGGTTATGGCAAAAATTTTGCTGGTTGAGGACGATATAAGCATAGTCAGAAACCTTACCGAGTACCTTCGGAGTGAGGGCTTTTCGGTTGAATCGGCTAGTGGGCAGGCTAAAGCCCTTGAAAAAATAAAAACAGGCAAATATGACCTGCTGCTTTTGGACATCTCCCTTCCCGACGGCAACGGATTTGCCGTATGCGCCGCGGCTAAGGCCCACTCGGATATCCCGGTAATCTTCCTTACCGCCGCCGATGATGAATACAGCGTTGTAGCAGGGCTTGACATGGGGGCGGATGATTACATCTGCAAACCCTTCAGGCCAAAGGAGCTGACCTCCCGCATCCGCAGCGTACTGCGCCGCAGCGGGAAGCTTCAGACGGTGGTGGAGCTTGATAACCTTAAAATAGACACAGCCAGGGGGATTGTAACCAAAAACAACTCCGAGGTATTCCTTTCCGCCCTTGAATACCGGCTGCTTCTGGCATTCATCAACAACAAGGGGGCGGTCCTGACCAGAACCAAACTGCTGGAGGAGATATGGGACGTTGCGGGGGAATTTGTAAATGACAATACCCTGACGGTTTATATAAAACGTTTGAGGGACAAAATCGAAGACGACCCCCAAAATCCAAAAATCATAAAAACTATCCGCGGGATAGGGTACAAAGTTGGTGACTGAATGGGATTTTTCCGAAACCCGGAAATAAAACAAAGCCTTAAAATACATATCGTTTTGGCAATATCGGCGTCCGCCCTGGGGATGGTTTTCGGCGCCGAAACCGCGGCGGTTGCCCTTCTTACATCCATCCTCTTTTCCTTTCTGCATTTTATAATCACATACAGGCGGTATAAAAAGATAGCCCGGCTTGCGGACGTTATCGACAGGGTTTTGCACAACCAGGAAACTTTAGAGCTTAACGAATACTCAGAAGGTGAGCTTGCGATACTGCAAAACCAGATTTTGAAAATGACGGTAAGGCTTCGGGAGCAGGCTTTAGCCTTAAAACAGGATAAAGTTTTCCTGGCGGACTCCATTGCCGATATATCCCATCAAATAAGAACCCCCCTTACTTCAATAAACCTCATTTTGTCAATGCTGTCCCAACCTGATATCACGGAGGAGCGACGGCAGCAATATATCAGGGAGCTTGAAACCCTGGCTGTAAGGATTGACTGGCTGATTACCGCCCTTTTAAAAATCGCAAGGCTGGACGCCGGCACCGTTAAATTCCAGAAAGATACCGTATATGTGTCTGATTTAATCAAAAAAGCCACCTCTACCCTGGCTGTCCAAATGGATGTAAAAGGGCAGCGGCTGGAAGTGTCTTTGGAAGGCGGCGAAAAATTCACCGGCGACATCTCCTGGTCCGCCGAGGCTGTGGAAAACATCCTCAAAAACTGCATGGAGCACACCCCATCCGGCGGCAGTATAAGCATATCCGCATCGGAAAACGCGCTGTATACGGAAATTGTTATAAAGGACAGCGGCAGCGGCATTGCCAAGGAGGATATGCCCCATATTTTTGAAAGGTTCTATAAGGGCAGGAATTCCTCAGGAAACAGCTTCGGCATCGGGCTTGCCCTTGCGAGAATGATAATAGTAAATCAGAACGGCACCATAAAAGCCGGTAACTGCAAAGAGGGCGGCGCCAGGTTCGAAATCAGGTTTTATAAGGGAACTATATAAGAAATCGCATAAGCGCCGGTGGAAAGCCGCCGGCGCTTTTTTGGCAAACCAAAATGACATTTTTGTAATAAACAAGTCACCATGATGTCATTTTAATGTTTTATACTCTGTTCAGACACTAAACGGAGGTATCTGCATGGAAATATTAAGGGTTGAAAACCTTTCAAAAACTTATGGAAAAGGTGAAAACGCGGTTAAAGCCCTTGACGGGGTTTCCTTTACCGTTGAAAAAGGCGAATTTATCGCGGTTATCGGGCCCTCCGGGTCGGGCAAATCCACCCTTTTGCATATTTTAGGCGGCGTGGATAAGCCCACCGGCGGCAAGGTTTACCTTGACGGGCAGGACGTCTATGCCCAGAATGATGAGAACCTTGCCATTTTCAGGCGCCGCCAGGTGGGGCTGATATACCAGTTTTACAACCTCATCCCGGTTTTGAACGTGGTGGAGAATATAACCCTGCCGGTTTTGATGGACGGCAGGGCTGTTAACCAGGAAAGGCTTAATGACCTGTTGGAAACACTGGGTTTAAAAGGGCGGGAAAACCACCTGCCAAACCAGTTGTCCGGTGGGCAGCAGCAGCGTGTATCCATCGGCAGGGCGCTGATGAACACTCCCGCTGTAGTCCTTGCGGACGAGCCGACGGGAAACCTCGATTCCAAAAATAGCCGGGAGATTGTGGAGCTTTTTAAATACTCAAACAAAAAATACAATCAAACCCTGATTATCATCACCCATGATGAAAACATAGCGCTGCAGGCAAACCGAATCATTGCTATTGAGGACGGGAAAATCACCCGGGACGAGGTGATCCGCAGATGAATGTTTTTCACAAGGTAACACTGAAATTCCTGATAAAAAATAGGACAAGGACCATTGTAACAATCATCGGAATCATACTGTCCGCCTCAATGATTTGCGCGGTAACAACCTTTGCCCAAAGCTTATTCAATTATCTGATTGATAACACAATTTACAGATTCGGAGACTGGCACGGCAGCGTCCTGAACGCGCCTTTTAAAACCTGCGAGGAAATCGCCGGCTCTGATAAAGTGAAAAGCGTTGTCTACGCCCAGCAGTTGGGATACGCCGTTGCCGAGGGCAGCAAAAACCTCAATAAACCTTACATCTACCTTTTAGGGGCTTCAGATGGGTTTAAGGACACCATGCCGGTCCATATCACCCAGGGCAGGTTTCCCGAAAATTCCGGCGAAATTCTGCTGCCGAAACACCTGGAGGAAAACGGCTATGTATTTTATTCCCTTGGGGACAAAATCACCCTGAACCTTGGTGACAGGGTGGACGGCGGGTATATTCTGACCCAGAACAACCCCTATGATACCCATGACAGCGAGGGCAACCCCATCGAGGTTACTGAAAAACTGGAAGTCAGGGAAACCCGCACCTATACGGTGGTAGGGTTTTATGAAAGGCCCTCCTTTGAAGAGTACACTGCCCCGGGCTACACCGCATTGACTGTCGCCGACAAGTTTTGGGGCAATAATGCGCGCTTTGAGATATATTTCAAGATGAAAAACCCGAAAGAAGCATACTCCTTCATGGAGGAAATGGGGCTAAACGGCTCTTACAATAACTCGCTGTTAAACTACTACGGTGCGACAAAATATGAGAATATAAACAATGTAATAATGTATTTTGTGGTAATTGTAATTGGGCTTATTATGTTTGGTTCCATAGCGTTGATTTACAACGCCTTTGCCATATCCGTATCCGAAAGGACAAGGCAGTTCGGGCTGCTGACCTCCATAGGCGCCACAAGGCGGCAGCTTAAACGCATGGTGATGTTTGAAGCCCTTTTTGTCAGCGCCATAGTCATTCACCTGGGGGTTTTGACTGGCATCGAAGGCATAGGTATAACCCTGCTGTTTATCGGCGAAAAGTTTGAAACTTACATGGATTATCCATTGCCGCTAAGGGTGAGTGTATCCCCCGTGTCCATTGCCGCCGCGGTGGTACTGGCG
>ENA-UPSB01003697-UPSB01003697.1-bioreactor-metagenome-genome-assembly--contig:-NODE-3697-length-11388-cov-5.355863_pt1 | contig 11388 bp, 11 predicted proteins | sample MGYA00238182_ERZ773286 | MGnify/ENA primary metagenome ERZ773286 (study PRJEB29026, sample SAMN07631240) | bioreactor metagenome | isolation source: Switchgrass digestor | place: USA: Dartmouth... | reverse complement strand
CATCGCCATGCTGATGGCCAACACCGTGAAGGCCGCGCGGATGCAGACCGGGCGGTAGCCGGCGCTGCGCGCGAGGAGGCGATGCGTTGGAGTTGCTTGCAACGGCTGCGGGCGGGCGCCGGCTCCTGACGGTCAGGGAGCTCACCCGCTACGTGAAGGGACTGCTGGATGAGGATCCGTTCCTGCAGTCGGTGTGGGTGCAGGGGGAGATCTCGAACTTCAAGTGGCACCACTCGGGCCACGTCTACTTCACCCTGAAGGACGACGCCGCCCAGATCAAGGTGGTGATGTTCCGGTCCCACGCCAGCCGGCTGCGGTTCCGGCCCGAGAACGGCATGCAGGTCATCGTGCAGGGCAACGTGACGGTCTTCGAACGCGACGGCGTCTACCAGTTGTACGCCGCCGCCATGGAGCCGTACGGCCTCGGCGCGCTGCACCTGGAGTTCGAGCAGCTGAAGCGCCGCCTCGCGGCGGAGGGGCTGTTCGACGAGGCGCTGAAGCGGCCGCTGCCCCGGCTGCCCCGCGCCGTCGGGCTGGTGACCGCCCCTACCGGGGCGGCGATCCGGGACATGATCACCGTCTCCTGCCGCCGCTTCCCGGGCATGCGGCTGGTGCTGGCGCCCGCGCTGGTGCAGGGGCCCGAGGCCCCGGAGAGCCTGATCCGGGCGCTGACGCTGGTCGCCCGTGTGCCGGAGGTCGACGTGATCATCATCGGCCGGGGCGGCGGATCGCTGGAGGACCTGTGGGCGTTCAACGACGAGCGGCTGGCGCGGGCCATCCGGGCCTGCCCCGTGCCGGTCGTCTCCGCGGTGGGCCACGAGACCGACTACACCATCGCCGACTTCGCCGCGGACCTGCGGGCGCCCACGCCGTCCGCCGCGGCCGAGATCGTGGTACCTTCCCGCTCCGAGCTGCAGGGTGTGGTGGACGGCCTGAAGATCCGCCTGGCCGCCGCCGCCCGGCGGGCGGTGGAGCGGCGGCGCATCCGGCTGAAGGCGCTGGCGGAGCGGCCGGTGCTGCAGCGCCCCGAGGGCCGGCTGCAGCAGGACCGGCAGCGACTGGACGACCTCGCCCGGCGGCTGGAGTACCTCGGCGGGAGCCTCCTGGCCGCCCGCCGGCGGGAGTTGGGCGGCCTGGCCGGGCGGCTGGAGGCCCTGTCGCCGCTGGCGGTGCTGTCGCGGGGCTACGCGATCGCCCGCACGGAGGACGGGCACGTGGTGAAGGACGCGGCCCGGCTGCACGTGGGTGACCGGCTGGATGTGCTCCTGCACAAAGGATCTGTGCGGTGTCAGGTGGAAGAGATAAAGCCCGGAGCGGGGGAGGCGACGAGATGACGCAGGAGCTGAGTTTCGAGCAGGCCATACAGCGGCTGGAGCAGGTGGTGAAGGAGCTGGAAAACGGCGACCTGCCGCTGGAGCGGGGGCTGGAGCTTTTCCAGGAAGGCGTTGCGCTCACGCGCCACTGCACGGCCCTGCTGGATCGGGCCGAGGCCCGCATCGAGCAGCTTCTGGAGCGGGACGGCCAGGTCGAGACCCTTCCCTTTGAACCGGAATGATGTAGGAGGACGAGAGGTTGAAGCTGGAGTTTCGGCAGTACATGGCCGCGAGACGGGAGCAGGTGGAGGCGGCCTTGGACCGCTACACTGCCGGACTGGACGCCCCGCCCCGGCTGGTGGAGGCCATGCGGTACAGCCTGCTGGCCGGGGGCAAGCGGCTGAGGCCGATCCTGGTCATCGCCGCGTCGGAGCTGTTCGGGCTGGACGCGGCCGACGTGATGCCCGCCGCCTGCGCCCTGGAGATGATCCACACCTACTCGCTGATCCACGACGATCTGCCCTGCATGGACGACGACGACCTGCGCCGCGGCCGCCCCACCTGCCACAAGGTTTTCGGCGAGGCCATGGCCGTGCTGGCCGGTGACGCCCTGTTGACGCAGGCCTTCGTCCTGATGGCCGACCAGGCGTGCGTCGCCAGGGTGGGGCCCGCGCGGGCCGCGCGGGCCACCGGCGAACTGGCCCGGGCCGCCGGTGCGGCGGGCATGGTCGGCGGCCAGGTGGAGGACCTGGAGTGGGAGGGCAGGAGGGCCGGTGAGTCGCAGCTCCGGCGGATCCACTCGCTGAAGACCGGCGCGCTGTTCGGTGCGGCGGTGCGCATGGGCGGCATTCTGGCCGGCGCGGGCGAGGCTGACGTGGAGCGGCTCGGCCGCTACGCGGCGCACTTCGGCCTCGCATTCCAGATCTGGGACGACGTGCTGGACGTCGCCGGCGACGCCGCCCTCACGGGCAAGGGCGTTGGCCGCGACGCCCGGCATGAGAAGTCGACCTACGTCTCGCTGCACGGCCTCGAAGGCGCGCGTGAGCGCGCCCACGCAGCGGTGCGAGAGGCGCTGAAAGAACTCGAACCCTTCGGCCAGCCGGCCTGGGTGCTCCGTTTGCTGGCAGAAAGTGTGGTTGACCGCGTCGCCTGATGGGTGCTATGATTCCTTGCTGACGAAAGCCGTTCACTCAGGTTATGGGTGGCGCAGTATCCTAGTCAGTACTACCTTTTCTGAAGGCGGGCCTAAAAATCCGTCAATGGGCACATCGATGACGTCTCTGGTGCTGGCCGCCGATGCCCAATCGGGGGCTGGTGCTGGGGATACAGCCAACCGGGCCGTCTCGGTCCGGCGCTGCCGGAATGAGGGCGACCCGCAATGGCATGCGGGCCCCGTCCCTCTTTCCGTGGAGGCCTGCACATGCGGCGGTCGCGCCAACGTGAGCGATGCGGCTGCGGTGCAGTGAACACCTGCATGCGGTACCGAAACATGGTGAGGTGCTGGGTGCAGCGTAGCCTGCCTTGAGTGGGCGTGGCGGATGCGGCAGTGGGCCACGGGCCCGAAAGCCCCCGTCGGACGCCGGCCAGCAGATGGCGAGGGCGATGGCTGTTGAAACCACGCCTGCAAAAGAGGCTAGGAAAAGGTGTGTTGTCGAAGAAAATTCCTAGGCTGTTCGAAAGAGGTCTGGCAAGGATTAAAGTGCGGTCTAAGTGGCAATCCAGCCCTGTCGCTGGCGACACGGCAGCTGGGCCATAAAGGGAAACCGCCGTGGCGGCGACGCTGCGGAGGCCCTGGGGAAAGCCTGCTGGACCTAAGCCGCAAGGTTTACTTGCCAGGCTGCCACCCATAATCTTGTGTATACATGGGCGGGTACTTATCGGGTATCCGCCCTATTCCCTTTCGTCCGCTGGCGTTGTGGGCCAATAGGTGGTATGGTAGTATCGAAAGGACCATTCGGTGTGGGGATGCCGTGCGGCCGTCCGGGCGTACCATCCATAGTTTGTACTTCAGGAGCGTCTGGCAAACATGGCGAAAGAACCTCCTCCAATACCGGGATGGCGGCGTGCCATCCGGGTAGGCATACTCTCCTTTCTACTGGCCCTTGCCGTTAACTGGAGTTCGAGCCTGGCGCTGAACAGGGTTCACGCCGTTGTCGCGTTCCTTATTGTCCTGCTGCTGATCGCCGTCAATGTCGTCTTTGACATCCTCGGTACCAGCGTAACCGCCGCCGAGCTTCCACCGTTCAACTCAATGGCGGCCAAGAAAGTGCCGGGCGCGAGGCAGGCGATTTGGCTGGTGCGCAACGCGGACGCCGTCGCCAACTTCTGCAACGACGTCGTCGGCGACGTGGCCGGCGCCGTGACCGGCGCGGCCGGTGCGACGGTGGCGTTCCGGCTCTCGCTGGTCATGCAGGGGCAGAGCTGGGCCGAGCAGGCGCTGAGCCTCCTGATCATCGGCGTGATCTCGGGCCTTACGGTGGGCGGCAAGGCGGCGGGGAAGACATTCGCGATTGAACAGGCCACGACGGTCGTCATGGCGGCCGGTCGGATCATCTACTGGATCGAGCAGATCACGGGCCGCTCGTTCACGGGGAACAGGTCCGTGAGCAACGGGCGAAGGAGGAACTCGTAGCGATGCACCTGCGGGACCTGATCGGTCCGGAGCAGCTGAAGCGACTCACACCTACGGAGCTGGCCGAACTGGCGGCCGAGATTCGGCGGGTCATTCTGGAGACCGTGGCGGCCAACGGCGGCCACCTCGCCCCCAACCTGGGCGTGGTCGAGCTGACGCTGGCCCTGCACATCGTGTTCGACAGCCCGCACGACAAGATTCTGTGGGACGTGTCGCACCAGAGCTACGTGCACAAACTGCTCACCGGCCGCTTCCATCAGTTCCATACCCTGCGCCAGTACGGCGGCATCGCCGGCTTCACCGATCCCCAGGAGTCGGTGCACGACCACTTCCACTGGGGCCACGCCTCCACGTCGATCTCGGCGGCGGTGGGCCTGGCCAAGGCGCGCGACCTCGCCGGGGAAGACTACGAGGTGGTCGCGGTCATCGGCGACGGGGCGCTGACCGGCGGCATGGCCTACGAGGCGCTCGATCACGCCGGGCAGGACAAGACCAAGGTCATCGTCGTCCTCAATGACAACTCGATGTCCATTGCCCCCAACGTGGGCGGCATCTCCAACTACCTGGCCCGCATCCGCACGGGCCCCTCGTACCAGCGGGTCAAGCACGACGTGGCGGAGGCGCTCCGGCAGATCCCCTTCGTCGGCACGCAGGCGCTGGACCTGGTGGACCGGCTGAAGGAGGGCATCAAGCACCTGCTGGTGCACACCATGTTCTTCGAGGACCTGGGCTTCACGTACCTGGGCCCCGTGGACGGGCACAACCTGACCGCCCTCCAGGAGGTCCTCCGGCAGGCCCGGGCTTACCCCGGCCCCACGGTGGTGCACGTGGTGACCACGAAGGGCAAGGGCGTGCCCTACGCCGAGGAGCTGCCCGACAAGTTCCACGGCGGGGGCCCGTTCGACGTGGCCACCGGCCGGACCGGCCCGGGCGCGCTCACCTACAGCGAGGTCTTCGGCAACACGATCTGCAAGCTGGCGGCTGCGGACGGGCGCGTGTGCGCCATCACCGCGGCAATGCCCTCGGGCACGGGGCTCAGCCGCTTCGCCAAGCAGTTCCCCGATCGGTACTTCGACGTGGGCATCGCCGAGCAGCACGCCGTCACCTTCGCCGCCGGCCTGGCCAGGGGCGGCATGCGCCCGGTGTTTGCCGTCTACTCCACCTTCCTGCAGCGGGCCTACGACCAGGTGATCCACGACGTCGCGCTGCAGAACCTTCCGGTGACCCTGGCCATCGACCGGGGCGGGCTGGTGGAGGACGGCGCGACGCACCAGGGCGTCTTTGACGTCGCCTATCTGCGGGCGATCCCCAACATGGTCGTGATGGCGCCCAAGGACGAGAACGAGCTGCAGCACATGCTCTACACCGCCCTCTGCCACGACGGCCCCGCCGCGGTGCGCTACCCCAGGGGGAAGGCCCTGGGGGTGCACATGGACGACGCCCTCCGGGCGCTGCCCGTAGGCCGCGGCGAGGTGCTGCGGGAGGGCTCCGACGTCGTGCTGGTCGGCCTCGGGACCATGGCCTCGGTGTGCGAGCAGGCGGCGCAGATCCTCGCCGGGAAGTCGATCTCGGCGATGGTGATCAACCCGCGGTTCGTCAAGCCGCTGGATGCCGAACTGCTGCTCGCGGCCGCCCGGCAGGTGGGCGCTGTAGTGACGGTCGAGGAGGCGTGCCTCGCTGGCGGCTTCGGCTCCGCCGTCCTCGAACTCTATGCTGATCACGGGGTCGACGCGCACGTGGCGCGGATGGGCATCCCGGACGAGTTTGTCGACCACGGCAAACCCGCCCGCTACCTGGAGCGCTACGGTCTCACGCCGGAGGGCGTGGCGCAGCGGGCGGAGGAGCTGCTGTTCCATCTGCGTGCTGAACTGGCCGCCCAGCCTGTCCGGCCCAGGCGGACGGTGCGCCGCCTCGGCGGGGCGAAGGCCGCGGGCAACGGTGAGTCCTGAGGAGCTGGCGCATGGCAGGAGAACGTCTTGACGTGGCCCTGGTGAACCGGGCCCGCTTTGCTTCCCGGGAGCGGGCGCAGGAGGCGATCGCCGCCGGGATGGTGCGGGTGAACGGGCAGGTGATCACGAAACCTGCCCGCAAGGTGGGCCCGGACGACCAGATCGAGGTCACCGGCGACCCCATCGGCTACGTGGGGCGGGGCGGGCTCAAGCTGGAGGGCGCCCTGGACCGGTTTGGCATCGACCCGTCCGATCTGGTGTGCCTCGACGTGGGCGCGTCCACCGGCGGTTTCACCGACTGCCTGCTGCGGCGGGGTGCGCGGCGCGTCTACGCCGTCGACGTCGGGCGCGACCAGCTTCACCCGAGCCTGCGGGCAGACAGCCGGGTGGTCGTCATGGAGGAGACCGACATCCGGTCGGTGGAGGGGCTGCCGGAGCCGGTGGCCCTGGCGGCCGTGGACGTGTCGTTCATCTCGCTGACCCTGGTCCTGCCCGCCGTGGTACGGCTGCTCGCGCCCGGGGGCCAGATCGTCGCGCTGATCAAGCCCCAGTTCGAGGTGGGGCCGGGCGGCGTGGGCAAGGGCGGCATCGTCCGGGACCCGGCGCAGCACCGGGCGGCGGTGGAGCGGGTGCTGGCCCGGGCGCGCGAGCTGGGGCTCGCCTGCCGGCAGGTCATCGAGTCGCCCATTCTGGGCACCGAGGGGAACCGGGAGTTCCTGGCCTGGCTGGTGGCGCCGCCGGATTTCGCCCGGTCAGGAGGAACGAGGGCAGCGGACCGGGAATGATGTGGGTGGGGAGGTGCGTTGGTTGGACGTTGAGTGCGCACACTGCGGGAACACGAAGCTCGCCCAGATTCCCGGCCAGTGGACGCCGGTGGCGCTGAACGAGAAGAATCAGCCGTTCCCGGGGCCGGCCGTGCCGGTCGTCATGCTCGGCTGCCCCAAGTGCGGCTACATCCAGATGTTCAGTCCGCAGGCGATCAAGCCCCGCCCGTTCCCGACGGCGCCGGAGCAGCAGCAGGCGCCGAACCCGGGCCCCGGGGCGCAGTAGGTGGTTTGCGTCGATCGGTCTCGCGACGAGGCCCTCCCAGCATGTGCGGCGGGGAGGGCCTCTGCGCGACTGCTAGATGGCGCCCGGAAACGGCGTGGTGGCCACCGTGGTGTTGGGGACGAACGAATTGAAGCCGAAGGACTTGGTCGCCGGAAAACCGAAGGGCTTGCCGAAGAAGGGTTTCCCGAAGGAGGACTTGCCATAGAAAGGCTTGCCGTAGAACCCGTAGAACATCAGAATCCCCCCGGCTCAGCCTATGCGGGACGGACCCGGGTGGTTACGGCGCCGGCTGCGCGGCGGCGCCGAGCCACGGGGCGGCGGCGGCCGCGGTCTGCAGCGGGTCGAAGTAGCCGATGCCCGGCAGGTAGCCGCTGGGTCCCGTCACTGTGACGGTGCCGGGGGCGGGCTGGGCCGCCGAGGGACCCGCCGGCCAGGATGCGGCGGGCACGGCCAGGACCGCGCGGATCTCGAAGGGGTTGGGGAACCCCCAGGGCAGCGGACAGGGAGGCGGGCTCGGCAGCGGGTGCGGCCCTCCCGGCAGGGCCGGGGGCGCCACGGCGGTCACCGGGACCGTCACGACGCCGGGCACGCCGGTTCCCCGCCCGCCCTGCACGCCGGAGGGGCCGAACAGCGCGGGGCCGGGCACGGGCAGTACCGGGGGCGGCCAGGTCAGCGGCGCGGCCGCCGGGTATGCCGGGTATGTACGGACGATCGGCCTCCCTGGCTCCGGCGGCGGCGGGGCGTACGCAGGCGCGGGTTGGGCTTGCATGGGAAGCCTCCTTTCAAGAACGCGGGCCGACGGGTGCCATGCACCAGTCTACGCAGCGGCGCGCCCGGGTGTCACAGGCCGGGCTTCGCGACCAAGGCGCGGCAACGACGAGAGACCAGGCAACTCTGCCTGGTCTCCCTTTCGCCCGTCAACTCGCTCTGACCGTGCAGCCCCCCGGCGGGGCGGTCTACAGCCTGAACGCCTGAATGCCTTGCTGCAGCTCCCGTGCCGTGCTCCTCAGGCTCTCGGCGGACGACGCAACCTCCTCTGCGGCAGCCGTCAGTTCCTCGACGGAAGCCGAGACCTCCTCGGTGGCCGCGGCGTTGTCCTCGGAGACTCGAGCGATCTGCGTCATGTACTCGACCAGATCGCCCACGCTGCTCTTCATCTCTTCGGCGGCCGCGGCGCTCATCTTCGTCATCGTGGCGACCTTGTTGATCGTCTCCACCGCCTGCGAGGCGCCGGTCTTCACCGTCTCGGCGAGATCGGCGAGGTTCCCGACGTCCTTGACGGAATCCTCCAGCGTGCTCAGGATGTCCTGCATCGCCGCGATGGCCTCGCCTGCGAGCTTGCTGCTGGCGGCGATGCTCTCCGTGCTCTTCTCCATGGACTGCACGGCCTGCGACGTGCGATCCTGGATGTTGTGGATGAGGTCGGTGATCTCCTTGGCCGACAGGGCGGAGCGCTCGGCCAGCTTCCGCACCTCGTCGGCGACCACCGCGAAGCCGCGGCCGTGCTCGCCTGCCCGGGCCGCCTCGATGGCGGCATTCAGCGCCAGCAGGTTCGTCTGGTCGGCGAGGCCCGAGATGACCTCGGAAATCGCGCCGATCTGGCCGGAGAAGTCTTCCAGTTCCTTGATGCGCTCGGCAGACTCGGCGATCTCGCTGCTCACCCGCGTCATCTCGCTCAGGCTCTGGTTGACGACGTTCGCACCCGCTTCGGCCCGCTGCGCCCCCAGCTTGGACCGGTAGGCCGTCTCGGAGGCCTGGGAGGCCATGTCGTCGAGCTGAGCGCTCATCTGGTGGAGGACCGTCGCCGACCCTTGCACGTCCGCCGCGGTCTTGGCGGCTCCTTGGGCGATCTGCTGGATCGCCGTCTGCAGTTCCTCCAGGATCGACCGGATGTGCGCGATGCTCTGGGCCTGCTCGTTCGTTCCGGCTGCCACCTGGGAGATGGCCTTCGCAGAGCCGTCGGCGGCCTGGGCCGAGGCCTGCGCGGCCTCGGAAAGCTGCTCGGAAGCCGACGTGACCGACTCGACGCTGCCCCTTACCTGGCGGAGGACCTTCCCCAGGTTAGTCAGCATCGTGTTGAAAGCTTCCGCCGCGTCGCCGACCTCGTCCCTTGACCGCACCTGCAGGGCCTCGAGTGTGAAGTCCCCGGACGCCAGCTGGGTGAAGGCCTCGGACAGGCGCCGGATGGGGGTGGCCAGGGAGCGGGAGACCAGCAGGGATGCGAGGACGCCGATGAACACCGCCCCCGCGGTGACCCCCATGGCCGCCAGCTGCAGCCGCGCCGCGGCGGTGTTGGCTTCGGCTCGCTGGTCCTCCGCCTGCTTCTTCATCTGGTACACGAGCGACTTCGCCGTGTCGCTCATCCGGCTGACGATGGGCTCAGCCTCTGCAAGCAGAATCTCCTCCGCCCTGTCGGCCTTGCCCGCCTGGATGAGCGGAATCACCTTGTCCACAACGGCGACGTACGCCAGGTTGTCCGACTTGATGCTCTGGAGCAGCCCCCGGGTGGTGTCGTCGCCCGCCTCATCGATCAAGCGGTCAAGCGCGGCCAGGATCGTCTCCCCCGCAGACCTGAACTCGGTCAGGTCCTGCTGCCGCCGCTGGATCATGTACATCCGGAAAGCGCTGCTCTGGCTGACGATTTCCGTCTGCAGAGCCTGGGCCTCGTACGCAAGGGCCTCCTTGGCTCCGACCGTGGCCAGCGAAGTCTCCAGCAAGGTGCCGGTGCTGTACGCCAGGAAGCCCATCCCTACGAGCAACACGAGCACGATCACCGGGGCGATCAGGAGCTTCATCCACATGTTGATACGAACGCGCATGAAACTACCTCCCGCGAACGAGCGATCCGGCGGAAAGATGAAGTACATCAAAACGCGAGCAAGCATGCTGATTTATCGCAATACAGCGGTACCAGACTTGATATGGTTCTGCAAGATTTGACGTCGCAGCATCACCAAAATAAGGCACAAGGTCGCGCAGCAATTTGTATCCCAGTGTCCTCCGAAACCCTACTTTTTACCTACTGAAGCATCTTGGCGGGCAACAACATACCTATTCGACACATCCCGCCCGTCGGGGGATGGCCGGGGCAGCCGGCGGCGTGAAGAGGAAGGATGAGGAAGGGAGCGAATACTACTCCAAGATGTCTGCCCCCAGGGGAGGCCGTGCCTGCATGCGGAAAGTGGTTCTCGTCGTCAACGTGGACAAGCCGATGGCCGTGACGACCGGTGAAAGGATCCTGCAGCGGCTCGAAGCGAGCGGCGCAGCCGTGCTGCTCCACCCCGCGGCGGCCCGGTGCCTGGGGCGACCTGATCTGGAGGCGCCGGAGGGGCCGCGCTGGGGCGAGGCCGAGATGACGATCGTCTTGGGCGGCGACGGCACCCTCATCCGGGCGGTGCAGCGGGTCGCGCCTTACGGCGTGCCGGTGCTGGGCATCAACACCGGCCACCTGGGGTTCCTGACCGCTTTCGAGGGCGGCGACGCCCTGTTGGAGCTGGACCGGGTCCTGGCGGGCGACTACCTGCTGGAGGAGCGGCTGATGCTTGAGGCCACGGTGGTGCGGGACGGGCAGGCGCTGTCCACGATGCCGGCGCTCAACGACGCCGTCATCTCGAAGGGCCCGCGGGCCCGTATGGTGCACCTGGAGGTCTCGGTGGGCGAGACGCTGGTGGCCCGGTACCCGGCCGACGGCGTCATCGTCGCGACGCCCACCGGCTCGACGGCCTACTCGCTCTCGGCCGGCGGGCCGATCGTCGAGCCGACGGTGGACTGCCTCATGATCACGCCGATCTGCCCGCACACGATGAGCGCCCGGTCGATCGTGGTGGGGGCCGACGTCCCGGTTGCCATCCGCGTCGCGGCCAGCCCCGGCGAGGTGGGCCTCTCCGCGGACGGGTCCGACCCGTTCCCGCTCGTCCCCGGCGACGTGGTGCGGGTCGGCCGCGCGCCGTACACCGCGCGGCTGGTGCGGCTTCCGGGCTACCGCTTCTACGACGTGCTGCGGCAGAAACTGGCGGGCACGTAAGGAAATGCACGCCTGCATATGCACAGACAGCGGATGAATATGCAGGGATTGACGTTCGCCTGTCGAATTGGCAGGGGAAATGGCCGCCGCTTCGGGGTGTGTGCGCGGTCCAACTGCAGGGCGAGGTGACGCGTGTGAAGGCACGACGACAGGCCAAGATTCTTGAACTGGTCAGGACAAGGGTCATCGAGACCCAGGAGGAGCTTGCCGCTGCGCTGGCAGCGGAGGGCATTCCCGTCACCCAGGCGACGATTTCACGAGACATCAAGGAACTGCAGCTGAACAAGGTCCCCACGCCGGACGGCCGCTACCGCTACGCGCTGCCCGAGGAACCGGGCGCGGGAGCGTGGGACAAGCGGCGCCGCATCTTCCGCGAGGCGGTGCTGACGATCGACCACAGCGGGAACCTCGTCGTCATCA
>ENA-UPSB01003696-UPSB01003696.1-bioreactor-metagenome-genome-assembly--contig:-NODE-3696-length-11388-cov-5.579899_pt1 | contig 11388 bp, 4 predicted proteins | sample MGYA00238182_ERZ773286 | MGnify/ENA primary metagenome ERZ773286 (study PRJEB29026, sample SAMN07631240) | bioreactor metagenome | isolation source: Switchgrass digestor | place: USA: Dartmouth... | reverse complement strand
ATACGGCGACCACCGAGATCTACACTCTTTCCCTACACGACGCTCTTCCGATCACCAGTACCCGGTACCGGGCCCCGGTCCGCTCGGGCGCCCCGTCTTCGTACTCGAACCAGCCCGCCTCGCCGGCCGCGTCGCCTTGCAGGGTCGCCAGCAGCGACTCCCGCCCTCCTTCGGGCTGCCGATAGATCTCGACCCGGTACGGGCCGGCGGCCCCGCCGGAGAGCCGCTCCGGATGCCGGAACCGGATCCGGTACGCCGTGCCCAGGTCCGTCACCGTCAGGTCGGTGACGGGCTCCGGCGGGCCGGGCGGGATCAGCTGCACGGACGCCACGGCCGACAGCGCCGACCACTCGCCGCGCACGGCAGCGTCGGAACCCGTTGCGCCGGGCTCCGGCGGCCCCTGCAGCTCCACGCCGTAGTGGTAGGTGACCCAGGGCCTGAGCCGCATCGCGGGGGCGATCCCTTCCCACGGCCCCTCGTCGACGTACTCGAAGGCCTGGTCGGCGCCCGGAGCAGGGGCAGGAACCTCGCCGGTGGCGACCACGGGCATGGCAAGCGGCTCCATGACGGCCACGGAGGAGCGGCGGATGCGGAACCGGACCGCCGGCACCGCCCCCGGGGCACCCGCACCGACACGGCGACCTTATAGGGGGCCGGCGCCGCCGGATCGATGACCGGCCGGACGGTCACCTCGGGCTCGGGGGGCGGCCCCGAGTTGGGCACGCCGAACGTGAGCAGCGGGGCCGTCTCGAAGTCGGCCTCGACGCCGGCCGCGGTCACGGGCACGACCCGGTAGAACATCAGCACCCGCAGCGACCCGGAGACGGCGTGCTCGTACCGCATCTCCGGCCCGACCGCCGCCAGCGGCTCGCCCGTGAGCAACTCGAACGCGCCCCGGCGGAGCAGCCGCCGGTTGGCCCGGTAGCGGGCGGCCCGGTCGGGGGCGGGCAGGTCGTCGAGCCCGTCGAGCAGGGCCGCCGCCGCGGCGCGGTCGGAGTCGGCCGGGTCGGCGGCGATGGCCTCCAGCAGCGCACGCACGCCGGTCTCGTCGGCGGCGTAAACGCGGTAGCCGGCGTGGCCGGGGCCCGGCGACCAGCGGAGGGTCGCCCGGGCCTTGCCCGTCACGTCGGGACGGCTGGTGTAGGCGAGGGTGTTGGGGAAGGTGAGCTGCCGGGCCGGTCGGGGGTCGTAGAGCGTGAGCTCCAGCGGCGGCGACCACTCGCCGGCGATCCCGGCCTGGTCGATCCAGCGCCCCCGGATCACGGCGGTTCCCGTGCCGGCCCGGGGCAGGGCGGGCCCCTGCAGCGACACCACCAGCGCCGGCCCGGGCGAGGCGGGCGATGCGAGCGGGTGCTCGCTGGCGGCGCCGTTTACGGTCAGCGCCAGCCGGCTCAGCAGCCGGGAGCCCGGGGCCAGGGAGGACGGCGGCGGCACCGGCACTTCGATGCGGATTGTGCCCCGCAGCGGCCCGTCGTCGTCCGGGTCGTCCACGGCCGGCGGGGTGTAGCCGGCCTGCAGGACCGGCTGCGGCGGCCGGGGGCGCTGCATGTCGGGCACGGCCGCCTCGCGCCACTCGGACCAGCGGCCGAACCAGTCGCTCTGGGCGACCCGGTAGGTGAACGGATCGGGCGGCGCCTCGTCGTCCCACAGGGTGCCGGACCCCGCCTCGGCCGATCCCTCCGTCCCGTCCAAACCCAGGTAGATGAGCTGCCGCCGGCGGGCGGCGTCCTCGCGGTTGAGCGGCTCGAACCGGTCCTTGATGCGGCGGGCCGCGGCCAGGCCGGCCGCCGGCACGGTCTCGCGGACGGGCACGGAGACCGTCCGAACAGCTGCCGGCGGATCCGCGGGCAGCCAGTGCTCGTTCCGGGGCTGGCCGAGGTCCGGCTCGCCGGGCGGGTCGGGCGGTGCGCCGTACGTGACGGCGGTGATCGCAGTCAGGTCCGCATACGGTCCCTTGGCCGCCCCGGGCAGCTTGGCGGGCACGGGCCGGTCGTCGAACACGATCCGGGGCGGATCCTGGGTGATGGCTTCGGGCGGCAGCAGGGCGAGGAGCTGCTTCGGGACGTCCAGCGACCAGAGCGCCCTCACGGCGTAGACCAGAACGTCGCCGGGCTGCGCGGGCGGGGCCTCGTCGACGTCGACCAGGCCCAGCAGCCTCCCGATGCCCGGGTCGAGACCGAAGTGGAGCATGGCGGGAAGCACCGGCACCTCCACCTCGCCCCGCCTCCTTCCGTCCTGGTACACATCCCGGAGGAGCCGGAGCTCCGTCTGGGGCGCCGAGGTGTCGTCGATGACCTGCTTCACGAAATCCAACACTTCGTTGGCTGCGGCCGAGACCCGGACCCATTCGTCTCCCGGGGTTGAGGCGGGGGCGGCGGCGGGGCCGGGCGCGTCCGGGGCGTCGTGCAGCCCCAGGCGCAGAGGCGCGCCCCGGTGGACCCGGGCCTTCGCCTCCTGGTCGGCGTTCGGGACGCCCCAGTACCGGGCGCCGCTCTCCAGCGGCAGCGCCAGCAGCCGCCAGGGGTCCCAGTGGACCTGGGAAAGCGAGACGTCGGCGATCCACTCGACCCCCTCGATGGCGCCGCGGCCGGTGACCAGGATCCGGTCGATGCGGCTCGCACCGAGCTGGTACGGGGGCTGGGAGCGGCTGGCCACCGTGGCGGGGCCCCTGCCGCCGCTCACCTGCGCCTCGACCTTCAGCGCGTAGCTGCGCAGGCCGGGGACGACGATCTGGGGCAGCCGGTCGATCAGGCGCCCGGTCAGCAGCTCGCTGAGGCGCTCCGGCAGCTCTCGGACCTGCGGGCGGGTGAGCGTCAGATCCGGCCGGCCCACCGCCTCCTGCTCGGGTTTCGCCAGCACGTTGACCCAGATGCAGCTTCCCGCCGTCGAGCGGGGCGGCAGCCAGCCCACCACCGGCTGGTCGGGGGTGACCGTGACCGGGGGCGCCAGCGGCCGGCCGTCGACGGTCGTCCATGTGATGTCCGTGCGGCGCTCGAACTTGCGGCCGTCCGGGCCGAGGTTCGCCCGGTAGACCATGAACGGGGCCATGGGGAAGCCGAACCGGGGATTCGGCAGGATGCGGAGGTGCACCCCCGGCTGCAGGTGGGGGCTGCCGGCCGCGTCAATTGCCTGGGCGCTCAGGACCCAACGGGGAGCGAGGATCATAGCAAGCCCTCCTGTGCCAGGATTTGCGGCCCGCCCTTCAGGCGGAGGGCGGCGCTGAGGGGAGCGGGAGCCGGATCCTCCGGACCGGTCCGGAGTCGGGTCTCCTGGAAGTCGAACCGGAGGATCGTCCCGTCGGACACCGTCGCCGGAGCCGTGGCCCGGAAGAGCACCCGGGTGGTGGCGGCGTTGGCCACGACCGGTGTCAGCGTCACCGCCCCGGCCCGGGCAGACCCGATCACCAGCCGGTCGGCCCGGTGCAGGGGCTCGTCGGTCTCCACCAGCAGCCCGGCCAGGCGCCAGCTGCCGCCGGACTGCTGCCACAGGGCCACCGTCCGGCCCGCGCGAGGCAGCGGCCAGGGGTCCAGGCCGAGGCCTGCCAGGGCCTCCTCGAAGAGGGCGTCGCTCGCGGGCCACGGTCCGGCCGGAACGGAGGGCAGCGCGGCGTCTGCGGCGAGCAGCACGTCCAGCGGCGGAACCAGGGCAGGCTGGGCGAGGTCGGTGGAGAGGCCCACCGAGGCGAGCAGCGCGGCGGGCGTCCGGTAGGCCGAGGTGCGGAAGTGGTGCACCGCGATGAGCACCTCGTCGTCCGGGTCGGCCTCCGACTGCGCCAGAACCAGCAGGTCGTACTCCGCCCGGGGTGCGAGCGGGGCGACGATGCTGGCCGTGCTCCCGCCCAGGTGCGGATCGTTCAGGCAGGGCGCCGCAGCGGCCTCCAGGCGAATGCGCTGGTCGGACAGGGGCATGTCGGGCAGGTGCAGCTTGGACCAGTCAAGGAGGAAGGGCTCGTCGGGCGGGTGATCCCGGCCCGCCAGGGCGCCCGGTTGCTGGTCGGTCCGTCGGAGCCGCATGACCAGTCTGCGGCCGTACTTCCGGAGGAGGCCGTCGGGGTAGTCCACGGCCCAGTGGACCCGGATCGGATCGCCCAGGAGGTGGGGGGCACCGGTGCCGTCGGGCTCGAACCGGAGGATGTACCGGGCCAGCATGCGAGCGTCGAACTTCTCCTCTCCGTAGAAGTCCACGGGGTCGGCGGTGGGGGCCGCCCAGGCGGCCGTGCGGAAGCGGTAGACCTCCGTCTTCTCCGGCCGGGACGCCCAGTCGACAGACGTGACGGCCGGCGGCGCCGGCTGGTCCTCCGTCTTGCGCCAGCCCGCCCACTTGTAGCGCACGACGATCTCGTACTCGGTGTCCGCCTCCAGCAGCGGCCGGCCGGCGGGGGCGTTGGTGCCCGTGTGGCCGGTCACCGCGTCCTGCAGGTCGCGCCGCGTCTGCTCCTCGTCCTCGTAGACGGCCCGGGCCGCGGCGGTGATGCCGCAGACCCGCACGACCCCCATGCGCAGACCCTGGGCCGGCCGGATGCGGAAGGCCACCCACGGTCCCTCCCCGGGGGAGTGGTAGGTGATGATCAGGCACCCGGGCGGAGGCGACGGCTCGGTGTCCGGCTTCCAGGGAACCTCCTGCCCGTCGGGCAGGACGCCGACCACCTCGGGGAGCTTCGTCTGGGCCCGCACAATGTGAGTGAGGACCGGCTGCCGGTCGGGGGTCGGTCCCGTCGCCGCGGCGTAGCAGAACCGGTTGAGGGCGAACCCCTCCCCGGACTGCGTGACCACCACCCGGTCGATGGCGAGGGCGGTCACCACCAGCGTCTGCAGCACCTGCTTGTCGGTCGAGGAGACTTCGGCCACCAGCGCCCCCGCGGCGTCGTACGCCCGCACCACGACGGGCCTGCCCGAGAGGGGCGCCACCTCGACGGATACCCGGCTCACGAGCACGCCCGGGTTGACCTCGATCCCGTGGGGGCTCACCACGAGCTGGGGCGTGCCCGTTCCGAAAACGTCCCGCAGCTCGGGGGCCCGCTTGTTCAGGGAGGTGTAGTCGACGTCGCCGATGCGGAACGCGTACTGGTCGGGGGCCAGCTTCAGCTCGCCATAGTGCTGGCAGACCTCCTTGGCGGGCTGCCCGCCCGGGAGGAGCGCGAGGGTGACCTGGCCGCGGTGCAGCTCGGGGGCCAGACTGCCCTGGAAGGGCAGGGCCTGCTGCGGCCTGCCGTGCTGGTCAAAGCGGCCGATCTCCCACATCCCGTCCACCCGCATCCCGTCGGGGAAGGAGAAGGGCCCCGGCAGGGGGCGGACCGCCCCGGGGATGTACGCGGCTCCGGACTCGGCCGCCAGCGCGGCCAGCAGGTCGGGCCCGTAACCGGCGGGACCCTCCCGGCCCCGGACCTGGAAGTGGGAGGGGAAGGGTCCGGGGGCCGGCCGCGTCTGGATCAGCGTGGGCCGCCCCGGGCCGTCCAGGCGGGCATCCTGGCCCAGCACGCAGGCGGGCTCCGGCCCGGGGGCTGGCTCGCAGATGCGGCCCACCTGTTCGGCGGGGTCGGCCTCCGTGCCCGCGCCCCCGTCCGGCAGGTTGGCCGCCCAGGGGGCCGGGTGCCAGGAGAGCAGCGCCAGCTGCCTCCCCTCCTGCTCGCCCGCCGGTGTCGGAGGCGTGCCGGAACCGGCGGGGGGCATCACGCCCGAGCGGTGCGTGGGCAGCCACCAGGCGGCGTCCAGCGGCCCCGTGAGCGGCGCACCGCCCCTCGGCCGCAGTTCCACGCCCGTCAGCTTGAAGGCGTACTTGAGCTCGGACGTGCCGGCCCACTTGTGGGGGGTGGGGATGCCGGTGGAGGGAACCGGGCGGAAGGCCGATCCGCTCAGGTCGGGGTTCATGTACTGGCGGAACTGGAGCACGGGCACCGTGTCGGGCCACACGGTGCTGGGCAGGGCGGGCCCGGACGAGTCCGGCGGCGCAGCGGGCGAGACCCGCACCGCCCGGCCGGTGATGCGCCCGTAGCGATCGGTGAGGTCGATGCCCGTCAGCGGCGAGGCGGGCTCCGGGATGTCGGGGTCGTGGCCCGGGCCGATGGAGAAGCCGACGCAGCCCTCGATGGAGAAGAACAGGAGATCCACCTTGCCGCAGAACTCGCCCTTGAGGCGGGTCAGGGATTCGGTGAGCGTGAGGATCAGTGAGCCCCGGGCGGAGATGGAGACGACCACGAGGTGCAGCCGCCCCTCCACGAAGATGCCGCCGACCACCATGAGCGGCTTCACGCCGAGCCCTACCAGGATCTTGATGGAGGCCGACAGCTCGATGGGCCCGGCCGTCCACTTCACGCCGGCGCCGGCGCCCCAGCCGATGGAGAAGCCGTCGAACTTGAAATCGGGGTGGCCGCCCAGGTAGTGGAGCTTCTTTTCCTCGATCATCAGGTAGGTCCAGGCCTTCAGGTCCAGCAGATCCGGGAGAATCCTCACGGTGACCGGATCGCCGTAGCGCCCCTCGGACTCGACGCCGTCGGAGCCGATGCGCAGGTACCAGCCCTGGCTGCGGTCGAACGGGAAGTAGGCCGAGACGGGTACCTTCAGCTCCAGCAGCTTGGGGATGACGTACTCGCCGCGGATGCCGATCTTCACGGCGGTGCTGTCGATGGCGATGAGGCCCAGGAAGTTGCCCGTGGCCCCGCCGTTCTCCTGCGCCCCGCCGGCGGGTGGCGAGGCGAGTTTCGCGTCGATGGCGAAGATGACGGTGGGCTGCGGGAACTCCACCACCAGCATGCCGAGGGCGCCGAAGGTGAAGGCCAGGTCGGGCAGGGTGCCCACGAAGGCGCCGACGCCCAGGGCCCACTGGCCCGGCAGGGGCCTGTACTTCTGGCTGAACTGCCGCCACCAGTCGATCTCCCGCTGGATGGGGTCAGGGCTGGTGGAGAGAATGTTGCGGGTCCCGTTGGAGACGAACCGGCCGGCGAAGCCGAACACGCCCAGCCCCGTCTGGGCCAGGGGCAGCCCGACCGCGAACCGGACGAAGATGCCCAGGTTCACGAAGCCGAAGGCCGGGTTCAGGTCCAGGTCGCCGCGCACCTGCACCTTGGCGGGGATGACCTCCACGTCGAGCCCCGCCGAGAGGGTGCCCTCCTCGCCCAGGGACATGGCGCCCTCGCCTCTCAGTGCGCCCGGGACCGTCACCGAGGCGTGCAGGCCCCGCAGGGCGACCTCCAGCCCGCCGCCGGCGAAGGTGAGCCGGATGGTGGCCCCGGAGATGCGGATGACGCCCAGGTCCAGGGCGAAGGCCAGGTCCAGTTCCATCCACGTGGAGCCGGAGCCCGAGCGCACGCCGTTCACCCGCAGCAGGTTCCCCAGCGGCCCCTCGATGGCCCACTGGCCCGGGTCGACGATCTCGAAGGAGGCGTCCTCGTAGACCAGCCCCAGCTTCTCCAGGCCGTCCTTGCTGTCGTCGAACTCCGCCCCAACGTTCAGGTACTTCACCTTCATCGGCTTGGCGGCGCGGATCTGAATGGGCCCGGCGTCCACCTCGAAGCCGAGCTGGACCGTGTAGTCGAACAGCGCCCGCAGCCGGAAGCCCGCCAGCGACGCGATGCTCCGCTGCCGCTGTTCCGCCGAGACCTTGTGCACGACCACCCTGCCCTTGCGGGCGAAGGGGGTGGCGACGGCCGCGGCCCCCAGCAGCGCCGCGATGCGTGCCGCCCCGTCGTCGACGCCCGCCGCATCCAGGAAGGCGGAGAGCGCCGGGCCGAGCCCCAGGGCGACGGCCAGCAGGTTGCCCGCTTCGCCCGGCGTCCCGCCCGGCTCCTTCGGGATGGCGAAGAGGCCGTCGGGCGAGCCCTGGTTGTCCAGGGCGACGTTCACCACCGTCTGGCCGGACCGGGCGTCGTACGACCAACGGATGAGCAGTTGGAAGACGGAGGGGCCTCCGGGCTGCTCGGGCCGGGGGCCCTCGATGTCCGCGGGCGCCGGAGCGCCGGGCACGGGCACGGGCTGGGGCTGCCAGGCGACGAGGAGCTCCGCCTTGGTGGGGATGGCGTCGGCCAGATCCACCACCGTCGGCGAGTCCCACTCCACCACCAGCCGGGCCCGGTAGGGCGTCGGTCGCCTGCCGGCCGCCGGGCGCACGGGCGCCGCACCGTCGTCTCCCGGCACCAGGGCCCGGCGGAGCTCGGGCAGGCGGTCGTCCCCGGTGGGCACGGTCTCCTGGTCCGGGGCGCCGTCGGCGGCGACCGCGGCGTACACGTCCACGCGGCGATAGCGCGGCCGGGGGTATGAGCCGGGCTGCCGGTCGCCGGGGAGCGCCGCCTCCTCCCGGATCAGCCAGACGTCGCGGTTGGCCTCGGGTGCGTAGTCAATGACGGGGTCGCCGCCGGCGGGGTCCTGCTCGCCCCGGGCGACGATGGTGAAGCCCCTGTCCGCCGGCAGGAGGGGCGCGACCAGGTCCCGCAGCGCCTCGGCCCGGGCTCGCCCCAGGCGGACGTTCAGGTCGCCCGATCCGAGGTCGTCCGTGCGGCCGATCATGAGGAAGCGGGTGCCGTCGGGGAACTGCTCCATCCAGCGGGCGACGTCCGCCGGGATGGTCTGCACCGCGCCCGAGGCGCTCTGCGGCCGTGACTCGCCCCAGCCGATGATGTCGGTCCGCGCGAACTCCATCCGCACCTGGACGTGGCGCAGGGGCGGGGCGTCTGCCGGGGCGGAGCGGGGGCGTCCGTACCGTCAGGCTCCACCTCCCGCTCCAGCGTCACCGCGGCGAAGGCGCCCCTGGGCACGGTGACGGCGCCGCCGCCCACCGTGGCGTCCGACCCGGCCGCAACGCGCTCGCCCGCCTGGTGAAAGGGGGTGGCGAGGTACGTGCCTTCGACGGCCCGCACGGGGACGGGGCCGTCCTGGTCGCGCACGCCGGCCTGCGTGCCCAGCAGCAGGCCGCCCCGGGCGAGCACCTCCACCTCGACCCGGCGGGGGCGGCCCCGGGCGTCCCGCATGACCAACGCATACCGGCCCGGGTCGTCCGGGATGGCGGGGGTGAAGGTGGCGCCGGTGGCCGTGGCCGTCCCGAACTCCCAGGTGGCGTCGTCCCGGGCCGGCTGCGTGCCGAAGGTGAGCCGGCGCAGGTCTGCCGCCGTGCCCGAGACGGAGAGGACGTTGGTCCAGATGTCGGCGCCGTCCGTGACCGTGATCTGCGGGGGGTACTCCGCCGTATCCTCCACGAAGCGAAACTGGACCTCGGTGGAGAGGTAGGTCTCACCGTCCACCACTTCGAGGCCCTGTACGGTCACCGTGTCGCCGTCGCGCGCGTCGAAGACCGAGGTGGCTGCGCCGGTCTCCTGCCGACCGCCCGGGAGGTGCCACCTGGCCGTTCCGCCGCCGTTCAGCACGGCCCGCACCCGGAAGCGCCCGTCCGAACCGGCGGGCAGCCGGACGGAGCGGGTCTCCCCCGTGCCGTCGACGGTCAGCGCCTCTTCCTGGCCGTCCAGAAAGAAAGAGACCGCCGACGGGTCGACCGGCGTCTGGCCCAGTTCGACCTGGATGGCGCCCTGCAACCCCGCCGGCGAGCCGAGGAGCACGTCGCGCACCCCGACCGAGAGATCCCCGATGACCGGGGTGTTCCGGGGCAGGTACAGCGTGGCCTCGTTGATGGCGATCCCGCGCCACGTCGCGTCGTGGTGGCGGGCGACGATCTCCGGCGGCGTGTAGGTGGTCGAGTCGTCGTAGGTGAGCCGGTCCACCGTGAGGCCGAAGTCCAGGTCGCCGATGAAGAAGTGGGGCGGCTCGAAGGTGAGCCGGAACACGGGGCCGGTCTCGCCGTCGAGGGCGAAGGGATCGACCCGGTCGATGAAGCGCACGTCCAGTTTGCCGGCGGTCATGGCGATGCGGAACACGCCGCTCCCGACGATGCGCACGTGCTCTTTCTCCGGGTCGCGGATCAGGTGCACAGCCGTGGTTCCGGAGCCCTCCACCCGGACTGCCGGGCGCAGGCCGGGGATCACGATCGCCACGCGATCGAGGATCAGGTCCAGGCGCCAGTCGGTGGGGGCAGGTTCGAGGTTCTCACCGGGCCCGGGCGTGCGCCGCTTCAGCACGAGTTGGAACGGCACGCCGGCGTTGAGCCCGGGTATCTCTACCGGCCAGTCCCGCAGCCCCGGAAGGCCGAAGCCTTCGAGCAAGTCGCCGGCCGGGGCCAGCACGCCGTGGTAGATGTATGCGTGGCCTGTCGTGGTGGCGTGGTACTCCAGCACGGCCAGGGCGCCCAGCCGCTCCGCTATGTCCGCGGGAATCAGGCCGGCGCCGGGGGCGTCGGGGATCAGGTCCAGCAGAAGCATGCCGCGCGTCGGTGCCATGGGAACACCTCCTCCCGCCGTCGCTTTCGACAGGGGAGGAGATTATTCCTGTGACATTCAGAAGATTACTCTGATAGAGAAAATTTAGGGGACCGGCGGTGACCGGCGGGCGTGGTGCCGCCGCGATCACCGTCCCGGCCCCTCGTCTGAATGCTGATGACCGCTTCGCGGTTGTCGGAGAAGGGGTCAGCTCTGCGTCGAAGGCTCTCGGAGAAGGCTTCGGCCCTGCGCCGGGAGCTCTCGCAGGAGGTGTCAACTTGGCGCTTAGAACCCCTGGAAGGCCTGGATCTCCCGGCGGAGCACCTCCACCGGGGTGGGAGGGAAGAGAACGCAGCTCAGCAGACCCAGCACAACCAGCACGACCATGTCAGGCGTCCTCCTTCCGGTTCGCTCCGTGTCCTTACGGTTTGAGCGTACCCGGAAGCGGCCGCGGCGAAATCGGCTTGGGGGGAAGTCTTCGGCTGGGCCGTTGGTGCATGTCTCCCGTCTGCCCCGGGGCCGATCGGGCCTCTGTCCCGGGGCTGTGCCGGGATCGGTCGCGAGGGCACGCGGGGCTCGTCCCCCCGGACCGGGCAGGCCGTACGCACGGACGATGTGACGTCGTACCCCGGTCGGAGGTGGGCCGGGGGCGCTACGGCCCGGGCAACGGCACCGGGATCGGCCGGCACGTTGTGAGGCCGGAGAGCGTCCCGGAAGGGAGGGCATGAACGAGTGCAAGAAACTAGCCGCATGATTGAGGGGGATATGGCAAGTTCTTGGCCATATCCCCCGCAGAACCGCGCGGTGGACCTCAACTGTATCAAACGCCTCGACAGGTTACCCTCTGTGTCAACATAGGTGAGACAGCAGTGGGGAACGAATTACGAGTACAAACGGGCGGAGAAAGGTGCAGTGATCTTGGCGTGACCGAGGAACAGAAGCTCCCACCGGATGAAGTCGGCGTGACTGGTGCGACCGACGACGAAGTGCAAGTGTCAGACCCTGAAGTCATTGCCAAGCCCGTGACAAGGAGGTTCACGCTAGAGTACCCAGTAGTGGTGTAAAAAGCACCCCGACTAGATGGTCATCTCCGG
>ENA-UPSB01003688-UPSB01003688.1-bioreactor-metagenome-genome-assembly--contig:-NODE-3688-length-11415-cov-4.289085_pt1 | contig 11415 bp, 12 predicted proteins | sample MGYA00238182_ERZ773286 | MGnify/ENA primary metagenome ERZ773286 (study PRJEB29026, sample SAMN07631240) | bioreactor metagenome | isolation source: Switchgrass digestor | place: USA: Dartmouth... | reverse complement strand
AACCGACCAGCCCGCCGGCCAGCAGACCGGTGATCGCGCGGGTGATCCGGCGCCCGCGGGTGGGCCGGCGGTAGGCGACGTACCCGGTGCGCGGGTAGGTGATGCGCTCTTTCAGCTGCACGACCACGCGCCCGCTGAGCCAGATGCCAAGCAGGATCAGCGCCGGCTGCCCGATCCCCAGAACCCAGGCCCGGGCAGTCTCCGAGGTCAGCCGGGCGGTGATGGCGAAGAACGCCGCCAGCACCCAGAGAAACAAGCCGGTGACCATTTCGACCAGCCCGTCGACGTACCAGTAGCGGCGGGTACGCTTTTCCAGATCCGAGAGAGGGTTGGGCGAGTTCATAATTGGGGCTTCCTTAATACCAGTTTGTATCGCAAACCTGTTTGTGATTAGTGTAGCACCTCTGCGCTCACCTGTCAAGAGATTGGGAAGGAAGTATCTCAAAATTGCGCCGGCAGGTTTTTCCTGCCGGCGCTGGCTTCCGCCGCGGGAGGCGGGTGGATCTATTCGACTTTATGGAGCGACCACAAACCAGACGTCATTCACCCCGTGGCCAGTGGTGTCGCCGGGCTGTTCGTCCTCCACCCAGTAATACAGGGGCGCTCCGTCATAGGTCACCAGCAGGCCGCCCTGGGCAAAGGGAATGGTGCCGATTTTGCTGTCGTCCACACCCTCGCCGGCCGAAATCTGGTCCTCGCTGTCCACCAGGAGGGGAGGCCAGGCGACCAGACAGCCGCCCGTGCAGTTGCTTACGCCCGGCTCGTCCATGGTGAACAGGTACAGCGTCATCCCCTCGCCGTCCACCAGATAATCACCCAGCTCGGGGCTGTTAGCCACCTCCAGCACCACTCCGCTCATGCTGGAGTCGTCGCCAAGACCCTCAGGCGGCATCACGAACCAGACGTCGTTCACGCCGTGTCCGGTGGTGTCGCCAGGCTCCTGGTCTTCGACCCAGTAGTACAGCGGCCACTCGTCATAGGTCACCAGCAGGCCGCCGTCCTCGAAGGGGATGGTGCCGATCAGGCTGTCGTCCACGCCTTCCCCGGCCTGGATCTGGTCTTCACTGTCGACCAGCAGCGGGGGCCAGGCTTCGAGACAGCCGCCGGTACAGTTGCTTACCCCGGGTTCGTCCATGGTGAAGTAGTAGAGGGTCATGCCCTCGCCGTCCACAAGGTAGTCGCCCAGTTCCGGGCTGTTGGCCACCTCCAGCACAACCTGGCCGGTCATGGCGCCTTCCGTGGCCTCCATGGTGCCTTCAACGCCCATGCCCGCGCCGGTAACGGTAAAGGGCGGGGAAATCATGGCGTTGTCCACCATGGCCGGGATATCCGCGCCGGGGAACTCATACACCCCGACCTCACCGGCGTCCACGTGGAGCATAGCGAAGAGCGTTTCAGTGGCTTCAGCCGGGTTCAGCTCCACAACCACGTCTGTATTCTCACCGTCCACGACCGGAGCGTAGCCGATCACCGGGCCGGGCGAACCGCCGTCATCGATGTGGATCACGATCCAGCCGGGCCCGTCCGAGACCACCCGGTCGATGGTCACCGAGCCGCTCTCAATGGACTGGTCGCTGACCACCACCTCCGGCCCGCCGCCGGTCACCGGCACCTCGGCGGTCTCCATGGCCTCGGTCGCCGCGGTGGTAGGTTCGGGCATCATGGTGTCGAGCGCGCCCGGAGCGGCCGTCTCCAGCGCGCCGGGAATATCTGTAACCAGCTCGGTCGCTTCACCGACCGGCGCACAGGCCGCCAGAAGCAAAGCCACCAGTAAGAGCAGTCCCATTCCAACTTTTTCGGATTTCCATCGAGCGATCATCGTTTTCCTCCTCTGATCGTACCAGGCTTAAATCACCCCTGTGTACGCATAGATACGCACGGGATCGCTAAATGGATTTATATTGTCCGATTTGGGAGCGGGGACTGGTTTACAGCTCGCCGGCCATAACCCTCGGGCCGGTGGGGCCGGGACTGCCGCCGGCCGGCTCGACGGTGATGCCGAAGCGCGGGTATTCGGCCAGCGGGCGCGGGGCTTCGATCACCAGCGCGCCGTAGCCGTCCGCATCCACCGAGAACACCCCGCCGCTGGCGCGCTCACCGTCCGGCTGAATCAGCCACAGCTGGTACTGGCGGTCTTCCGGCAGCGGCGGCAGGTCGTCGACCACCAGCGTGCCGGTGCTGCCGTCCGGGCTGATGATCATCAGGCCTCGGGCGTCCGGCGCGGCGGCGTCGCCCAGCAGGGTCACCGAGCGGAAGGTGGCTGGCTCCGGCTGGAGGGACTGCAGCAGCAGCGCGCCGCCCAGCGCCAGAGAGACCAGCAGCAGCACGGCGGCCAGCGACCAGGCCAGCCGCGCGGAGGAGAGCAGGGCCACCGGCCAGGAGGGGCGGGACGGCCGGACCTGCTCCATCACCGCCTGTCGAAGCCGTGCGGGCGGCTCGACGGCGGGGACGGCCTGCGCCAGGGCCGCCAGCGCATCCAGATAAGCGGTCAGCTCGGCCTGGCAGGTCGGGCAGGCGCGCACATGCTCCTCCACGCCCTGCCGTTCTTCGGGATTCAGGGCGTCGAGGGCGTAAGCAGGGAGTTGGTCCAGCACGTGTTCCTGATTCATGGTGTTTTTCTATGAATTGATACGCAAAATCCGCCGCTTTGGATGCATTTTCACTCGAGGGGTTAGCGCCGGTCCTCGCTGTGCTCCTCGGCAAGGAAGGCGCGCAGCTTGTGCAGCGCCAGCCGCACCCGCGTTTTGATGGTTCCCAGGGGCTGGTGGAGCAGGGCGGCGATCTCCTGCTGGCTCAGCCCGCGGAAGTAGGCCAGCGCCAGGGCGGTGCGCTGCTCGGGAGGGAGCGCGGCCAGCGCCTGGCGCACCTGCTCGCGGCTGGAGCTGTCCAGCACGAACGGCTCAAGACCGGCTCGTTCGGCCGTCAGGCTTTCCAGCCCGTCCAGGCTGATCCAGCTTCCCTCCGGGCGCACGTTCTGCCGACGCAGCATGTCGATGGCGCGGTTGCGGGCGATGCGGGAAAGCCAGGTGAGGACTCTGCCCGCCTCCGGCCGGTAGCTGCCGGCCTTGCGCCAGACCTGCAGGAAGACGTCCTGAGAGACCTCTTCGGATAACCCGGCGTCGTTGGTGATGGCCAGGGCCAGGCTGTACACCAGCCGGCCGTATCGGTCGTACAGCTCGGCCAGCGCTTCGGGTTCGGACCTGGCGATCCGTCGGATCAGGGTCTCGTCATCCATTTATTTGCCCCTCTTTGATTATACAGAAGGGAGGAGATGAGGGGCGCAGTCCGGGATGCCCGGGCGCGTCAGGGATATGGCTGCCGCCAGCGTATCCCCCTGGTTCACATTGGGGTCCATGCCTACTATCCTGGAAGTGGTCGCCAACCCATCCCCCCTTACCTCCCTTCCCATACACTTAGGAGTGGGCGGTAACCCCCATGACTGGCTGGAAAAGGGGCCACTCTCATGGGGCCAGGGGGGGATGGGAGGGTAAAGGCTCTCCGTGTATACTCCAAGAAATCCCTCACTGGCAGTGAGCCAAACCCCAAAATGCGGATCCGCCTCTGGCGGGGCCAGTTTCCAGTATAATGATACAAATGTTCCATCGCAGCAAAGGGGTATACCGTGCCCGTCAACTACCAGCAAGTCCAGCTTCAAATTAAAGAGATGGGTCAGAACGCTCCCCGGATGGCCCGGGACCTGCGCGAGCGGGCCGATACCGGCCGCGAGCTGCTTGCCGGCTTCGCCAAAGACCTGGATTACCTGCGCGGACTGCTTGAACAGGCCGCGGCGGACAACCCCGGCCTGCGCTGCGCCGCCCCGCGGGAGGAGCCGCTGGACTACGTGTTCAGCGCCCCGCCGTTCGGCGAACACCTGCCGGTGCTGCTGGCGGCGGACGGCTCGCAGGTGAACCCCAACCGCCACGACGCGGTCGAGTTTGGCCTGATCAATGTGGGCGTGTTCCGCATCTGCCCGGGACGGCCGCTGGCCCCCAGCGAGCAGGTGCGCACCACGCTGCTCTACGCGCAGGACCTGGACAGCGAGCAGGAGCGGCTGACCGAGGAGCTGGTGGCGCTCAAGCGCGACCTGACCGAGCGCAAGACCCTGGCCGACCTGGCCGCCCTGGAACCGCAGCCGGTGATCACCCTGACGGACGGCCCGCTGGAGTTGTTCCTGCAGTCCCGCGACGACCGCCGCCTTGACGAGCAGTTTGACCAGTACCTGGACGTGCTTGAGGAGCTTGCCGCGATGAACGTGGCCACCGCCGGGTATGTGGATAAGCCCAGCTCTGATCTGGTGGTGCGCCTGCTGGAGCTGGTGAAGCTGCGGGACCGTCCGTCGGCGGCCGGGCGGGAGCGGCCGCTGCGCGGGCTGACAGACGCGGCTCTGTTCGCCGATCTGCTCGGTCCGGGGCAGCGCTCGGCCGTTTTTACCATCCATTCGCGCACCTCGCAGCGCTTTGCCGAACGTCTGGGCGGAGCGCTGGAGCTGTGCTTCTTTTACCTCAACGTCGGCCGGCCGGATCATCCGTCGCTGGCCCGGGTGGAAATCCCCGAATGGGTGGCCCGCCAGCCGTACCTGCTGAACCTGCTGCACGCCGCGCTGGTCCAGCAGTGCGCTCAGATGGCCGGCGCAGCCTACCCGTATGCGCTGCACCGCGCCCACGAGGTGGCCCTGGTCACCATGACCGACAAGCGCCAGGTGGCTGGCCTGATCTGGGCCGAGCTGTGGAAAAACGGCGTGATTCCAGGGGACATGTCCAACAAGCAGTATCTCAAAGACCTGCCAGGACGAGGGAGACGTTCATCATGACTATGATCGAGATAGGGCGCCTGCTGCGCTCGAGCACCACTGCCTGTGTGATCGGCTGCCGCGTCTCGCAGCTGAACACCCCTGCCTTCGGGGGCATGGTCCGCATCCCACTGGGGGACGGGTACCAGGTCTACGGGCTGATCTACGATATTCGCATCGACGACGACGGGCTGGTGCGCCATCTGGTGACCGCCGAGGGCGTCAGCGAGGAGGTGCTGCTCGACAACCGGCTGAACCGCAACGTGCCGGTGGAGATCAGCGTGCTGTTCGTGGGCTATGAAATGGGCGGGCGCATCTCGCATCTGCTGCCGCCTCGCCCGCCGCTGACGCTGGACATGATCTACTCCTGCTCGGACGAGGAACTGTGCGCCTTCACCGGGGCCGGGCATTTCGGCTACTTCCGCCACGTGCTGCGGGCGGAGGACGTGCCCACCGGCGAGCTGCTGGCCGCCCATCTGAGCCAGGCGCACCGCGCCCAGTGCGCCGGGGGCAATCACTCCTGGGGCGTATCCGCCACCCAGGAGCTGATCACCCTGCTGCGCGACGATTATCCCACCCTGATGTCCGTGCTCGGCGCGCTTTCCGACGCCGGGCTGGCGCTCTAAGCGGAGGCCCCCATGTATGACAACAACCAACCCATCGGCTACGTGGTCTCTGGCAGCCTGAAGAACAACCTGCTGGTGCGCCTGACTGTACCGCCGCAGCAGGTGCAGGAAGGTTCCTTCGTGGTGGTCGAAGCGGGCGACTGGCAGTTTTACGGGCTGGTGACCGACCTGCAGCTGGGCGCCACCGACCCGCGTTTTGCCGACGAGCAGAGCGAGGCCCGCATGCCCGGCCGGCTGGCGTCGCTGCTGCACGGGCAGACGCTGTACACCAACCTGGTCGTGCTGCCCGCCCTGATGCTGGAGCGCGGCCCGGACCCGGCTTCGGCGGAATACCCCGCCTGGCGCGAATCCCATCCCCAGGACCCGCGGCCTGTTCCGGTCAAGACGGTGCCCTCGCACCACGCTCCGGTGCGGCTGGCCTCCGCCGGTGATGTGGCTGAGATCTTCGGCAGCCCCAACGAAGAGGGCATGTTCGAAGTGGGCCGCACCCGCGAACAGAATCACCCGCTGTGCATCAACCTGGACCGGCTGGTGCAGCGCTCCTCGGGCATTTTCGGCGCCACCGGCACGGGCAAGTCCTTCCTGACGCGCATCCTGCTGGCCGGGCTGATCAAGCACAACCGCACCTCGGTGCTGGTATTCGACATGCACAACGAGTACGCCTACGACGACATCGCCTCCGACACCAGGAAGCGGGTGTTCGGCCTGAAGAGCCTGTTCGGGGCGCAGGTGCAGGTGGCCGCACTGGGCCGCGGCGGCACCGTGCGCGGGCAGGCCCCCGACTTTCACCTGGAGATCGCCGAGTCGGACATCACCCCGGCGGATATCGAGCTGCTCACCCGCGAGCTGAACCTCAAGGAGACCACCCCGGCCACGCTGGAAGCGCTGGTGACCACCTTCGACAGGAACTGGTTCCACGAGTTCAAGCACATGCGCTCCGGCGCGATGATCGAGACCGAGGACGGGAAGAAGGTTCCCGCACCCGATTCGGTGGCCGCCTGGGCCAACCATGCCGGGGTGAACGTAATGGCCGCCGAAGGCCTGCACAGCAAGCTCGGCCGGCTGTTCAACAAACCCTACATCGTCGAGAAGCCCGCCGCTGACACCGTCTCTGAGATCGTCCGGGCGCTGGCGGGCCGCAAGCATGTGGTGCTCTCCTTCGCCGACTACGAGAGCGACCTGGACTACCTCTTTGTGACCAACCTGCTCACCCGCCGCATCCGCGCCGCCTGGGAGGAGATGACCAACCAGCATCGCTCGCATCCCGAGCAGAACCCTGAGCCGCGGCCGCTGGTGATCGCCGTGGAAGAGGCCCACAAGCTGCTCAACCGCGAAATGGCTGCCCAGACCACCTTCTCGACCATCGCCCGCGAGATGCGCAAGTACTTCGTCACCCTGCTGATCATCGACCAGCGCCCCTCGCAGATCTACGACGAGGTGATGAGCCAGCTGGGCACGCGCATTTCCGGCTGGCTGGGCGATGACGCTGACATCGCCGCGGTGCTCTCAGGCCTGGCCGGGCGCGACGAGCTGCGCGGCATGCTGGCCCGGCTGCAGCCGAAAGAAGAGGTGCTGATCCTGGGGCAGGCGGTGCCCATGCCCATCATGGTGCGCTCGCGGCGCTACGACGAGCGCTTCCGCCAGGAGATCAGCGGCAGGCAGTTTTCGGCGGACGAGCTGATCCGCCAGCTGGGCTTCTAGCCCTGCGACGCAGCCCAGAAGAGCAGGGCGACGCCGATCCCCAGCAGAATGCCCGCGGCCACCTGGCGCGGGGTGTGGCCGAGCACCTCTTTCAGCCGGCGCTCCGAAATGGGGTGGCCCTGAATCAGTTCGTCGATGAGCAGATTGATGCGCTGGGCGTGGAACCCGGCCTGGCGGCGCACGCCGGTGGCGTCGTAGATTACCACCATGGCGGTGGCCATGGCCAGCGCAAAGAGCGGCGACTGGAAGCCGTAGTTCAATCCGATGGAGATGGTCACCCCGGTCATCAGCGCGGAGTGCGAGGAGGGCATGCCGCCGGGTGAAAACCACAGCGCCCAGTTCAGCCGCCGGGTTTCCAGATAAGAGATGGGCACCTTGAGGAACTGGGCGATGAGCCAGGCGGTCAGCGCGGCCGTCAGCGGCTGGTTGCTGGCGATCAAGAAGGGCAAATCCCGCAGCCCGGGGGCCAACCAGACAGGGCCGTCCACAGTCATGCTCCCGATCAATCCTCGTCTTCGTAGGTCAGGTCTTCGCCGGTCAGCTGGCGGATGCGCAGCTCGGCCTGCTCCAGCAGCTGGGCGCAGCGTCTGGCCAGGGCCTGGCCGCGCTCGAACAGCGCCAGCGATTCCTCCAGGGTCTTGCTGTCGGTTTCCAGCAGGCGGACGATTTCCTCCAGCTCGGCAAAGGCCTGTTCGTAGCTCAGTTCTTCCACAGCGGTGGGTTCCATGCGCTTCCTCTCAGGGATGGGGTTGGTCGGGGTGCGCGGCGGTCACCTGCGCGTCGAAAGCGCCTTCGGCCAGGCGCACATGCACGTCCTGCCCGGCCTGCAGCCCGGCGGAGGAGTGCAGCACCCGCCCGGCGGTATCGGTGACCACGGCGTAACCGCGCTGCAGCACGGCCAGCGGGTTGAGCGCCGCCCAGCGCCCGGCCAGCGCCTGACTGCGTGCCTGCCGCAGCGCCAGAATGTGCTTCTGGGCGCGCTTTGCGCGCTCGACCAGATCGTCCAGCCGCTGGCGGTCGTTTTCCACCCGGCGGAGCGGAGAGAGATGGTCGAGGCGGTAAGTGGCCTCGTCCAGGTCGCCGGTCAGCTGGTCCAGCCGGCTGCCGAAGGCCGCGGCCAGCGCGTCGATGGTCCCGGACAGCTCGCGGCGCAGGTCGTCGCGGTCCGGTGAGACGGCCACAGCCGCACCGGTGGGGGTCGGGGCGCGCAGGTCGGCGGCGAAGTCGCTCAGGGTAAAGTCGGTCTCATGCCCGATGCCGGTCACCACCGGGATGGGGCATTCGGCGATGGCGCGCACTACCCGCTCGTCGTTGAAGGCCCACAGGTCCTCCAGCGAGCCGCCGCCGCGGGCGAGAATGACCACATCCGGGTTCTGGCGGCACACCGCGCGCAGGGCGGCTGTGATGGTCAGCGGGGCGTTGTCGCCCTGCACCTGGGCCGGGGCGACGATCACCTCGCACAGGGGGTAGCGATCGCGCAGGATGTTGAGCATGTCCTGCAGGGCCGCGCCGGTGGGAGAGGTGACAATCCCCACCACCTTCGGGTGCGGCGGCAGGGGGCGTTTGCGCTCCGGGTCGAACAGGCCTTCCTGCTCCAGCCGGGCCTTCAGGCGCAGAAATTCCTGGTACAACCAGCCTTCGCCGGTCAGGCGCATGGAGTCCACGTACAGCTGGTACTGCCCGTCGCGCTCGTAGATGCTGATGCGCCCGTGGGCTTCCACGGCCATGCCGTTCTGCAGATTCCCGCGCAGCCGCTGGGCGGTGGAGCGCCAGATCACGCAGCGCAGCGAGGCACCTTCATCCTTGAGGGTGAAGTAGATGTGCCCCGAGGACGGGCGCGACAGGTTGGAAATTTCGCCCTGCACCCAGACGTCCTGCAGCAGCAGATCGCTTTCCAGCACCTGGCGCAAATACAGGGTCAGGTCGGAAACTCGCAGCGATATGGTCCGCAGGTAGGGAAGGAAGGAACGCTGTTCCATGTGCCCTAGCATACCGTGACTGCCCGGGCGTGTCAACGCTGGCGGGGCGGGGGATGCGGGCGTATTCCCGGTCTGCGGCGGGCGTATTTGACCCCCGCCGGTTCGTCGCAGCGGTGCTACAATGAAGCAAGCCGGTATCCTGACGAAGGGTCTTTCAGCCGAATCATGAACTATCTCTGGTCTCCCTGGCGGATGAAATACATCCTCAAGCATGAGCCCCGGTCCGGGTGCATTTTCTGCAAGGCGCTGGAATGCGAAGATGGGCCGGAGAACCTGATTGTGCACCGCGGCGAGCGGGCCTTCATCATCCTCAACCGCTACCCGTACACCAGCGGGCACGCCATGGTGGTGCCTTATGCCCACCAGCCGTCCTACGAGCAGCTGGACCCGGAAACCCGCGCGGAGATGATGGAGCTGGTGACCCGCATCACCGGGGTGCTGCGCGCCCTGTACCAGCCGGAGGGCTTCAACATGGGGGCCAACATCGGCGCGGCGGCCGGGGCAGGCGTGGCCGGGCACGTGCATTTTCACATCGTGCCGCGCTGGGCCGGCGACACCAACTTCATGACCTCGCTTTCAAATACGCGCGTGCTGCCGGAGGGCCTGGAGGAGACCTACCGGCGCATTGCGGCCGCCTGGCTCGAGACGGAAGGGTAAGAAAACCCCCATCCGGCCGGATGGGGGTTTTTACGGCGGCTGGCTACTCGATGACCAGGGTATCCAGCAGGGCCCCATTAATCAGCACGTTGTAGCTGCCGGGCTCCAGTTCGCCCAGAGAGATTTCCTCGGCGAACTCGTCGATTACCTGCACGCACATCAGGCCCGGGTCCGGGGGATTGACCAGCAGGGTGACGTTGATATTGCCCTCCTCGTCCGGCTCGTTCACCGAGACGATCAGCTCGTGGCAGGGCGTCGGCAGGCTGCCGGAGATCAGCAGCACGGCCGGTTCCCCGGGCTGCTCCGGCGGGATGAGCAGCATTTCGTCCATATCCGCCGCGCCGATGGCCGGGCCGAAGATGCCGCCGGCCGGCCCGCCCGGAGTGATCCGGCCGGATTCAGGGGTTTCTTCCCCTTCCGCGGGAGTGGTTTCATCCGGCGCAGGGGTCTCGACTGGCGGCTCGGTAGCGGCCGGGGGCTGCGATTCCGGTTCGGTGGGGTGCACGGCGCAGGCCGAGAGCATCACGAGGATCATTATCCCGATCAGGGTCAGTCGTTTCATCTTTTTCTACCTCCTTCCAGGTGCTTTCGAGAGCGCCTGTGCAGTCTACAGACGCCGCAGAAGGCCGCCGGGTTCCCGCCAGGAAAAAAAGAGGGCGGTGCTGCCACCGCCCTCCAGCAGGTGAGAGGACACATCAGTCGCTGCCGACAAAGGGCAGGAAGATCTCAATTTCCGACGGCGGGAACACCGGCGTCCACTGGCCGAAGGTGACCTCGAGCAGCCGTGCCTGCCCGGTGCCCGGCTTGCCCATGTAGTCCACCAGGATCACACCTATGGGCTGGTTGGCTTCGTAGCCCTCCGGGTTGAGCAGGAACCCCAGCTCGGTGAACTCGTTGTGGGGCGTCAGGTTGGACGGCAGCCAGATGAACGGCGGGTTGGCGTAGTCGATGCTGACCCGGGCGGTGGCGTCCTCCTCGCCGTCATCGAAGGAGTCGAAGTCAAACCCGAAGGCCTGGAAGTCGAAGGTGGTCACCGGCGGTGTGGACGGGTCTCCGTCCGCGTTGCCCAGCCCGAACAGCAGGGCGGGCAGGTACCACTCCATGTACCCGGAGTTGTAGTCCGCCAGGATGGTGAAGGGGCTGGCGAAGTCGAGCGTCAGCACCGGGGCGTTGAGGTCGACGTACAGCAGCACCCAGACGTTGGTATCGTCAGTGCCGGCGAAGAACCCGGTGTTGGCGTTGAAGATCACATAGTCGTCCGCGCCGTCCTGGTCCACATCCAGGTACAGGTCGGTTTCGGCGAAGTAGGGCTGCAGCACGTGCACCGGCGCCCAGCTGCTGAAGCCGAACACGAGCAGGTCGCCGAACTCAGGATCGGCGCCCAGGTAGTCCACCCCGATCAGGCGGATGTCGGCGTTATCCCGGATGAAAACTTCGTTCACGTCATTGACGTAGGCTGGCAGCAGCCACAGCGAGGAGGGGATGGGGCCGGTCTGGCGCACAACCACGCCGCCCGAGGTGCCGGACGGGTCAACTGTCGGCCCGGCGATCACCTGCAGGTCGGTGTACGGCCGCGGGATGATGTAGAAGGGCACGCGCAGCACATCGTCCGGGTCGGCGGTGTTGGTCAGGGTGACGAAGCCGTAGTACTCCTCGATGAACG
>ENA-UPSB01003687-UPSB01003687.1-bioreactor-metagenome-genome-assembly--contig:-NODE-3687-length-11415-cov-6.029665_pt1 | contig 11415 bp, 9 predicted proteins | sample MGYA00238182_ERZ773286 | MGnify/ENA primary metagenome ERZ773286 (study PRJEB29026, sample SAMN07631240) | bioreactor metagenome | isolation source: Switchgrass digestor | place: USA: Dartmouth... | reverse complement strand
AGCTGCGCCTCCGGATCCCCGATGTTCGCCCCGAGCGAAAGATAGGCAGAGGTCACGCTTCCCGCCTCCGCTGAATCTCCACCATCACGCCGCCCAGGGCACCGGGAATCGGCGCCCTCGGCTTATGCACCCGGATGGTGACGGCCTGCACGTTCCGGTACTGGGCCAGCACCTCGGCGGCCACCCGCTCGGCCACGGCCTCGATCAGCTTGAAGGTGCTGCCCTCCACGATCGCCTTGACCGTCTTGTAGACCTTGCCGTAGTTCACCGTCTGCCGGATGTCGTCGTCCCGGCCCGCACCCTGCAGGTCCAGGTAGAGCTCCGCGTCCACCAGGAACTCCTGCCCCAGCCGCGTCTCCTCGGGCAGCACGCCGTGGTAGGCGTAGAAGCGCATGCCTGTGATCACGATCCGATCCACGTCAACCCTCACCCCTCAAAGCCGCCGCGGCCGGTCCGCACGATGGCGTCGGCCACCTGCGCCACCCGCTTCATCGCCAGCACGTCGTGTACCCGGAGGATGTCCGCCCCATTGGCGATGCCGATCGCCACCGCCGCCGCCGTGCCCTCCAGCCGCTCCTCCGGCGGCAGCCCGCCCAGCACCTTCCCGATCGTCGACTTGCGGCTGACCCCCAGCAGCAGGGGCCGGTTCAGGGCCCGCAGCTCGCCCAGCCGCTGAATGACCTCCAGGTTCTGCAGGGCCGTCTTGCCAAAGCCGATGCCGGGGTCCAGGATGATCAGCTCCTCCGGCAGGCCGGCCTCGGCGGCCAGCGCCAGCGACCGGCGGAAGAAGTCCAGGATGTCGCCCATCAGGTCCCGGTACCCGGTGCCGTGCTGGTTGTGCATCACCACGACCGGGCACTGCCGGCGGGCGGCGACCCGCACCATGTCGGGGTCGCCCTGCAGCCCCCAGATGTCGTTCAGCATGTCCGCCCCGGCCTCCAGGGCCGCCTCGGCAACCGCGGCCTTCTGCGTGTCCACCGAGATGATGGCCTCCGGCGCCGCCCGCCGCAGGGCGGCAATCACCGGCAGGACCCGTCGCATCTCCTCATCGGCCGGCACGGGCTGGTGGCCCGGCCGGGTCGACTCCCCGCCGACGTCGATGATGTCCGCGCCCTCGTGCAGCATCTGCAGCGCACGGGCGACGGCCCGCTCCGGGTCTGCCCAGCGGCCGCCGTCGGAGAACGAGTCGGGCGTCACGTTCAGAATGCCCATGATCACGGAGCGCCTGCCCAGTTCCAGCGTGCGGCCTCTGCAGGAAATCCGCCACATGGCAGAAGTCACCCCATATGCAAACTGTACGAAGGCCGGGGAGTGATTCGCCCCGGCCTCCGCTTCTCCCTGCACGCGGGAAGAAACATCGCCTTGTCCCTTTAGAACAGCCCCACGATCTCCCCGTCCGCGGAGATGTCGATGCCCTCCGCCGCGGGCACGGGGGGCAGGCCCGGCATGGTCATGATCTCGCCGGTCAGGGCCACCACGAAGCCCGCCCCGGCGCTCGGCCGCACCTCGCGCACAGTCAGCCGCCAGCCCGTGGGCGCCCCCAGCCTCTTGGGGTCGTCGGTAAAGGAGTACTGGGTCTTCGCGATGCAGACCGGCGCGCGGCCGAAGCCCTCGCTCTCCAGCTTCTTCAGCATTCGGCTCGCCTCCCGGCTGAAGTCCACGCCGTCGGCGCCGTAGATTCGGGTAGCCACCTTCTCGATCTTGGTCTTCAGGCTGTCCTCGTCGTCGTAGACGAAGCTGAAGCGGTTCGGCTCCTCGGCCAGCTCCACCACCCGGTGCGCCAGTTCGATGCCGCCCTCGCCGCCCCGGGCGTGGACGTCCGCCACGACGGCCGTCGCGCCGGCCTCCTCCACCAGCTCGCGCAGCAGCCCGATCTCGTCCTCGGTGTCGGCGGCGAACCGGTTGATCGCCACCACCGCGGGCAGTCCGAACACCTGCGTGACGTTGTGCAGGTGGCGCATGAGGTTGGCGCTGCCCCTCCGAAGCGCCTCCAGATCCTCACGGCCCAGCTCGTCCTTCTTGAGGCCGCCGTGCATCTTCAGCGAACGGATGGTGGCCACGACCACCACGGCGGAGGGCCGCAGGCCCGCCAGCCGGCACTTGATGTCGATGAACTTCTCCGCCCCCAGGTCGGCGCCGAAGCCGGCCTCCGTGATCACGTAGTCGGCCAGCTTCAGGGCCAGGCGGGTCGCGGCGACGGTGTTGCAGCCGTGGGCGATGTTCGCGAAGGGTCCGCCGTGCACGAAAGCCGGGGTGTTCTCCAGCGTCTGCACGAGGTTGGGCTTGATGGCCTCCTTCAGCAGGGTCGCCATCGCCCCCTCGGCCTTCAGCTCCCGAGCCCGCACCGGCTTCCCGTCGTACGTATAGCCGACGATGATCTCGCCGCAGCGCCGCTTCAGGTCGGCCAGGTCCTCCGCCAGGCAGAGCGTGGCCATCACCTCTGAAGCCGGGGTGATCATGAACTCCTCCTGCCGGGGCACGCCGCCGTTCTTGCCGCCCAGGCCGATCACCACCGAGCGCAGGGCCCGGTCGTTCATGTCCAGGACCCGCTTGAACGTGATCTGCCGCGGGTCGAGGGCCAGGGCGTTCCCCTGGTGCAGGTGGTTGTCGATCATCGCCGCCAGGAGGTTGTTGGCGCTCGTGACGGCGTGGAAGTCACCCGTGAAGTGCAGGTTGATCTCCTCCATGGGGACCACCTGCGAGTAGCCGCCCCCGGCTGCGCCGCCCTTGACGCCGAACGCCGGGCCCAGCGAGGGCTCGCGCAGGGCGATCATCGCTCGCTTGCCGATGCGGGCCATCGCCTGGCCCAGCCCCACCGTCACCGTGGTCTTGCCCTCTCCGGCCGGCGTCGGGCTGATGGCGGTGACCAGGATCAGCTTGCCGTCGGGGTTGGACCTCACCCGCGGCCACACGTGCGGGGCCACCTTGGCCTTGTAGCGGCCGTATAGCTCCAGGTCGTCGGGGCCCAGTCCGATTCTCTCTGCCACCTTCGTGATCGGTTCAAGCCGTGCATGCTGAGCAATCGCGATGTCGGAGAGCAAGGTCCGTTCCTCCTCCACTGCGCCCTTCTCTGGCTTACTGCTGCTTCAGAAACCGAGCCACCGGATCCGGAATCAGGCTGCGGAACGCCTGCAGCACCTCCTCCCGCTCCGCACGCATGCGTTCCACCGCCGCCACCGTCTCCACCCGGAACGATTCGTCCTCGATGGAGCCGAGGTTGATCGCCACGTTCCACAGGGCGCCCTCGAAGCCGGCCGAGGCCACCAGGAGCCCCACGCACCCGTCGGTGACGGCATTGGGGTTCCCCTTGGCCACCACCGCCAGCGCGTGCCGCATCACCCCGAGACAGCGCTCCATCGTCTCCAGGGGTGTGCGGGTGGCCTCCAGGTAGGCCGCCTGCACCGCCTGCCTGCGCTGCGCTTTCTCCTCCGGCGTGCCCCTGGGCAGGGCGAAGGCCGCCATCACCTGGCTGAAGGCCGCCTGGTCCCGGTCCGCCAGGTCCAGGAGCGCCCCGGCCTCCCGGAGGCCGGCCTCCTGGGCGGCGGCCATGTCGGCCTCCACCTCCCGGTACTTCTCCTTTCCCCGGGTCAGTCCCCCGACCATCGAGACCAGGCTCGCGCCCAGCGCCCCGGCCACGGCAGCCACCGCCCCGCCGCCGGGGGCCGGCGTCGCCGCCCCCACCTGCTCGCAGAACGCCCCAATCGTCTGTTCAGCTATCCGCATTCGTCGCCCCTACCTCCTGACTACCCTTCCCTCGTCCACAATGAGCCTTCCCTGCTTCACGACCTGCGCCACCACGCCCAAGCCCATGTGGTAGGGAATGTGCCAGTGGGTCGGCGCCGACAGGATGACCACGTCGGCCAGCTTGCCCACCTCCAGCGAGCCCACCTCGGCCTCCAGGCCGATCGCCGCCGCGGCGTTGATGGTCGCCGCCGCCAGGGCCTCGCTGGGGTTCAGCCCCAGGTGCATGCAGGCCAGGGTGATGATAAACGGCATGGCGTAGGCCGGGCAGGAGCCCGGGTTAAAGTCGCTGGCCAGGGCCACCGTACAGCCGAGCTCGACCATGCGCCGGGCCCGGGCGTACGGCTCGTGCATCAGGCAGAACGACGTGCCCGGCAGGCACACCGCCACCGTGCCGGCCGCCGCGAGCTTCGCCAGCCCGTCGTCCGAGGCGTGCAGCAGGTGCTCGGCGCTGATGGCCCCGAGCTCCGCCGCGAGCGCCGCCCCGCCCAGGTCCGAGAGCTCGTCGGCGTGCACCTTCAGGCCGAACCCCAGCTCCTTCGCCCGCCCGAGGATGCGCCGGGACTCCGCCACCGAGAAGACACCCTGCTCGGTGAAGACGTCGACGAACCTGGCGAGCCCCGGCTCCGCGGCCACCGCGGGGAGCATCTCCCCCACCAGCAGGTCGACGTATGCCTCCCTGCGGCTGCGGTACTCGGGCGGCACCTCGTGCGCGCCCATGAAGGTGGGCACGACGGTGAGGGGATGGCGGCGCGCCATCTCGCGGATCGCCCGGAGCTGCTTCAGCTCATCCGCCGTGCTCAGGCCGTAACCGGACTTCACCTCCACCGTGGTGGTCCCGTTCAGGGCCAGCCGGTCCAGCCGGGCGAGGCCCAGCTCCACCAGCTCCGCCTGGGTCGCCGCCCGGGTCGCCTGCACAGTCTTCAGGATACCGCCGCCGCGCGCCGCCAGCTCCTGGTACGTCGCCCCGCCCAGCCGCAGGGCAAACTCCTCCGCCCGGTCGCCGGCGAAGCAGAGGTGCGTGTGCGGGTCCACGAATCCCGGGATGACGGCCCGCCCCCGGGCGTCGATGACCTGGGTGTCGGGGCTCGTCTCTACGGCCGCCAGCACCTCGTCGGCCGGTCCCACGGCCACGATGCGACCGCCCCGGGCCGCCAGGGCGCCGCCGGGGATCACCCCCGGGTCCTTCAGCCGGTCGCCCCGCCGCGGGCCCCCGGCCATCGTCACCAACTCACTCGCGCCCACGATCAGGAGATCCACCGGCGTCATTGGCATTCTGCCATCCCCCGCTTCCGCCCTGCCGGTTGACCGGCATCCGTCGCGCCGGCGGCCGCCGCCAGGCCGCCCGCGGGCCTCACTCCATGAGCCGCTTCTCCAGCACCTGGTCGGTCTTGAACCCCTCCAGCCGCAGGTAGTGGCGGGCCACGCCCACCAGGGCTTCGACGGGCACCAGCCCGACGATCTCCGACCCCACCACCGGCACGCCGTACCGCTCGGCCTCCAGCCGGATCAGCTCAAACGCCCGGTGCAGCGGCGTTTCCTTGTAGTTTACCATGTTCATGCTCACCTGCACCTGGTTGCGGTCGGCGAGCGGCACGGCGATGGCCTTGCAGTTGACCAGGCCGCCGCTGGAGCCGCGCACGGCCTTCGCGATCCTCTTCGCGACGGAGAGGTCCGACGTGCCCAGGTTGACGTTGAAGGCGATGAGCGGCATGCGCGCTCCCACGGCGGTGCACCCCGCGGTCGGGTGGATCTTCGCGGGGCCGAAGTCCGGCTGCTTCGCCGGGTCCACGCCGATCTGCTCCCGCAGCCCCTCGAACTCGCCCCGGCGCACGTCCGCCAGGTTGCGCCGCTCGGGGCGGGTTGCTGCCTCCTCGTACAGGAAGACGGGCACCCCCAGGTTCCCCAGCGCCTCGCCCACCTGCCGGGCGAGGACCACGCAGTCCTCCATGGTGCAGCCCGAGACCGGGACGAACGGGATGACGTCCACCGCGCCCATGCGCGGATGGCTGCCCTTGTGGTGATTCAGGTCGATGAGCCGGATAGCCGCCTCGGCGCCCCGGAGGGCGGCCCGCGCCACCGCATCCGGCGACCCGATGAAGGTGACGACGCAGCGGTTATGGTCGGCGTCGGCCGAGACCGAGAGCACCTTCACCCCCTGGGCCGCGATGGCCCCGGAGATGGCCTCGATGACCTCCGGCCGCCGCCCCTCGCTGAAGTTCGGCACACACTCGACGAGCGCGTTCGGATTCAAAGAACCGCCTCCTCCAGGATTGAGCTCGCCGCTCACTCGTGCATGGGCAGCCGGATGCCCCGCTCCCGGGCGACCTCCAGCGCCCTCTCGTACCCGGCGTCCACGTGCCGCACCACGCCCATGCCCGGGTCGGTGGTCAGCACCCGCTCCAGCCGCTCCCGCGCCTCCTCCGTGCCGTCGGCCACGACCACCATGCCGGCGTGCTGGCTGTAGCCGATGCCCACGCCGCCGCCGTGGTGGATCGAGACCCAGGTCGCCCCGGCGGCGGTGTTGACCAGCGCGTTGAGCAGCGGCCAGTCCGCGACGGCGTCGGAACCGTCCTTCATCGCCTCGGTCTCCCGGTTGGGCGAGGCCACCGAGCCGGCGTCCAGGTGGTCGCGCCCGATGACGATCGGGGCCTTCAGCTCGCCGCTGGCGACCATCTCGTTGAACTTCAGCCCGGCCTTGGCCCGCTCGCCGTACCCGAGCCAGCAGATGCGGGCCGGCAGCCCCTGGAAGTGAACCTTTTTCTGCGCCATCTCCAGCCAGCGGCGCAGCGACTGGTTCTCGGGGAACAGCTCCATAATCGCCCGGTCGGTCTTGTAGATGTCCTCCGGATCGCCGGAGAGCGCCACCCAGCGGAAGGGGCCCTTGCCCTCGCAGAACAGCGGCCGGATGAAGGCCGGCACGAAGCCCGGGAAGGCAAAGGCGTCCTTCAGCCCCTCCTCGTACGCGTGCTGCCGGATGTTGTTGCCGTAATCGAAGACGACGGCCCCCGCCTTCTGCATGTCGAGCATCGCCTGAACGTGCCTGACGATGGAGGCCTTGGCCCGCCGGATGTACTCGTTCGGATTCGCCTTGCGCAGCTCCGCCGCCTCCTGCACCGAGAGGCCCTCCGGCACGTACCCGTTCAGCGGGTCGTGGGCCGAGGTCTGGTCGGTCACCACGTCGGGCATGACGCCGCGGCGGACGAACTCCGGGTAGATCGTCGCGGCGTTTCCCAAGAGGCCGATGGAGAGCGGCTCGCCCCTGGCCATCGCCTCGCGGGCCCACGCCAGCGCCTCGTCGAGGCTGCGGGTCATCCGGTCCAGGTAGCGGTGGTCCAGCCGGCGCTGGATCCGCGCTTCGTCCACCTCCACGATGATGGCCACGCCCTCGTTCATCGTCACCGCCAGCGGCTGGGCGCCGCCCATGCCGCCCAGGCCGGCGGTCAGGGCCAGCCGGCCCTTCAGGCTGCCGCCGAAGTGCTGCCGGGCGGCCTCGGCGAACGTCTCGTAGGTGCCCTGCAGGATGCCCTGCGTGCCGATGTAGATCCACGAGCCGGCGGTCATCTGGCCGAACATCATCAGCCCCTTGCGCTCCAGTTCCCAGAAGTGCTCCCAGGTGGCCCAGCGGGCGACCAGGTTGGAGTTGGCGATCAGGACGCGCGGCGCCATGCGATGGGTGCGGAAGATGGCGACGGGTTTGCCGGACTGAATCAGGAGCGTCTCGTCGTCCTCCAGGTGGCGCAGCGACTCGACGATGGCGTCGAAGGCCTCCCAGGAGCGGGCGGCCTTGCCGCGGCCGCCGTAGACCACCAGATCCTCGGGCCGCTCCGCCACCTCCGGGTCCAGGTTGTTCATCAGCATCCGCAGGGCGGCCTCCTGCTGCCACCCCTTACACGAGAGCGCTGTGCCGCGCGGGGCGCGAACCGTCCGGGTCATCTCCATACCCCCTCGTTGCGTTTGTGCCTGCTCTACTCCAGGGGACCCGTCACCGCCTCGACCGCAGCGAGCAGTTCCCCGCTGTGCACCAGGTCCGCGAGGGTCTCAATGTCCGGCGCCAGCACCCGGTCGCCGTGCAGCGGGGCCACCCGCTCGCGCACCGCGTCATAGGCTGCGCGCGTGCCCGGGGCCAGCCGCTCCGGGCCCACGAACTCCAGCGCCTGGGCGGCGCACAGGAGCTCGATCGCCAGCACCCGGCGCACGTTGGCGATGACCTGCCGCGCCTTGCGGGCGGCCGTGGTGCCCATCGACACGTGGTCCTCCTGGTTGGCACTGGAGGGGATGGAGTCCACGCTCGCCGGGTGCGCGAGCACCTTGTTCTCGCTCACCAGTGACGCCGCCGTGTACTGGGTGATCATCAGGCCGGACTGGACGCCGCCGTTGCGGGTGAGGAAGGCCGGCAGGCCGGAAAGCTGCGGGTTGACCAGCCGTTCGATGCGCCGCTCGGCGATGTCGCCCAGTTCCGCGACGGCGATGGCCAGGTAGTCCATCGCCAGCGCGACCGGCTGGCCGTGGAAGTTGCCCCCCGAGACCACCTCGTTGTCCTCGGGGAACAGGAGCGGGTTGTCGGTGACGGCGTTCATCTCCCAGTCCAGCACCTGGGCCACGTGTTCGATCGCGGTGCGGCTCGCGCCGTGCACCTGCGGCAGGCAGCGCAGGGTGTACGGGTCCTGCGTGCGCATCTGCCCCGGCCGGGTGGTGAGGCGGGAGCCCTCGGTCAGCCGGCGCAGGTTGCAGGCTGCGGCCTGCTGCCCCGTGTGCAGCCGCAGGGCCTGCACCCGCGGGTCCCACGCCGCGGGGATGGCTCCGAGCGCCTCGGCCGTCATGGCCGCCGCGACATCGGCCGTCTTCATCAGCACCTGCGCGTCGTGCACGCCGAGGCTGCCCAGGGCGGTCATCGCCTGCGTGCCGTTGATCAGGGCGAGCCCTTCCTTCGCGGTCAGCGTGACCGGGCGCAGCCCCACCCGCGCCAGGGCATCCGCCCCCGGCAGCCGCTGCCCCTCCACGATGGCCTCACCCAGGCCGATCAGCGGAAGGCTCATGTGTGCGAGCGGCGCGAGGTCCCCGCTCGCGCCCAGCGACCCCTGCTCGGGAACCACGGGGACGACGCCCCGGTTGAGGAAGGCCACCAGCGTCTCCAGGGTCTCCGGCCGGATGCCGGAGTGGCCGCGCGAAAGCGCCTGGGCACGCAGCAGCAGCATGGCCCGCACGACCTCGGGCGCGAGCGGCTCGCCCACGGCGCACGCGTGGCTCATCAGTAGGTTGCGTTGCAGCGCCTCCGTCTGCTCCGCGGATATGGGCACGTCACTGAACTTCCCAAAGCCAGTGGTGATGCCGTAGACCGGCCGGCGCTCCCGCACCAGCCGCTCGACCATCTCGCTCCCCCTGGCTACCCGCTGCCGCACCGCCGGCGGCAGCACGACCTGTGCGCCGTGCCGGGCGACAGCCACCACTTCCGGGAGGGTCAGGTGGGCGCCGATTTCAACCGTATGCATGAAAGAACCTCCCGCACTAGCCTGCTCCCATTATAGGAAGCGCTACTCCCGGGAGGCAAACGACTACGCTGTCGCTTTAAACCAGTCAAGGGAACGCAGGAAAAAGGGAGCCAGCGTCCCGTGGGGGGAGGACGCTGGCTACGGCAAAGGGGAGGGTTGTCCTCAACCCGTGGGGGCAGGCTGAGGACCGGAACAAAGGAGGGTGAGCGGTGGGTGATCCTCGGGTCGACCGACTGGATCGGTAGCTGCAACAAACCAGGTCGACTACTGCGTCGTCGGCGGTTGATTGGGGGGTCAACCGTCGAGCTTGGCCTCAGCCGACCCAAGTGATCGCCTACGCTTAGAGAGTACCCCAGTGTATAACAATTGAAAATCCAACCTTCGGACTCTAATAGTCTACGCCTGGGACTACGCTGCGCGACCAAGCATCCCCCGTCAGTGCTCTATGTCCGTGTGGTCCAAGGCCTCATGGGCTACTGCCTGGGCGCGATGATCGAGGTGGCTGCCAGCGCCGCATCGAAGTGCTCGCGCAGCCGCTCGTTGGCCGCTTCGGCCGTCAGCGACTGCAGGGCGGGGAGCTCGTCGAAGAGCCCGATCCCCTTGAAGAAGCCGTCGATGAACAGGTAGGACAGCCCTTCCAGATCGTTCATCAGGTTCAGGATGCGTCCCATCAGCTTGCGCCGGGCTCGCTCGAAGTCGGCCTCGGCCACCCCCTCCGCCTGCGCCTCGGCGAGCCCGGCCAGGAGCTGTGCCTCCAGCCCGGCGGGATCGGGCGTCGGCCCGGCCAGGTAGGTGTAGCCGAAGGTGACCTCCGGCGCGTGACCGAAACCGAAGCGCTGGTCGATGAGCCCGCTCTCGTACAGCCGGGTGTAGAGCGGAGAGCCCCTGCCGACCAGGATGTCCAGCAGCATGGAGGTCAGCAGGTCGCGCTCCAGCAGCGGCCGGCCCGTCAGTCCGACCACCTTCTCCTTGAACCCCAGGCGGAAGATCGGCTGGCTGACGACCAGCTCCTGCACCCGACGCCGCTCCGCCACCTGCTGCGGCTCCTCGGGCAGGCAGCGCTCGATCGGCGCCTGGGCGGGGTACTGCCGGCGGGCGAAGTTCGCCCGGACCTGGCCGACGACCGCCCGGGGGTCGAGGTCGCCGGCGACGAAGAGCACCATATTGGACGGGTGGTAGAAGACCCGGTGGCAGAGGTAGAGCAGGTCCTGATCGATGCGGCGGATGGACTCCACCGTGCCGGCGATGTCGAGCCGCACCGGGTGACGGACGTACAGGGCCTCCATGAGGTTGGCGGAGGAGCGCCACCCGGGGTCGTCCAGGTACATCCGGATCTCCTGCTCGATGATGCCCTGCTCCCGGGCCACCGACTCCGGCGTGAAGTACGGCTCCTGCACGAAGTCCAGCAGCAGGTCAAGGCACGCCGCGAAGTGGTCGGTCGTCGTGAAGTAGTACACGGTGTGCGTATGGGTCGTGTAGGCGTTGACGTCTGCGCCAAGCTCGGCGAACCGGTCGGCGACGTTGCCGTCCGGGGCCTCGAACAGCTTGTGCTCCAGGAAGTGCGCGATGCCGTCGGGCACCTGCACCTGCCGGCCCGTCTGCGGGTCGACAAAGCAGCTGTCGACGGACCCGTAGTGGACGGCCACCCGGGCGGTCGCCTGCCGGAAGCCGGGCTTCACCAGCACGGCCACCGTCAGGCCGTTCTCCAGCCGCTCCGTGTAGAGCTCGTCGCGCAGGATGGGGTCGAAGTGCTTCTCCACCGCTTACGCTCCCCCTTCCTTCCTGGTGAGCACGTAGACCGTGTCCGGCGTGAAGTGGCGGGCGGCCTCGGCCACCTGCTCCCGCGTGACCTGGCGGTAGCGCGCCACCCGTTCGTCGATGGAGAGGTCGCGGCCCGAGAAGACCTGGTCCACGGCCAGCTCGGCCATGGCCCCGGGGCTGTCGGCCGCACTGAGCATGTCGTTGATCAACGTGGCCTTGGTCATCTCGAGCTCGGCCTCCGTCAGCCGGCCTTCCTGCAGCGCCCGCAGCTGCTCCAGCATGATCGCCCTGCACTGCTCGGCCGCGGCGAACTCCACGCCGGCGTACATGTACCCGACGCCCTTCACCGTCTCGATGGCCGAGTAGGCGAAGTAGGCCAGCGAGTTCCTCTCCCGGACCTCCTGGAAGAGCTTCGAGTGCG
>ENA-UPSB01003685-UPSB01003685.1-bioreactor-metagenome-genome-assembly--contig:-NODE-3685-length-11426-cov-4.515170_pt1 | contig 11426 bp, 9 predicted proteins | sample MGYA00238182_ERZ773286 | MGnify/ENA primary metagenome ERZ773286 (study PRJEB29026, sample SAMN07631240) | bioreactor metagenome | isolation source: Switchgrass digestor | place: USA: Dartmouth... | reverse complement strand
GCTGCGGCCCTGATACTGGATGCGGAACACCAGGCGGCTCCAGCCTGCGGGCAGCGCAGGGTTCACCTGCGGGCCCTGCGGACCGAGGGTCAGCCCGCCGAAGCCGAGCACGGCCGCCTGCCACAGCCCGCCGTGGGTGGCAATATGGATACCGTCGCGGGTGTTGCCGCGCGCATCCTGCAAGTCGGTGCGGGCAGCGTGGATGAAATGCTGGTAGGCAGCCTGCAAATCGCCCAGGCGGGCCGCCAGCAGAGCCTGGATGGCCGGCCCGAGCGAAGAGCCCAGGGAGAGATCGGTGAGGGGGGTGTAGTAATCCCAGTTGGCCCTGAGTTCTTCAAGCGAGAACTCATCAGCCAGCAGGTGGAAGAACATGAGCACATCGGGCTGCTTGATGATCTGCGTCTCCTGCACACCCTCGATGCCCAGCAGGGCCTGGAAGGAACGGCTGCGCGGTTCGTAATCCTGCTGGTTGATGTGCTTGAGCTTGAAATAACCCTCAAACTGCTCGAAAATGCCGCGCTGGGGGTCGAAGCCCAGGTACATGCGGTCGATCACGTCCTGCCAGTGCTCGAGCACCTCCGGCGTGATCTCGAGGGCCTGCTTCAGGTGCTGCGCGGCATCGGGATGCTGCTCCTGCAGCCAGGCGAGCACTTCCTGGGCGGCGCGCAGGTTCCAGCGCGCCATGATGTTGGTAAAGGCGTTGTTGGACACGTGATCGTGGTATTCATCGGGCCCGATCACGTTGCTGATTTCGTAGCGCCCGCGCTCCTGGTTCCACTCGGCGCGCGAACCCCAGAAGCGGGCGGTATCGAGCACGATTTCGGCGCCGTAGAGGCGCATGAATTCATGGTCGCCGCTGACTTTCCAGTACTGCATGACGGCGTAGGCCACGTCGGCCGAGATGTGGATCTCGATATCGCCCGGCCAGATGCGCACCAGGTCCTGCCCGTTGGGGCCGATCACCCAGCGAGGCGTGGTCTCATCGCCGGTGGTGGCACTCTCCCAGGCGTACATGGCGCCCTGGTAGCCGTTCTCGCGCGCTTTGCGGCGCGCCCCGGGCAGGGTGTGGTAGCGGTAGAGCAGCAGGTTGCGGGCCAGGTGCGGGCTGGTGTAGGTAAAGAAAGGCAGGACGAAGATCTCGGTATCCCAGAAGACGTGGCCGCGGTAGCCAAAGCCGGTGAGCGACTTGGCCGGGATGCTGACGCGGTCGTCGCGGCGGGGGACGGCGATGAGCAGCTGGAACAGGCTGTAGCGCAGCGAGATATCGGCCTCAAAATCGCCCTCGATGGTGATGTTGCAGCGCTCCCACTCCTGGTCCCAGGCCTGGCGGTGGGCGGCGAAGAGGGAGTCGTAGCCAGCCTGGACGGCCTGCGCCAGGCCCTGCCCGGCGCTCTCGCGCGGGTTGTCGCTCTCGCGGCTGGAGTAGGCACAGACCAGCTTCTCAATCTGCTGGGGCTGGTCGGGGAGACCGTGCAGGCGGGCCACCAGGGTGGGCAGGCCGCGTGTGTCCCAGTAGGTGTAGCCCACCTCGCTCCCGGCGTTGAGGTGGAAGGCTTCGCACAGCTCGATCTCGCTATTCAGCGTGCGCAGCGTGAGGTAGGCGCTCTGCGGGTCGATGCGCCCCTGCGAGACGGGCTTCCAGTGCAGCATGCCTTCGTTGTGGATGAAGGCCGAGAGGCCGGCGCGGATTTCGATCTCGCCAGACCAGTTGAGCGGGGTCACTCGCAGCCGCACCCCCAGCACGTGCTGGTCGGCCAGGCTGGCGAAGCGCTCGAACTCCAGCCGGGACTGCTTTCCGGCGGGGCTTTCCCAGACGATGGTGCGCAGCAGGGTGGCGCTGCGCATGTCGAGCGTGCGGCGGAATTCCAGCAGTTTGCCGCTGTCCAGGTTGAAGCGCTCGCCGTCGAGCAGCACATCCAGCGAGGTCCAGTCGGGGGTGTTGGCGAGCTCGGTGTATACGACCGGCGCGTCGTCGAAGATGCCGTTGATCAGCGTAACGGCCTGGTCGTTGGGGTAACCTTCTTCGAAGGTGCCGCGCGTGCCCAGGTAGCCGTTACCAATCGAGAATACCGTCTCACGGGCGCGCTGGCCGGCGGGGTCGAACTCTGTTTCAACAATCTGCCAGGGGTTGGTCTGGTTTTCGATCGAAATCATTCTCCATGCTCCATGAACCTGTTTCCCCATTGGATGGTTCGGGATCACGGGTTCAGGGTTTTAGTTTGGATTGTTAGACTGCCCGCAGAAACCCTGGCTGGACTGGCGCACCACCAGGGTGGGCTCCAGGAGGAGCGAGGTCTGCGGGCTGGTTTTTTCCTCCAGAAGATCGAGCAACAGGGACATGACGCGCTGGCCAACATCCCAGATCGGCTGGCGGACAGTGGTGAGGGAGGGATAGAAGTACTGGGTGAGGGGCATATCGTCGAAGCCGGTCACCGCCAGCTCCGGCCCGACGCGCACCCCTTTTTCGCGGGCGGCATGCAGGGCGCCGATGGCCATCAGGTCGTTGAAACACACGAGGGCGGTGGGATGCTCACCAGGAGGGCAGTCCAGCCACGCCGAGGTGACCTGGTAGCCGAACTGGACGATGCCTTCGCCGTGGGCCACCCACTCGTCGTACAGGGGGATGCCCAGCTCGCTCAGGCGGCTGCAGATGCCTTCCATGCGGTTCTGGCCCACGCGCGAATCCTGCGGCCAGGCGAGCACGCCGATGCGGCGGTGGCCCTGCTCGACCAGGTGGTCGATCACCTTGCGCATCCCGGCGCAGCCGTCCACGTCCACATAGGGGAACTCGAAGCCGGGGCGAGAGCGTCCGAAAGCGACGAAGGGGAAGTTGCGCTCCTTGAGGAATTCCACACGCGGATCGTTGTACTCGACCGAGTAAAGTACGAACCCGTCGACGCGGTTGGTGTCGATCAGCTCGCGGTAGCCGGAGATCCAGGCGCCGCCGGGGTGGTGAGGGAAGGCGAGCATGTGGTAGCCGGCGCTTTCGGCGGCGGTGGCCATGCTCTGGATGAACTGGTCGAGGATGCTGTTGGACAGCCCGCGGGGTGCGGGCTCCCAGGAGAAGCCGATCATGTAGCTGCGCTGGGAGCGCAGGCTGCGGGCAATCAGGTTGGGGCGGTATCCGAGTTCGCGCACCGACTGCCAGATGCGCTCTTCTTTCTCTTTGGAAATACGGACCTTACGGTTGATCACCTTGGAAACCGTCTGATAACTGACCCCCGCATGAGCTGCGACTTCCTTGAGCGTTACTTTCCTGGCCATGTGATGCACACCTGTGAAGAAAGAAGACAGATCGTCGCTATGCGAACGTTCGCATAACTAATATATAATCCGGAAAAGAAAGATTGTCAAGAGAAGAGGTACAGGATTTATGAATAAAGGTGATTTGTGCGCTATTTGGGACAGGGGACGCGGATGCAGCGGAAAACGCGGATATTTTTTAAGATGCGCAGCATAACCCGCGCAGCTTAACTCGTTCCCCAAGCTACGCGTGGGCACCAGTAGTGCATCTTTTACAAAAGAAGCCCTGCCTGTGCAGGGCTTCGTGCTCTTCAAAGGTGCAGCTTTAGCTGCCAGAGAACTATAGTTACTTCTCCTGGCCGCACCGCGGCCGCCACAGGTGGACCGATCAGCCCGGGTCAACTGGCCGCCCCGCGGAGCGGGGCATTCGCCGGCTCCCACGCAGAGCGGCATGGTTCCCTTGCTCGGGAGCCAGAAATTTTATCGTCCATACGGGCGGGTCTGAGACACGCCTGTATGAGCCGCCCCTGACCTGAACAGCGGTCGCCTCATAGGAAAGGGGGGACATCATCCGTGAAATCCGTTATTGAGCAACCGAATTTAGTCATCCGCTGTCAGACCTCTACCCTTACCCTCTTTCAAGCGCAGGTTTTTAATTTCATCATGGCTGCCAGGCATCTGAATGCCGCATCCAGGCATCCTGAGCGGAGCCCGGCATGGGAACCATGCCAGGGCGCAGTCGAAGGGCGTCTGGGTGCGGCATTTATTACCCGTTTGCCGCTCACAGGGGAGGGCCATTCAGGTAACTCATTCCCACGCTCCGCGTGGGAATGGAAGACAAACCCGCCCGCTCGCGGGTGGGTTTGTTTGGCCGCTCCGCGGCCACCGCAGATGGACCGGTCAGCCTGGATCAACAGGCCGCTCCGACCGATGCTCCGGGTGCCCGGGTGGCGGCTAATTCGCCCGCAGGCCGCTTCGACCGGGCTTGCGCAGCATGCCGCTCCGCGCGCCTGCGGGCGGAAGTCTGTATCGCCATGTCAATGGCATACCATAATACAAGAATTGACTGCCAGGAGACAAAAATTTACAACCTATCTCTTTGAGATCCTTACGTTCCCCCCTTTTGGCGGCTATTCGTTTATGCCGCTCACAGGGGAGGGCTATTATTGACTATGCGCAGGGAAGGATCACAGCACGTGCAGTTCGTGCAGGCAGCTCACCAGCTCATCCCTGCTGCGCACGCCAAACAGGCGCTGCATGCGGTTGAGGTGATAGCGGACTGCCGTGGTGCTCAGGTTGAGCTGCGCGGCGATGCGGGCATCGTTCGCTCCCACTGCGGCGAGCCGGGCGATCTCGCGCTGCCGCGGCGACAGGCGCAGCCAGACGCGCCGGCCCTTCCCCTGTTCCTGGCAGTAGGCCCGCAGGAAGTCCAGCAGCGCCTGGTAGAGCTCGGCTTCGTCCACCCTGCAGGCACGCACCACTTCCAGCGCGGCCCGGCGCACCGCCAGCAGGCGCTCCAGGCCGGCCCGGTCAGGGGGATCCATCTTACTCCTCCGTGTCAGCACAGCAGTTCTCCGGATTATTGGCTATGCGCAGGGCATTCAGGGATCGCCATCCGGCTCCCTGTACATCCGCCTGCGGAAGCGCCGCAGGCGCTCGCAGGGCGGGTTCAACACCTGCCTCCGGCGGCGCAGCACCACACGGTGCACCTGCCCCGTGGACTGGTCGAGCAGTTCCGTGCCCGGGTAGAAGCTCCCCATGCGCAGCCCGTAGTGCACCTCGCTCAGGTTGAGCTCCGCCCCGGGCGCCAGAGGATAGGGACCCGGATCGTGCAGCAGCACGAAGTTCACCCGGGCCGGCCCGGTTTCGGGCTGCTCGTGCTCGGGAGAAGGGTCCATCTGCGGCCTCTACCCTGCACACATCAAGCCGGACTCCCCACCGGCAGCGGCTCCGTCACCGCGATGCCCGGCTCATATGGCTCCAGCTCTGCGTCTGCAGCGAGCACGATGCGCACCCGTGCCCGGCGGGCGGTGAACCCCACCAGACGGCCGGCGATCAGGCTGCCGAAGCGGTCCTCCGCAGCATCGCGCAGTTGCGGGGTGGGCGCGCTGAAGGTGAACGTGCAGGCCCCGGGGTCGAAGCGCCTCAGTTCCAGGCAGCCCAGCCACTCGCGCGGCCGGCGGCTGCACAGCTCAGACATCAGCTCGGCGCGGAGCTCATCCCAGGCCTGGGCGGCGGTCTGCTGTGCGCCGGGTCGTACGGGCAGGTCGAGCGAGGGATCGCGCGGCGGTTCGGGGAGAGGATCTTCTGGCGGCTCGCCGGGCTCGTCCACGGCGGGGGGTTCCTCGCCGCCGCCATCCTCGAGCAGGGCGCCCAGGCCGGCGCGCAGCAGGAAATCCCGCGGCAGGTACTTCCAGGGGGCAGAGGCGTAGGGCTCGCGCGGCAGGTAACCCCTGACCCAGTTGGTGTAGATCACGCGCGCCGGGTGGTGCAGGCTGCGCCGGTTGCGGTAAGCCTCGGCCAGGCAGCCCAGCAGGCGGTGCACGTCGCGGTAGCGCTCGGCCGGGCCGAAGATCGACTCGCCGAAGAGCTCGCCGGCCGCCTGCAGGATGCGCTCCACGGCCGCCGGGCTGTCGTCCCGGCCGGGGAGCGATGGATCCGGAAGGGCCGCGGACGCGGGCTGCTCGCCGGGAGAGGCCTCCGGGTCCGGGGCGGTGCTGCCCGGAGGATCGTCCGGGGAAATTTGTGCCGGAGAGCCGCGCGCCTGCTGCTCCGCTGATGCGGCGAGCGCTGAAGTGCCCGCGTCCGCCGTCTCCACCGGCGGTTCCGGGACCGGGTCTGCCGGAGGAGCGGTCAGACCGGCGCTTTGAGCTTCCGGAGGTGCGCCGTTTTCGGGTTCTGGCAGGGATTCTGGGGAGTCCTGACTCTCTGGATCTGAAAAAAGAGAAAAATCTTCTTCTCTTTCTTCTTTGCTTTCCGGAGGACCTAAAGAGGAGTCTGAAGAAGTTAAGTCAGAAGATTCTTCTTTAAAGAGAGAGTCTTTAACTTCTTCTTTAAATAAAGAATCCTTAACTTCTTCTTGACTTAAAGATGACACCCGCAAAAATGGGACTCCCGGGTCTGAATGGACCTGCAAAAATGGGACTCCCGCATCGCATGCATCCGATGAAAATGGGACTCCCGGATCCGGGTCTGCATTCAAAAATGGGACTCCCGCATCGATATCTGCCAGCGAAAATGGGACTCCCGTTTGCGGTGGATCGAACGAAAATGGGACTCCCGAACCGGCCAGCGTGGAGGGGAAATCCGGGCCGGGATGGGCCAGCGTGCCGTGGAATACGGAGCTGTCTGCTCCGCAGCCGGCGGATTCAGGCCGGGAAGTGCTGGTGTCGCGCGCGGCCGGTTCGCTGCCGGCAGCGCCGGGGATCCCTGCAGCCTGCAGCAGCTCACGGCCCCGCGGGGTGAGAGACCAGTCGTTATAGCGCTTGCCGCGCACGACCAGGCCCTGTGCGGCCAGATGCTGCAGGCCGGCCGTGACGCGGTTCTTGCTCCAGCCGGTGTCCACAGCGAGCTGCCCTGCCCCGCGGGGACTGGGGCTGAGTGCCAGGGCGAGCAGCAGGCAGGTTTCGAGCTTTTTGAGCGGGTAGAGGGAGCGGGCCGGCCCGGCGTCCGGGGCTGTGCAGATGCCGGAGCCGGAGCCCGTACGGCGTTGGTTCTGGGCGGTCAAGGTCATCCTCCTGGAACAAAATAGAACATCTGTTCTGTTTACTCCCATTCTACACACATGCGGCGGTTTGCGAAACGCAAAAGGGGGTGAAAAACAGGGGATTAGCAGAAAAATACCCCTCCCCCGAGGGGTTAACCGGCTCTGTTCGCCGTTGTCAGTGACAGACCGTTGATGCAGGCATCAGGAAGCTCGCTGCCCGTCGAAATGCCCTGTTTATTACCCCAACCCTGACCCTCCCCCGCTGCGCAGACCCACCTGCGGCGGGCTGCTGGCAGGGGAGGGGACAAATCCGTGAAATCCGTGTTCCTGATCCGCTGTCAGCCCACCCTGACCCTTCCCCGCCTGAGCAAGCCTGCCGGCCGGCAGGCTGCCATGCAGGGGAGAGGACAAATCTGTGAAATCCGTTCTCAACCCCACCTCCGCATCCTTATAAGGGTAGTTTTTTAATCTCTTCATGACTGCCGGGCCTCTTAGTGCCGCAACCAGGCGCCCTTCGACCAGGCGGTCGTTCTTTGACCGCCGCTCAGGATGCCTGGCTGCGGTGTTTATTGCCTGCAGTCGAAGCGGCCTGCGGGTGGAAGTCCGTTTCGCCTTACTTCCGTGTATTCTGAATCATGCGGCATGAATTTCTTGATCCTTTTTGTATAAACCTGACCTTGTGAGCACCACGGCCTCCCCCGCAGCACACCCCTGCCTTCGGCGTGCCGCTCACAGGGGAGGGGACAAATCCGTGAAATCCGTTCTCAAATCCGTTGTCAGCTTAACGCGCACGGCCCGCACAGCAGTGTGCGGGCCGTGAATGGAACTGACAGACAGGGTTTATGCGCGGCTGCGGGCGGTCATGCTCAGGTACAGGCCGGTCAGGAAAAGAAAGAGCAGGACCATAAAGGCGACGAACCCCGGCGCCAGCGGGTTCGACAGGTCCAGGTCGCTCCAGCCGCGCAGGAAGGCGACCATGATGCCGGCCAGGCCGATGAGCTGCGTTTCCAGCATGCGGCGCACCACGCCCCAGCGGCCGTCCACCCCCATTAACACGTCGGTGAGGCCGGCAAGGATGAACCAGCTTCCCATCACCATCCCGGTGAGAGGGGAGATCTGCCAGGGCCAGGTGGCCGCCCAGACCTGCGGGGCCAGGAAGAGCAGCAGGCCGGTGAAGGCGATCAGCCCGCCGAGCACCCACAGCGCAGTGCGCGGCACAGGCGGGATGCGCGCTTCCCCGTCCTGCAGACCGGTATCCCAGAGATGGCGGTTGGCGAACCACAGCACCGGCAGCAGGAAGGGCGTGACGGCGTAGAGCGCCACCCAGGCGAAAAAGGCGGAGTGCTCGTGGTTAAAGCGGTGCCAGTGGACAAGCGTCTCGATGCCCGAGAGCCAGGCGAAGGCGGTGACCGGCAGCAGCCCCAGGGCGTACGCACGCCAGTTTCCGGAAAGGGCCAGACGGGAGAAGAAGTAAGCCCCCGAAAGATAACCGGCGCCCATGATGAGAGCGGTGAGGCGCGGGTTGATCGGCCAGGCGAAGCGGGCAGGGTCGGCCGGGAAGATCATCAGCAGGCCGGCGGCAGCCAGCAGAAAGGGGACCAGCAGCGCGGCGACCAGGCGGGTGAGAGCTGGGGCGCGGCCGCTTTCGGCCTCGTAAGTACGGTAAACAGCGGTTTTCATACTCGCTCTCCTTCCAGGAACCAGGTTTGCATCTGCCCTTTGCCTTTGATTTCGATCACGCCGCGCGGCTCGAAGATAAACTCACCGCAGATCAGATCGTGCATGGGCTGAGCCACCTGGATGCGCCCGGCCACGCCCTGCGATTCCATGCGGCTGGCGATGTTGACGGCGTCGCCCCACACGTCGTAGACGAACCGCTTGCGTCCGATCACCCCGCCCACTGCCGGGCCGGAGTTCATGCCGATGCGGAATTCGATGTGCAGGTCGGGTGCAAACTCGTGCGACTGGAGGTAATCGCGCATCTCGAGGGCCAGGCGTGCCAGGCGCCGGGCGTGATCGGGCACCGGGACCGGCGCACCGGCGGCCACCATGTAGCTGTCGCCGATGGTGCGGATCTTCTCCACGCCGTACTTCTCTACCAGCGAGTCGAAATGCGAGAAGATCTCGTTGAGCAGGTTGACCACATCCACCGGGGGCATGCGCGCCGTGAGCGGGGTGAACCCCACCAGGTCGGCGAAGAGCACGCTGATGCTCTCGAACTGGTCGGCGATGGTGTGGTTATCGTTTTTCAGGGTGGCGGCGATCTCGCGCGGCAGCACGTTGAGCAGCAGTTCCTCAGACTTGGCTTCCTCGATGCGCAGCAGGCGGTAGGCTTCGTCTTTCTCGTTGATGAAGTAGTTGAGCACCATCAGGGTGATCACCGACACCGCGGCAAAGTTCATCACCGTGAGCAGGTTCACCAGCCCTTCGGGCAGATTGTTGATATGGACGACCAGCGGCTGGATGACAGCCGCCAGCCCGAACAGGGTCAGGAACGCCACCGCCCAGGGCAGGGCGCGCCCGCGGCCGAACAGCACCAGGGCGCCCATCGGGCTGATCAGCGACCAGAGCATAATACCGCCCGACTGCCAGAAGCCGCCGAGCACGACCATATGCACAAAGGGGATGATTAACCCCAGCAGGAGCTGGGTGTAGAGGAACCAGCGGTGACTGCGGCCGTAGCTGAGCGAACCGACGCCGGCCAGGGTGAAGGCGGAGTAGGCGAACGAAATCCCGGCTGCTACGAACTCGGAAAAGAGCAGGAAAACACAGCCCCACAACGCGGCGGCCGAGATGACCAGGATGCTGGTGGCCAGCAGCAGGGTTTTCTCCATGCGCACCTCGGGCGGGTCCCGGGGGTCGTCACAGATCTGGGGGAAAACAGCCGTGAGGGCCGGAATGGGATCGATCGAACACCTCCCTTATTCGGATCCGACAACTCTTATTAAGAGTGTATCTTAATTAAAGGCATTTCGCCAGTGCCGCGGGAGGTTGGTTGAAACGCCAGGTAATGACTTTTAAGGCCCCCGTGGATGGTCCGGCCGGAGGCGAGACCGGGCCGGGCTACGGTTGTGTCGTCAGGACCTGCTCGTTCTCCCCCTTCCCCCGGTGGGTGCGGTTGTAGTGGCGGCGGGCCTTGGCGCGGTTGCCGCAGCCGCGCATGTCGCACCAGCGCCGGGAGCGGTTGCGCGAGGTGTCGAAGAACAGCCAGCCGCAGCCGCGGTCGTCGGCGCACTGGCCCACACGCAGCAGGTCGCCGGGGGTGAGCACGTCGGCCGTGGCACGCGCTACCGGCCAGAGCAGGCTCTCGAGCGCCGGCCCTTCCTCGGACCAGACCCAGGTATAACCCTCGCCGTCGGGCATCAGGTGCGCCCGGGCGCTGGCCTGGGAGATGCCGCGGTTGAGGATCTTCAGATCCAGAGGGTCGGCCGCCTCGCCGCGGCTGGCAGCCACCAGGACGCGGTAGATCGCCTCGCGCAGTTCGATGCCCCAGGCCAGCACGTTCGCGGCCTGCTCCGGGTCACGCAGGGCTTCACGGGCCAGGGCCTGCGCTTCCTCACCCGATACCAGCCCCACCCGCTCGGCCCAGGCAATCAGGTCGCTGTATTCGTGCAGGGTCTCCACCGGCTCGGCGCGGGCGTGCCAGTCGGCGGTGTTGGCAAACTCCAGGCACAGCCGGCCGCTCTCCAGGTTCAGTTCGCTCTCATCCAGTATCCGCTTCACCGCTTCTCCTCCTTGCTGGCGTGGCACTCAGTTTTTCTAATCTATAACCTTCAAAAACAGCTTGACAGGTTATGTAGATGCTGATATACTGTAGGTGTAACCTGCATAAACATTATAGATGGTTACATATAAGATGTCAAGCCCAGGGGGCGCCGGCGCAGCATCTGATCCTGAAAAGCAGCCGGTGACTACTGCAAGAGCAGAAGCTGATCTGACGTTCACGACAGGAGGAGTGCCATGGTGAACGAACATCTTCTCAGAGCCTTACAGGAAAGCCGGTATCAGATGTTGTTGGACGAAGCCCACAGGGAACGACTGGTGAAAGAAGTCAAACCGAAGCGAAAACCGGAACCCCGGCAGCGGGAGACCGCTGCCCGCCTGCTCTACCGCCTGCGCGAGCTGCTGCAGCGGTAGAGCAGACGAGTAAGGTAGAAAAAGAACAGGCGCAGACGGATCTGCGCCTGTTTCATTTAAGCTGCAGGCTGGGGGTGCAGTGCGAGCTAGGCGACCGCCTCGGGCTGGCTGACGACGATCTCGACCGGGGTGGTGTTGAAGATGTTGTCGGAAATCGGGCAGCGAGCGTCTACATCGCGAATGAACTGCTCTTTCTCTTCCTGCGTCATATCGGCGTCGATGTCGGTGATCACGCGGATCCACTGGAAGCCGGGGCGCGGCCCGGTGGCCTTGCCGGAGAGCACATCTGTGTCGAGCTCACCTTCCACCTTCACCGAGATCTTGCGCACAGGCAGGCGGC
>ENA-UPSB01003684-UPSB01003684.1-bioreactor-metagenome-genome-assembly--contig:-NODE-3684-length-11438-cov-5.174207_pt1 | contig 11438 bp, 10 predicted proteins | sample MGYA00238182_ERZ773286 | MGnify/ENA primary metagenome ERZ773286 (study PRJEB29026, sample SAMN07631240) | bioreactor metagenome | isolation source: Switchgrass digestor | place: USA: Dartmouth... | reverse complement strand
AATAATTGAAGACAAGTCACTGTTAAGAAAACTTATTCACGCTGCCTCGCAAATACAGAAAAGAAGCTATGAAGCGACAGAAGAAGCGGTTGATATTTTTCGGCATCGCTTAAAATATCAACCGCTTCTTCTGTCGCTTCATAGCTTCTTTTCTGTATTTGCGTGGCAGCGTGAATAAGTTTTCTTAACAGTGACTTGTCTTCAATTATTTCGGCATAGTGCATCGCATTTGCGGTAGTAGGAACCGCTGTCGCGAGATTCGAAAGATATTCGTAATCCCCAACCCTGTTGAGCGTTCCCCTTTTTGTCAACTGTTCCGAAACGGTGATAAGATCCACGGGCTTGTTCTGTTCGTACAAGTCAAGTATGGCCTCATATATTTCCTTATGCTGTTCCAAATAGAAATCTTCACTCTTCAATAACGCGGTTATATCGGGTAACAAATCCCTGTCCAAAAGGAGGGAGCCAAGGACCGACTGTTCCGCTTCAATACTGTGCGGCGGTACCTTTTCCAGAACGCCCAAATCCATTAATGACACCCCTGATTTTAATTTCTCACCGGAAAACTTAAGCGGTTTTTTTGGAGTCTTCAGTGTAATTCATTATATCATGAATTTTAAGAAAATCGTAAGATTTTCACTTGGTGAAACCAAGGCAGCCGGGCATCGGCTGCAAAATTCATGATACAATGTTCTCGGGCACCCGTTCGAAATCTTTGATTTCGGCAACGGGTGAGGTTATTTTATCATAAATTAAAGAAATCATCATTAATTTTACGCAATGTGTAAAATAAATCGAAAAGTGCGCGACGGGCAACATGTCACGGAGACTGACTGCGTACCGGTAACTGCGGAGCGGGTCGATAAGCGGACAGGGATATGCGGACCGCCGTATGAAAACAAAAAATATCCCACGTGTGCTGTTGGTATGTGCATCGATCACCCAGGAAAACAAAACACCCCCGAAGCAAAGCTGCTTTCCTGTCGAAACGCAGCAGCGTGCGGTTAACGGGTCGAGACATTGCCGCCGCGCTCCGGTGGGTACGCGGACCTGATTCATGTGCTTTCGGTGACGCCGGGCGATATGCCCCGGCGCCGTCTTTGTTTTTTAAAATTTAGCTTGTCCCTGAATATTAACGATCAAGGCAATTGCAGGATAGAAAAGCTACTTCTTAATTATAAATTATGTAAAAAATCTAAATAAACTACTCGTCTATGACATTCACATTTATTACCGACGAAACTCCCTGATACAGCTTTATTTCCACTTCATGAAGCCCAAGCGTCCTGATTGCTTCCGGAAGGTTGATTTTTCTTTTATCAATATTTATGGATAATTCTTTTTCCAGTTTATCCGCTATATCTTTACCGGTGATTGAACCGAACAGTTTCCCGTTTTCTCCGGCCTTTGAACGAAAAACAATAGTTTTGCCGTTCAGTTTTTCGGCTGTTTCCTTCGCATTCGCAAGTTCCCTTTCTCTTTTTGTGTTTTCAGCATCTTTTCTCATTTTCATTTCATTAATAGCCGCATTATCCGCTATTACCGCAAGCCCTCTCGGAATCAAATAATTCCTCGCATACCCATCATTGACATTAACCAGAGTATTCGCCTTGCCAAGATTTTTTACGTCCTGTTTCAATATAACCTTCATCTTTATCCCTCCGGTATATTTTATGCCCCGTGGGGCTGGTTTTCAGCGGAACGCATTCTTGCCAGTTCCGATAAGTCCCCGTAATACTTTTCAATTTCATTGTCATTTATAAGACCAAGCCGGATTTTTTTCGATATGTTTCTCTCCATACTGTAATAATCAATACCAAGACGTTTTCCCAACAGATACCCGATAACAATCATATTCGACAGGGCATCGGCAGCTACTTCCCTCGTATCCTTCTGCGCGGGATCGGCCAAATGCCTGTATAAAACGGCAATATCCTCCAAAAGTTCGCTTTTCAGCGTTTCGATAATACGCAAATTTCTGGATATATCCAAACCACCACTCATAACACCACCGCTTTCTTCTTTTGCTTATATTATTCCGGCTGCGTACCGCATCCGATAATGCTGAACAGCCGCATCGTGATTTGATTATATCACCGGTGGCATTAATGCTTCCAATTTCCCGTTATATTTATATATCCAAATACAGCCTATAGATGACTCTATAGGCTGCTTTCGTTTAATCCGTCGTGTATGGTAAAAGTGCGATATGTCTTGCCCGTTTGATAGCGGTTGTCATCTGCCGCTGGTGTTTTGCGCAATTCCCGCTTATCCTTCTGGGGAGGATTTTCCCCTTTTCGGAAAGGAATTTTTTAAGCTTAGCGCTGTCTTTATAATCAATGTATTCTACCTTATCAACGCAGAATTGGCAAACTTTTCTTCTGGTTCTTCTTTTGAACACTTTTTCGGCTTTTTTATCATTATTGTTATCCTTGCTTTCTTTCTCGCGCTTTTTGGTATCCGACATTCTATATGCCTCCTTCAATAAATTTTCCTCTATCTGTTTTTACACTACTTATATTTTGGCACACTACAACCAGATTAATATACCATAATAGCATAATGGTGTCAAACGCTATTTTTAGCCGTCTTATAAATAAAAGCCTGCATATTCGCGTAACCGACAGCTTTAGAATCTATTGCAAACGAAACATGCGTTAATTAAAATAAAAGAATAAATCTTAAATTCAGCAAAACCGGCATGAACAAAACAGCGCGGATATGACGCCGAAAAGGAGAGTTTGTATGCTTCAGAGGCTTTTGTCCCGAACCAGAAAAGCCATTTCCGACTATGACATGATACATGATGGAGATAAAATTGCCGTGGGAGTTTCGGGCGGCAAGGACAGTCTTGCCCTTTTATGCTGCATGAAAGCCCTGCAGCGATTTTATCCGAATAAATTCGATCTCATTGCGTTAACGCTCGAGACGGGTTTGCCCGGCTTTGATCCCGATACTTTGCGCGCATTCTGCGGCAACCTGGGCGTTGAATGCCATATTGAGCAGACACCGATCTCGAAAATCGTCTTTGAAGCCCGCAATGAAAAAAATCCCTGTTCGTTATGCTCAAACATGAGGCGCGGAGCGATATACAACGTTGCGAAACGTCTCGGATGCAATAAGGTCGCATTCGCCCACCACAGGGATGACGTGATAGAAACATTTTTACTGTCGTTATTCTATGAAGGCCGCATCCATACATTCGCCCCGGTGACTTACCTGAGCAGGATGGATATAACGCTGATACGCCCTTTTATTTATACCGAAGAAAGGATGATACGCTCTTTTATAAAGAATTCGGATATAAAAATCTGTTCAGGTGTATGCAAGGCAGACGGCCTTACGAAACGGCACTATATAAAAAGTGTCATATCCGGCCTTGCCAAAGAAAACCGCCACATTCGCGATAATCTTTTCGGTGCGATACAGCGCAGCGGGATTAACGGCTGGCACCCTCCGCTCTAGGCTGCAGTTCATTAGCGTTTTTTATGCTCATCCCCGGCACAGCCGCTTAAACCGCAGCATCGTGCCGCCTGTGCCTAATTATTCCCAAAGCCTTTGACGCTTCGATCACCGGAATGGGAACTAACGCAAGGGCAATGGCTTTCAAATACATTATACCGGGCAGGATTATCAGGCCGAAAACTTTCGCCACCGGAGGAATAAATACTACCAGTACCATGAGCAGCACCGATACCAACGCCGCCCAGTTAAGTTTTGCATTGCTGAACGGTCCTATCCTAAACAGCGAATGATCGGAGCGCATATTAAACGAATGTACAACCTGTGTAATGGCAAGGATGATAAAGGCCATTGTCCTGCCTCCCTCAGGAAGCCCCGTTACTTTTTCTCCGTGCCGGAAACCAATCAGCGTTAATGCCGCGAACATAACACCCTGAAGAAGGACCCTGAACAGAAGGCCGTGCGCGAATATACTTTCGTCTTTTGGTCTTGGCTTCCGTGTCATTACATCCTCTTCCACGGCTTCCATTCCCAATGATATTGCAGGAAGGCTGTCAGTAACGAGATTAATCCACAACAGCTGAATCGGCAGCAGCGGAGATTTGCGCCAAAAAACCATGGAAAAGAACACCGTCAATATTTCGCCTATATTCGTACCAAGTAAAAATGAGACGGCTTTTTTTATGTTGTCGTATATCCCCCTGCCTTCTTTAACAGCATGGACTATTGTGGCAAAATTGTCATCTGTCAGAATCATATCCGAAGCTCCTTTTGCCACATCCGTTCCGGTAATGCCCATCGCACAGCCTATATCCGCCGCTTTCAACGCCGGCGCGTCATTCACTCCGTCCCCTGTCATTGCAACAACATGGCCTTTTTTCTGCCACGCCTTCACGATTCTTATTTTATCCTCGGGGGAAACACGTGCGTAAACCGAAATTTTATCAACTCTCCGTTCGAATTCGTCATCGGCCATCGCCGCAAGCTCGCGGCCTGAAACCGCTTCATCGCCCTCTTGCAGTATGCCGAGCTCCCTCCCGATCGCTGAGGCCGTATTAACATGATCTCCCGTAATCATAACAGGCTTTATGCCGGCTTTCCGGCACAGCTTCACGGCTTCATACGCCTCGGGCCGTGGAGAATCTATCATCCCAAGCAAACCCATGAAAGTTAATCCGGATTCCAGTTCATCCGCGGTCGGGCTTGACGGTACTTCATTTATCTCTTTATATGCTACCGCGATTACGCGCAGAGCATCGTTCCCGAACTGTTCGTTTATTTTTTCCGCGGACTGTATATCTCCGGAAATGCATTTTGAGGCCAGAACATCAAACGCGCCCTTCACAATAACGACATTTCTGCCGTCTATCCTGTTAACGGTGGACATTACTTTCCTGTCGGAATCAAACGGTATTTCGGCAAGCCTCGGGTACAGTTTTTCCGCTTCTTCTTTTTTAATGCCGTTACGGTACGCCGCAAGCACAATGGCTGTCTCCGTCGGATCGCCCATATGCTTTTCGTTGTCTCCATCCACTTCGACATAACCGTCGCTGCAAAGTGTTCCGTACAGCAGCAGTTTCTTAATTTGCTCGCTGTTTTTGCCGCTTATTTGTTCAACGCCGTTTTCGCCTTCCGCGTATCCCCTGACCAGGGTCATTCGGTTTTGTGTAAGCGTCCCCGTCTTATCCGAGCATATCACCGAAGCGCTTCCCAATGTTTCTACAGCGGGAAGCTTACGGATAATAGCGTTTTTCTTAACCATCTGCTGCACTCCGATTGAAAGCACGATGGTTACTATTGCGGGCAGGCCCTCCGGAATCGCGGATACCGCAAGAGAAACCGCGGTCATGAAAATATCCATAATCGGTATTCCCGAAAAAACTCCAATAACGAAAATTACGGCGCACGCGGCAAGCGCAATAAACCCAAGGTATTTCCCAAGCTGTGCGAGTTTCTGCTGCAATGGGGTTGACGTATCATCGGCAGATTCCAAAAGCGCCGCTATTTTCCCCATCTCGGTGTTCATGCCCGTAGCGGTTACAACGGCCTTTCCGTGACCATAAGTAATGCTGCAGCCCGAATATACCATATTCCGCCGATCTCCGAGAGGCGAATTCTCCTCTACATGCGCGTTCGCGTCCTTCTCGACGGGAACCGACTCGCCTGTTAAAACCGACTCTTCGGAGGTTAAACTCGCAGATTGCAGAAGCCTTGCATCCGCGGGTATAAAATCGCCGGCTTCCAAAAGGATTATATCGCCCGGGACAAGCCCTCTCGCGTCTATAATCTCTTCCTTTCCGTTACGCAAAACCCTTGCATGGGGTGCCGAAAGGTTTTTTAACGCTTCAAGCGCCTTTTCGGCTTTGCTTTCCTGTATAACACCCATTATCGCGTTAAGTATTACAATTAATAAAATGAGTACAGGTTCAAGAAATTCGGAGGTATTTCCCTCAATCAGCGCTACAGTAAATGATATGGCAGCGGCCAGGAGTAAAATCAGAATCATCACGTCTTTAAACTGGTCGAAAAATCTCTGCAGGTTTGTCTTTTTCCCTGCTTCTTTTAGTTTATTCTCACCGTGCTCTTTAATAAGGCTTTGAACTTGCTCCGAAGTCAAGCCCTTCTCCGGATCGGTTTTAAGTTTGGTTATCAGGTCATTTAAATTGATATTATACGGCAGCAAAAAAATACCTCCCGAATTATGCTGGACATAATTTTATTCTAACCCAATATTTTTATAATGACTATACTGTTTTTGGAATTTTTATCAATTTTGGTATAATGACTCATTGAAGTGGTATGAACAGCGACCGGCGGGAAGAAATCATCTTTTTTTATTATTCTATCTGCGCTCATCAGTGCTGCTGTTAAAGTTTTCAAACTCACTGATAATTTCCGGATGCGCCTCGAGGATTCGGTTAAGCTTATTTATTCTTTCCATCGTATTTTTACTGATATTATGCTCGACCAGTTCGGTTTCGGTAAGCAGGTTTTCCTTTATACCCAGGCTTTTTAAGAACTTTTCAACTACATTGTGCCTTTCGAGCAAAAATTTCCCGTATTCCTTCCCCTCTTCCGATAAAAATATAATACCGTATTTTTCATAGCGTATGAGGCCGAGTTCCTTAAGTTTTTGGACCATCCTTGTCGCGGATGACGGCTTTACATTTAAAAGCTCCGACAGCGTGTTTATCCGCATATAGCCTTCCTGACCGATATTCCTGTAAATCATTTCAAGATAGTCCTCCATTGCCGACGTTAACTGGTTTTTATTCTGATTAAGCAGTTCATACCCTCTTACGGTACGGAACTCATTGCTTTTCATTTCATTTTGCTCCTTACGGCAGTTTTTACGTATAAAACTCTATTCGTAACAAACCTTTTTTATGTTGCATATATTGCTCTTGAGTAAAATTTTTTCTCTCCGCTAAAAACATATACAAAATCTGTGAACATAATACATGGAGGAAACGGTAAATGAAAGAGAACCTCATAGAACTAAAGAATCTGCCCCTCGGCAGGACGGCAAAAGTTAAACACCTTTCATCAATCGGCGCTGCAAGAAGAAGATTGCTTGATCTCGGCCTGATAAACGGTACTGTTGTCGAGGCAATGCATAAAAGCCCATCCGGCGACCCTACCGCATATAACATACGCGGAGCGGTAATTGCCCTGCGTTCGGAGGAAGCGAGCAAAATCCTCGTTGAATTGAATTAGAGGCAGAAAAGCCGGAGGTATGCATATGGGACTGACAAACCAATCCACAGGATCAAGCCTGCTCGGAAACGGTACAATTATTGACCGGACATCCTGCTCCGGTTTTATCATCGCTTTATCGGGAAATCCGAATGTGGGAAAAAGCACGGTTTTCAACAGCCTTACGGGGCTTAACCAGCATACCGGCAACTGGCCCGGAAAAACCGTTGCCACCTGCTATGGAAAATATAAATATAAAAACAAAAACTTCATTCTTGTTGATATACCGGGTACATATTCCCTTATGGCAAACTCGGCGGAAGAAGAGATCGCAAGGGATTTTGTCTGCTTCGAAAATCCCGATGCGACAGTTGTCGTTACCGACGCGACATGCCTTGAACGGAACCTTAACCTCGTTCTTCAGACTCTTGAAATAACTGGAAAGGTCGTCGTCTGCGTAAACCTTATCGATGAAGCCGAACGGAAGAAAATACACATTGACTGCAAAAAACTGTCCGATCGTCTCGGCGTGCCTGTTATCGCCACAAACGCCCGAAGCAAAAGGGGATTGGATGAACTTACCGATGCGGTCTATAATATCGCGCTTGGATTTGTCCGGGCAAATCCGCTTCAAATTACATACGATGAAACTATCGAGCAGGCAATTGAGCTTATCCGCCCGGCAGTGCGGGAAGTCACGGGCGGTAAAATAAACGACCGCTGGGTTTCATTAAGACTTCTCGACGGAGACGCCTCGCTGCTTGAATCACTTAATAAATTTCTCGGCTTTAATATCCCGGATAATTCAATACTCCGGCAAGACCTTAAAAAAGCCCGGCAGTTTCTTGAACAAAACGGCATTAATGCCGATCAGCTTCGCGACAGAATAGTATCCCGCATTATAAGTATTTCCGAGGAAATCTGCCGCGATGCCGTTTCCTTCGGAAACAAACAATATAACGACACGGACAGGAAAATCGACAGCATACTGACATCGAAGATTTTCGGCATTCCCGTCATGCTCGCGCTGCTGGCGGTAATATTCTGGCTGACAATTGCCGGCGCGAACTACCCGTCCGAGCTTCTTGCGAATTTATTATTCGGTATTGAAGATAGGCTCACGGACATTTTCATATCATTGAATGTTCCGGGATGGATTCACGGTGTGTTAATCACAGGCACTTACCGTACATTGGCGTGGGTTGTTTCGGTCATGCTGCCGCCAATGGCAATCTTCTTTCCTCTGTTCACGCTTTTGGAGGATCTCGGATATCTTCCGAGAGTAGCATTTAACCTCGATAACTTTTTTAAAAAAGCGTGCGCGCACGGCAAGCAGGCACTGACGATGTGCATGGGGTTCGGGTGCAACGCTGCCGGTGTAATAGGCTGCAGGATTATAGATTCCCCGAGGGAACGTTTGATTGCGACGATAACAAATACATTTGTGCCCTGCAACGGCCGTTTTCCCACACTTATAGCATTAAGTGCAATTTTTATCGGCGGCATGGCCAATGGCGCATCCGGGTCGCTCGTTTCAACCCTTTCACTTACGGCTGTCGTCCTGTTGGGAATAACTATAACCCTTGTTGTTTCAAAAATCCTGTCCAAAACGATATTAAAAGGGCTTCCGTCATCGTTTGCGCTTGAACTTCCGCCATACAGAAAACCGCAGGTCGGGCGCATAATAGTGCGTTCGATACTGGACAGGACAATTTTTGTACTGGGCCGCGCCGCCGCCGTAGCCGCTCCTGCCGGTTTTATCATATGGATAATGGCAAATGTCCGTGTCGGCGGTGTAAGCATCCTCGCACATACGGCCGGTTTCCTCGACCCGTTCGGGAAGCTATTGGGAATGGACGGTTATATAATTTTGGCGTTTATCCTTGGCCTGCCCGCAAATGAAATCGTGCTTCCGATAATAATCATGAGCTATATGGCTTCGGGTTCGCTTATTGAATACAGCGGAATGGAGCAACTAAGACATATCCTTGTATCAAATGGCTGGACACCGCTTACGGGAATATGCGTAATGCTGTTCTCGCTTATGCATTTCCCATGCGCGACTACACTATGGACGATACGAAAAGAAACAAGAAGCATGAAATGGACATTAATATCGTTCGCGGTACCGACCGCTGCGGGTATAATCGCGTGCTTTATTATCGCAAATGCCGCACGCTTTCTCGGGCTGGCTTAATAATCCGCCCGTAACGCAGTTATAAATAATTCGGATTATTATATATCGCCGGGTGCAACTGAGACTGTCCGGCTCTTCGGGCAATCAAATCAACCGTTCCGTACAGAAACCGGTGTTTTTATTTTGATTTTATAAACGAGAGCAAAACCCATTCGGTAATAAATTTTCTGAAAATAACGAACAAAACCACCGGCAGCAGGGTTATAAGAAGATCAACACCAATAACCGCTCCTCCCAAACTCTGTGAAATTGTCCTTGTCATCAGCACCGGAGGCATTAATTCCTGTCTTGCTATAAAAATCAAAGGCACCTGCTCCGAGTTCCACATTACGATGAAATTGATCAGTGCCAGAACAAACGCTGGCTTCCAGACAGATATGTCTCCGCCTGTTTCCGGGCCGTTTTCTCTCCTGAAAGCGATAATAACCGCGAGAACCAGGCTGTTCGCAACAGGAACCAGGTAATACAGGATCAGGCTGAATACGGTATTAACTATACCAAGGCTTTTGTAGAACAAATACTGATGCATTCCCATACCCCCCGCCAGGACGAAAAACACAAGTATGACGCGTGTAAAGCTGCCGAAAGCTCCGGGATATGCAGCGCTTTTTGCAAGAGCAACAGAAATGGGAACACCAATTAAAGCAATTAATCCGTACAATATAACATACCGGAAATAAGAAATAACAAACACCGGGTTTACCGCAGATGTGCCATTAAATAACGAGATGAAGCCATCTATCAGGAGCGGTTTAAACACGAACCATGCCAAAAACAATGAATAAAGGGCCGGAATGACATATCCTGCCGGATTCGTACGAAAGCCGCTTATTGTTTCAGGATCGGACGTTTGCTCGATGCCTTTTTCCGAATCCTTAAGCAACGGTTTTCTGCGTGCAATCATTCTCAATATATTATATACGGCGAACCCGAGAATAACGTGCACAACAGCCTGAACGAGCCAGGCAGCCTGGGCCGTACCGGCCTGCATCTGCATAAAGCCGGTTCTGTATGTGAAATTATCCAGCGTATCGGCGGTTTCATAAACAAGCGGATTTGTCAGGTTCGCAGTAATATCCATATTCGTGCTTAATATGGAGCTGATTTGGATAAGAACAAAGGCAACCGGCGCCATTACCATTTCAAAACCGGATTTTTCTTCCCGCTCTTTTGCCGTTCCCCATGTTTTAAGAATAAACACGGTTGGAATACCCGCATTTTTAACCGCCGATAAAAAAGCGTAAATGAAAGGAAACAGCCGGGGAGACACTAAAGCGTCCGTTCCACGAAACCAGGAAATACAGATATGCGCCAGAACGCCCCCCGGTATAAACAATGGTATCAGAATAATTGTCAGAAGTATACTTCGGACCTTTTTGTGTACCGCCATCAGCGATACGGACAACAGACAGCCCAAAACCAATACGGTTACAAGATAAAGCATATTAAGCCTTACGGTGTTGAACAATACTTTCCGGAAATGTATGTTCCCAAACAATCGGGATATATTCTCCAAGCCTGTAAAAGGGCTTCCGGCAAGGCCTTTCATTATGTTGTATTCTTTAAACGAAACAGCGATTCCGTTAATCAGCGGAACACCCTGCAGTATGATAAGAACAAGAATAATAAACACTCCTGCTGCTGTTACAACGCCGTTTTTTTCCGATTTATCCATAAAACTTCCCTCCATAATACATGCCGAAGGAAAACCGGAACGAAGTGTACGGTTCTCCCTGCAGCTTTGCTCTTAAACTAATAATACCATGATTCGTTATAATTAAGAACCGAATTTTTTCCATTTTTATTCCAACCTTTTTATTCTTTTTCCGTTACAATATATAGAGGCAGATAATTCCCGGAAGGTGGTGAAAGGTTGGATGACATAGCTTTGATCCGGCAGTGTAAAAAAGGGAACCGAACAGCTTTTGAAAAAATAATAAAAAAGTATTATCTGCCGATTACCCGATTTTTTTACAAGCATATCCAGAACACGCATGTGTGCGAAGATTTAACCCATGATGTTTTTGTTCCGCATAACTCAGCCCGTTAATATACCTTAGTATAAGCAATGTTCTCATCCGGC
>ENA-UPSB01003680-UPSB01003680.1-bioreactor-metagenome-genome-assembly--contig:-NODE-3680-length-11447-cov-4.427142_pt1 | contig 11447 bp, 10 predicted proteins | sample MGYA00238182_ERZ773286 | MGnify/ENA primary metagenome ERZ773286 (study PRJEB29026, sample SAMN07631240) | bioreactor metagenome | isolation source: Switchgrass digestor | place: USA: Dartmouth... | reverse complement strand
AGGGGAACCTGTACGGCCCGGCCTTCTGGCGGACGTTCACAATCGGTGTGACCCTGGCCGCGCTGGTGGTGGCCGGGGGCCTGGGCATGCGCCGGCTGCTGCAGCCGCTGGAGGACCAGGCTGATTCACGCCGGCGAGCTGGAGCAGCGGGTGGCCGACCAGACCGCCGCCCTGAAGGCGGAGCTGGAGCGCCGTCAGGAAGCCGAACAGGTACTGCGTGAAAGCGAGGAGAAGTACCGCACCCTGTTTGCCGCCGCCACTGACGGCATCTTCATCATTACCCCGGAAGGCGAGGTGGTGGACTGCAACGAAGAAGCTGCCCTGATGCACGGGTACAGCAGCTCGGATGAGATGGTCGGGGAGAATCTGCGCCAGCTGGTGGCGAATGAGTTCCTGCCGCAGCTGGAAACCATCCTGGCCAGGATCGACAGCATCGACTACCGCCTGATTCAGGGCCTGGGCCGGCGCAGGGACGGCCAGATCTTCCCGGCGGAGGTCAACACCCGGCGGCTGACTCTGAAAGGTGAAATGCTGATCGTGATCTTCATCCGCGACATTACCCTGCGGGTGGCCCGGGAATCGGAGCGCGACGCGCTGGCGGATGTGGCCGCTCACCTGCGCTCGGCCAGCTCACTGACCGCCCTGCTGCCCGGCTGGCTGCGCCAGGTCATGGAACTGACCCAGGCCGACGGCGTGGCCGTCTCGCTGCACCAGGCGGAAGAAGACCCGGTGGAACTGACCCTGGGGGTGGGCATCTGGCGGTCCGCCACCGGGGCGATCGCCGGTGAGGCCGCCCGGCTGTGCAGCCAGGTGATCCGCAGAGGACAGATTCTCGAGACCGGCTACGCGGGCGACTGGACCGGCCCAACGTGCGAGCTCAACGAGGCCAGACAGTACGTGATCGGCCTGCCGCTGATCAATGACCAGACCACCCTGGGCGCGCTGCTGGTCGGCCGTCAGACACCCTTCAGCGAAGGCGACCACACCCTGCTGATGGCCATCTGCGACATTGCCGCCAGCTCCATCCAGCGCACCATGCTGCACGAGCAGACCCAGGAGCGAGTCAAGCGCCTGGCGGCCCTGCACCAGATCGACCAGTCCATCAACGCCGGCATGGACCCGCAAATCACCATGGGCGTGCTGCTTTCCCGCGCGGCGGAACTGCTCGAGCTGGACGCCGGCCGGGTGCTGCTGTACCAGCCCGGCGAGAAATCCCTGCAGCTGCTGGCCAGCCACGGCTTCCTGCGCGCCGAAGCTGTCCGCCAGGGGCTGGACCTGGACCACAGCTACGCCGCCGAGGTGCTGCGCCGGCATCAGATAGTGACCGTGGATAACCTGTACGGCCCGGACGGCGCCGCCCTGAACGGTTCCCTGCCCGCCGGGGAGGAGTTCGTCGGCTACCGGGGCTTCCCGCTGATCGCCAAGGGCGAGGTCAAGGGCGTGCTGGAAGTGTTCCACCGCCGCCCCTTCACCCCCCGCCGGGACTGGCTGGACTTCGCCGAATCTCTGGCCGGTCAGGCGGCCATCGCCATCGACAACGCCGAGCTGTACAGCAGCCTGCAGCGCACCAACCATGAGCTGGAGGTGGCCTACGACAGCACCCTGGAAGGCTGGGCGAAGGTGCTTGAAATCCGCGACCAGGAGACCGAAGGTCACTCCCGGCGCGTGGCCGATTTGACCATCCGGCTGGCGCAGGCGCTGGGCGTGCCGGAAAACGAGCTGGTGCACATCCGCCGCGGCGCGCTGCTGCACGACATCGGCAAGCTGGTGGTGCCGGACAGCATACTGCAGAAAAACGGCCCGCTGGACGCCGAAGAGTGGAAGGTGATGATGCAGCACCCGGTGAATGCCGCCAGAATGCTGGAGCCGATCCCCTTCCTGCGCGAGGCGGTCGCCATCCCCTACTGCCACCACGAGCGCTGGGACGGGACGGGATACCCGCAGGGGCTGAAGGGTGAAGAGATCCCGCTGGCCGCGCGTATCTTCGCGGTGGTGGACGTGTGGGACGCGCTGCGCTCAGACCGCCCCTACCGGCCTGCCTGGACGGCAGAGCAGACGCTGGAATACATCAAGGAACAGTCCGGAAGCCATTTTGACCCGCAGGTGGTGCAGGCCTTCGTGGAGATCATCCAGCCGGAAGTGGCCGGCGCTACCGTGGCAGACTAGCCCCCGGTCTCGGGCTGATCCCCGGCCGGCTCGCTCAGCAGCTCAGGCTGGCACGCCCCGTCCTGAGACTTCATTGGCGCGAAGCTCAGCCGGTGCTCGGCGCAGGGGCCCAGTTCGGCCAGCGCGACGAAGTGCGCGCTGGTGGCGTAACCCTTGTGGCGGGCGAAGCCGTAGCCGGGGAAGCGCTGCTCGAGCTGCCGCATGTAGGCATCCCGCCAGGTCTTGGCCAGCACAGAAGCGGCGGCGATGGACAGCGAGCGGGCGTCGCCTTTCACCAGCGGCAGCTGCGGCCGGTCGACGCCCGGCAGGCGAAAAGCGTCCAGCAGCAGCTGGTCGGGCGGCTGGCGCAGCCCGTCCACGGCGCGGCGCATGGCCAGCAGCGTGGCCTGGTAGATGTTGATCCGGTCGATTTCCTCGCGGCAGGCCCAGCCGACAGCCCAGTCCAGCGCGACCTCGCGGATTTCCTCTGCCCAGCGCTCTCGCTGCAGCGGGGTCATCTGCTTCGAGTCCCGCACCCCGGCCAGCCGGGTTTCCACATCCTCCTGCTGAGGCAGCACCACCGCGGCGGCCACCACCGGTCCGGCCAGCGCGCCGCGCCCGGCCTCGTCCAGCCCGGCGACCCGGCTCAGCCCGGCCTGCCAGAAGCCTCGCTCGAAGGTCAGATCCGGGGCGGCCGGCAGGTCAATAATTTTCGCCCGGCGGCTCATACAGTCCCCTGCGGGCGTTGCGGCGGATGGCCAGCAGATCGGTGAACATGGTAACCGAATCGCGCCATACCCTCACCTTGCTGTCCGCGTTGAAGTACCAGTCGATGGGCACTTCGACGATGCGGTACCCGCGCCGTCGGGCGATGTAGAGCACTTCCACGTCGAAGGTCCAGCCCATGATGGTCTGCAGCGGGAACAGCTCGGCGGCGATATCCCCGCGGAAGCACTTGAACCCGGCCTGAGTGTCGCGCAGGCCGGGCAGGGCCATCCAGCGCACCAGGGTGTTGAAAACGCGCCCGACCAGGTGACGGTAGTGCGGTTCGTTGTAGCGCACCGACCCCGGGCTTTCCCGCGAGGCGATGGCGATTTCCACATCCGCCAGCTGCGGCGGCAGGAAGCGGTTGACCTGTTCGATGGGCATCGAGAGGTCGGCGTCGCAGATGAAGCGGTACTGCCCGCAGGCGGCCAGCATGCCGGCTCGCACCGCCAGCCCTTTCCCCCGGCCCGGCTCGCGCAGCACGCGCAGGCAGGGATGGTCCGCCGCGTAATCCCGGGCGACTTCATAGGTCCGGTCGCGGCTGCCGTTTTCCACCACCAGCACCTCGCCGCTGTACTCCTGGCGATCGAGGAACCCGCACACCTGCTGGAGCGTGGCCGGCAGGCGCTTTTCCTCGTTATGCGCGGGGATGATGATGGAAAGAAAGACCGGGGAGGTTGTACTCATTCAGGCCTGTGCTGCGGGTCAGAATACCGGGACGTCCCGCAGTTCGTCTCGCTGGCTGCCGTTGCTGCCCGCGGTGACGATCAGCGGGTCGTCCTTTGAGCCGGCCAGCTGGACCTGCGGTCCGGTTTCGAAGGTGCCGCCCATGAAGGGCTGGCGCTGGCCGATGACCCACTTTTCGCCCCGGTTCAGGCGCTCCAGCAGCTGCTCCCGGCTCAACAGGATGCGGTCCGAAAAGGTCGGCCCGCGGCGTTCGTAAACACGCACCAGCGCCACCCGCCCCTCTGGAGAGTAGCGGACGGCTTCGACTACGCCATCGTATTTTATCCGCGCCATGTCCACACCTGTTGCTGAATTTATGCCAGATTGCCAGACCGCCGAGAGGTCTCGGCGGTCACCAGGCAGGTCGGGGTGGGCGGACTTGAACCGCCGACCCCCGCGTCCCAAACGCGGTGCGCTGCCAACTGCGCTACACCCCGGCAAAGTTGAGTATACTCGCAACCTCGCCCGTGCGTCAAGACAAGCCTGTTTTGGCCCGGTGAAGGGCGAACAAGTTGCCTTCCACCTGCGGTCTGGGTTATGACCCATCACACACCTTCGCCCCGCAGAGACGTTCCCCGAAGGATAGGATGCGTTGTCGCCCACCCATCCCCTTACCCCCTTCCCATAGCGGCCGGGCTGGTTGCTCCCAACTCCGTCACTGGGAAGGGAGGATGAATTCTCGTGGAGGAAGGCGCGAAACCTGGCCGGTTTCGCGCCTTCCTCCACACCAGCCATCCACATATCCGACGGGGAAGACCTTTGCCGGCTATTAGGTGGAAAACTCTCCCTACGCCTCGTGGGCGAGAGGCCCCCCTCTCCTCTTCTCCTGCGGAGATGGCTGGATGGGATTGGGGCAAACACCTTCTTACAGACCTGATGAGTGGAAGGTTGGTGTGCAGGACGACTCCCCCTTCCCCGCCAGAGACAAAAGGCGCGAAGACACGCCCCTGCGGGAACACCCACTGCGTGGGTGCAGGTGGGGGCAGGTGGGGGATGGGTGAAGAACACCAACTGACAAGGAACGCCCTTTTGGGCGCAGGTGGGGGCCACTCCCCATGGTAGCAGATGGGGATGGGTGGACAACTGCCCGTTGCATTGTGCACTCATCTACTCTACAATACGATTGTTACGGGGGATTGATCTGACGCTTACCCATTCCATTTCCACCTCATCCTCACACGCCAATTCCCTTCTATCGCGCCCGGCGGCCTGTCCCGCCCTCCGGTAACCGGCGGAGCTGCCCGGCGACCCTCAGTTTTTTCGATGGAGGTACCCATGGACATTGCCTTACCGCATTCAACCGCCTCAAGCCCGCTCTGGTCTCAGCTGGCCTCGCTGCTGCCAGGGCGGGTCATCCTGCCGGGGGATGAACGCTACGACGCCGCCCGCATGGCCTGGAATCTGGTAGTCGACCAGCACCCGCTGGCGGTCGTCTACCCGGAAAACGCACAGGAGGTGGCCGGCGTGGTCCGGCTGGCCCGGGAGAACGAAGTGCCTGTGGCGGTGCAGTCCACCGGGCACGGCGTGCGCCGCCCGGCTGACGGGGCGCTGCTGATCAATACCGCCCGCCTGCAGGGCCTGCATGTGGACCCGCAGCGCCAGACCGCCCGGGTCGGCGCCGGGGTGAAGTGGGGTCCTGTGCTGGCGCTCGCCCAGGAGCACGGCCTGGCTCCGCTGCTTGGCTCCTCGCCGGATGTGGGCGCGGTGGGCTACAGCCTGGGCGGCGGCTACGGCTGGCTGGGCCGCAAATACGGCCTGAGCTCGGACAGCGTGCTGAGCCTGGAGGTGGTCACTGCGGACGGAGCCATACGCCAGGCCAGCCCAACCGAGCACAGCGACCTGTTCTGGGCGCTGCGCGGCGGAGGCGGCGCCTTCGGCGTGGTCACGGCCGTGGGAATCCAGCTCTACCCGGTCACGGAGGTGTACGCCGGCAACCTGTTCTACCCGCCGGAAATGGCCCGCGAGGTCTTCCGCCGATACCGGGAGTGGACCTCCGCCGCCCCGGACGAGCTGACCAGCTCGATCGTACTGATAAACGTCCCGCCTTTCCCGGAAATTCCAGAAATCATGCGGGGCAAGTCGTTTGTGATTGTGCGCGGCTGCTATGCCGGATCAATTGAAGAGGGCGAGCGCCTGCTCGACTTCTGGCGCTCCTGGCGTGCCCCGGCCATCGACCAGTTCGCCGCCATCCCCTTCGCCGCGGCGGCCAGCATCAGCCAGGGCCCGGTCGACCCCTCACCGTTCATCGACACCGGCGCCTGGCTGCGCGATCTGTCCGATGGCGCTGCCGAGGCGCTCATCAGCCACACTCTGCCCGTGGACGGCCCTCCGGTGCTGGTGTTCTGCGAGGTACGCCACGCTGGCGGGCCGATGTCGCGCGTCGGCCCGGAACACAGCGCGTTTTCGAACCGGGAAGACCCCTACCTGCTCTACGCCGTAGGGCTGCCGCTCAGTCCCGAAAGCGGGGCACAGATTCAGCAGCGCCTTGCCGGGCTGCACGACTCGCTGGCTTCGGATTTGAGCGGCAGGACTTACATCAACTTCCTGGGGGTGGAGGAGTCCCGCCCGCGCACACAGAGCGGATTCAGCGAAGCGGCCTTCCTCCGCCTGCAGCAGATCAAGGCCCGCTACGACCCGGACAACCTGTTTAACTACGCCTTCAACATCCCGCCGCTGCAGGCCTGACCGGCCAACCACACAGGGTGAACCACGCAGGCCCTTCCGGCATTCGGGAGGGCCTGGTCGCGCCTGGTCATCCGGGACGCGCACCACCGGACGAGCGGCTCAGCCCATCACGGGACTGTCCGCCAGAAAGCTCAGCACGGAGGAGCCGCAGCGCCCGCGCCTTCCCGGAGCCGGGCCCGGCCGCGGTATAATCGGGACGTGCCTCGAAACTGTCTGGCTCTCATCCTGATCGTCCTGCTTCTGGCCGGCTGCCAGGCCGCCGCGCCGTCGACGCCTGCGCCTGCCAGCTCCACTGCCGCCGTCTCCCCGACGGCTGCGGCCACGTTCACCCCTACGCCCACGTCCGTCCCGACGCCAACGCCCACCCCCACGCTGGCCCCCTGCACCGAGACGGCCGGCCGCGTGGAGTGGATGCAGATGGATTCCGAACTGCTGGACCGCCCGCTGGACCTGCAGATCTACTTCCCGCCCTGCTACGGCTGGCCGGGCGAAGAGGACGCGCGCTACCCGGTGCTTTACTTCCTGCACGGGCAGCTCGGCTCGGAAAAGCAGTGGCAGGAGCTTGGCGCGCCTGAAGCCGCCGACGAGCTGATTGCCGCCGGGCGGATCCGCCCCTACCTGATCGTCATGCCCGACGAGGACGACAACCTGACCGATCCGACCACCTCCCGCTTCCCGGACATGATCATCCAGGAGCTGATCCCCTGGGTCGACAGCCAGTACAGCACCTGCACGGACCGCGAGTGCCGGGCCATCGGCGGGCTGTCTCGAGGGGGCGGCTGGGCCATGAACCTGGCCTTCCAGCACTGGGAGATGTTCGGCTCGGTCGGCGGGCACAGCCTGCCCCCCTTCTACGGCTACACCACGCGGATGCCCATCTGGCTTGCGGACATGGGCATGGAAAACATCCCCCGCATCTACATCGACATCGGGACAGGCGATCCCTACCTGGCGGCCGCCTCAGAGTTTGAAGACCTGCTCACCCACCTGCGCGTGCCCCACGAGTGGCACCTGAACACCGGCATCCACAACGAGGCCTACTGGTCGGCCCAGGTGAAGAACTACCTGCGCTGGTACTTCCCGGCGCAGGAGTAGCCGGCTCAGTCAGCCGCGGCCGGCACCGCGTCAGGCAGCTCGGTTTCCACCCGGCGCAGGCGCGGGTTCAGCCCGGCCAGCATTGAAGCGGCCACCAGGGTCAGCCCGGAAAGCACGAAAATCAGGCCGGTGCCGCGCCCCGGGCCGGTGCCCAGCAGGCTGGCGATGAACGTGTCCGCCAGCCCGCCGCCCTCCAGCAGCAATGACTCAAAGACAAAGTCCGAAAGCGGCCCGGCCAGCAGGAAAGCCAGCGGCATGATGGACTGGGTGATCATACCGCGGATGGCGAACACCCGCCCCTGAACGCCAGGTTCAATCTTGGACTGGTAGATGGCCTGCGAGCAGCCGGAAGCCAGCGGAATCATAGCCATCATCAGGAACAGGCCCCCGCCGGTGGCCAGCGCGCTGGGGTAAACCCCGGCCATTCCCAGGCCCAGGCCGGCCGTGCCCAGGAAGATCAGGATCGCGGGAATGCGGTCTTTCGGCCCGCCCCAGGCGCTGATGGCAATGGAACCGGCCAGCATACCCAGCCCGGAAATGGCCTGCACCAGGCCCAGCGTCGATGCGTCGCCGTAGGACAGCACCAGCGGGGCCATCAACACCATGGCCAGATTGAGCAGAAAATTGACCAGCGCAAAGTACAGCAGCATCACCATCAACCCGCGGCGCTGCAGCAGATAGCGCCAGCCGAACCGCGCGTCGCTGAGGAAGTCGGTCCGCGTGCCGGGAGTTTCCACCACCGGCGGCTGGGGAATGCGCACCAGCAGCAGCGCGCCGACGGCAAAGAAGCAGGTGACAAAGTCGATCACCAGGATGCCGCGCAGGCCGATCACCCCGAACAGGACCCCGGCCAGCATGGGCGAGACGATCATGGTCAGGGACGAGGCAGTCTGCATCATCCCGCTGGCCCGGGCCAGGTGCTGCCTGGGCACCAGCATGGTCACCGAGGACATGTAAGCCGGCTCCTGGAACGCCCCTAGGATGGAACCGATCGAGGCCATCAGGTAGATGTGCCAGATCTGCAGGTCACCCAGATAGAGCAGGACCGCCGCAGCGCCGGTCACCAGCGCGGCCGCAGCGTCCGAAAGGATCATCAACCAGCGGCGGTTGCAGCGGTCAGCCAGCGAACCGCCCAGCGGTGAGAGCAAAATGCGCGGCAGCATGCTGAACAGGGCCGTCAACGCAAAGGGGGTGGCCTGTCCCGTCTTGTTGAAGATCCACACGCCCAGCGCAAAGGAAGTCAGCCCGGATCCCATGATGGAAACCAGCTGGCCCCCCCAGATGATAAAGAAAGTCCGCATACTCCGCGGCGCTTCAGGTGCGGCCGCGGCGGTAACCGTCTGTTCCGCCATGTTTCACCCTCCCGATGAAATTAAAGCGTTACTCCCCCTGTTCCGGATAATAATAGCTGGGATAAAAGGCCACCAGTAAGCCGTAGGCCTGCCGGTCCGAGCCGTCCTCCCCCTCCGCCTGGCTGCCTGCCGCCTTGAACTCCTCCAATAGGGCCAGAAACCGCTGCCGGAACTCCTCGGCCCGCTCCTCCGTGATGGCCTGCATTTCACTCATCAGGAACACCTGGCGGGGATGCTCCTCCGCGCCCTGCTCGAGGGCCAGACGGCGGGCGGCGATGGAGCGAATCAGATCCTCGCGGGCGGTGTTGATGGTCGCGCTCAGCAGCTCCACCACCGCGTCCCTGGTTTCCGGGCCGGCCTGCGAGTCAACCGACAGCAGGTCCGGGTCGACCTCCACCTCGGAGGCGACCACCCAGTAGACCTTTTCCGTCAAATTACCCACCTGGCGCGTCTCCACCACGCGAATCAGGCCGGCGCCCTCCATCTGGTTGAAGTGATAATACAACCGGCTCGGAGCCAGCCCCAGCTGCCCGGCCACCTGCTTGATGGTCTGCGGTCTGGGGCGCAGGACTTCGTAGATCTGCCGGTGCAGCGGATCAACCACCACCCGGAGCGTTTCCAGGTCGCGGATGACAAAGGTGGGTCTGGGCGAGTTACGATCCATGGTTCATCCAGATTTCATCGCTAAAATTATTTTTTTTACGATGGATACAGTATAATCAATCTTGCGAAAACGTCAAGTGGCTGCAGCCACATTTTTTACCCCAGCGGAGGTCGTTTTGGCAGAAACAGCAGCGATCGAGATCCGGAATCTCGACAAATTCTACGGCAGCTTCCAGGCGCTGCGCGGTCTAAACCTGGAGGTGCGCAAAGGCGAAATCTTCGGCTTTCTGGGCCCAAACGGCGCGGGCAAAACCACCACCATCCGCTGCCTGCTGGACCTGATCCGGCCCTCCGCCGGTTCCCTGCGCGTGCTGGGACTGGACCCGCAGGCCCAGCCCGTGGCCGTTCGCGCCCGCACCGGCTATCTGCCCGGCGACCTGCGCCTGGACGAAAACCTGACCGTCGAGCGCGCGCTGCGCCTGCTCAACCGGCTGCGCGGCAAACCGGCCTCCTGGGAGGATATCCGCAGGCTGGCCGATCGCCTGGGCCTGGAGATGAGAACCCCCATCAAGAACCTGTCCAAAGGAAATAAGCAGAAAATCGGCCTTATCCAGGCGCTGATGCACCGCCCGGACCTGCTCATTCTGGACGAGCCAACCTCCGGGCTGGACCCGCTCATCCAGCAGCAGGTGCTGCAGCTGATCCGCGAGGCGCGCGAAGCCGGGGCGACGGTGTTTTTCTCCTCGCACAACCTCCCCGAAGTCCAGGAAATCGCCGACCGGGTGGGAATTATCCGCCGCGGCGAGCTGGTCGAGGTGGCTGAGACCGGCACATTAATCCACCGGTCGCTTCACCGCCTGCGGGTGCGCTTCAAACAGCCGGTCGACCCGACGGTCTTCGAGCGCGTACCGGGCGTCAGCCTGCTGGACGCGGATGGCAGTACCGGTCCGGTCGTGCTGCAGGTGGAAGGCGAAGTCGATCCGCTGATCAAAGCGCTGGCGGCCTATCCGGTGGCCCATCTGGAGACCGAGCGGCCCACACTGGAAGAAATATTCCTGGCGTATTACGCCTGAAGGCAGGGAGAGCGTTCATGCTGACCATCTTTGGCTACCAGATCACCCGCTACCGCGGTCAAATTCTCGGCTGGGGACTGGCCCTGGCCCTGCTGGGCATCTACGTCATCGCCTTTTACGACACCGCCGCCGCCCAGAGCGAGCAGGTGCTGGCGCTGATGGAATCCCTGCCGCCTGAAATGATGGCCCTGTTCGGCGGAGCGGCAGATTTTCTCTCCCCTTCCGGCTATCTGGAGACCTACGTCTTTTCGTACTTCCCCCTGCTGCTCGGCATCTATGCCGCGCTGGCCGGCAGCGGCCTGTTGGCCGCCGACGAGGAAAACGGCACCCTCGACCTGCTGATGGCGTATCCAGTCAGCCGGTTCAGGCTGTTAAGCGGCCGGCTGCTGGCCCTGGCGCTGGCGCTGGTCCTGATCCTGGGCCTCACCTGGCTGGGATTTATCATCCCGCTGCGCACCTCCAGCATCGAGGTGACCGCTCCGCAGCTGGGCCCGGCTTTTCTCTCGCTGCTCTCGGTCACGCTGGTGTATGCCGCCTTCGGGCTGCTGTTGAGCATGCTGCTGCCCTCCCGCCAGCTGGCCGCCTCGGGCGGCGCGCTGCTGGTTGTGGCCGATTATCTGATCAATGCGCTGGCCAACATCAACCCGGATCTGGAAAATATCGCCCGCCTGCTGCCGCAGGGGTATTACCAGGGCGGCGCGGCTGTTCTGGACCCGAACTGGGGCTGGACTGCCGGGCTGCTGGGCGCGGCCGCGCTGCTGGCGCTGCTGAGCGCAGCGCTCTTCCAGCGCCGGGACATCCGCGTGGGCGGCGAGGGAGGCTGGCAGCTGCCGGGCTGGCTGGCCCGCCGGGCGTCAAGCTCCCGCAGGGCTACTCCTTAACCCGCAGGTCGTAGATGCCGTCCACCACCGGGTAGCGCACGCCGCAGCCGCCGCAGACCAGCTCGGGCGGGGTGTCGGGCAGGGGAGCGCCGCAGGCCGGGCAGCGGAAGAACTCGCCTTCG
>ENA-UPSB01003678-UPSB01003678.1-bioreactor-metagenome-genome-assembly--contig:-NODE-3678-length-11455-cov-5.662105_pt1 | contig 11455 bp, 9 predicted proteins | sample MGYA00238182_ERZ773286 | MGnify/ENA primary metagenome ERZ773286 (study PRJEB29026, sample SAMN07631240) | bioreactor metagenome | isolation source: Switchgrass digestor | place: USA: Dartmouth... | reverse complement strand
CAATTGCTGCTTTTATAATCTTTACTATTGTTACAGCAGTGTGGTTTAATAAAAGGGAGGTAAAGTAATGAAGATATTAGTGTCAGAATGGATTAAGACAAAGCGTACACCTATAAGATGGTTAACGTTTTTAACACCTGTGATTTTTACGGCGCTTATTGTATGGTACTTTTCATTGAGGACAATAACCGTAGAAACGCAGATATCCATATTTGAAGCTTTTTTTGAATCATGGACGGCACTGGTTATTCCCTTGGGTACAGGTTTAATATCGGGAATTATGATACATCAGGAGGAACTTGCCGGTGGTTTCAACGGCTTTCTTGGAAGTAAACTGCCTCGCAGGAGTTTGTACCTCGGAAAACTGACGATGCTTATTTTGTTGGCATCGACAAGTACATTGCTTGCGGTATTGGTGCTTGTAGCAGGATTAAGTTTTATTTTGAAAATATCCGTATCCTGGCCAACTTTTTTAGCTGCGGCTGTAATGGCTATTATAGGAAACCTTCCGCTGTTTGCATTCCATTTATGGATAAGTTTCGCATGGGGAATGGGTGCATCAATTGGTATTGGCAGCGGTGGTATTCTAATAGCTGCTTTGATGGCTACAAATCTGGGCAATAAGATCTGGCCCTTTGTGCCATGGGCATGGCCGGTACGTTTATCAGGGTTAGCAGGAGTGCATTTATTATATTTGCCCGGAATGAAGTTGTCGCATGAAACCTTGGATTCAGGTTTTATCAAGGTTCAAGCTTTAAAAGGTCTTATTCCGGCTGCTGTATTATTTGTGGCCTTACTGGCTGGAGGTTTGGTTTGGTTTAACAGATGGGAAGGCAGAAAAATAAATGATTAAAGAAAGGTATGCATAAAAGTATGAGTAAGATTCTTATTATTGATGACGAGGAAGACTTAGTTACTCTTTTAAAAGACTCACTTGAGAGCAGAGGTCATATTGTATTAACAGCATATGATGGAGAAAACGGTATTAAAAAAGCTCAGGAACAGCCGGACATCATTATTCTTGATATAATGATGCCCGGAGTTGACGGATATGAAGTCTGTAGAAAAATAAGGGATTTGGTTCTTTGCCCTATCATATTTTTGAGTGCCAGACAGTCAGAAACCGATAAGTTAAAAGGCCTTTCCCTGGGAGGTGATGACTACTTAATAAAGCCTTTCAGCCTTAATGAACTGCTTGCGAGGATTGATGCGCATTTAAGGAGAGAGAAAAGGGCTATTTTCCTTAGTAGTTCAAACAAGAGAGTGTTGCTTTACTTTGGTAGAATGACGGTGGATTTAAAATCAAGACAGGTTAAGATTAATGATAATATCGTATCCCTTACTAAACGTGAATTTGAAATTTTAGAGCTGCTTTTGCTGCATCCGGGCCAGGTGTTTTCAAAAGAACAGATTTATGAGAAGATTTGGGGGTATGACGCAGAAGGAGATTCTTCAACTGTGACTGAGCATGTGAAAAACATAAGGGCAAAGATAGCTGAATTTGATCACGATACGGAGTATATTTCGACAGTATGGGGTATCGGTTATCGATTTAACAAAATAATATAATCACATATATTGGGCGGGTGGATTTATATGCTGGAAAGGAAGTCTCTGAAATCACAATTCATAATAACGTTTGTCTTGATTATCATAACAAGCATAATAGCTACAATAGCTACATACTGTGCAGGTTTTGTTATTTATGCAAAAACTGAATATAAAAAAATATATCCGGCCAATTACTATGAAAGTAAAATTCCCGATATAGAAGCCTATATAAGAAAAGAAAGTGCAATTCTATTACACGGAAACGAAGAACAGCTCCTTGATAAAGTAATTCCTTCAGAGGGAATATTATATCAGGTTGTGGATGAGAATGGAAGCGTGATATACGGGACATATGATAAACAACTTTTAAAGGGCAAAGAGGACCTATATAACAAAATGAATACTACCTACGGCATGGATGGCAGATATGTAAGAATCATTCCTCTGATAGATTCTCAGGGAAAGATAAGCGGAGCGGTTTCATTATCATACATATTAACTCCACATTATCAAGGCATATCAGGTAACATACTGCTTGTACTATTATTTATTATAATAGTTTTTTCTCCGTTTATTTATATAGTTATTTTTACATTACTTTTTTCAAAGAAATTTGCTTCTAATATAAACAAGCCGGTTAACATGCTTATTCAGGCATCAAAGAAGGTTAAGGAGAAAGATCTTGATTTTAGTATAGATTATGATGCCGATAATGAGCTTGGAAGACTTTGTGAAGCATTTAATGAAATGAAAAACGAGCTTAGGGAGTCATTAATATCACAGTGGAAAGCAGAGCAGGAAAGGCAGGAGATGGTCCAAGCCCTGGCTCATGACCTGAAAACACCTCTTTCTGTAATACAGGGATATGCTGAATCGCTTTTGGAAAGCAATTTTGATGATACTCAAAAGACTATAAAATATTTGCAGGTAATAAAAGATAATGTAAAAAAGGGAGCCCAACTAATCAAGGAAATGCTTTATGCCGCAGAGCTGGAAACCTCCGGTGCGGGTTTTAATGTCGTTCCGGTGGATATATACTCTTTTTTAATGCAGAAAAAAGAGAGTTACGAGATGTTGGCAAAAGATAAAGATATAGTTTTTAATGTTGATGTAACATATAGTAATCATGCGAAAAAAATATGCCCTGTTGATGCTGCAAAACTTGAGCGTGTTCTGGACAATATTGTTTCAAACAGTATCCGATATGTGCCGGAACAGGGGGCAATAACAATTAATGCGGATATTACCTGCGATGATATTAGTTTTAAAATATGTGATACAGGAAAGGGATTTAGCAATAAAGACCTATCGAATCTTTTTAACAAGTTTTACAGGGGAGATGAATCCCGCTCCTCTAAAAATGGTCATGCGGGGCTGGGACTCTATATTGTAAAAAGACTGGTAGAAATGCATGGAGGAAGCGTTGCTGCCTTTAATGCCCAAAACGGCGGCGCATGCATTAAATTTGATATTCACTTGTTAAAATAATAATTTGTGCTATGGCTTCCTCAAACTTATTATTTTATCATACCAATATTCTATTTGAGATTTGTCAGGAGAATTTTTCAAATAAACGAAACTAAAAGAATGACTGATATTAAAATCTCGTATTGGAATTTCCTTGAGATATCCCTGGGATATCTCTTTTTTTACGGCTTCCCGGTACATAAAAGTGATACCAATATTTCGGTGACACAATTCTTTAATGGCATTCATATTACCAATTTCGATTTTTCTTTTAAAATCATTGACATTTAGATTTTGATTATACAGTGCTTGTTCCAGGATATCACGGGTTCCGCTGCCTGGTTCGCGCAGAATAAGGTTTTGATCAAGCAGTTCTTCCAGATCATTAGTTTTGGATGCAATTTTGTTGTCAGGAGAACAGACACCTATAAAGGTTTCATTGGATATTAGTTTGGATTCAAACTGATTTCGGTTAAAATGGCCCTCCAGCAAGGCAAAGTCTATTTTCCCATCCCATAGCATCTTCTGAAGAATATGAGTATTTTCCACATGCATAGAAATGCTAACGTCCGGGTCTTCTTTAAATATCTCACATAAAATTGGCGGTAGTGTATATTCACCAATAGTCAATGTTGCTCCAAAATTCAACACCCTAACTTGATTTTTAATGCGGTGCAATAAGGGCAAAATCCGTTCTGAACTGGCATTTAGTGTTTTTGCATATTCCAGCAATGCTTTACCTTCTTCTGTAAGGGAAAACTTCTTCCCTTTCCCTGAAACCAACACCACCTGATAATAATTCTCCAAAAACTGTATATGCTGCGAAACAGCGGGCTGTGTCATGTTTAATTTTTGTGCTGTCATTGTGTAGTTACCGGTTTCACAAAGGGTAAGGAATGTTTGCAATCTATGGTCTAACATTTGAACCTCCATGATAAATTCAACTTATATAAATATAAAATATTATAATTTTATTTTATATAAATATCGTGGTATATTCAAGCTATGACTTTTTCAGTTAGGAGGCGTATTATGTTTAAGAAATTAAAAAGCATAGCACCCGGGTTGCTTCTTAGTGCCTGTGTTGCAATTATTGCAATGTTATTAAGCAGTCTGATTCCCGGGGACATTATAGGGGCCACTGTTATGGCTCTTTTGGTTGGAATGGCATTGAATCCCATATTAAACAGGTATGAACAATTCAATTCAGGAGTAAATTTTGCAGGGAAGATAATTCTTCGTATCGGTATCATTCTTATGGGCGTCAATTTGAACTTTTCCGAAGTTTTAAATGTAGGGAAGTACTCGCTTTTTGTGATGATCTTTACCATGGCAACCGCATTTGGTGCGGGAAACCTGATAGGCAGAGTATTTGGAGTCAACTGGAAGCTTACCAACCTGTTGTCAGTCAGTACGGCAATATGTGGCGGTTCTGCTGTAGCTGCTGTTGGACCCGTTATCAAAGCAAAGGATGAGGATATAGCGTATGCCATTTCATCAACTTTCATATTTGATGTTCTCACGGTTGTTGCAATTCCATGGATAGGCATTGCTCTTGGTATGTCTGATACGGGTTATGGTTTATGGGTAGGCACTGCTGTTAATGATACATCATCAGTTGTGGCAGCAGGATATGCTTTTTCTGATTTTGCAGGAAATACAGCAGTTATAGTAAAGCTTACCAGGACATTGTTTATAGTTCCGTACGTATTAATATTTTCTTTTATAACAGAAAGGCTGGAGGCAAAAACAGAGGTTGGACACGGACGTACATCCATTAACTTGAAGAAAATTTTCCCTTACTTTATCATATTATTTCTTGTGGTGGTAACCCTGCGCAGTATAGGTATTATACCCAACACAATGGTACCTGCTCTTTCGAAAACTTCAAAGTTCTGCATGGTGATGGCTTTATCTGCCATCGGCCTTAAAACAAGCTTCCGGGATATAAAAAACATAGGTCTAAAACCGATGATTCTCGGAATGATAGTAGACACCCTGGTAGTGTTTGTGTCCATAGGGGTTCAGGTTGCAACAGGAAGATTTTAGGTAAAGTTTATTACATCAAAACAGGCTCAATCATGAGGTTGTCGATGATAGACTTTCCATAGGTAGAACATTTGGCCGCGCAACTTTGCGATTTCATTTGGAATAGAGGCTTGTGTTGCACAACCAACTGCACGGCTGGTGATGCTGAAGCTGCACGAAATATGGATTCTAACGGGAGAAAAAGTAAAGGCTTTGCCATATATAGAATTGTATAAAGGTGTAAAGCTATGTTTTTCTGAAAACGAAAGACGTAGCTTTTTTATTTTCTAGAGAACCTTAGGCTTTGTAATCGAAAATGAATATGTAGGCTAAAAGTGTAATCCAATCGAAAATACAAGACGTGCTATTATCTGGGCGAAAAAGTGCGGTTAATATGGCGGGCGGACTAAGTACAGGGACTTGGTCCGGTTCCGGCATTTTTTTGGAGGACCGTTGTATTTTGCTGCAGTTCTATCTTTTTAAAACAAAAAATAACGATGTGTGTGAGTAAAGATAGGTCAAAAAAATAAAGCTCTTTTTTGGATATCTATTGAAAAAATATGTTATAATATCAACTATTGTGACAGTTGCCGTCATACATTAAGAATACTGCAGAGATTGCAACAGGAGAGATAGAGACTATGAAGACCTTTTTTATGAAGAAGAGCATCAGTTTTCAAATTACAGTTATATTTCTTATTAGTGTGTTGATACTTGTCACTATGCTTACGCTCATATTATACAATCAAACATCATCATTGGTAATAAAAGAAGCAACTGAACGAGCGTATAATATAGCGGAGCAGGCCAGTAAATTAATAGATGTCAATGAATTTACAAAAATTAAAACTATTGAAGACGAAGCCACTCCTGCATATATCAAAATGAGAGAAGAACTGGTCAAAGTTCGTGAATTAAGCGGTGCAAAGTACGTTTACACTATGAGAAAAACCGACGAAGGGGATTTTATGTATGTAGTGGATGGATCTCCCGACGAAGAAATTTCTCATGTGGGAGAAACAGAGGAATCCGCGCCGGAATATGAACAGACGTGGAGCGGTAAAGTCTATACTGATGATAATATTTTTCATGATAAAAAGTGGGGAGCAATTCTTAGCGTTTATTATCCATTAAAAGATGATGACGGGACTGTTTTTGGAATTGTAGGAATCGATTACAGTATTGAAATGGTACGTGCCGGACTTAGAAAGTTTAGAGACACATGCGTTATAATCATGGCGGTTTTTGCCGTGATAATTCTGATAAGTGGATTATTAGTGTCTGATAATATATCAAAACCCATAAAACGGGCAGCTGCCTATTCAAAGCAGTTAGCGGCTTTAGACCTTGGAATGGAAGTTTCCCAAAAAGACCAAAAGCGAAATGACGAGCTCGGAGATCTGGCGCGATCGCTGCTTAGCATTAAAGAAAGTTTTCGGAGTATTATCAGCAAAATAAGTGATTCATCCGAACAGCTGGCGGCAACTTCACAAGAGATGGCTGCATCATCACAGGAAACAGCAAATGCTGTAGAGGAAGTTTCAAAAACAATTGAAGAAATTGCCAAAGGAGCGTCACAACAGGCCCAAAGCACGGAAATGGGAGCCTCAAAGGCGTTATTGCTGGGAAACATTGTCGATAAAGATATTGAGCAGGCCAATAGCATCAGCGATATTGTTAATAGCGTTACTGCCGTTGTTCAAGATGGGTTTGCGGAAATTGAAAGGCTGACTAGGATCAACGAAGAAAGCAATATAGCTAACAGGACTATCTTTGATATAATTGTAAAAACAAATGATAGTGCACAAAAAATAAATCAGGCCAGCAATATTATTACTTCTATTACAGAGCAAACCAATCTCTTGGCTTTAAATGCTGCCATAGAGGCTGCAAGAGCGGGAGAGTCAGGAAGAGGCTTTATGATCGTGGCAGATGAAATAAGAAAACTGGCGGAGCAGTCAGCAAATTCCACAAAAGAAATAGAGCAAATAGTAAAAGAGCTGCAAATAAATTCACAAAATGCAGTAAATGCCATGGAAAAAATTTCCCAAATAGCAAAAGAACAGACTGAAAGCGTTACAAACAGCGAGAAAAAATACAAACTGATAGACAATGCAATGAAGGAATGCCAACAGGCAGTTGTGGAATTGAACTCATTAGGGCAGGAAATGGTAGAAATGAAAAATATCATATTAAATACCATGGAGGGTTTGTCTGCAATTGCAGAGGAAAACTCTGCGGCTACCGAAGAAGTGACCTCTTCAACAATTCAACAAGCTGCATCCATAAAGGCCCTCTCAGAAGCCAACGAGAATTTATCTAAACTTGCTCAGGATTTGCAAGGCACTGTTTTAAAGTTTAAGATGTAGGAGTGCCAAGAGTGTCAAGGGTGATGTCAAGGGTGTCAAGGGGACGGTTCAAGAAGTCAAGGGGACGGTTCTGCTGACATTCTTAATTTTACATAACATGTACATTCATAGACGCATACTAAATGGTGGATGTTTTGATATCGTATATCATCTTTCATAGATGCAAAAATGGGAAAGAATATATGGTATCGGATGATTATATATGCTTCCTGGTTAATTACAATGTGATACAATTATGTTAAGAAGAAAATAAAACTATTTTTATGGAGGCCATATGTTATGAGTAACAATTATTCAGGCAGTTCAAGGCAAATACTTATTGTCGGAAGCGGAGCTGCGGGGTACTCTGCAGCAAAGGCAGCCAGAGCCCAGGACCCGGATGCTGAAATAACCATGTTTGGTGAGGATAGCCGATTACCGTATTATAGGCTCCGCTTATGTGAGTACATTGGTAAAAGCGTAGATCATGATGAGCTCGAAATAAGCAGTGAGGGATGGTTTGAGGAAAACAGGATTAGGGTTGAGAGATCCTCAAAAGTCACAGAGATAGATGTCAAGGCCAAGAAAATCAGCGCAAATGGTCAAGAGTATGGTTATGATAGCCTGATACTGGCTACCGGAAGTAAACCAATCATGCCTTCCTTTAAGGGTAAGGAACTCTCGGGTATCCATACCATATGGACCTGGGAGGATATTGTCGAAATTAACAAGAGCCTTCTGAATGCAAAAAAGGTTGTTGTTATAGGTGGCGGGCTGCTTGGACTGGAGGCTGCCCATAAAATTTCTGAAATTGGTATTGACGTTTCATTGATAGAAGGCATGCCAAGACTTCTACCCAAGCAACTGGATGAAGAAGGCTCAGAAATATTTAGAGGCAAGGTACAGAGCCTGGGTATTTCAGTGTACTGTGGAAAATCTGTGACTGGGTTTGAAGGGGATAATAATGGACATGTTAAGCAAGTGAACATGGCAGATGACACGCGGCTTGAAGCCGATGTTGTTATTGTATCGGTTGGTGTTGCTCCTAACACTGCTTTATTCCAGAATTGTGGTATGAGTATGAACCGCTATTTGATTGTTAATGAAAAAATGGAAACCAGCATTAAGGATATATATGCGGCAGGAGACGTTGCAAGCGTTAACGGCAGATGGTTCGGACAATGGTCAGTAGCCGGCAGACAAGGGCAAGTTGCGGGAACAAATGCCGCGGGAGGAAATGCTGTTTACAAAATTACTGATGTTCCTTATATACTTGCCACCATGGGAACAAGAGTAGTTTGCTCAGGGGATACTGGTACTGTTCAAGCTGATAATTCCGAAGCAACCTATGAAATAGACCAAAAGATTGACAAAGAGCAATTTCTCTATTCCAGACTTGTATTCCGTAACGGGTTGTTTGTCGGATATATGCTTGTTGGTGAACCGGCGAAAAATTTCAATAAACTCCAATCACTGATTAATACCAATACAAGTGCTGAGACCATTAACAATTTGCTGTATAAATGATCGGCGTCACGGAATGTCACGGGGACGGTTCCATTGACACGTATGTCAATGCAGCATAAAGCAAATCATGAGAAAAGATTCTCATTGACGAAAGGGCTAGGCCTTGCAAATTTATTTCCAGGGAAAAATGCAGTCTAGCCCATTTTTTAAATGTCGATGTCAGCTATAATATTCCACATGTAAATATGGATTATTTTATTGAAATAATGCCATTGAACGATACCGTAAAATGACGCTCGCAGGAATTAAACCATGTCTCTTACCAGAAAACTGGCAATGAACTCCATAAGCAAGGGCTTACAGTTCTTTCCAAGGCTTTGAACAGGCAGCACAATGGCTTAAATCAATAATTTCTTACCATATCCATTACAACTTTTTCCCATTCGAATATGTTTTCCGGGTGCTTGCAGCAGGAGCTTATATCTTTCAGTACAATATCGCAGGAACAATTATTTCTCCTGCAGGCGTCAAGTATGGTTCCAATTTCTTTTTTCAGGGCGTCTTTATCCAGCCGGGGTACTGCCACTGCGGATGGATTGGGTTTTGAGGACAGCACGTATTTGCTGCCTATGGCTTCAGCTGCCACATTTACGTCAGCCCAGGGGGTTATTGATATCTTCCGCAGGTTGGGTATTTTTTCGATAATGTCTATCTTTTTATCCAGTGGCTCACAGCAGCCGTAATATACAAGACCGCATTGTCCTACTGTCTGTATCATATAGGATATGTCAAACTCGTCATGCATTTCTTTGGAAACATGGGCAAATATTTGTGCATAGCCCCTTCCCCAGATATCCTTTCTTGTCACTCTTTCACCATTGAAATCTTTACTGGGCAAATCATCAGTAAATGCCGGAGTACAATGCAGGCTCGTGGGATATGCATCCAGCAGGCCCAAGGTTTCATATTGCTCAAGTTCGGAAGTCTTGATTTCGGTCAGTTTTCTGACAATTCTATGCATGAATTCGGGACGGTCTACCAAGTCTATCAGCAGATTGGTAACACCGCGAAATCTTGCGATATCATCCCAGGGCCCTACAGAAAATGCACCTATGCCTGTCAGCCTCACAGGCAGAATGTCACCCAGAATTTCTCCAACCATGTTATATCGCCTAAGGGTTTCTTCCTGGTCATAGGTTATGACAGGGTTATGAAGCTTTTCAAGATCTTCCTCCGTTTGCAGGACATCGTTGTACTTATGAGATACTATGTTATTGTTCTCGTCTGTGGAAAGCGTCTCTTCTTCAACTGTAATGCCTATTCCGGTAGATTTTATAACCTTGCTTACAGGGATACAGCATGGCACGACCATATCTGCAGGGAAATATTTGTTTCTGAATATGTTGGTACGCAAAAACCATTCTACGCTGCGCAAATACGGGTCTGTACATTGCAGCGTAAGCTCACCGTTTATATTCATTTCGCTCCAGGGCAATTCATCGATTAAGACAACGGGCCTTATCTGCCTGAGGTCATTAACAGCCTTGTGAAGTTTAATATTTTCAGCATTTCTATCACTGCTGGCTATTTGCAAGTATTCATATGCGAGCTTCCGCAATACTTTTGCATCCTCTTTCACATAAATTTCCCCCTCTGCACTTTGTTATGGATATTATATAAAATAAGAACATATATTGGTAGCACTTAGTTGCCTTATATTTTGTGTTAAATTGTTCATTCAATTGAAAAAGCTATTTCCACCCAAATACTTTGACACGTCAAGGGAACAGTTCTCTTGAAAGGGTGTCAAGGGTGTGTCAAGGGGACGGTTCCTTTGACATTTTCATTTCATGTGAAATTGAGTCTCAAAGGGGTTATTTCAATACTAAAACAGTACGGTTTGAAAGAAAAGAAGTTGTAAGGGCATTGTACCAATTTTATAAGAAAACATTACATAAGATATAAAAATCATCTTGAAAATTGTCAAAAAATGTCGTAGAATTTTAGGGTGCTACCACTTCTACATATAAAATAAAATTAGGTGTATTGCGACAAAGGCAAACTTATCGAAAGCCAAGGACTCAAAGCTATGGGTTTTCCAGATCTTGCTGATGGTTATGAGGCACCTTAATCTTTATTGTCGTTTTATGCGGCACTTTGTTATTTTTTTAACAAATTTGGGGTGCAATCGCCTAAACAACCGAAGTTGTTTTATTTTAACCGGATAAAATAACGTATTTATGTGTATGTGGTGATTAGCAAGCGTCCAGTATAAAAAATGTGAAAAAAGGAGGGTATATCTTGAAACTTAGAACACGACTATTCACAATGTTCTTAATCACCAGTCTAGTTCCACTATTTTTATTTTCAGCGGTATCTATATCATCTTTTGGAGTGAATTCCAGAAAGAATACTTATCAGGCAAACCATGACAAAATGGAAATTGTCAAAGCTGAAGTAAATGGGATGCTTGACAAGCATTTTACCACACTGCATACCATAGCTAATCAACCCGCTGTTCGCAATTTTGATTTAGAGGAATTAGTGTTGTGCATTGAAAAGTAAATAATTGTATTACTAAATTAATGGTAAAA
>ENA-UPSB01003677-UPSB01003677.1-bioreactor-metagenome-genome-assembly--contig:-NODE-3677-length-11457-cov-5.604192_pt1 | contig 11457 bp, 11 predicted proteins | sample MGYA00238182_ERZ773286 | MGnify/ENA primary metagenome ERZ773286 (study PRJEB29026, sample SAMN07631240) | bioreactor metagenome | isolation source: Switchgrass digestor | place: USA: Dartmouth... | reverse complement strand
AATTAAAATGCGATCCTTGCCAATAAAGGCTTGCTCTTCATTTTATTTTACCCTCACCTTTTTCATATGTAAAACAGCCTACACAGATTAGAATTTAAAAGGCACAAACTGTTCCACCCCTTAATGCCAAACCTATGTAGCCTAATATTATAGCATAGACTGTATATTTTAAAGGAAATTTATCTTGTCTGCATAACTGGCACTCGTATCCATTATGCCCCACCTGTACCAAATCTGCTGTAGAGGATGTTAAGAAAAGTCCTTGCCCCTCTCATGGCTGTGTTAATACTGGATATGTTGCTGTACCTACCCTTTAAATAAATGCTATAATCCTGCACTGTGCCATTAGACAGGCTGTTGCAAGGAGTATAAAACCCTACATGCTCCATAAACTTCATTAACCCGAAGTGATAGTTCTCAATGGTCTTTTCACTGGCATTCCTGCATTACAGGTCTTGGATGAACCTGTTAAATCCTTCTTGAAGAGTAAAAGAACCTGTCGAGCCACCATGACCCCTAAATGCTTTCTTATCTCTTGAATATGCTTGTTTTGTAGAAAAAATTAAAGCCCTCTGACTGTATTTATTTTCAAAACATAATCAGATGGCTTTAAAATCTTGTACCTAAACTCTGTGATTACCTTTATAACCACATTTCAGGTACCTGTAAAAAAATGGTGGGCACTATAGGGCTCGAACCTATGACCCCCTGCTTGTAAGGCAGGTGCTCTCCCAGCTGAGCTAAGCGCCCGTATTTATTGTCCCGCACACGAGACAATAAACAGTATACAAAAACAGAAGTACAAAGTCAACACGGAAATAATGCCATATTTAAAGTTATTCTTAAAGAACTCCCAAATGCTCTGCCATGCTTTTTGTAGCAAGGTCATGCTTAAACTTCAAGCCACCGTCCCTGCGGGTCCCGCAGATTTTGCCGATACTAAACCCTATTGCTCCAAAAGATTCCTTAATTCCTGCTCGCTAAACAAGTATTTTTTATTGCAGAAATGGCATTGCAGCTCGGCACCATGCTGCTCTTCTATAATGTCCATAAGCTCTTCCCGTCCAAGGCTGATCAGATTCCTCTCCATACGCTCCCTGGAACAGTTGCATACAAACCCGCAACCGGACTTATCCGCTATTTTCAGGTCTTTTTCACCCAGTATCATTTCCAGAATATCCTCGGGAGATTTATTATCGGATAGCAGCGCTGTAACCGGTGCCGTAGAAGCGATTTTACTTTCCAGATAGTCTATGATGTCTTCTCCGGCTCCGGGCATCAGTTGAATTATATAGCCCCCGGCATTTATTATGGAGCCGTCTTTATCCACCAATACCCCTAATGCGACTACCGATGGCGTCTGTTCTGATTTTGCGAAATAATAGGCGATATCATCCCCTATCTCTCCTGACATCAGTTCGACAAAACCTATATAGGGCTCTTTCAGCCCCAAATCCATAATGACATTCATATAGCCATGTTTCCCCACGGCTCTTCCGACATCCAGCTTGCCTTCCTCATTAAGAAAAGGATCCACTTCAGGATTATATACATATCCCCGGACATTTGCCTCATAGTCGGAGGCTACTACAATTCCACCCAGGGGACCGTCACCCCTTATCTGGATTGTCATCGCATTATCTTCAGATGCGAGCTTCATTTTGGACATCATGGCCGCCGCCGTCATGGTTCTGCCCAAAGCCGCTGATGCAACAGGGGACAGGTTATGGATGGAAGCCGCATCTCCCACCATTTTTGTAGTTACTGCCGCGTATGCTCTTATCAATCCATCTGCAGCTGTTGCTCTTACTATATAATCTGTCATGACTACTTTCTCCTTAGCCTGTAATAGTATTTTTCATAGATATTTTTATCATTTATGCCGGCACAAATCAATGATTAAATCATTTTATTGTGATTATAGAACAAGGTTTAAACCACCAAATGGAAATAATTTATCGTTGTCTTTCATTTACCATGGGATTTACCAAATCTCTGCAGTTAAACACCCTGTTTAAGCTGATTTCATGGCTCACTGTCCATCCCTATATAATTGAAAACCCCGATATATTCAATATATCGGGGAGAATTTACTGGCCACTATATTTCAAGTATGAAATCATATTCACACAATTTTTTGTACATTTGCAGCCTGAGGTCCCTTAGCTCCTTCAACAACATCGAATTCTACTTCAGCACCTTCTTCCAAAGTTTTAAAACCATCCATTGCTATTGCTGAAAAGTGAACGAAAACGTCATTTCCGTTTTCCCTTTCTATGAAACCATACCCCTTTTCAGCGTTGAACCATTTTACTCTTCCTCTTTCCATTACGGCACTCCTCCTGAAATAATTGCTTTAGTTCTCCTCAAAGCTACCCGCTTGAATCAAACATAAAAAGTGTAACACATCGATTATCCTATTGTCAAACAATTTATTTTACATAAGGCCTATTCTTCGTATTTATGAGGTTTCCATAAATACTTGTCTAGATTTATTATATCATTCTCATCAAAAATTATTCCCTCATTCTCAAGTAGCATTTTCTGGACTTCAGGACCTCCGAAGGCAAAACCGCCGCTCAGCTCGCCATTTCTGTTTACTACCCTGTGGCAGGGAACAATTCCTCTATATGGATTGGCATGAAGCGCCCATCCCACCATTCTGGCCCTGCGCGGAAATCCTGTCAAAGCTGCTATCTGTCCATAGGTTGCCACTTTTCCCTTTGGTATTTTTTTCACCACTTCATATACCTCTTCAAAATAACCCATTTAATGCACCCCTTTACTGTTTCCGGCATACAAAAAATATTCTTTCGCTTTTTTCATCGGGAGGAGAAAAGCTTAAACCTTCATATGTCTTCAGGAGTTTCATGCCCGACGTTTCAATCAGGTTTTTCATTTCGTCTATGGAATAGGCCCTTTCCTTGTGAACCTCATCATACCTTTGGTAGTAATCCTTTTCCTTAACAAAAAAAGTCAGATCAAATTCGCATATGCGACGCCTTTTGTCATAGGAATTCTGCCAGATGTATGCTATATCATCCCCCACATCATAGTACACATTGTCAGACAGTATATTTTCAAATTTATATACCGAATTAATGTCAAATATAAACAAGCCGTCAGGGTTTAAATAGTTTTTCACCAGCTTGAACATCCTTTTCAAGTCACTCTTGCCGGTTATGTAATTAATGCTGTCCATGAGGCACACAGCAGCATCCACAGTACCATAAAGCTCAAACCTTGTCATATCCTGGTTTAAAAACAGAATGTCCACTCCCGAATTCTCTGCCTTTTCCCTGGCGCAGGACAGCATGTCGGGAGATAAGTCAACACCTATCATATCATAGCCCCTTTTGGCCATTTCAATGCAGAAGCTTCCTGTTCCACATCCCAGATCCAGCAATAGCGAAACATCTTTTTTGTTTTTATGAAAAATCTCTTCTATATAATCTGCCCAATTTGAATAATCAATATCATACATGAGCTTATCATAGATATATGCAAAACTTGTATATGCCATTCTTGCTTCCCCTTTTCAGCCGGCTTTCATGAAGCCCGTCCAATTTACCGTAAATTTCAAGCAACTCGTTGAACCGGTGGTATCAATGCAATATAATACCGAAATTAAACGCCATTCCATGTTAATATACTAATGCTTTGCACAGCCTATATCAAGGAAGTCTTAGGGTTCATTCACTTAAACAACGAACTTTCGTATTATTCTGTATTATGCTTGATTGATATTATGTTTATTTGAATTGAAGAATCACTTTACTGTCGGTATGACGTGCTTGATTGGCTGTTTCAGCCTTGTCATCAATTGATCTTTACCTTTTTTTCATTGTATATTCAGGAGAACAGGAAGATGAAATATCTACCTTTAATTTTATAACATCCACTTTTTTCCAATGGCAAAGGCATCACTGCGCTTAATCCAATTTAGGAATGCCTCCACCTGCAGGTCCCAGAAACGCCATTCATGTCCGTAATCAGGATGCTCCTCCCAAGTAATGTCAGCGCCGAGGGCTTTCATTTCATCCCTGAAAGTTAAATTGTCTTCATATAGAAAATCCTTTTTACCACAGGCAAGATATATCTTAGGCAGGGCTTTGCCTTTTTTTACCTGCTCCTTGGCTATTTCCAACGGATCAGGCATATCATCTTTCAGCATTACTGCCGCTGAAAATGCTCCCAGTGCTGCATATTTTTCAGGATTGCTCAGTCCATGTAATAAGGTTCCATATCCTCCCATTGACAGTCCAGCCAGGTAGGTATCTTCCTTTCTCTCTGATACAGGAAACATTCCGCATACAAAATCCGGCAATTCTTGCTCAATGAAATCAAAAAAAAGATCTTCTTTGCCATGATTAATATAAAATTTGTTTTCCGCCGATGGCATAACCACAGCCATTTTTTGTTCTTCGGCGTACATCTCAACATTGGTATACGCCGTCCATGTTGCGTGGTTGTTTCCATAACCATGCAACAGATACAATACCGGGTACTTGTCTGTCTTTTTATGGCGGGGCTGTTCCTTTGACTGGAGCATTTCTACAGCTTCGGGAAAAGGTACGCTTGGTATTATTACAGTAACGTCCACTGCGCGCTTCAAAGTGTATGATATAAAATTGCACTGAAACTTTGCCATATTGTAATCCCCCATTCATTAACATTTATTAGCTTCTTGTTATATCTATATAATACTATCGTGAAAAATTTCTGTAAACATGTGCAAACGGTTGTAAAGGCCAAAAGGCACAATACCAAATATTCTATCCGCCCTTTTTCACATCTTATATCATATTCAAGCTGCCGATACGGGAACAAATTCTGAAAGCAGGATGCACTTTGCCGCTGCAAACGTTTTTAAAATCAATAAATTAAAACGGGACATACCAGGCAGTGATCCGGTATGTCCCCTTGCATCATACTTGCTGATTTTTCTGTTCCTGCATAAGCCTTTTCTTTTTGGTGACTATTCCGCCTATTTTTCCGGTCTCTTTAGCTGATAAACCTTTCCACCCGAGTTTTCTGACTTTTTCCAATAGCCCAAGCTCTTCAGCCACTTCGTACTTCAGCTTTTCATCCTCTTTTTTCATGATTTACACCTCCCGATAGGTATTGGCTCCCACTGGATACCCCTCGGAAAGTAGTTTATGGAGATAATGGTTTTTTATACATTATATTACTTCATCCGCTCTTTCAACTTTTCCACTGCTATCTTGAGTTGCACATCTTTCTCCGGAGGAATGGACGATACAGGGGTGTCCTTGTATTCTTCCGGAACATCTATTTCTATGTTCGGCTTGATGCCTTCGCCATGAATGCACACCCCGGAGGGGGTAAAATATCTTGCAATAGTCACTTTGAGTCCCGAACCGTCATCCAGGGTTGTAGATGCCTGCACCAGACCCTTGCCGAAAGTCTTGGTCCCTACCAGGATGCCTTTTTTATGATCTTTTATTGCTCCCGCCAAAATCTCGGAAGCACTGGCACTGTTGCCGTTTATCAGCACGGAAATCGGCATGTTCAGCTCAGCAGCATCGGATCTTTTTATATCCCGTCTCTGATATTTATCTTCGGTATAGACAATCACGCCTTCCGGAAGCAGTCGGTCGCATATTTTCACAACCTGATCGTAATAACCGCCGGGATTATCCCTTACATCAATCACCAAAGCCTTCATTCCGCTCTTTATAAGCTTTTCCAGGTGCTGGTTGAAGTAATCGGCAATCTCGCTGTCAAACTTTATAATCCTTATGTACCCTATGCCATCCTCCAGCATCCTGCTTTCTATGTTTTCCACCTTAATTTTTCTCCGGGTGAGGTCAAACTCCAGAACCTCCCCATTTGAAGACCTGTATACAGTAATCTTTACATTGGTACCTTCCGGACCCCTTATCATATTGACTACCGTATCCGCATCCTTTATTCCTCTTACATCTTTTCCGTCGACCTTTATAATCTTATCACCCTTTTTCATTCCGGCTTCACTGGCCGGGGAACCTTCAAAAGGTTCTACCACCGTAACAAGATTATCTTCCCCTAAAGATACGCTCACTCCTATTCCCACATAGCTTCCGGCTATGCTCTCCGAATACATTTGCCATTCGTCTTTTGAATAATACGCGGTATAGGGATCTCCAAGGGATTCGACCATGCCGGCAATGGCACCCTCAAGAAGCTTGTTTTCATCCACATTTAAGTAATATTCGCTCTTTAGGATGCCGCGAACCTTGTTAAATTTGGAAACATTGTTGCCATCAACTGTTTCAGGATTGAAGTAAATAACATTCTGGTTTAAACCATTCCACCCCAAAAAGACGAATGCAGAAATTGCAAAGGTGGTTATGGATGTGACAACAACCAGTATTATTGCTCCTATCAATAAGCTTCTGTCTCTTTTCAACAATAAACACTCCCGATACTTTTAATTTACAACCTGTCTCTCATTAACCATCAGTCACAAGTCCAGATAGTATATCATATGCTGATATATATACTATTAAACCCGGATTTTTCCGGGTTTAATTTACCTGATTTATTGCTTTTTTCCCAAGTAATTCAAAGGATTCTGGGTTTGTCCGTCTTTGATCACTTCAAAATGCAGATGCGGGCCGGTGGACCATCCTGTTGAGCCTACTTTTGCTATGGTATCTCCGGCTTTTACCTCGTCGCCTACTTTTACCAGTATCTTATCTGCATGCCCGTATAATGTCGCTATCTTTCCTCCATGGTCTATTATTACCGTATTTCCATATCCGGTCTGCCACTCTGCCAGAATTACTTTTCCGGCAGCTGCCGCTACAATTGAAGCACCTCTGGATGCAGCAATATCTATGCCTGTGTGAAGCTTGTACTTCTTTAATATAGGATGATAGCGGTTGCCGTAGTACGATGATATCTGGGTGGAGCTGGGACATGGCCATGTCATTACTCCTCCGGTGTACTTGGCTTCACTCATAAGCTTTTCAATATACTTGGTCAATTCCTGGCTCTTCTTAACCAGTTCATCTTCCAGCTTTTCCAGGTTTTCCAGAGTCATCTCATACTCCTGGATCTTTCTGTCTACCTGGCTTCTGGAAGCCTTTATTTCCTCTATTTCTTCTTCCTTGGCCCTTTTCTGTTCTTCCACCTGTCTTTTCTGGGATTCGGTAAGCTGTCTTTTATATTCAACGTCTTTTTTTGCGGCGTCCAGTTCTTCCACAAGTCTCTTGTCATTTTCCGAAATAAGGGAAATCAGTTGTATCCTTTCAAAGAAATCAATTATGCTTTTTGATTCTATCAATGTCTGTAAATATGTAACGCTGGAATTTTCATACATCACTACTATCCTGGTCTTGAGCAACTCTTTCTGATTCTCGTATTTTTGCTCGGCAATTTCCAGTTCCGCATTCAGATTGTTTATGACATCCTCCAGGGTTTTTACCTCATTTTCCAGTTTTTTGAGTTCCTGGCTGCTTTTCTTCTGTTCCTCAATCAAAGCATTCATCTTGCTTTCCATATCTTTAATGTTGCTTTTGATGTTCTTTTTATCTTCTCCTACACTTTTAATTTCCTGCTCGATAGTCTTTTTCTGTTCCTTGGCCTTGGACAGCTCGTCAGCATAAGCAGGCGCCATCCACACAAAAATCATGGAAATGACCATAGAAAGCAATATGAACCTCTTCACCGACATTACCCCCATATTACACTTCTGCTTTTGTAAAACTATCAAATCATACCTTTAAATACTTGCGTATTGAAAAAAAGCTTCCGACAGCTCCGACAGCGGTTCCTGTAATTCCGAAAATAAGTGATGTAACGGCAGCTATTTCATCAAATTTCATAAGTTTTATTATGTTTAATCCTACTTTGACAAGAGCAACGCTTGATTTCTGCTCTATCGCATCATATCCAAGCCATGTCAGGACAAAGGCAATGGCCGCACCCAACAATCCAATTATAACACCTTCCACAATAAAAGGCCACCTGATAAACCAATCTGTAGCACCTATATATTTCATTATGTTAATTTCACGTCTTCTGGCAAACACGGTAAGTTTTATGCTGTTGGCTATTATAAACATGGATATCACCAACAGGATAATCAGAAGAACTCCGCTTACCAACGGCACCCAATAGGTTATTTTTGTAATAAATTCAATGGCTTCGCTGGCAATTGTCACGTTTTTCACCTCGGACATGGCTTTGAACTTTTTAACCACAGCTTCGCTGTCCTCGGGATCCTCAAGCTTTATTATGAATGAAACCGGCATTATGCTTTCATCAAGGTCTTCCAGCAGGTATTCCTTCCCCTTGAAGATTTCATTCTTAACCTTGCTGAAAGCCTCAGTCTTGCCTACTTTCCTGTATTCCTTTATCCTGGAATCCTTTTCTATTGCCTTTTCAACATTGTCAATCTGTGCATCGTCCATTTCCGGATAGCAAAACACCTGCATTTCCGGCTGTTCTTCTTTCAAGTTTTCCAGATTATAGTTCAAATTGGCCGTCACCAGCAAAAATATGCCGAAGATTATCAATGAAGCAATAACAATTGCTATGGAAGCGAGAGACATCAACCTGTTCCTGTAAGCGTTCAAGAATCCTTCCTTAAACACGTATCTGGCTGTTCTTATCTTCATTTTTGTATAGTCCTTTCTGTTGATCTCTTACAACTTCACCCTTGTTAATCGCAATAACCCTTTTCTTCATCGCATCAACAATAGACTTCTCATGAGTTGCAACCAATACGGTGGTCCCTCTTTGATTGATTTCCTCCAACAGTCTCATGATCTCCCATGATGTTTCCGGATCAAGGTTTCCCGTGGGCTCATCAGCTATAAGCAGTGAGGGGTTGTTTACAATAGCCCTCGCCAGGGCAACCCTCTGCTGTTCCCCGCCGGAGAGCTGTCCCGGAAGAGCATTGGCCTTTCTGCTGAGGCCCACAAGAGCCAAAGCCATGGGCACCTGTCTTCGGATTTCCCTTGGCATCGCTTCCACCACCTGCATGGCAAAAGCTACATTCTCATAAACCGTTTTATTTGGAAGCAGCCTGAAATCCTGAAAAACCACTCCCAGGCTTCTTCGCAGATAAGGTATCTGCTTCCGTTTCATGGTAGAGATCCTGTATCCGTTTACAATCACTTCTCCCTCGGTTGGGTCCTCCTCTTTTAAAATAAGCTTCAGTAATGTGGATTTGCCTGATCCGCTTGAACCAATTATGAAGACAAATTCTCCTTTATTTACTCTAAGGTTTACTCCCTTTAAAGCCAAAGTTCCGTTAGGGTACCTTTTCGTTACGTTTCTAAATTCTACCACTGCGACCTCCTCGAATTCAATTTCCAAAATTTATCTCTGCTCTTCCTTTTACTGCGGCTTCATGCTTCATACCCGCCTTTGCCCCTGTCCAGATACTTTTTGATGAGCATCGCAAACTTCAGTATTATGGCATCATCAAATCTGGTCAGATCAAGGCCGGTTATCTTCTTGATTTTATCCAGCCTGTAAACCAATGTGTTTCTGTGCACATACATTTGCCTTGCGGTTTCGCTGACGTTCAAGTTATTGTCGAAAAACTTCTGTATCGTATTGAGATATTCTGCATCAAGGGATTCAAAGGACCCCTCCCGGAAAACTTCTTTCAGAAACAGGCGGCAAAGGTTTTCCGGCAGTTGATATATGAGTCTTCCCAGTCCAAGATTGTCATAATGAAAAATCGAACTGTCATTCGAAAATATATCTCCCACTGTAAGTGCTGTCTGAGCTTCTTTAAAAGATACCGCAATGTCTGCCAGATTATCGGCAACCGTTCCTATTCCCACCATTGCCCTGACCATTGTTTCGGTGTTCAGCGTATCTATGATTATTTTCGCTACCTTTTCTATTTCTGCAGAATCATTTTCTGATTTCAATTCTTTAACGAATGCGGTATGTTCATCATCCAGGACTATTATGAAATCCCTTGACTTTTTCGGAAACAGCCCCTGCAGCGTCTCCTGCACATATATTTCCTTGTTTCTGCACGTTTTTATAAGAAAAACAACCCTGTAGGCATAATATGGTATGTGAAGCTCCTTGGCTTTCAAAGCTATTTCTCCGGGCATGATGTTTCCTGTAAGGACATTCTTCAAAAAGATGCTTTTATCAAATTTTTCGTCATAATACAGCCTCATGTTTATTATGTTTAATGAAATAAGCGAAAGAAATTTTAGGCTGCTTTCATCCCTATACTCAATAAAAGCTATGTATTCCAGCTTCTTTCTTATATATACCTTTTTGTATGCATATTTCCCGTGTATGCTGACTTCATCGGATTCATCAAGTTTAGAAAGAATGGATACTTCCCTGCCAACCATTGAGCCATTCGAACAGGCAATGATTGTTCCGGATTCATCAACAATTCCAATTTCCTGATTGATTACTTCTCCAATCTGGTCAATGAAACTCTGAAAAAGTCTCGGCTTCAAAAAAATTACCTCCCTGCAGGGTGCTTTAGAAATATTATACACCAATGAAAAATAACATGAAACTGCAAAATTCTGCATATGGCAAAAAAAGAGGGAAAGATGTATTATCTTTCCCTCTTTTTCTACATTTATATAAAGTTTACAATTAATTCATTATTACTCTTTCTGTTTCCTTATCAAAAAGATGTATCTTATTGGCATCAAACACAACTTTTATTGCATCATTGGTTCTTGCCTTGGTTCTTGGGTTAACCTTTGCCGTAATGTCAGTACCGTCACTTATTGTCATGTAAAGCAGAGTTTCAGAACCCAGCATTTCAACGACGGATACTGTAGCATCAACAACATTATCAGGCATTTGTTCGATATAAGCAGGTTCATCATGAATATCTTCAGGTCTGATACCCAGAATAACTTCCTTGCCGTAGTAATCAGTACCTTCGAGTTTCTTGGCCTTGCCTTCAGGAAGTTTGATCTGTTCCTTACCAAACAGGAGGTAAGTGTCCTGACCGCGTTTTTCAACCCTGGCGTTAATGAAGTTCATCGGAGGGCTACCAATAAATCCAGCAACAAACAGGTTCTGTGGTCTTTCATAAAGCGCCTGAGGTGAATCAACCTGTTGGATAACTCCGTCTTTCATAACAACTATTCTGGTACCCATTGTCATAGCTTCTACCTGGTCGTGGGTAACGTATATGATAGTTGTCTGTAGTTTCTGATGCAGTTTGCTTATCTCGGTTCTCATCTGAACCCTCAACTTAGCATCCAGGTTGGACAGCGGTTCGTCCATCAAGAATACCTTTGGTTCACGAACTATGGCACGACCCAGAGCAACCCTCTGTCTCTGACCACCGGACAGAGCTTTCGGTTTTCTGTCAAGAAGATGTTCTATGTCGAGTATCTTGGCAGCTTCATGAACTCTTCTCTTTATCTCGTCCTTGGGAGTCTTTCTGAGCTTAAGTCCAAATGCCATGTTGTCAAATACTGTCATATGCGGATACAAAGC
>ENA-UPSB01003673-UPSB01003673.1-bioreactor-metagenome-genome-assembly--contig:-NODE-3673-length-11481-cov-5.957290_pt1 | contig 11481 bp, 10 predicted proteins | sample MGYA00238182_ERZ773286 | MGnify/ENA primary metagenome ERZ773286 (study PRJEB29026, sample SAMN07631240) | bioreactor metagenome | isolation source: Switchgrass digestor | place: USA: Dartmouth... | reverse complement strand
ATGAAGGAAGCGATGCGTACTAGGCACACGGTTCGGAAATACCTTGACAAACCGCTGCCCGAGGAAATAATCCAAAAACTCAATGCCAGAATTGCCGAAAACAATGCCAGATACGATCTGGCCATCAAACTGATGGTAAATGATACAAGGCCGTTTAACGCAGTCTTAAGATTGGTTCTGGCCAAAGGGGTAAAGAATTATTTAATTCTTTCCGGCAAAAATACGCCGGACCTGGATGAAAAACTGGGGTATTGCGGTGCCGATTTAATGCTTTTTGCCCAGACCCTGGGGCTTAATACTTGGTGGATAGGTGTGACCTATAGCCGAAAAGCAACATCTCAGGTCGCCGATGGAGAAAAAATTATCGGAGTTATTGCCATTGGCTATGGAGCAACTCAAGGGGTACCCCATAAATCCAAGAGGCCGGAAGAGGTGGCTTCCTATAAAGGGGAGGCACCGGAATGGTTTAAGAATGGGGTGGAAGCGGCACTTCTGGCTCCAACCGCAATAAATAGGCAGGCCTTTAAAATTTTTGGGGATGGAAACAAAGTCAAGATTACCTGCAATAACGGTATTTTTACCGGCGCTGACCTTGGGATTGTCAAATATCACTTCGAACTGGGAGCAGGCGCCGAAAATTTCGAGTGGATTTAACATATCAAAAAAACTTATGATAAGATGATAAAACTATTGCCAATAGAAGCAGGATTTCAGTTGAAGCCGGGAGAAACATTGCAAACAGTAGGAATTGATGAGGTGGTGATGGTATGCCCTTTACTATCGTGCGCCAGGACATCACGAAAATGGAAGTTGACGCCATTGTCAACGCCGCCAATACCGGCCTGCAGATGGGCGGCGGAGTGTGCGGAGCAATATTCAAAGCGGCGGGAGCCGCCCAGCTCCAGGCAGCCTGTAATAAACTAGCCCCGATTAAAACGGGTGAGGCGGTTATCACGCCGGGGTTCAATCTGCCTGCCAAATACGTTATCCACACGGCGGGACCCGTCTACCGGGAATGGAACAAGGAACAAAGTGAACAGCTTCTTCGTGCCGCTTATACGAATTCGCTGAAACTGGCCGTTGAGAATAAATGCGAAAGCATCGCCTTCCCGCTGATTTCAAGCGGTATTTACGGCTATCCGAAGGACGAGGCCCTTAAAGTGGCCGTTTCGGCAATCAAAGATTTCCTTAAAGACCATGATATAGATGTAACGCTTGTGATGTTTGACAAAGCTTCATTTGTCCTCAGCCGCGAACTGCTGGGTGCAGTAGAAAGCTATATTGATGACCATTACGTGGATACGCACCGCATAGAGCGGCGGGAATTGCTTGAGGTAGAAAGGCGGGAACTGCTTGGGGCAGAACGGCAAGCCGTACTTGAAGAACCTGCCCCGCTGGATGCTTTGGTTGGCAACCTGGACGAGCCTTTTTCCCAGATGCTCCTGCGCCTGATAGATGCCAAAGGAATGAAGGATGTGGAGGTCTACAAACGGGCCAATCTTGACCGCAAATTATTCTCCAAAATCAGGAGCAACAAAGGATATATGCCGAGCAAGCGTACGGCAATCGCCCTTGCCGTTGCCTTGGAATTGTCCCTGGAGGAAACCGCGGACTTTTTGAAACGGGCCGGCTATGCCCTGTCTCCGGCCGTTAAGTTTGATGTTATCGTGGAGTACTTCATTGCCAACGGCAAATACGATATTTTTGAGATCAACCAAGTTTTGTTCGAATACGACCAACCCTTGCTGGGAGGGTGAAAATGTTTATCCGTGATGACATGGTTTCTGGCCCGCTTTGCGAATTTTTGATTATGTGAACACGAAAACTTCGACATCAGGGCGGTTAGTCCGATTACCGAAAAGGAGTACCAGGTTGGTGGTTCCACCGCCTTGCTCGATGCCATCGGCCGGACCATTCATAAGATCGCCAATGTTCAGAAGCACACTGCAGAGAGAAGCACACTGCAGAGGACTACCGCGCCCAAAAGGTGATGTTTGTGATTATCACAGACCGCAACGGCAGCTTTTTATGCCATTGCCCTGGCCATAGAAAGTTTTGTCTATGGCGAGAATCTGTTTCCCCATTGGATCACTAATATTGCAAAAGATTTCGGGCGTTCCTTTTTCAATGTTTTGCTCATCCCTATTTCCGAGGAGATGCTGTTCCGCGGGTATATTTTAGGTAATTGCTTTGAAAGCATGAAACGATGGCAGCGCAGCTCTATAGCTGCATTTCTCTTTTCTTTGGCCCATTGGGGTTATGTGCCCGGGACGGGTCTTTATTCTTTCTTGCTTGTAAATGTTGTCTCCACACTTGTAATTGCGATTCTGTTAAATAATGTGAGATTTGTGACAGAGTCAATCTGGTGCGGCGTTGCCGTCCATTGGCTATATAATTATTTTGGCTTGTACATATTTCGAAAGTAGTTATCTATTTGTTGAAGAAAGCTTTTACGGAGATAATATATTAAATAAATTTGAACCAAAGCAAGGGATGATAGAACATGAGTATTCAGAAAGACGATTGGCAAGTTGCCAATCCCGGAAAACCGGAAGGACCGGGCGGGGCCGAAATGGTTAGCCGCATGAATAATTCCCATCGCCCTCTTAGGATGTGGGCGTTTCAGTATTTGTACTGGCACGAGGGCATGCATATCCTGGACGTTGGTTGCGGCGGCGGGGCAGCCATTGCCGATATGTTGAAGCTGTCGGAACAAAGCATTGTTGAAGGTATTGATTATTCTGCGGATTGCGTTGAATTTTCCCGGCAATTCAATGCAGCAGAACTGGGAAAGCGGGTGTTTATTCAAAAAGGTGATGTCACTTCCCTTCCCTTCCCTGGAGATATCTTTGATCTTGTAACCTGCATCGAAACGGTTTATTTCTGGCCGGATCTCAAAGGCGGGTTAAAGGAAATACTGCTGGTTCTAAAATCGGGCGGGCAATGCGCGGTTATCTGCGAGGTGGACGGACCTGAGAGGATGGATTGGGAAAAGGTGAATTTCGATTTAACGGTTTATACACCTGAACAGCTGGTAAAAGCGATGGAAGATGCCGGATACGAAAATATTCAATATAAACTTAGAGGTGATGGCTATATGCTGGTATATGGGGTAAAACCATAACTGAAAAGGCCTAGGGCTATCGGCCTAAAAAAAGAAAAAATTTTTAGGATTAAATGCCTAAAAATATAATTTTGTTAATGGTTTTGTTAATGGCTGCATTTTATAATTGAGACAGAACAATTTCCAAAATCTAGGCCAGATCGTATGAATTATTCCGGGACTACTATTTTCTTCTTATAAAACAATTAATAATAAAAAAATAATTAATTAGCGTGAACCGGATTGGAATTCAAGACCATAAATACTGAGGTGTTTTTATGAAAACCTTTCTTAGTCTTTATTTGCTTGTTGCGGTTATTTTAGCTCAATTTTTAGCTGCTTATTTCTTTTCAAAGGGCAGGACCAGCTATCGGAAGGCATTCTCTGCCTTGGTTTTGTGCCTCAGTATTTATTTGTTCGGTTATTTAATGATTATCAACAGCAGCAATCTGCAAGAAAAGATGTTTTGGAATCAGTTCCAATACTTTGGATTGCCCTTTATTTCCGTACTGTGGCTGTCGGTGGCGCTTCTTTATACAAAAACCGTCTATTCCCTGAAACTCAAGATGGCACTTTTACTTTTTGCTGTACCTGTAATAAGCTTTTTTATACGCCTAACCAATCACTGGCACCATCTTTTCTATACAGAATGGGAAATGAGGCAGTTCTTCGGCTATTATGACTTGTATATGGAAAGAGGTTTCTGGTACTATGTCAACATTTCTTATACCATATTGTGCCTGCTTCTTACCGTTATCATTTACTTTATTGGACACCGGAAGAATAAGGTCGGCTATACCAGATCCCAATTTTTGGTTTTCTTATTTGCATCTTTACTGCCCCTCGTTGGTATAATTCTGGTACTTTTTGCTTTCGACGAGTGGAGCATTGATTATTCCGCTTTAATAATGCCCGTTTCTCTGTTAATTATTAGTTTTGGCATTTTAAAATACGATTTTTTGGAAATTAGAACTTTGGCCCGGGAAACAATCTTTGAGAACAGCTTGGACGGCATGGTGGTATTGGGTCCGGGGAAAAGGATAATAGACTATAATAAGGCCGCTGAGAAGTTTTTTGAAGCAATAAACATTTCCCTGAATAATTACCCCATAGAGGAAATTCTTGGCCGGGAGCCAAAGTTGTTGGAAATTTTTGAGAGCAGGGTTAGCCGCGATTTTTCTCTGGTGATAGATGGGGAAAAACGTTTTTTTGAAATTGACGTGGTGCCGCTGGGAGATCCCCAGGATGAAGACGTGAGAATGCTTAAATCCATTCGTGATGTTACAAAAGAAAGGAAGATTCAGGAGAAACTGAAATATTTGGCTACCACAGATACCTTAAGCGGCCTTAATAACCGGGCGGAATTTATGAATCGGGCCCGCAGGGAGTTTACCCGGGCCAAAATGAACAATGAGGAATTATCGTTGTTAATTATGGATCTGGATAATTTCAAGGCCATTAACGATACCTTCGGACATGCGGCAGGAGATGAAGTAATTCGCGAAATGGGAAGAATTATAAAAACCAATTTCCGAAAAACCGATATTGCCGGGCGCTTAGGAGGAGAAGAATTCGCTGTGGTTTTAAAGAACACTACTTTGGAAGAAGCGATGATGGTAGCGGAAAAGTTTAGAGAGACTGTAGCCAACAGAATAGTGAATTACCGGGAGCAGGATATTAGTTTTAAGGTAAGTATTGGCTTAGCGGCCCTCTGTGATAACACTGATATTATTTACGATATTGAAGATGTTTTGAAAATGGCAGATGACGCCTTATATAAAGCAAAAGCGAAGGGGCGGAATTGTGTTGCAGCATTCCAGTGCAAATTATCCGGCCAGACCCACCAGCAGCATGGAGGCCAGCATGTAAAGAGAAGCGGCTTTAAACAAGAGGAAGTTTCTTTTGGCTGAAGGGAAAAGGGAGCAAAACACGGCCAGAACAATCAACAAGATAACGGCGACCGATAAAGCCACCAGAAATGCTCCTTGCACACCGTTCAGATAAACGGCGAACAACATAGCCATTCCGGCCAAAACAGTCGAAAGGCTCAAAACAAGCCTTGTTAATCCTTCGCCAAAAACAGCAGGAAAGGTGGGAATATTTGCTGCCCGATAATCCTCCGCATATCTCATGGCAAAGGTCAAAATATGAATAGGGATCCACAGCAGAACGGACAGGGCCAGCAGAACACCGACAAGATCGATGCTGCCCGTCCCCAGGGCACGCCCGGCCAGAACGGGCATCCCCCCGGAAACACCGCCGGGTATTACCGAAAACGGTGTTTTTCTTTTCAGCCACATTGTATAAACTCCGGCATGGGAAAACAAACCGACGGCGACCACTATGCCGACCAGAGGGCTCAAAGTAAAGGCCCATACGATACCAATAACAGAAATCAAAGTACCGAATGCCAAGGCCTCCCGGGGAAGGAGCACCCTGGCGGGCAGCGGGCGTTTGATGGTTCTGGGCATCTTGGCGTCTATATCCCGGTCAACATACATATTGAGCACGGTGCTGCCGCTGATAGCCAGGAACAGACACACCAAAAGAGACAACATTGTTGCCCAATCTGTCAGCATGTGCCCTGTAGAAGCGTATCCTGCCCAGCCGGTAATCAACAGCAAAAAGGTTTGCCTGCTCTTGGTCAGTTCCCAGTAAGCTTTCAATTTAATGATTATTCTCTCCTTCAAATTGCTCACAATCTCCACCTCGTAAAACTCGTAAAAAAGAAAAACTGTATGAAGAAAAACTGTTTAAAGAAAAAATAATAAATAATAAAAAGAAAAAATAATAAATTAATTTTAAAATTTTATGGGGACAGCTTGTCCCCATGTTTACTAATAATCCATTATATTGCATAAAGTCTTTATTAGTAAAGGGATGAAATGAATTCATTTCAGACCGTTTCCATGATTTGTATTATTTAGTTTTGAAGGATGTACGGACTATTTTATAAGGAGTGGATTTAATCACGGGAAATCTTGAATAGATGGGGCTCGGTTGATTTTTCCACTCTACCGTACTTATAATAAAAGTATATACAAAAATATATCGAAATTTTTGCATTATTCCTAGGAGTGAAGAAAGTCTAAAGACAGCGGATATGAAAAGGTGAGGAAAATGGGGAATACCATGGAGGGCATCTTCAGGATGTGTCTATAATTGGAGAATGGACCTGGAACCGAATCTGTCTTTGGACATCTGGTATGAAGCATCCGGTGTCAAAGCGATAGTTGGCTATTCAAAGCAGCCCTAGTGGCTGCTTTATGTATTTGAACCAAGAAATTAATTTGGTAGTTTGGTAATTGATGAATGGATGAATTTGGTATATTAATTTGATATAAATTAATTATATTTATTGTTTTGCATTGCCGTAGTGGAGGAAAGGTAGGATTGAAGTTTATGATTTTTTGGAAGAAAGGCGATAAAAATGTGGTACGATGAAATGTTTGCCGAGATGGAGAGCCAAAGGGATGAAGAAAAGGCGCCCCAAATGTCTGCTTATATGAAAAACCTTTTCCCTTTTTTGGGGCTGCAAAGACCAAAATTGACGTCCATAATTAAGCCTTACATTAAAAAGGCGGCCAAGGAAGAAAGCATTCACTGGGATTTTATCGACGCCTGCTGGCTTAAAAGTTACCGGGAAGCCCAATATGCCGGTGTGGAATATTTGATTGCCGCGCAAAAAAAACTGGCTGAACATGACTTGGCTAAATTAAAGGAGCTCATCATCACAAAATCCTGGTGGGACACCTCCGATTCCCTTGCCGGCGTTGTTGGTTTTCTGGTGCAGAAATATCCGGCCCTTGTTGCCGATATGCTGGCTTGGAGCAAAAGCGAAAATATTTGGCTGAGGCGCGTGGCAATTCTTTTCCAACTTAAATACAAAGAAAAAACGGACGTGGATTTGTTGGAAAAGATTATCTGCGCCAACTTCGGAAGCGGGGAATTCTTTATTGACAAGGCCATCGGCTGGATATTAAGGGAGTACAGCAAGGTTAATCCCGGCTGGGTTAGGGGCTTCATCCGCAAATACGAAGATAAGATGGCCAAACTCAGCATTAAGGAAGGGAGTAAATATATATAAACCATCATGCCAAAGAAAAGATTTTCAAGACTTGGGAATAGATGCGCTTTTATGCGATTTAAAAAATAGGTTGAAGGATATATACGGGGAAAAACTAAAAAAATTCTCTTATACGGATCTTACGCCAGAGGGGATAATGATGAAGGGTCAGATTTGGATGTAATGGTTTTGGTAGATATGGACAAAAAGGAAATAAAAAAACTGCAAGATAAAGTATTGGATGTTGTTGTAGATTTAACAACTCGTTATGGTGTGGTTTTATCTGTAATAGAAAATAACTATGATCGTTTTTATGATTGGATAGATGTGCTTCCTTTCTTTGCAAATGTAGAAAGAGAGGGGGTGGTTTTATTTGGAGAGAGTTAGAGCCTTTATAAGATAATTGCCAGTGCCTTTGATGTTAGGACAAAAAGCGACTATCAAGTACCAAAGGGACAAGCGAAATTGCAACCGGTTGCAAATTTCCTTGTCCTTTGTTTAGCCGAAGATGTTTGGCGAGGGTAATGTTGTCAAAGTACGGGAAAAGAGTTATGTTTATCTACAAGGACCGGATGGTGCACATGATCAATGTTTGAAGCCAGTATGTAAATGATGGGAGATTTGCTGAAGGTGTGATTATATGAAATGGGATTCCGCATTGTATGATTCAAAGCATGATTTCGTTGCCGAGTATGGGAAGGATTTGCTGGAGTTTGTTCCTCAAAACGACAGTCAAACCATATTGGATTTAGGATGCGGTACCGGAACCCTTACAGCACAACTGGCTTCCAAATGCCGTAGGCTGATCGGTCTTGACAGTTCACAGGATATGATAGAAAAGGCAAGAAATAAATACGGACATATTGACTTTAGGGTAGGCGATGCTTTGGATTTGCCTTTTGAAAGGGAAATAGATCTTGTATTTTCTAATGCCGTATTTCATTGGATCCATGACCACGATAAATTGCTGCAAAGTATTTACAAAGCCCTTAAGCCGGGTGGGATACTTGTTTGCGAGTTCGGGGCTGAGGGAAACATCGCAACTATTGAAAAAGCATTTCAAATTGCTTGCAATAACTTGGGCTATGAATATAAATCCAAATTCAACTTTCCCTCGGTAAAAATTTTTAAAGAGAAGTTGGAACGGAACGGATTCATAATTGACAGAATTTACGATTATGATAGGCCAACCCTGTTGAAGGACGGTGAAATGGGACTGGCAAACTGGATGAAACAGTTTTTCGCTTCAGAATTGGCAGGAATGCCCAAGCAGGACTCGGATGCCGTTCTTGAGACCGTCATGAAGCTAACGAGAGAAAGGCTTTGGAACGGAGAAGGGTGGATGGCCGACTATCGAAGGCTAAGGGCAATTGCTCATGTATAGTTAAAAAACGTGTATAGTAAAAACCGTACCGGGATATATTCGCTCAGCACGGTTTTTTATTGCAAGCAGTATTCCGGAGTGCCGACGCTTGCCGGATGGCCGGTGCGGACACGGAAAGCAACTGGATGGAGATATATAAATTTATTGGTTGATGGTGATATACAAAATTTATTGGTTAAAGAAAAAGTGGCATGAATTCGATATATACGTTAATGGAACATATTGGAATACAGGGGAGAGTGAATTATGAGATGGACCTGGATTTAATTTTTAAAAAACTCATTCAAAAACAAATAACCTATCAGTCGGATAACTTGGGTTTGAATCTGTTGATTTCGAGATTGCAGTTAAGGTATTCGAACAATCGTACGGAAGAGGAACTAGAGCGCTGTTTGCAGGACTGTCCATTATGCGAAAGAAGCTCCCAATTCGGATGACTTATTATTGAATCCGACAGTTGGCTGGATTTCAGGTTTTGATCTCTCCACTGATTCGGAAGCTAAAGTTTATGATGGCAGCAGCGGTGAATCCTATGGGGACAAAGCAGTTGCCTTACACATATGTTTGCCTGACGATAAGATAGCTTCCCTCGGTATTGTAAATATTTTCGACATTGATGAACAGGATAGCAAAATCGAATTCCCGGAAGATACATTAGCGGTAACGAAGTGCTTGGTCAACGGCAAAGAAACCTTTTTGGCGGATTTCATATTCGAGAATGGCATTAATACCCAATTACCATTGGTTGCAGACTATAATGGCACATATATAAATGTATCCATTAAATCCGTATCCAAAGAAAACAAGACAGTGGATCTTTATGCTCCTGTATTTGCAGGAAAAGAATATCGTTTTGCCAAACCCGTAAGTGATTATGCCAAAAGCTTTGAAGAACACTTACAAGGGTTTAAAGACCTTAAGCCCATCTTTTCTTGCAACTGTGTTCTTAACTATCTTTATGGTAAACTTGATGGCAAAGCAACGCCGCCCTTTGCCGGACCGGTAACTTTCGGCGAAATTGCCTACCAGTTACTGAACCAGACCTTGGTATATGCAGTAGTTTTGGACAAATAGCATGATCTGCGTTGGAATGAGCAACGACTGAAGGATTTACGATTGAACCCGGCATGTCCAGGAGCTGTCGCCTTAACTTATAAAACTGTTAAGGGGCAGCTCCGTTTTTGCGTTTAAAAACTGTATTACAGTACCATAAAACAGTTAATAAAACAGTTCACAAAATATTTATCTGTTACATAATATTTACCTTGACATGATACCCTCTGGAGGGCTAGAATTATTACGGTCTCAGTTATTTTTTGGGACCGGAATTGCAGACAAATGAGTAGTCGAAAGTCAACTCGAATAAAGATGTGCCGTTTTTTTTTCGGCATGTCTACCAAATTGCAATCATCAATAATCTGTTAAAAGGGGAATGTGAAAATGAAAAGAATGTTATGTATCCTACTCTCTTGCGCTTTGACACTCTTTCTTTTCGCCGGCTGCGGTGGATCGGGCCAACCAGCTTCCGGAGATCAAAACGGAGCGGGCGATGACAAAGCTGCTGTCTTTAAGATCGGTGGAACCGGCCCTCTGACCGGTGGTGCGGCAATTTACGGTAATGCGGCCATGCGGGGAGCGCAGATCGCTGTTGACGAGATTAATGCCCAAGGCGGCATCCAATTCGAACTTAGATATGAAGACGATGAGCACGACGCTGAAAAGGCCGTCAACGCTTACAATAAGCTTAAAGACTGGGGTATGCAGGTTTTCCTCGGTTCCGTGACCAGCACCCCCGGTGTGGCCACCAGCACAGAGGCTTTTAATGACCGGATATTCTACCTGACTCCTTCCGCTTCCGCCCCGGCTGTCATTGAGGGCAAGGATAATGTATTCCAGATGTGCTTTACCGACCCCAACCAGGGTTCAGCTTCCGCTCAATATATCTTTGACAAGAAACTTGGTTCAAAAATAGCGATTATTTACAAGAATGACGATGTATATTCCAAGGGAATCTATAACACCTTCATCAGCAAGGCCAAGGAACTGAACTTAGAGGTTGTCTCCACAACCACCTTTACCGAAGACAGCCAGACTGACTTTTCCGTTCAGTTGGCCGACGCCAAGAAAAACGGTGCCGACTTAATCTTCCTTCCTATTTACTACACCCCGGCCTCTCTGATCCTCCAACAGGCTAAGAATATGGGCTATGCTCCCAAGTTCTTCGGTGTAGACGGTATGGACGGCATCCTGACTCTGGAAAACTTTGACGTATCCTTAGCCGAAGGCGTTATGTTACTGACACCTTTCAATGCTGACGCTACCGATGATCTTACGGTCAACTTCGTTAAGAAATATCAGGAACTTTACAATGAAATTCCCAACCAGTTTGCTGCTGACGGTTATGACTGCGTGTATGCCATTAAGAAAGCCCTTGAGGCTGCCGGCTGCACACCTGACATGAGCGCCCAAGATATTTGTGAAAAACTGGTTCAAGTATTCCCCACCATTACTTTTAACGGGCTTACCGGTGAAAACATGACCTGGTCCGCCAGCGGGGAAGTTACCAAGAGCCCGAAGGGCATGGTAATTCAAAACGGTGCATATGTAGGAATGGACTAAGAAACTGCTGCCCTTTCAAAGTGGGTTAGTTGGGAGGGCTGCTGAGAAATACTCGGCAGCCCTCTATACTTATTTACACCGTATTCTCAATATGCTTAAACGAAATTAAGGTGTGTGAAATATGACATTTCTTTCCTTTCTGATCAGCGGACTCAGTCTTGGCAGCGTCTATGCCATCATCGCTTTGGGCTACACAATGGTTTACGGCATTGCCAAAATGCTGAACTTTGCCCATGGCGATGTAATCATGGTCGGAGCCTATGTTTGTTTCTTCGCCACCACTCGTGGGAATATGCCCGCCTTGGTTGG
>ENA-UPSB01003669-UPSB01003669.1-bioreactor-metagenome-genome-assembly--contig:-NODE-3669-length-11489-cov-3.400035_pt1 | contig 11489 bp, 15 predicted proteins | sample MGYA00238182_ERZ773286 | MGnify/ENA primary metagenome ERZ773286 (study PRJEB29026, sample SAMN07631240) | bioreactor metagenome | isolation source: Switchgrass digestor | place: USA: Dartmouth... | reverse complement strand
CTGGATAAGGCCTCTTTCGGGGTTATCTCCTGTAAATTGACAAGGACACCTCTCCGTTGCTTTTGTCGCCATCTGTCCCGTATCACGTTAAGAGATATTGTCTTCATAAATGCTAAAAGTTTATCCAGCGGAACGGCGTTTTCCTGAAAGTACTTCAGCGTTTTGACGTAAGTCTCCTGGGTGATATCCTCAGCCTCCTCCCGATTCTGCACTTTATAGTAAATGAAGCGATAAAGGGGCTCCCAGGTGGCAAGGCACACCCTCTCTATTGCGTCCGGATCCCCTTCCCTCGCCCTTTTATACACATCCACAGTTAACACAAACTTTGCACCTTCTTTCCCACCGCTTATTGGCTTCCATAAGTAAAAACGTTTTATGTACCCAAAATGTCACATGGGAATTAAAATTATCTGTGGCATGTTGGCCATCCCATTTACAATATAATACAATTTAAGATAGCCGTAATAATATCCTTCAAATTGTTACGGCATCTTCCTCTGGTCATTACATAATCCTCAATGCGGCTCTTATTTTAGTTTTTCATTTAATATGATAACATTCTCAGAAGAGACCAACAGTGGGCCGTTCTTCATCTGCAACCTAAAGCGCGATATTGCTTAAAGATTTTCTTCGTCAGCGCGGAAAACTTAACTTCAAATGTCTTTATGAACCCTTCAAGTTCTATTTTTTGCAGCCTGCATATTATGCTGCAAATCGCAGGCTATTGCCGACTTGCGGCAAATAAAAAGGAGTATTGGCACACTTATGTCGCGTAGCTTGCCTATACTCCAAATGTCATTAAGTTTGCTTATTTATAATTTCCTTAAAAGCGTTGAAATTACAATCGAGATGATGCCCACTATGAATAAGCTGGAGTAGACCAATATCTGAAAGGGGCCCCCTCCAAGATGGCTAAAAGGAAAAGGGCCCTGTATAATCCACATGTACCTTTCATAACTGCCGTGAATAAATAGATACAGCAGCACCGGGCTGATGAGAAAGACAAAGCCCAGGCCAAAAAACAAAGCCGCTGCGCACTCTTTTGCAGCCCTTTTCATCCTTAACTTTCCTCTTTAATGTATTCCAGGATATCGCCGGGCTGGCAGTCCAGTACTTCACATATTTTTTCGAGGGTGGAAAAGCGAATGGCTTTTGCCTTCCCGTTTTTTAAAATGGAGATGTTAGACATGGTGATCCCCACCCGCTCCGACAGCTCCGTTACGCTCATTTTCCTTTTGGCCAGCATAACATCTAAATTCACTATTATCGGCATTTTATCACCCTCATATTGTCAATTCGTTTTCTTCTTTTAACTCGCAGGCTTTTTCAACGAGGTGGGAAAGCACTGCAGCCACAACGGCAATTGAGACCCCAACAAATATTATAAAGAGTGCCATCAGCAGGATGCTGGGATGCAATAAATTGAGTATCATGAGCACCACCATCCCCGCAAAGTACATTACGCACTCAGACAGGGCTAATCTGCTTATGTCTTTTAGCCTTCCGGCATTCTCCCGGCAGAAAGAATTGTCTTTGGCAATTTCGCGGCAAATGAGCAAGCTCTTATATAGAGCTAAATAATAGGGCACGGCAGTAATCCATATAAAAATTAAGCACGGCCAAAACATATAGCTAAATTCTGGATACTCAAATGCAATTTCACGGCCAAGAAGCGGCGCTAAAACAAAGCACAAAAACAAACCCAGAAAGGCGGCAAATGCGATAACAAGCTTGAGCCATTTGGTCAATTCTTTTCGTTCCATAACATCATCTCCCCGAGTAACATTAATAGCAGGTATTTTGTGATATTCAATACTTTTTTATTATATTATATATAATATTTATCGTTTTTCAATATGTCCCTTGCATTTTTCCTTTCATTTTCTCACAACTTACGCCAGATTAGAGCGTCTCAATGCGGAAACTTTGCCTATCATTGTGCTAAGGAGATAAATAAAATGTTTTTTTGCTTAATAATAGCCTTTTGCATTTCTTTTATGATGTTTTTTTATAATTAAATGATATAATAGAGAAAATAAATTTTCGCGTGGGAAATCAGCAATGAATTGTCCTTTGGAGGTGAAGGTTGTGGGCAACATCGCTGCGTTTTTTGACATTGACGGCACCCTCTTTAGGAACTCTCTCATGATCGAACACTTTAAGAAGATGATAAAGTATGAAGTGATAGACCCTACACTGTGGTACGGCCGTCTGAGGGACCCTTATTCCGAATGGGAAAAGCGATACGGGGATTTCAATGATTACATGGATGAATTGGCGCTAATCTATGTCAAAGTGCTGAAAGGCATAAACAAGTCCTACATCGAGTTTATCGCAAGTCAAGTTATAAATATGAACTGGGACAAGGTTTACAGGTATACCAGGTCCAGAATCAAGTGGCACAAAGAAGAGGGGCATATGATATTTTTCATATCCGGTGCTCCCGACTTTCTGGTGGAAAAGATGGCGGAAAAGTACCAGGTAACTGCATACAGAGCTACCCAGTACATCGTCGATAAAAACAACAACTTCACCGGCAGAGTTATCAGCATGTGGGACTCGGAAAATGAGCAGAAGGCCATAAGGGAGCTCGTAGACCAATACCAGGTGGATTTGGATCAAAGCTTTTCCTACGGAGATACTACCGGAGACCTTTCCATGCTAAAGATAGTTGGCCATCCTGTGGCCATAAACCCTGTAAAAAAACTTTTGATGGCCATAAAGGAAGATGAGGAGCTTTACAAGAAAACTACCGTTATTGTAGAGCGAAAAGATTTAATTTATGAGCTGAGCCCCTCAGTAAAACTTGTGGAGCTAGACTAACCAAAAATTATCTGTTTCGCAAGGTTACCGCAACAATTTCCGGCCTGTTAAATATTCTAATTGGGATTATACTGTTGCCCAGGCCCCTGCTCACGATCAGCGTGGATTGATTTTTGGTATGGCACCGGCTGTATATTTCGGGAAAAGGCCCTGGTCAGGTGCCACAAGGCCTCCCACGAAAGGTATCCTAACCTGCCCGCCATGGGCATGGCCGGAAAAAATCAAATCTAGGTTCTCCCTTACATATATATCAAAAAGCTCGGGCCTGTGGCAAAGCAGGATTTGGAAGATGGCATCATCCGATAGGCGCTCAAGATGCTCCTTCAATTTGGATGTGTTTGTACCGTCCAAATAGCTGTACCTTAAAAAATCCGGATCAGACAAGCCCAATATTTCAATTTTCCCTTTGCCTTTAACTAATGTAGTCTTCGTATCGTCAAGTACATGCACACCTGAGCTTTTGAGGGCCTGGCTTATATTTGAATAGGCACCGGACCAGGCTTCGTGATTTCCGGAAACGTAGTAAACTGGAGCGATTTTAACGGCGCCCCGCACAAATACCATGGCAGTCTCTAAGTCAAATTTTCTTCTGTCAATCAGATCCCCGGTAATTACAATTATATCGGGAGATACCGCACGGATTTTCTCAAGTAGGCGCTCCTGAGCTTTGCCAAATAGCTTATTGTGCAAGTCGGAAATATGGACGATCCTATATCCGTTAAATTCTTCCGGTATTTTGGGGTTCACATACTGGATTTGCGTTGTAGTTATGGCATTGTTCTCCCATACGCAGAAAATTGAAATAGCAAGAATCGCTGCACAAGCCACAAGTATCGTTTTGACTTTGCTGTTTTTGGCAAGCATAGCTTTCATCCTTTTTTTGGTTTTATAATACCACAAAAATTGGTGAGGTGTATAAAATGAAGACGATTCTATGCTACGGCGATTCAAACACCTGGGGTTACAATCCTGACGGTTCCGGCCGCTATTCTAAGCACATTCGCTGGACCGGCGTGCTTCAAAAGGAGCTTGGCGATGATTTTGATGTCATTGCGGAAGGCCTAAATGGCAGGACCACCGTTTGGGACGATCCCGTCAGGGGCGATTACAGAAACGGGAAGAAGCATTTGCTGCCCTGTCTGCACAGCCATAAGCCCATCGATTTGGTGATACTGTTTTTGGGCAGCAATGACTTAAAGCCCAGGTACAACGTGACTTCCCTGGAAATAGCCCAGAGCGTAGAAATGCTGGTAAACATCATCAAAAAGAGTGAAACGGGGCCCAATATGACCTCGCCGGAGATACTTGTCATAATACCGCCTCCCATACTCATCCCTGAAGAAGTAAAACATGTGGCAAGCCTGCTTGCGGAATACGAAAAGGCCGTAGAGAAAAGCCGGCAATTCCCCGAAGCTTTTACAAGCGTGTTAAAGGGCAAGTGCCATCTGTTCGATTCTTCAAAGTACATAATGAGCAGCGAGAAGGACGGCAAGCATTTGGACCCGGAAAGCCACGCCATCTTAGGCAAGGAGTTGGCAAAATATATTTTAAACAATATTTTTGATAGTTAGCTTTGTGCTGACGCATTTAACTCAATCCTATTTATGCGTAAGTGCCAGCTAGGTTTTTGCCATTGCTCTTGCAAAATCTTCTAGAAGTCTTTTTTTGTCATCAAAGAGGACTTTTTGTAATCGCATAGAAATCTAATTTGATTTATCTTTGTTGCAATTATCTCGAAAGGATTGAGCAGGGGATGTATTTAAAGGAAATAAAGACCAGCGGTTCTTCAACAATAAAGCTTTATTTGGAAGATTGCCTTGTGGGGATGGAAAGGTATCTTGACAAGAAATCCGTGGATGTTATTGTCACATCACCTCCTTACAACATCGGAGTCAATTACAACGAGTACGATGATAAAATACCCAGAGAGGAGTACCTAAACTGGCTTGGCGACTGGGCTAAGGTCACAAAGGAAGTCCTTAAAGACGATGGGTCTATATTTCTAAACATCGGTTCTAAGCCGTCTGATCCCTGGGTACCCTTTGAGGTAGCCCTTGAAATGCGGAAGTACTTTAAGCTGCAAAATGTGATACACTGGATAAAGTCAATTTACATAGAGCATGAAAGTTACGGAAAAAAGGTAGAGCTAAATGTGGGCCACTATAAACCCATCAACAGCAAGCGGTTCGTAAATGATACCCATGAATATATATTCCATCTGACAAAGCACGGAAATGTGGAGCTGGACCGCTTATCCATCGGAGTCCCCTATAAAGACGAATCCAATATCACCCGTTGGGATAGCGGAAGAAAGGGGCTCAGATGTAGGGGAAACACCTGGTATGTGCCATATAAGACCATTCAGAACCGCCTAAAAGACAGGCCCCATCCCGCCAGCTATCCCGCAGAACTTGCCAAGATGTGCATACTGTTACACGGTATAGAAAAGACAAAACTGGTGATGGACCCCTTTATGGGCATAGGAAATACAGCTATCGCATGCAAGGAGCTGGATATAAATTGTGTGGGCTTCGAAATAGACAAGGCTTACTTCGATGAAGCAGTAAGAATTTTAGAGGAGGATAACAATGCCTGATTTAAACCTGCTTACTAAAGAAGAAAAGCAAGAAATCATCGATGGCATAGTAAAAGCATTTAGGGATGTTGAGTTTATCGGACGATTTCTGGACACCTTTATGCTGCAAATTAATTTAAAGGCAAATCCTCCTTCAAAGGTGATAAGCTCCATCTTTGAAGAAACTTTGCCCAATTTCTTCAGTCACATTAGTTGTGCCCAGGACCTTTACGCAACGCTAAAGGACGAGCGGTTTCAGAGGGAATTTAATCGTGCCTGGGAAGCCGAGATGGAGAAAAATAAATTGAGAGGACACACCATATCAAATATTGTGTCTGTCTGCGTGGAAGCGTATCTAAAAAATGGCAGGTACTTTACTGATGGTGACGGTTCAAACGACTTGAAGCGCCTTCGGGACGGCTCTAGATGGGAAATCAAAGGCAGCAGGTCAAAGAGCTTTAGCCTGACTATCAACCAATCTCACGTAGGCTTAGATTCCACTTACTTTATAGTTTATAACGGCTTTCCCGAGTTTAACAAGATTCACGGCATTTATATCTTAAAGGGAGATGAGCGCATCTTTACCCCCAAACAAGAAGGACTCAACATGCGCACTTTTATTAAAGAATACTACGACACTCATGTAGAACAAATTTATCCCTAATCACGAACAAGTGGTTCATGAAAAAGTTTCCGGTATTCCCAAAGATTGTGTGGCAAAAAGAGCAGCAAACATTTAAATCCTGAAGTCTGGCCGCTTTAAATGAGCTTTGAAAATTTAGCATGTCATCTGACGTTGCTTAAGGTCAAATGAGCCATGTTTAAAAGACCTAAGCAGGGTGTTGCCTTTTGCGTTGTCTGAAGCGACACCCTATTTTTTTCTCTTTGTGTCTCACTACCTTTTTGGATTCAGCATTTCTCAGACCTTTTACTGGTCAATCGAACCTAAAAGAGGCTCAACTGACCTGGATTCTTGCCGCTGGTGCCCTTTTTCGAATCCCTTGGCTTCTCTTTGATTGGATTATCTTTGGAAACCTTCTCTATAACAAAGGCATCTTGATACGCATTGTCTGCAAGCAGGCCCTGGATAAGTTTCTGGGGTGTGCTGCTATTTAACCACAAATCCAATTGGTCTTTTCTCACAATTAAAGGCATGCGATGGTGTATGTCCTTCAATTGATCATTTGCCTCGGTAGTTATGATTACAAAGGTCACCTTTGTTCTTGAATTTTCATCCTTGGATATTTTGTATAATCCCCCCAGTGATATTAAATCCTCACCCTTAAGGCCAATCTGGTACTTTGCCTTCCTTCCGCTTTCCTCCTTCTTCCACTCATAAAAGCCATTGGCGGGGACCACGCACCTCCTGTAGAAGAAGGAGTCTTTGAACATGGGCTTGTCCATTACGGTCTCGGCCCTCGCATTGATCACCGGCTTGCTTGATCCGCTACGAGAAAAGCCCCAATTTGCTGATTGGAGAATTCGTTTGCCATCGGCAATTACAACAGGCGCGTTTTTGTTGGGGAAAAAATCGCCGGGCTCATATGCTCCTATGGCGTCTACATCAATGGAATAGTATTTCAACAAATCACTGTATAAAGCCATGAGCAGGAAGCTTCCGCACATTTTTGTGCCCCCTTGAACTGTTTATTTAAAGTTAAATCGAGGATATATGAAGCACATTGCTTAATCAGTATCTTCCGTAACTTAAAAATGTCATTGCACTAATATAATTTCCTATGGACAATATGCTTATAAATTACTTCCGCTGCTTCTTTAGCGGAAATATTGCTCACATCGATTTTCACGGTGTCCATATCAAAGTAATTCCTTAATCTTGGCAGGCTTCTGTCGATGACATCCTTATCTCTTACCCCGCGCTTCACATCCTTCATGATTCGAGATTTTAATGATTGTTTCGAACACACGAGAGAGAATTTATATAGTGCGCAATCCTGTAGGTGCAGTCTAGATAAAATATCATCGAGAATGCCCTGTTCATGCATTACCCAACAAAAAATAATGTTCTTAAACACCGAACAAGCAATATAGTTGTTCAGAAGGTAACAAATATTGTCTACCACCATCTTTTTGGTTTCATCATTTACTATAAAAGGTGACATATCCCAACACCAATCGCCATCGAGAAAAGCGCAATTAGGCAAAAGCTTTTGCAATTCTCTGCTTGTGGTTGTCTTTCCGACGCCCATGGTTCCATTAATAAAAATTATATTTTTCATTGTCGCAAGCATAAAAATCTTCCACTTCTATAATTTTGGCATTATTTGAGGACTATCTCTTTAGTTTTTACATTGTATTCATATTGACCGCTGAACTCTTCTCCATCCTCCTTTGTCCAACGGAAGTTTACAATGACCGTTTCTGAATCTTCCCATCCGCAGATTTTAAAATAGGGGTCGGGTCGGCTTTCCTCTGGCTTTGCATCTTCATCGCATATGGAAGCCACTTCATCGAGGCTTGGCAATGATATTGGTTTTTTGACCTTTGTATCCACAATGATGCTTTCTCCCCATATCCGCCCCTCGTAATAGATTCCTACATATCTGCTGTCAGGAGACCATGTAAAGCATACCTCATAACCTCCGGGTTCCATTTTCCAAATTACCTCATGATTTTCTAAGTCGACAATGCGCACACCTTCATACGGCTGAAGCCCTCCTGCCGTAATTTCTGTAATTGTACCATATGCTTCAGCACAATATTTCCCATCTGGGGATAAGGAAGTAATGGCTTCATTTTCATCTTTTACCTCATTTGTTGCCTTCGAACAACTTGCCATCAAAAGAAGGGTAAGAGATATGATAATAAAGATGAAAATTAAGTTTGCAGCCCTCACATTCTCACTCCCCTAGTCCAGGATTACTACTTACGCAATTGAACCAAAAAGACCCCTCCGAAATCTTAATGGGACAAGCTTTACTCCCACAAATCTCTAGCCATCCTCTGTATTCTATTTTTCCGACTATCGGTCTCCTTCTTGTTTACAGTAACTGTGATTACGTCCCCTTCTTTTGCCTCTTCGGGAATGGCCTTTTTGGGTATGCTCACAAAAGTTTTATCTGGAAGCTCAACTACCGCATATTCGCCTTCAAAGCGGTCGATTATCAGGTTCATAAAATTCCTCCTTACTGGGGCGGGTTACAGCTCTTGCAAGGCTCATAACCCCTTGCTTTGGCCTCGGAAAGTTCTATGGAGATCTTGCTCTCCCTCAGTAAACTGCAGTCCGCCGTATGATATTTCTTACCGGTCTTTGTGATATAAACGGTTATGTCGCTTTTTGCAGCCTGGCCCGCTTTTTCTGTTTTTATTTCAATACTTTCCCCGTCAGTGGCAAACACCACCGTCCCCGCTTCATCGGTGCGGTAAATTTTTATGCCTGCATCAGATAGTCTTTTTAAGACTTCTTTATGGGGATGTCCGTAATCATTCCCCTTGCCGACACAGATTACTGCATATGTTGGGTCTACTGCAGCCAAAAATGCTTCGGTGGTGGAGGAATTGGAACCGTGGTGGCCTACCTTTAAGACATCTGCCCTCAGGTCATAGCCCCTTGCCAGCATTTCATTTTCCGATACATCTTCCGCATCTCCCGTAAAAAGAAAAGAAGTTTTTCCGTAAGTAAGCTTTATCACCGCTGAATAGTTGTTTAGGTCCTCGTACTTGGAAGCGTTGGGGGCAAGAATTTCCACCTTTGCACTGGGTGAAAAGCTGATATTGGTTCCGCCTGTTGCCGCTGTTATTTTTAAGCCTTTATTCTGGATTGCAGTCAGGACATCTTCAAAGGTTTTGGTAGTGGCTGTTGCTTTGGGCATGTATATCTTGCCAATATCGTAGGTATCTATGACCGTATCCAAGCTGCCTATGTGGTCTTCATGGGGATGTGTGCCCACTAAAACATCCACCTTTTTCACGCCTTGGGCATTGAGATACGAAACTATGGTTTTGGCATCGTCGTTGTTTCCCGCATCGATGAGCATGTTCTCACCTGTAGGAGCTTGAATCAGGATGGAATCCGCTTGACCCACATCTATAAAATGCACTTTCAGAGTTTCATTATTTACATTTTCATTTCTTGCATCATCATGTATTACTTCTTCATATCTTTTATTTTCATATTCTACTTTTTCATAGCCTGCGTCATTTTCTACATTGCCACAGGCAGCAAGTAATACTGTAAATAATATAAGCAAACAGGCTAACAGTCTCTTTGTGTACAAATTGTATCAACCTTTCATTCGTTTATAGTCGGAAGTCTTATTTGTCAATTGCCGCATTAATGTAAAGCTATTGCACTTTTATGCTGATAGTACTATTATATCCTTCTGTATTTGTCTGCAAATTTTTCGACGACAAACTCCTTGAATGCATCAAGATCTTCTATGTCTCCCTTTCTTATCAACGATGCCTGATTTAAAGTAAAATAAAAAATAAAGTAATCTTTGCTTTCCATCAAGGCATAAAATTGACTGTAGTTTAGTTCTCCCCTCGACATAAGTGCTTCATTCTCAAAAACAATCCTATCTTCATAAAATTTTAAAGTATTGACGCTATTAAATGTACCTGTCTTATCCGTCTTTATTCGCTGTGCTTTTTTGACTTCAATTTTAATTACGGCTACGGCAATTGCCAGAGCAAAAAAAGCAAGCCAATTTATCATTATCCTCGTGAGGCTTACAGTGCCACCATCAAGGCTAATCATTAAGCCAGCAATCAGTGAAATTAACGCCAGCAAAGGAATTACAGCCTTATTTCTTCTGAAGGTGGCGATGTATAAAAACCTTCTATAATCTTCCTTTGACATGGTTGTATTTATGGTAAATTTGGGCTGTTCCATAACTCTCCACCTCGTAATTATAGTTTCTCTCCCACTTTGTCTGTATGGGCATTATGGGCAAAGGTAAACTCTTAGCTTTAAAAATCTACCAGTTGGGTCCTGAGGATGAACAAAAATGTCTCCCTTTGTAAACCGGTCACTAAGTTTGTCCTGCGATTCTATTAAACTAGTTCCCCGCTTTATTTCTCTTTTAAGATCATAAGGACCGCTGGCTTTATTAGAACAAAAAACAGATATCCCAATAAGGCTCCAAAGGTATTTGTAATCAGGTCTGTAACATCAAAGGTCCTTGACGATAATGCTCCCCAAAAGGCGCTCAGCAGTTGGGCACTTTCGATTGCCAGGCTAAAAAGAAAGCCCATGGCAACTGTTTTTATTAGGCCCCACCTCTTTATAATCGGGCACATAAATCCAAAGGGCATCATCATTATGACATTTAAGATTACTTCCCTAATACTGCCATGGTAGTTTAACCTTAAGTCTCTAAAAGGGATAAGATTGACAGTCCCAAGAAACAAGTTATTGGTGCCATGTAAGAAAGGTATAGGAAACGGCATCAGTGTCACATATAAAACCATTGCGATATACACATACATGAGTGTATTTAGCACAAACACTTTCCCAGATCTTTTACGCCACTTTTTATAAAAGAACAAAAAGTAAATGACGATTAGCAAGCTAAAGTCCAGTATTTTTTGCACCAGATTTTCCTCCATACTCTGTTATGCCGGGTTACATGCATTAATTACGAACTTAACATGCTCTCAATTTTTTCCCTAACTTCTTCAGGTAAATTTCCCTTCAATGCCCTTTTCAAAACAAAGGGCACCTTAATTCCATTTGATAAAAGATGTTTTTCTATCAGCTCCACCTTTGATTTCCTGTTTGGAATTAGTTGGTACAGTACGTACCAATCCTCTAAAGACGCAAACGGAATATTTACCCCGTTAATCAATCTAAATTCCGCGATGGACTCACGGTCAAAAATATATTCATATACTCCTTCACTGTGATTGATGGCAAACCCGGCCATCACATCCACATCTATGCCGTTAACTATGTACTTATAAAAGTATTTTGTGGAAAACGTAGCGGTGCTTTCACATTCCATCTTATGGCCGATACTTTTGAGGAGCTCATGGGCCCTGTCAATATCATTTATATCAACCAAAATATCTATGTCATTTGGCCTATCTACAAGTCCAAACTGATTTAGCAGTATAGAACCGCCCACGG
>ENA-UPSB01003668-UPSB01003668.1-bioreactor-metagenome-genome-assembly--contig:-NODE-3668-length-11493-cov-5.571079_pt1 | contig 11493 bp, 8 predicted proteins | sample MGYA00238182_ERZ773286 | MGnify/ENA primary metagenome ERZ773286 (study PRJEB29026, sample SAMN07631240) | bioreactor metagenome | isolation source: Switchgrass digestor | place: USA: Dartmouth... | reverse complement strand
CGGCGTCGACCAGGTGTCGTCCACCGTGCTCGTGGCCCACCTGGCCGAGGCCCGGTGGGCGCCCGGGGTACAGGGGAGGGGAGGATGCAGCGGAGTCGGTGCGGGCGGAGACCTGCACCCGATGGTGGCGGTCATGACCGTTTGCAGCGGGGCCTGGGCAGTGACGCTGGGCGAGGTGCGCCGCTGGTCGGCCGCCCGGGCCCACGGTGGCCGCGCTTACGTGGTCGAGAACCCGCCCGTGTTCGAATGGCTGCTCCGGCGACTGGCGGACCTGCCGCCCGTGCGGCGGCCCACCCTCATCTGCACCGGCGGCTTCCTGAGCGCCGCCGCGCTGCGCCTGCTGGACCTGCTGGCGGCGGGTGGGACCGAGATCTGGTACGGCGGCGACTTCGACCGCAACGGTATCCTAATCGCCGCAGGCCTGGCCGTGCGCTACGGAGACCGTTTCCGCCTCTGGCGCTTCGGTCCTCATGATTACCGGGACGCGGCCCGGGGTTCGGCAGGGCACCCACTCTCGGCTTCGGACCGGGAAGCCCTGCTAGCTGTCAACGGACCGCTGGAAGATACAGCCCGGGCCGTTGTCACCGGTGGCGTGACGGCGTATCAGGAGAGACTGGTAGAGGCGCTCTTGATCGACTTGATCGGTTGACGGGCCCAGCCACGCCGCCGCGAGCCGGTCGAAGGGGCTCCGCCCCCCGTGTCTCTCTATCCCGCAGGCCAGCGCAGCCAGCGAAGCGGCGCTCAGCCGTTGTTACTGTAAGTGTCCGGGTTGGAGCTCAGCACCGGTGTTCCGCCAGGCAGAAGGAGTGATGGCTCTTGCAGAGACTCACTGCAGCCCAGGTTGAGGCAGTCGCCGACTTCTTCCTACGTGCGAGTCTGGCTCATCCCATCGAACTCGATGTAGGGCACATCGCATTCTCGATAGGGGCGATTAGTGCTCCCTACTGCGACGGGCAGATGCAAGTTCGCACCATTACTGCCCCGGACGGCTCGGATCCCGTCCGCATCAACGGTTGTACGGGAAGGCTGGAGCTGCTGCTGGGGCAGTGGAGTGACCAACCAGGCAATGAACAGATCGTCCTCAGCTCCAACCGGAAGGAACTCGACCCGCGGTTCGGACAGATCAACCTAAACCTCTGCCTGACCGATGGGCGGACGGTCTACTTGGTGAAGAACCTGAGCAGAGATGGCGGGCCCGGCGCGATCAAGCGACTGCAGCAGGGTGCTGGCGGGCCTGAGATGGCGGGGGAGCGCGCCATGCGCAAGGCGCGCCTGGTGTCGCAACTGGGCAACGGTACGATCGTGTTCGATGGCCAGGAGTGGCTGGTGGTCGCCGCACTGCCCATGCCGGTTCCCCGGCGGCGGGCCGATGCCCTGTTCACCGAGGCCATGGTTCAGTTGTTTCGCTATGCGGCGCTGGTGGAGCATTTGCGCCGGGGTGCCGTGGCCCTCGACGAGGAAGATGCCCCCAACACAGCCGCAGTGTCACTCCCGCGCCGGCTTTCGGCGGCGGAGAGGCGGCTCGTGGACTTGGAAGCGATGGCGATCGTACGGGCACACCTCGAGGACCAAGGGTATGCCGTAAAAGACGTGGCGAGCAGAGAGAGCTATGACTTCATTGCCTCACAGGGGTCGGATGTACTCTATGTAGAAGTCAAAGGTACGACGCTCGACCCTTGGGCGGTGGAGCTCACCGCGGCTGAACATACGGTTGCGCAGCGACAGGGCGGTCGTTACCGTCTCTACGTCGTGCAGTTCGAGGCCTTCGAGCGGCTGCACAAGTACCGCCTGGTCAACGTGCATAACCCCGTCTTGAATCGGAACTGCACCGTCATCCCGGTCCGGTACCGGGTGCAGGGGTCCTGATGGCTGGCGGCGTGTGGAGGCGCCCGGGCTGCGGCCACTGAAGCGCCGCAGCCCGGTGTTGTACCCGCTCGCTTTCATGTCGCTTTCCCCGCACAGGACAGAGGAACCACAGGCGGGCTTGCCTAACTATATGCACGTCCGTAACGTCAGGGCGGTCAGCCCCCCACCCTGCTCGCCGCCCCGGGGAGGTAGAGCTCGACGTGAAGATCTCGGTCATACTCGCACACATCGACAGTGGACACATCGCCCTGCCCGAGTTTCAACGCGGCTACGTGTGGAACCGTGACCAGGTGCGCGGCTTCTTCGACTCGCTCTACCGGCGGCATCCGGTCGGCGGGCTGCTCGTCTGGGTGACGGAGTCGAAGTCGGCGGTGCACCGGGGCGACGGCCCCCTGGCCCCCGGTGTGGTGAAGCTCCTCTTGGACGGGCAGCAGCGCATCACGTCGCTCTACGGTGTGGTGCGGGGGAAGCCGCCGCGCTTTTTCGAGGGGAACGCCCAGGCGTTCACCGGCCTCTACTTCAACCTCGAGACCGAGACGTTCGAGTTCTACCAGGTGAAGATGAAGGACGATCCGCTCTGGGTCGACGTCACCGAGCTTATGAAAGGGGGGGCCGGCGGGCTCAGCCCGTTTATCCAGCGGCTGAACGCCAGGCCGGACCTCGCACCGAAGCTGGGCGACTACATCGCCCGCCTGAGCCAGCTGCTGGGCATCCTCGACGTGGATCTCTACGTGGAGGAGGTCGCCGGTGAGGACAAGACTATCGATGTGGTGGTGGACATCTTCAACCGGGTCAACAGCGGGGGAACCAAGCTCTCCAAGGGCGACCTCGCCCTGGCCAAGGTCTGCGCCGAGTGGCCTGAGGCGCGTGATGAGATGAAGGCCAGACTGGAGCGCTGGGCGGCCGCAGGCTACCAGTTCGACCTCGACTGGCTGCTGCGCTCCGTCAACACGGTGCTCACCGGGGAGGCGAAGTTCCAGTTCCTCCACAACCGGACGGCGGCCGAGGTGCAGGATGCGCTGGAGCGTGCATCCCGGCACATCGACACGTGCCTCAACATGATCAGCGGGCGGCTGGGATTGGATCACGACCGCGTCCTCTTCGGCCGGTACGGCATTCCCGTGATGGTGCGGTACCTGGATACGCACCCCCTGCCCCTTAACGAGCGGGACCGGGACAAGCTGCTGTTCTGGTTCCTGCAGGCCGGCATGTGGGGTCGGTTCTCGGGTTCCACCGAGACGGCCATCGACCAGGACCTGGCCGCGCTCGAGGGCCCGGATGGCGGCCTGGACAGGCTCCTGGACCAGATGCGCCTCTGGCACGGCAGCCTGCGGGTGGAGCCGGATCACTTCATCGGGTGGAGCCAGGGTGCCCGGTTGTACCCAGTCCTGTACATGCTCACCCGCATGGGGGAGGCGCGCGACTGGGGCACGGGGCTACCGCTGAAGGCGAACCTCCTGGGCAAGATGAGCCGGCTGGAGGTGCACCACATCTTCCCGAAGAAGCGGCTGTACGACCACAAGTACCAGCGGCCGGAGGTCAACCAGCTGGCCAACTTCTGCTTCCTCACCAAGGATACCAACCTGGACATCTCGGACCGGCTTCCGGAGGAATACTTCGAGGAGGTCGAGGAGCGGCATCCGGGCGCGCTGGCGTCCCAGTGGATCCCCATGGACCGGGCACTGTGGAAGATCGAGAACTACCCCGCCTTCCTGGAGGCGCGCCGGGCGCTCCTGGCGGAGGAACTCAACCGGCGCCTGGCCGAGCTGCTGCACGGCGAGACGCGGTGGCTGGAGGGCGCCACGGTGGCTGCAGCGCCTGAGCCGGCGGCGGCGCCGGAGCCCGTGATCCTGGGCGGCGTGGCGGCGGAGGAGGAGCAGGTCCTGGCTGACCTGAACGCCTGGGTCCGGGCGCAGGGGCTGCCGGAGGGGATCGTGGCGTACGACTTCGCCGACCCCGAGACCGGTGAGCAGAAGGCCGTGTTCGACCTGGCCTGGCCTAACGGCGTCCAGGAGGGGCTGAGCCAGCCGGTGGCGGTGCTCCTCAACGAGAGCAGCGAGGTGCTGGCGATCGCCAGCCAGGCCGGGTTCCGCTGCTTCACGACGCCCCGCGATTTCCAGCGGTACGTGGAGACGGAGATTCTGGCGGCGGCCGACTGAAGCACCGCCGCTGTGAGGGGCTGCGGGAGACGGACTCCTGCAGCCCCTTTCCTGTGCGTCCGGCCTGGGCTGGCGAAACCCTGGGCGCCTGATCCACTTTCCGCCCTGCACACGAAAACCCGCCATGGAATGTTGACACTGAACCCCGCCGGGTGTATGTATTAATTGACCGATCAATAAGTAAGGAGGCATCCCGCATGTCCCCCCGCCCCAAGAACCCGCCGCCGGACCGGCGCGCCGACATCCTGGACGCCGCCCTCCGGCTGTTCGCCGAGAAGGGATACGCCGCCGCCACCAACGCCGAGATCGCCAGGGCGGCGGGGGTCACGGCAGCCGCGCTCTACTACTACTTCCCCAGCAAGGAGGAGCTGTTCCGGGCCGCGGTGCGCGAGCACATCGGCCGGTTCGTCCCCACGCTTGCAGCGCTCACGGGGAACGGGGACGCGGCCGCCGGGAGCCCCGAGTCGTTCCGGGCGATCCTCCGGAGCGCCCTGGCCTTCTTCACCGAGGAGAAGACCCAGATGGTGCTGCGGATCGTCCTGGCCGAGGGCCCCCGCCGACCCGAGATCCGCGAAATCTGGATCGACCAGCTCAGCCGAGTGTTGGAGCTGGTGGCCCCGTACATGATGCACGCGATCGCCTCCGGACGCTTCCGCCCCGTCGATCCCCGGCTCGTGTTCGTCCTGCTCCAGGGTCCCATGCTGTCGACCGTCATCGTGCGGGACCTGCTGCAGGTGCCCGCGCTGGAGGGGGTCACCAACGACGCCGTGGTCGACGCCATCGTGGAAACCACACTCGCCGGCCTTCGGACCGACGCCTGACGGGAGGAGGGAACCGCCCGTGCTTCAGCGCATCGTGGCCCTCGCACAGAAGGAGTTCATCCAGATCCGGCGGGACCGGCGGACCCTGGCGATGATGCTGGTCCTGCCGATCCTCTGGCTCATCCTCTTCGGCTATGCGTTCACCTTCGACGTGAGCGAGCTGGGCATCGCCGTGGTCGACCGGAGCGGCACGACGATCGGCGCGGCTGTGGCCGAGGCGCTGCGCAGCTATGACCGCTTCGTGCCGGTCGACCTGGCCGACCCGTCCGAGGACGGCATCCGGGAGGCCATCTTCCGGGGCGAGGTGGTGATGGGCGTCATCATCCCGCCCGGCTACGGCGAAGATGCCAATGCAGAGGTCCACATCCTGCTCGACGGGGCGAACCTGTTCGCCGCCCAGACGGCCGCCCGCCTCCTGCCCGCCGCCCTGGAGCCAGCACAGGAAACGCTGCAGACCGAGTTCCAGAACCGCACCCGGGAGCGGGTGGAGGAGATGATCACCGAGGTGGCCGAGGCCCGCAAGGCCGAGCTGCTCGAACGGGTGCCGCCGCCCCTGCAGGCGCAGGTGGAGCAGATGCTGTCCGCCATCCCCCGGCCGTCTTTGGACGCGCTGGAGATCGCCGCGCCGGAGCAGCCCCGGCTCGGCCAGAAGGTCACCACGCTCTACAACCCGGACCTGAAGACCGCCAACGTGATGATCCCGGGCCTGCTGGGCCTCGTGGTGATGTTCATGACCACCCTCATGACCGCCCTGGGCGTGGTGCGGGAGCGGGAGCTGGGCACCATGGAGCAGCTGGTGGTCACCCCCATCCGGCCGGCGGAGCTGATGCTGGGCAAGCTGCTGCCCTATCTGCTGGTGGGCGCGGTGGACTTCGCACTGGTCTACGCAGCCGGCCGCTACCTGTTTGACCTGACCTTCGCGGGCAACCTGCCGCTGTTCATCCTGCTCAGCCTCCTGCTGGTCTTCACCACCCTTGGCCTGGGCCTCCTCATCTCCACCGTGTCCCAGAACCAGCAGCAGGCGATGCAGCTGGCCATGTTCACCCTGATGCCGCAGATCCTGCTGTCCGGCCTGATCTTCCCGCTGGATGCGATGCCCCGGGCCATCCGGCTCATCGCCTACCTGCTGCCGTTCACGCACTTCGTCCCGATCGCCCAGGGGATGTTCCTGAAGGGGCAGGGGCTCGACCTGCTCTGGCCCAATGCGGCGGTGCTGGCCGCCTACGCCGTGGTCGTGCTCGGGCTGGCGACGGTCCGGTTCCGCAAGCGGATCGCGTAGGAGGTGGATCCGGTGAAGCGTGAGACACCGGCGGAATCCGCTGTGGGATTCGCGATCAGGCTCACGGACGTGACCCGGCGGTTCGGCAATCGGACCGGCGTGGAGGGGATCAGCCTCACCGTCGCCCCGGGCGAGTTGGTGGGGCTGGTGGGACCCGACGGCTCCGGCAAGACCACCCTGGCCCGGCTGGCGGCGGGCGTCATCGCGCCCACGTCCGGCACGGTGGAGCCCGAGTCCCGGGGCCGGGTGGGCTACCTCACCGGTCGGTTCAGCCTCTACCCGGACCTGACCGTGATGGAGAACCTGCGCTTCTTCGCCCGCCTCTACGGGATGAACGGCCGTGCGATCGATGCGGAGGCGGAGCGGCTGCTGGACTGGGTCGGGCTGTCGCCGTTCGCGGGCCGGCGAGCCGGCGACCTGTCCGGGGGCATGCGCCAGAAGCTGGCGCTCATCTGTGCCGTCATCCACCGCCCGCCCGTGCTCATCCTGGATGAGCCGACCACCGCCGTGGACCCGGTGGCCCGGGTCGAGTTCTGGCGGCTCCTGAAGGAGCAGGCCCGCCAGGGCTGCGCCGTGCTGGTGACCACGCCGTACATGGACGAGGCCGAGCACTGCGACCGGGCTATGCTCTTACACGAGGGGCGCTCCGTGGCGGCGGGGCCGGCCGCGGAACTGAAGCAGCGGCTGCCTTACCGGATGGCGCTGCTGACCCCGGCTGTGGCGGCCCCCGGCGGCGGTCAGCCCCAGGGCAGCACGGCGTCGCAGGGCAGTGCCGCCACACTGACGCCTGGCGAAGCGCGGCCCTCGGGCGCGTTGGCTGCGCCCTCGGCCGCCCAGCGCCCGCGTCGCCTAGCCCTGGCTCAGGCCGCCGCAGCCCTGCCGGGGTGCAGATGGATCGTCCCCCTGGGCGAGGGGGTGCGGGTGGCGCTGGACCCGTCCGCCCCGCTGGATCCGCCCCCGGGCTGTGAACTCCGGGAGGCGCCGGCCGACCTGGAGGACGTCTTCCTCTGGCTGACGGGCGCCGGGGTGGAGGAGGTGAGGGCCCGGTGACCAACGCCATCGAGACGCAGGGGCTCACCCGGCGCTTCGGCCGCTTCACGGCCGTGGACTCCGTCTCGCTCACCGTGCCGGAAGGGACGGTGATGGGGCTGCTCGGCCCCAACGGCGCCGGCAAGACCACGCTGATCCGGATGCTGCTGGGGTCGCTGACGCCCACCGCCGGGACGGGCCGGGTGCTGGGCCACGACCTGCGCACGGGCGCAGAGCAGATCCGGCAGAAGGTGGGCTACATGTCGCAGCGGTTCAGCCTCTACCGCGACCTGACGGTGGCGGAGAACCTGGCCTTCTTCGGCCGGGTCTACGGGCTGCGGGGCGATGCGCTCGCGCAGCGGCAGGAGGAGCTGCTTACCTGGGCCGGGCTCGCCGACCAGCGCCGGACCGTCGCCGGGGACCTGGGTGGCGGCATGCGTCAGCGGCTGGCCTTCGCCTGCGCCATCCTGCACCGGCCGCGGCTCCTGCTGCTGGACGAGGCGACGTCAGGCGTGGACCCCGCGTCGCGCCGCAGGTTCTGGGACCTGATCTACGACCTGGCCGACGGCGGCACCACGGTGCTGGTGACCACGCACTACATGGACGAGGCGGCCCACTGCGACCGGCTGGCGATGATGAACGCCGGGCGGCTGGTGGCGGTGGGGACGCCGCAGGAGCTGCGGGAGTCGTACGCCCGGGGCGGCGGGCTGGATCAGGTGTTTGTGACGCTTGCCCGGGGCCGGGCGAGCAGCGAGGAGTAGGAAGGTACGGATTCGGGGCCCCGCCCCTTGGCCGTATGGCCGGGGCGGGGCCCCTCGGCGTCCCCGGCCCCGGTACGAGGTCGGAACGGCGGTTTTGGACTTGGGCTGGCGGGGCGAAGTCAAACACCGGCGGTTCAGAGACGGCGGTGGCGGGTTCGACAGGGTGTGCGGCCGGGCGTGGAGGCGGCTTGCGGTCTTGGCGCAGAGGCAGGTTTACATAAGATGACTGACCAGTTGACATGATGACACGGACCGCTGCCTACCTGCAGGTCAGAGAAGAACGCCGCCGCCTGGGAACCGGCGGTCTTCGACTTGGGCGGCGCGGTCGAAGTGAAAGAGTGGCGGTTCCCACCGCCGGCGGAACGCGCCAGACAGTTGATGAGCCCCAGCAAAACAGCTCCCCGGGCCCGCCTGCCGGCGAGCCCGGGGATGACCCACCCGTGATCCAACTACAACCCATTCGACGCCAGGAACTCCCGCACCACCTGCTGGAACCGCTCCGGCTCCTCCAGCTGCGGCGAGTGGCCGCTGTTCTCGAAGATCTCCAGCCGGCTGTTCGGGATCAGCCGGTGGATCTCCTCCGAGCACTCCACCGGCGTGATCCAGTCGTGCCGGCCAACGATGATCAGCGTCGGCACCCGGATCGACGGCAGGTGCGGCTTCAGGTCGTAGTGCTTCATGTTGTACGTGAAGGCGAAGTTGTGCGTCTCGTACCGGAAGATGATCTCCTTCAGCCGCGCAGCGTCCTTCTCCGGGTCCCACTCGTGGTTATAGAGCGGCTGGATCTCCTTGTAGCACTCCATCATGTCCTCGTTGGAGTAGCACCGCCCCTCCATGACCCGGGCCAGCTTCTCCGGGTCCACCTTGACCCGGGTGGACTTCAGCGCGTTCTGAATGGCCACCTCGTGGTGGTCGTTGTCCGCCGCCGTGTCCCGCAGGATCAGCGCCAGCACCCGGTCGGGGTAGCGGATGGCGTACTCCATGGACATGAAGCCGCCGTAAGAGCCGCCCGCCATGATGATCTTCTCGAAGCCGAAGTGGGCCCGCAGCGCGTCGACGTCGGCCGCCCACTGCTCGTGGGTGAAGGGCGGGTTCCCCTCCGAGCGGCCGCTGCCCCGGGCGTCGAAGACGATCACCCGGTACTTGTCGGAGAAGGGGATGGCGAAGGCCCGCTTGGGCTCCTTGTGGTCACTCAGGCCCGGCGCCCCGTGGTGGACGATCATGGGGATGCCGTCGCGGGGGCCGTGATCCTCGACATAGAGCCGGTTGCCGTTGATGGTGAGGAACATCGATTCTGCCACGGCTGTGCACGCTCCTTCTACATCGCCTCAGCGAGGCGGACGGCCTCCCGCAGGGCCCAGGTGATGCGGTTGCGGCCGCGCACCAGGTGGGTGGCCACGACATGGGCCATGTGGCTGTCGGGCTCCAGCGAGGCCAGCATCTTCGCCGGTGCCAGGTCGGGCAGCGGCGGGATGTTCAGCGCCGGATCCTGGCGGAACCGGTCCTCACGCGCGTAGTTGATGCTGACCAGCAGGCGGCCGATGCGGCGCTGGATCTCGTTGGCCCGCCGGGTGGCCTCCGCGGTCACCGGGGCGCTCAGGTCGAGCCGCTCGTAGGCGGCCTCCAACGCCTTCGTCAGGCGGTCGGCCTCCCGGATGGCCGGCCAGAGGTCGACGGCTTCGCCGGCGGCCTTCTGGTACTCGCCCAGGGTCTTCCGGATCTCCCGGGCGGTGGCGGCGTAGTCGAACGGGGCCACCGGGGCGTTGGCCGCCCGGAAGGTCGCCAGGGTGTAGATCTTGATGTCGGTCAGCAGGATGTCCTTGTCGGCCACGTGCAGCTTGTCCTCCTCGGTGTGCCACTCGATGTTGGCCCCGCAGCCGCCCACCGAGTAGTACCCCTTCTCCTGCCGCAGCTCCTCGGGCATGGTGGAGGAGAGCATGAGGAAGGTGGTGACCCCGAGGTTGTTAAAGCTGATGTCGCCGGCCCGCAGCGGGCGCTCCGGCTGGAACTGCTGGCCGGTCACGTCCGCGATCGCCTTGCCCAGCATGGCCACCGCCTCGGTCATGGTTGACACGTCGTGGTACGAGGTGGCCCAGCGGCAGCCCGGGGAGTCGCAGTTGATGTGGGCGATGCAGTTCTCCGCGATGTCGATCGCGAAGGTGTCGGCGTACCAGGTGGAGCCCGCATAGCGGCCGGTGGAGTGGCCCGGCCACCAGGCGATGCGCACCGTCCGCTTCAGGTCGGCCCGGTTCTCCCAGAGGATCCGGGCGATCTCCAGCATCGCGGCGTTGCCCGTGGCGTTGTCGCCGATGCCCACGTGCCAGGAGTCGATGTGGCCGTGGAGCAGGACGAACTTCTCGGGCTCCTCGGAGCCGGTGATGGTCGCCTCCACCAGCGGGCAGTGCGTCCAGCCCTGCTCCAGGAAGGTCCGCAGGGCCACCCGGACCGGACCGGCCTGCGCCTCCTCCTTCAGCCGGGCGCCGTCGCTCTTGCTGATGGCGATCACCGGGATGGAGGGCTGGCGGTCGACGTTGTCCAGGTCGGGCGCGCCCCAGATGGGGGTGCAGATGCCCTCGTGGATCGCCTCGCCCGGCGAGATGAAGATCATGGCGGCGACGCCCATGGCCGAGAACTCCGCCACCTTGCCGGGCATCGGGTAGCCCTCGGTCATGACGATCTTCCCGGCCACGTCCGTGTCCGGGCTGACGCCGGCGGGGTCGAACAGGGCGTAGGTGGACTTGGCGTACCCGGTGGGGATGTAGAGGAGGTCGCCCTCCGCCCAGTCCTCGCCGGTGGAGACCGACATGGCGGGAGTCTTGGCCCTCACGCGGCGGCCGTCCTTCCCGCCGACCCGCAGCTCCGCCGCGCGCGGCACGCTGATGAACAGCAGCGGCTCGTGCACGACGTGGGGGACCCCGAAGGCTCTGAGCCTGTCGGCCACGTACTGGGCGGCGATCCGCTCATCCTCGGTGCCCGACTCGCGGACCAGGGTGGAGAACCGCTCCACCAGCTTCCAGGGCTCGTCAAGAGATACGGCAGAAAGCAAACGCGCTTCGACTGTGGGGTCGGACCAGTGGGTCAGGTGCTTCGTCACGTCCTATCGCCTCGCTTTTCTATGTTCGGGGCTCTGCCGTCTGCATGGCGGAACTCAGATGTCGATGACCACGGACTCCAGATCCCGGGGGAACCGGGTCAGCCGCTCCGGGCCCTGCTCGCCCACCAGCACGGTGTCGGAGATGCGGTACCCGCCGTGGCCGGGGACGTAGATGCCCGGCTCGCAGGAGACGACCATGCCCGGGCGCAGCACCGTCGTGTCGCCATCTTCGATCCAGGGCGGCTCGTGGAAGGTGATGCCGATGCCGTGCCCCTGCCGGTGCTTGATGAACTCCCCCATCCCGCGCTCGCGGATCAGGCCCAGGCAGGTCCGGTTGGCGTCGCAGCAGCGGGTGCCGGGCTGCAGGGCCAGGGTGCCGGCCTCCTGCGCCTCCCGGCACACCTCGTAGTAGCGGCGCTGCTCGGCCGTGGGCTCGCCGATGAAGAAGGTCCGCTCGCACTCGGCGAAGTAGGCGCCCACCGCG
>ENA-UPSB01003666-UPSB01003666.1-bioreactor-metagenome-genome-assembly--contig:-NODE-3666-length-11498-cov-5.746832_pt1 | contig 11498 bp, 13 predicted proteins | sample MGYA00238182_ERZ773286 | MGnify/ENA primary metagenome ERZ773286 (study PRJEB29026, sample SAMN07631240) | bioreactor metagenome | isolation source: Switchgrass digestor | place: USA: Dartmouth... | reverse complement strand
ACCCGCAGCCGACGGTTTTGGAGACCGCTACTCTACCAATTGAGCTACTCCCCTACGCGCGACTATTATAATATACAATATCCTGGGCTCTGTTGTCAACGGGATTTTTTATGTTTATGTTGAAATAAAACGAAATAGGCCGGGAAAAAGTTCATATTTCTTCTGATAGCTGTGCCATGGTAGTTTTTGTGCCGTTGTTGACTTAATTTTTTGCCGGCTTGTTCAACTTGATGGGCAGGAACAGATATAATAATTGTGAATATAGGACAGATTGTTTATCTAATACAAGCATATAGGCATGTAACAAAAGGGTGCCTAATACCAAGTCCGTTCTTGAAATTCCTGATGGGGTGTACAGGATAGACTATACTGCGAATATTATAGATGGATTGTACAGGCAGTTCAGAAAAGTTGAAAAACTTAGAAATGTTTCTTTCAGACCGATCTCTGGAGAAAATTCTTTATCCGGCATCTTTGAATATTATGGGAAAGTGGACACAGTAACCGAAAATTAGGACAGAGTTTAAACCATTTATTGATAATGTTTGGGTGTGATTAGAGCAATACCTCGCCCGGGAGAGGAATCCGAATTACAAACCGGCAAAATTATTTACATATTTAGATAAAGACGCTATAATCTCAAATATATAAAGAAAAATAAAAGACTTGATGAAGAAAATAAAAAACTTGGAGAACAAGCAAGAATTAACTGTGCAGATATATAGCAAATTATAATTTTGTGCAACTTATGTTAAAATTAGCCATATGGATCAATTCGCAATTATAATGTATATGAGATAACTGATTAGTAATGCATAAATATCAGGGGAGAAGTTCTATGAAAAAATTTATGGAAACTATCGTGATAATATTATGCATATCTTCAATAATGACCGCTTGCACCAAAAGGGAAAATCCGGAAGAACCTAAGATTAGTCTGAAGTTTACTGTACTTGATTCAACAGAGGAAGAATTTAAATCTGTGGGAACTAAAGATTTGGAAAATCCGATAAAGGAAGACTTTAAAAATATTGAGTTAAAATTAGATGTAGAGCATTCAAGCAAAATATCAAACAGAAAGATTACAGTACCTGATATTAAAAAGATTGTTAAATCACAATATGAAGACAGATATTGGTTTGGAGAAATGTATGGTCAGGACAATGAAAGTGAGAATTTTGCAAGATATGGTGAAAAGATTGTATTCTATTCAAAGGGATTGGAGGAAGAAGAAATTAAAGGTATTTTTAAGTCAGCAGAAGTGAAAATATCTTGGACTGCAAATAATGGTGAAAATAAGGAAAAAATATTCAATTTAGGTGATGTAATTGAATTTAAATAGAGGTAGGCAATCTTTATTTATGGCGAAATATAGGTGCTGTCTCAAAATAAGATAGATATTTTTGGGACAGTTCCTTTTTTAATTAACATACTCATAATATGTGTTAATGCTGTTATTTTAAACTGCTCTAGACAAAATTCCTGAGTGAGCGAATTTAAAACCATGCTTATGCAGTGCGGCGAGTCATAGTTACCATAATTCTCCCAGCCTCAGAGCCTATGCCCTGAGAAGGTTGACACAACTGGATAAGTTAATCTATCCGGTGAAAAAGTATAAACTTTATTTTGAATATAGATTTTTGGTTGATATATGTTATGATAAAAATGGTATATTATTCTGCTTAAAAGGAAAAAAACTTGCCAAATACCATGTCAAACATTGAGGAGGAATTGAATGGATATAAATATAGGTTTTATCGGAGCCGGAAATATGGGTTCTGCGATGATGAAAGGCATTCTTGCATCAGGGATTATAAACCCGGAAAACATATACGTACACGATATCGATAAAGAGAAGCTGGAGACTTTAAAATCCGAGAACCATATTAACATCGCTTCCAGCAATATGGAACTGGTGAAAAAATGTGATGTAATCATACTTGCCGTAAAGCCGAATATGGCAAAAGCTGTCCTTGAACCGCTAAAGGGGATGTTTGACAGCGGAAAGCTTTTGGTGACAATCATACTGGGATTACCAATAAAGTTTTACAGGAAGATATTAGGGGAAAAACTGAAAATAATACGTACAATGCCCAATACTCCAGCTTTGATAGGTGAGGGAATGATACTCATGGCATATGACGCAGGGGTGGAAGAATGCGACATCAGCATGACAAGAAAGCTCCTGGAATGTCTGGGCAGGGTAGAAGTGCTGGATGAAAAGCTGATGAGCGGGGTTACGGCTGTTACCGGCAGTAGTCCGGCTTATGTCTACATTATGATCGAGGCCATGGCTGATGCGGCAGTCCAATGGGGGATTCCGAGAAGCCTTGCCTATAAGCTGGCAGCACAGGCAGTGGCCGGATCAGCAAAGATGGTACTGAACACCGGTAAGCATCCCGGTGTTTTGAAAGACGAAGTGTGCTCACCGGCCGGCTCTACCATTGAGGCTGTTGCAGCTTTGGAAAGAAACGGGTTCAGGCATGCGATCATTGACGCAATGGGTGAATGTGCAAGAAAAGCCATAGAAGTGGGCAAGATGTATGAATAATGAGTATAACCTGTATGCAAGGAAACAAGAAAGCAAAGCTAATGAAGGAAAAATGAAAAAAGTTACCATTTACACGGATGGGGCGTGTTCCGGCAATCCTGGGGCAGGAGGATGGGGAGCCATTCTTAAGTATGGGGAGCATGAAAAGGAGATATCCGGATATGAAGGAGTTACAACCAATAACAGAATGGAGCTTACAGCCGCCATAGAGGCGTTGAAGCTGCTCAATCAGCCCTGTGAGGTTGAGCTTTACAGCGACAGCGCTTATTTGGTCAATGCATTTAACAATAATTGGGTAGAAAAGTGGAAAAAAAACGGATGGAAAAATGCCGGAAAAGAAGAAGTGAAAAATATGGAGCTGTGGCAGCAGCTTGATGAGTTGGCAAGTAAACACAAAGTTACATGGATAAAAGTAAAAGGACATTCAGATAACGAGTATAACAATCGTTGTGACAAACTGGCAACAGATGAAATAAAGAAAAACAAAAAAGAACAGGGCATGCTTTGAAACACTTGATTTCCGGTCATGCCCGAAACAACAGGAGGTAATAGGATGAATTATGAGGAAAAGACTGTATCAACAGAGCATAAGTACAAGGGAAATATAATCAGTGTAGATATGATTACAGTTACTCTTCCCAATGGAAAAAAGGCAACAAGGGATGTGGTTAAACATCCCGGGGCATCGGTGATAATTCCTTTGAGCAGCAAAGGGGAACTGTATATGGTGAAGCAGTACAGGAAACCGATAGACAGGGTTTCCCTGGAACTTCCTGCAGGAAAGCTGGACCCCGGCGAAGACCCGGCTGTCTGCGCTGCAAGAGAATTGGAGGAGGAAACAGGCCTTAAAGCAGGTTCAATAAAGCACATCATCAGTGTACACAGCACCCCCGGATTCTGCAATGAGGTGCTTCATATGTATCTGGCTACTGACTTGAAAGAAGGGGAAGCTCATGCAGATGAGGATGAGTTCATATCTGCGGAGAAGATTTCAGTGAACAAGTTGATAAACATGATTCTGGATCATGAAATAACTGATGCAAAATCCATAATAGGAATTCTTTTGGCAGATAAAATACTAAAAGGTGAAATCAACATGTAATGATCATATAAATAACAGTCAGAACCATATTATATGCAAAAAGTATTCAAAGGTTACAATGCACATTGTTGTATTGTAATTTTTTTTAACTCTGCCGCATAAAATCATAATGTAATATACATAACAAAGCAAAAGGTAATGGGGTGGGTTATATTTGCTGTCAAAAGCACGGGATGTTCTCGCGAAACACTTTAGAAACAATATAAAAACATACTTTTTTCTGTTCATGACTTTTGTTGCAGGGGTGTCGGCCGGTGCTTTTACAGTAAACGGATTAAGTACTGTGCAAAGGGAAGAACTTAAATACTATTTTCAAGGTTTTCTACAGCTTTTTGAAAATCAGAAGATAGACAATGTGGAACTCCTGAAAGTCGGACTCATGGATAACCTTAAGATCGTCGGCATGCTTTGGATTCTGGGTGTAACTATTATAGGAGTTCCCTTCATATTCATCATAATTGGAATTAGAGGCTTTATAACAGGCTTCAGTTCAGGTTTTGTCATTGGAACCCTTGGAGGGAAGGGTGTGGTTTTCACTTTACTGGCTTTGCTTCCAAAAGAGCTTTTGATCATACCCTGCATAATATCTCTTGGTGTGAGCGGAATAAATTTTTCTCAAAACATAATAAGAAAGAAATCAAAACATCATCATACATCCAAAGGAAGTTTAAAAACCCGCTTCCTTGCTTACTGCATGGTTACCCTGTTCTTTACCTGTTTCATATTTATCGGAGTCTTTCTTGAAGCTTATATAACTCCGGTATTTATAAGGATGATAACTCCGATGATTACATCATAAGTTTACAATACTTAGAAAAGAATTGCAAAAATTAAACAAAGTTGTATATTATATGTATAGGGCATAAATTTATGGTTAATAATGTATATGAAATGATGAAATCAATATTGCCAAATAGATAAAATTGGTATTAATTAAAAATGTTTAAAATAGTTATCAAAAATTGTAAATTTTAAGAAGGATTTTTGGAAATTTTGAAGAATATAGTAAGGATATGAATAATTTATATACATAATACAATATCATGGACTGACAATGAGATATGCAAGCATATTATAAATAAAGCTATTATGTCAATAAAAGATAAGAAGGGGTAGATTGTTTAATGGAAGTGTTAGTACAGAAATTTATCAATTTCCTGGAAAGAGATAAGCGGCTATCGGCAAATACACTACAATCCTACAAAAGAGATGTAGAACAATACATTACATATTTGCAGGAAATAAACCTATTAAACATATCAAATACTAATAAAACTACAATAATTGCTTACCTGCTTCATTTACAGAAAAAAGGAAGGGCTACGTCTACAATTTCAAGAAACCTGGCTTCTATTCGATCTTTTTATCAATACTTGTATAAAACCAGGGTTATTGATAATGATCCGACCACCGAACTGGAATCACCTAAAGTAGAAAAAAAGCTTCCACAGATTTTGTCCACCCAGGAAGTGGAATTGCTGTTGGAGCAACCGAAGTGCATTGATCTCAAAGGCTATAGAGACAAAGCCATGCTGGAACTGCTTTATGCTTCCGGAATAAGGGTGTCGGAACTGATATCCCTGAATGTGGATGATATAAACTTGGATGCCGGTTTCGTAAGATGCAATCATGGCAATAAGGAAAGGGTAATTCCGATAGGTTCAATTGCCATAAATGCCATTCAGGAATACATGAACAAGTCGCGAGAACTGATGATCCAGGACAAGAATGAGGAGGCCCTGTTTGTCAATGTTAATGGAAAAAGGCTTACCCGTCAGGGGTTCTGGAAGATAATCAAACAGTACAAGAACATGGCTAAGATCAATAAAGATATTACCCCACATACTCTGAGGCATTCTTTTGCAGCGCACCTTTTGGAAAACGGGGCTGATTTGCGGTCCATACAGGAAATGCTCGGACACTCTGATATTTCTTCCACCCAGATTTATGCCCAGATCGCGAAGAACAAAATAAAGGATGTGTATAAGAAAACCCATCCAAGGGCATAAGGCAGAGGAAAGGTGAAATAATATTACAGTTGGCTCTTATAGGACTCCCAATGGAAAAGAGTCCTTTTTTTTTTTTCACAACATCAAGAACGGTTGGTTTTCATCCGGAAAACCTTGAGAAACTTGATCTGGGCAATACTGACGGTGTTACAGGGACAAAGAAAACTGACTTTGCCGCAGGATGCTGCATTCCATAAAGGCACTTGAAACTCCGGGACTGATGATCCGGAACATTATCAGCTGGCATCAAAGCCCGTCATTCTTCAGAATATAATTAAACCTCCCGGCATAACATTAGAATAAGAAGATATGGCGGGAGGGACTCTCGTGTTGGGAAAAAAGGTAATCATCTGTCTGGTTTTAGCCTCTGTTTTAATAAGCCTGATGGGAATGACACTGGCAGTTTCGGCGGAAGAGGAAGCTGATACCGAAGTATCGACAAAAACCGTGGATAACACGACAACTCTAAGCCTGAAAGCAAAAGGAGCAATATTGATCGACGGGATTACCGGAAACATCCTTTTTGAGCACAACAGTCGGGAGAGGATGCCCATGGCCAGCATAGTCAAGATAATGACGATGCTCCTGACCATGGAAGCCATAGAGTCGGGAAGGATAAGCTATGATGATATGATACCGGCATCGCAGCATGCCATTTCCATAGGCACTACCCAACTCTGGCTGAGAGAAGGAGAGGAGTTTTCGGTAAGGGATATGCTAAAGGCGGTTGCCATACGTTCTGCCAATGATGCGGCAATTATGCTGGCAGAAAAAATAGCCGGGAGTGAGGAAGCTTTTGTCGCAAAGATGAACCAAAAAGCAGCCGAACTGGGAATGAAAGACACCAAGTTTCTTGACTGCAACGGACTTACTGATGATGGACAATACAGCACTGCATATGATATTGCCATAATGTCCCGGGAACTTCTAACCAAGTATCCGGAGATAGTTGAGTATACCACCAAATGGCATGACACGATCAGAGACGGAAAGACCTCCCTGGATAATACCAATAAGCTGATAAGGAGCTATGCCGGCATAGTGGGGCTCAAAACCGGCTATACCGATGCTGCAGGCTATAATTTGTCGGCGGCTGCAAAAAGGAATAACCTGCTGCTCATCTCAGTGGTGTTGGGTGAGCCGGATTCCAATACAAGGTTTATGGAAGCAGCAAAACTACTGGATTATGGCTTTGCCAATTATGAACTGTCAGAAGTAAATAAAAAGGGCGAAGAAGTAATCAGACTGGAAGTCAAGAAAGGTTTGAACAAGAGCGTTGCCGGCATTTTTGGAAATGACGCCAAACTTCTGCTTCCAAAAGGACAAAAAGCCAATATAGAGCGCAAGGTACGGGTTGTCAGGGAATTGTATGCCCCGGTTAAAAAAGGTCAAAAGATCGGAGAAGTGATTTACCTGGCAAATGGAAAAGAGGTGGGAAAAGCTGATATTGTAGCCGGATCCAATGTTGAAAAAACAACCTTTACCCGCCTGTTTATAAAAATGTTGTCCATGTGGTTTTGCATAGGCAGAAGCTAAATATAAAACATAGGCATTCCGAACAGTTTCATAAGAGTGTTATATATGAGCCTGACCGGTGGGGATATGATATACGAAATCACCGGTGTTATTATCATTACAAGAAGTATTATGGTGCTGTATTTTTGTAAAAAATACAGTACCTTGTATCTTCTCGGCGGAATAATGTTCGCCAGGATGTGAAAACCGTCAAGAGGAGGTATTGGCAGGAGATTGAAAATGCAAAGGACAATGTTTATATGAATTGCATAAATAAAGATATTGGCTGTTATGCTTACAAGCTCAAGGTTTACTGCCGTATTTTCACCTGCAATCAAAAGAAGTTTGAGCAGGGCTGCAAAAACTGATGACATGACAAGATTCATGACAGGTCCTGCTGCCGAGACCAATATCTCATCCCTCTTCGGGTTTTTATAATACCTGGGGTTTACCATAACCGGCTTTGCCCATCCGAAACCGGCAAACATCAGCAATATAAAGCCTAGAAAATCTATGTGGGGAAGTGGATTTACCGTAAGCCTTCCCTGATTTTTGGGGGTGGGATCCCCTAAAAGGTATGATGTCATACCATGGGCAAACTCATGAAATGACAGAGCCACAAGTATGCCGGGCAGTGTTAACAGAATTCTCTCAATATCTATGTCAAACATAAGCATCTCCTGTTTTATTCTATGTTTCTATCTATTTGAACCAATGCACCTTTCAAAATTGTACAACGGTATTTTAAAAGATTACACATCCATTTCCAACCGTTTCAACCATTCCGAATCTTTGCACTTGCCATAAATTTTTCATATAGCTTATAACCCGGTTAAAGCGGGTTTTTCTGTATTTCCCGAAAGATAATACTAAAAGTGTAACAGATGATTCCGGCCTTGTCCAGAGGTTGTCCATTCATCGGCACGATCAGAGGTTTCCTGCCTGTTTCTATATATCCGCCGGAATCTCAGTGTTGTAAAGCCGGAAACATATATGCTATTATATTAAAATAGCAACATGAGTAAATTTATGTAAGTACCGGTTTCTTCGGAACCCGGATACGGGATGAAATATTGCGCCGGGTTAAGATGGGATTTCTGTATTGTTTGATTTACAATAAAACATAGATTGGTGATTGTATGGAAAGCGCTTTGACTAATGCTTGCAGGATAAAGCTGGAAAACTTCGAGGGTCCCTTTGATTTATTGTTTCATCTGATCGAAAAAAATCAGGTGAGCATATATGACATACCCATCAATGAAATAACGGATCAGTATATGGACTATTTATACGCCATGCAGGAGTTTGACATGGAAATAGCCAGTGAGTTCCTGGTGATGGCGGCTACATTGCTGCACATCAAGTCAAGAATGCTTCTGCCGGATAAAAAGGCCGCAAAAACAGAGGAAGAGTCTGATCCCAGAGAAGAGCTGGTATTGAAGCTGGTTGAATACAAAAAGTATAAAGAGTTTTCGGAAGTATTAAAACAAAGGGAAGAACGCTGGAGCAAGGTTTTTTATAAACTGCCGGAAACCTTTGAATACAAAGGGGAACCGGAACCTCTTGAGCTTTCGCCGGATGATCTGAAGCGGGTTTACGAAGAAATCCTCAACAGAAACAAAAAGAGATTCAGCAACAATGAAGTAAAAATGGCCCAGATAATACAGCATGAAAGAGTATCCCTGAAAAGCAAAATGAGGGAAGTGATAAAAAGCCTGATAAATAAGGCAGTCGTTGCTTTTACCGACTTATTTTCACCAAAAAGGAAGTCAAGAGCCGAAGTGGTGACGGGATTTATGGCCATATTGGAGCTCTCAAAACTGAGGAAGGTAAAGTTAGAACAGAAAAAGCAATTCGGTGAGATCCTTATATATAAGAATTCGGATAACTAGTTTGGACGGTTTTGCTGGCTATTCTGAAATACCGTTGTGATAGGTATGGAGATGATTGGCAAAGTGGAGGATATGGCAAATTACATGTACGAAGTTAAATGATTTGCCCGGTAACGAGATTGGCAGCTCTTTAACTGAAGCGCACTTTAGGAAAATGCCGGCACAACGAACTGTGTTTTGTGAGGTGAAGCAAATGGTTATGGATATAAAGGAAATAGAATCGGTTATTGAAGGTTTGCTTTTTGCATCCGGAGATGCACTCCCTCTGGAGAAAATAGCAGAAATCATAGAAGTGGACAAAAAGACAACAAAGCTTATCATAAGCAACATGATCATCAATTTTCAGAATTCGAAGAGAGGCGTCATTATCAGGGAGATAAATAATTCCTATCAGCTTTGCACAAGGCCTGAACATCATGATTATATAAAAAAACTGTTTGAGCCAAGGCAAAAACATGGCTTGTCCCAAGCCGCCTTTGAAACCCTTGCAATAATTGCATATAATTCACCAATTACAAGGGCGGGAATTGAAAAAATAAGGGGAGTGAATTCCGGCAGCGCCATAGAAAGGCTCATGGAAAGGAATCTGATTCGGGAGGCCGGGAGGTTGGATGCTCCCGGTAAGCCCCTTTTATACGAAACTACGGAAGAGTTTTTGCGCAGCTTTGGTTTTAGATCCCTCGCGGATTTGCCCCAGATAAATATGAATGAACTGGCACCGCTGCTGCAGGAAAAGATTTCCGAATAAAGCCGGCCGTATAATTGTTTTATACTCCCCGTGTAATATTCAATCATTAAGGAAAAAATAACTAAATGAGGTGGAAGGATGCTTTATTTAGTTATTTTTTTTATTGTTGCCTTGGTGGTTCTGATATTGCTTGCATTAAAAATTAAAGTGGTTGTGGATTATAAGCTGGAAGGCACTGATGACAGGGGAGTGGTCTCGTTTTCGGTGCTGGGAGGTATATTTGGATATGATATAAAGCTGCCTACTGAAAAAAATAAAGGCACCGGGGATGATAACGAAAAAAAAGGCCGGTTCGGAAGAATAGGTGATAAGATCCTTAATATCAGGGAGGTTCTCGCAATAATCTCCAAGATAAAAGGATATGTCGGAAAAAAAATAACATTAAAGGCATTCAGGCTGGAAGTGGATGCAGGGACGGGAGACGCCGCAGAAACAGGTGTTATAAGCGGGCTTTTGTGGATATTGGCAGGTACAGCATCTTCCGCCGTATTGAATGCTTTCAGGCAGGCAAAGAATTTTGATTTCTTGATGAAAGTGACACCTTATTTTTCTGAAAAAAAGCTTGCTGTCAAATTATACTGCATATTTGACATTAAACTTGTCCATATTATAGTAGTAGGAATAAAATATAAAACTTCAAGAATTGGAAAGCGAGAAGCGAAAAAGAAAAACCAAAGGAACAAAACGGCAAAGGTGGTATGAAAAATGTCTGAACATCCAATAGAAGGCCTGATGAAGACAACTATGGAGAGCATAAAGGAAATGGTTGACGTAAATACAATAGTGGGTGACGCTGTACAGGCACCTGATGGCACTGTCATAATACCCATTTCAAGAGTGACTTTCGGCTTTGCTTCTGGAGGAGGGGAATACAGATCCCCGGTGAGGGCCCAGGGCAGTGGGGAGGAAGATGACGACAGTTCCTCAGGCAGGGGCACAAAAAGCCAGTTTCCTTTCGCGGGAGGCAGCGGTGCAGGAGTGAGCATAAACCCGGTTGCTTTCATGGTGGTGGGACAGAATCAGATAAAGCTTCTGCCAGTGAGCACCAACCATACATTGGAAAAGGTGATAGACCTGGTGCCGGAACTGATGAAGAAGGCCAATGAAACTTTAAGGAAGAAAGTCACTATAAAAAAAGAGATTAAGACCGATGAAAACAACGGAAAGGTAGTGGAAGAAGTCCAAAATGAATGAGTGGGATGTGAAAGCGCCCACTTATTTATTTAAGAGGTTTAAGCAAGGCAGAATCCCTGAACAACCATGGTGGGCATTGTTATGCAGTTTTGACAAGTCTTTGATCCTTTTATATAATTTATGAATCAAGGCATTTAGGTTTAAAAAGCCTAATCAGAGCAAGGCAGATGTGCATTAAAGGATGAGGGACCAAATGGATAAAATGAGACTGCAAAAATATATTGCCGAATGCGGGGTTGCTTCCAGGAGAAAGGCTGAAGAGCTTATAAAGCAGGGAAAGGTATCGGTTAACGGTGTAAAAGTCCAGGAAATGGGATTCAAGGTTTCGGAAAATGACATTGTTGAGGTGGATGGCAGAAAGATAAGCCTTGAAAAGAATAAGGTTTACATAATGCTCAACAAACCCGTAGGATACATAACTTCCGTCAGGGATCAGTTTTCCAGGAATACGGTTCTGGATCTCATAAAAGGGATAGACGAAAGAATA
>ENA-UPSB01003657-UPSB01003657.1-bioreactor-metagenome-genome-assembly--contig:-NODE-3657-length-11540-cov-7.394776_pt1 | contig 11540 bp, 14 predicted proteins | sample MGYA00238182_ERZ773286 | MGnify/ENA primary metagenome ERZ773286 (study PRJEB29026, sample SAMN07631240) | bioreactor metagenome | isolation source: Switchgrass digestor | place: USA: Dartmouth... | reverse complement strand
ATGTATATGTGCTGACTAGTACAGACAGCTTTAGCGCAGCTATGGACTTTGCGACACTGCTTTCAGATAACGGGCTGTGTATGGTGGTTGGAGAGATTCCTGGAAATATGCCCTCTTCCTACGGAGATATCCTGTATTTTCAGACGCCGAATGCACTGCTTGCCTTCACTGTGTCCTATAAGTATTTTATACGACCAGATGCATCTAAGTCCAATTTGCCACTTCTTCCTGATATACAGGTTCCCGCTCATGACGCTATGGAGGAAACATTGCGGCTGATTCACAAGAATTAAAATAATTGTAGGAGGAAACACAGATGGATCACATCGTATATTGTGACAAAAAAGCAAAGGAGCTGGCACGCCTACTCTCCGGCGAACAGACTATGGTGATTCGAGGAGCGGCAGGTAGAAAGCTGCCCCATGGCAGGGTAGCAATTGATGACACTGCATACCTGTTAGAAAACGATAGCAGTGGGATTATACGCGCTAAAGGTATTGTATCCAGTGTATTTCATTCAGATAAGCTATCTTTAGAGGAATCTGAGAAAATCATAGAGGAAAATATGAACCGGCTGAAGCTGACCGAAGCTCAGAAGAAGCGGTGGATTGGGAAACGCTACCTATGTCTGATCGGACTCAAGGACATTCATGTAATCGAGCCATTCTCTTATGTGCGGGAAAAGAATATGGATGACTGGATTATCGTAGAAAGTATAGATAATATTAAAAAATGATGAAAACCACAACAGACATAATATCTGGGGAAATAAGGACATTGGTACTGCCATTGGTTTATGCGCAGCCACTGGTATAGTGTTGGGAGTCATGCTGAACAGTGTGGTGCTGTGGCTTTATGTCGGTGCATGGGTTGGCGTGGTTCTTGGGGTTTGGTGCGTAAAGGTATATTAATGCAAATCTTTATTTAGAAAAAAGACGTTGAAAAGCGTCTTTTTTCTTTTGGTGTGCCCGATGGGCACACGTTCTAACGGGTGAAAGTCCCCAATCCGCCCGGCAGTGGGAAGGATACAGGCGAAGCCAAGGGTGTCCATCGTGAGGTGGAATCTGAAGAAAGGATTAGCCAAAACTCTGGCTTGTTACATCAGAGGCTGAACACAAGGACAAGATTGCCAAACAAATCAAAGTCCAATAACTGCACGGAATTGTGTACAGTAGTTATGGAATGAGTATAAGAGGGAAAGAACGTGTGAGTACTCGGGGATGTCTCGTGAACGTAGTTAAAAGCAATATAAAATTTGCAGCTGCGGTTGAAACAAGATTTATCACGAGAAGTCAGCAGAGGTCATAGTACCAGAACGGCTTAAGACGTACTGGGAAGGACTGAACTTTAGGAGATGTGAGTAAATGAATGTAACCAAAGATGGATATAAGGACAGACAACTTCACAAAGAGGGCTATCTGCAAAGTGTATCTGCGGAACAGAGAGAGTATGCAGAAGTGTCCGCCCATACAAGGATTGCTGAAAACAACCACATCAACACAAGCTTTCAGACGGATAACCTTCTGGAGAGGATTTTATATAGAGATAATCTCAATACGGCGTACAATAGAGTAAAATCCAACAAAGGAGCAGGCGGAATAGACGAGATGAGTGTAGATGAACTTTTACCGTATCTCAGAAATAACCAAAAGCAACTAATCCAGAAACTGAAGGATGGGAAATACAAACCCAACCCAGTCCGTAGGGTAGAAGTACCAAAAGAAACAAAAGGTGAGTTTCGAAAATTGGGGATACCAACCGTAGTTGACCGAGTTATCCAACAGGCAATTACACAGGTATTGACACCAATATTTGAAGAACAATTCTCGGAAAGCAGTTTTGGTTTTCGAGTAGGCAGAGGAGCGCATGACGCATTAAAACAATGCCAAGAAAATGTAAATGATGGGTATGTATACGTGGTAGATATGGATTTGGAGAAGTTTTTCGACACAGTCTGTCAAAGCAAGCTCATAGAGGTACTATCACGAACCATCCGAGATGGGAGGGTCATATCTCTTATCAATAAATACCTTAATGCTGGTGTTATCAGTAGAGGTGTATTTGAGGAGACAGCAGTCGGCATGCCCCAAGGAGGACCATTAAGTCCGTTATTGAGTAATATTATGCTGAATGAGATGGATAAGGAACTTGTGGACAGAGGTCACAGATTCGTCCGCTATGCGGACGACTGTATGATTTTCTGTAAAAGCAAGAAAAGTGCAAACAGAACCTTAAACAACATAGTGCCCTATATCGAAGGTAAACTTTTTCTACGAGTAAACTCAGAGAAAACTAAGGTAGCACATATCAGCAAGGTAAAATATCTTGGGCACGGATTTTACAGGTACAAAGGGAAGTGCAGACTAAGAGTCCATCCAAAGTCAGTGGAGAAGATGAGAAATAAAATCAGAGAACTGACAAACAAAAACAATGGATGGGGAAATGAGTATCGGGCAAATAGGCTCAGACAATTTGTCAGGGGATGGGTGAACTATTTCAAAATGGCAGATATGAAGAATCTATTACTTGAAGTAGATGAGTGGGTGCGTCGAAAGGTGCGGACAATTTACTGGAAACAATGGAAGAAGGTTAAAACCCGATACAAGATGCTTAGAAAATATAACATACCAGAAAGAAGAATACATGAGATGGCAAACTGCCGCAAAGGCACTTGGCGAGCATCTCTCATGCTAAACAGTGTACTCACCAATAAAGAAATAGTCAACCTTGGCTACATAGGCATGGCTGACTACTATCTGAAAGTAAGTGTAAACTATATAATTTCTGGCTGAAATTCGCTTTAAATTTGTTAAAGATTAACAAATAAAAGCACACAGCCTCCTTATTTTGGCCTTGTTTCTCATGATATTCATAAAGTATTTTCCAATAGCTTTAACGATCTCGTTAATGCCATCAAAAAGATAATTGTGGGTCACATTAAGTCTTAAATCCTTCCAGAGGTGTTCTATTGCATTAAGTTCCGAACTATACGGAGGGAGAAACTTAAACTCTATCGTGTTTTCATATTTCTCAAGGAATTTCTTTATCCTACTGGTTTTGTGATACACAACATTGTCAAGTAACATGATTATTTTCTTGTTTACATAATGTTTGGCCAGCTTATTTTAAAAAAGACTCAAAGTTTTCTGCGTTCCCTGACTTTTTGGTTGAATAAAAAACCTCACCTGTATTTGGATTTACTGCACCGTATATTACTCTTCTTTCCCTTGACCCTTTGCTATTTGTAGGTATCACAGGCTGTTTCCCCTTCAGTGCCCATTTCCCTGTTGTGGTAGGCTCATCTGTCACTATTGCTTCATCCAGATATAAGATAACTGTATCTTCGTCTATTCCCTCAAGTATATTTTTCAGTTCTTTTTTAAACTGCTCTTGTTTCTCCGGGTCAGATGCTTTACTTTGTTTCTTTGGCCTTTGTATTGAGAACCCCAGTCGATGAACCAGTTCATTCAGTCCTGTTATAGAGTACTTGACTCCAAATTCTCTCAATATCCATAATCTTAAAAGCGGTATTGTCCAATTACTCTTATTGTATCCATTTTCCCGGGGAGTTTGCTGTAGTACCTCTTTAACCTTACTCAGCTGTTCATCAGATAGTTTGCTGTCTGAACCTCCTCTTTGCTGGGGTACCAGTCCGGATAATCCTTTCTTATTATATCTGTTGAGCCAATCTCTAACTGTTGAGTCAGAAACGTTCAGCATTCTGGATACTTCATGGCTGTTATATCCTTCATGGAATTTTAACATGGCCAGATACCGTAGTTTCATGGTTCCATCCTTTTCATTCTTATACAACTTCTCGATTTCTTCATATTTTGCATGTTTTTTATTTATCTCAACTTTTCTTCTACTCATAAATATCAGATCCCCTTTTTTTGATTCTGATATCTATGATATTATATCTACATAACCTTTATCATTGGTAATACACGGCAATAAGCGGTTTTCAGCCTATTTTTATATAGAGAACCGCCGTATACCGAACGGTACGTACGTGCGGTGTGGGAGGTCGGCTAATCAATTAATGGTTAGCCTCCTACCCGATTATTGCCTATAACAGTATTTGTATGAAAATCGGGTATAATCCGGTTTATGACTTCGATGAGCATAAGTTTGCGGAGGTGGCTGAATAATGCTAGGTCTGTGTCTTTTAGTGTCCGGCAACTCTTTTCAATATGATGAGATTAAACGAAGAATAAGAAAATTAAAGAAGCTTGAAATTCAAATACGCTTTGACAGTATTGGTCTTGAGAGAAAACCTAATAAGTCAGATCTTGTATGGGATGAATTCTTTGATCTTCATGAAGTAAGCACAGGAAGGGCAAGGTATACAATTCATAGCCTATCAGCCATGAATAAGGAAGAATATCGAAGTGTCATAGATGAGTTCTTTTTCCATGTATATTACAGGTTTTACAAAGAAAATGGAATTGACAATATAAACATTTATAATCCTGATATACTTTCCCAGTTAGATTTACCCATAGATGCAGGTTATAAAGAAATTAAAAAGAAATTTCGCGAGCTAGCTATGAAATACCACCCTGATACTGGAGGCGATGCATCTAAGTTCATTAGATTAATTGAAAATTACAGAAAATTGATCGATAAAGGAAAGTAATTGTGTCATGAGATGAGATATTGTGTACTTTATTATTTTTTTAAGAGTATGGATGATATAAAGGAGGGTATGGATGATGAGTAGTGCTGATATTGTAAAGGAATATTACAATCAAAATCCGCAAATTGAATGGAACAGGCTAGAAGGTGGAAAGCCTGAGTTTGAAATTACTATGCGGCATTTAAAAGAGAATCTAAAGCCAAACTCAAAAATTCTTGATGTTGGTGGAGGTCCGGGAAGATATGCTTTCTCGTTAACCGAACTTGGTCATAAGGTAACCTTATTTGATTTATCTGAAGGCAATATAGAATTTGCTAAAAATAAATCTCAAGAACTTGGGATTAATCTTGATAATTATATATGTGGAAATGCCACACAGCTTTCGAACTACATATCTGATAAATATGACGCTGTTTTGTGTCTAGGTCCGCTATATCATCTTAATGAGGAGAAGGATAGAATTGCGGTAATAAACAATTGTCTTGAAGCTCTTAAAACTAATGGTATCATAGCTTTTGGATTTATATCTGCTTATGCAAAATATACGGCTGTACTAAAGTTTTTGATGCAACATATGAATGATGAGAGCAAAGCTGATTTTATGAGGAATAAATATTTCGAGGTTGTTCCGCATCTTCTTGAGTATGCACAGAACCAATCACCGGTGTTTGAGCGCACAGACGATGGCTTCACTGAATCCAACTTCACAAGTCCTCATCAGCTAACCAATTATCTAGAAAGCTTTGGTATAGAAACAATTGTATTGACATCACCGGAATGCTTACTAACTCATTACGATGAGCTTCGTTATCTGCCAAAAGACATATATGACAGCCTGCTTAATGTTACATATTATTATGGCAAAAAACCGACACTGCTTGGATGCAGTGAACATCTTTTGTGCGTGGGGAGGAAAAGGTGATGGAGAATGTTTACAAGAAGACGGCATGGCTATATGATGTAGACAATCGTGATAATCTGCATGCTGATCTTCCATTTTACACTGAATATGCATTAAAACAAAAGGGAGAAATACTTGAACTGGGCTGTGGTACAGGAAGAGTTGCTCTCATTCTGGCGAAACAAGGCTTCAAAGTTACCGGCATTGATTTATCTGAACCTATGCTTGATGTATTTAGACACAAGTTGGATATGCAACCGGAATTGAAAGGTAAGATATCAATTACACATGGTAATATGGCTTATTTTAGCTTTGATCGTAAATTTTCACTTATAATTGCACCCTTTAGAGCATTTCAGGCATTGACCAGTGATGGCGATATTGCTATGTCACTTAAATGTATCAAAGAGCATTTGGCCGATGACGGCATATTTATTATAAATGTATTTAATCCGCGCGCTGTGATGGATGAAAGCTGGTGCTATCCTGAGACTGTCCAGTGGGAACGATTTGATGAGAACACCGGAAATTATGTTGTAAAGACTCATTGGGGAGACAAGATTGACCCGAAGAATCAAATAATTTATCCTCACTTTGCTTATGAGGTGACCGATAAAAATGGCATAACAACACGGATCACTGATGATTTGAAGCTGAAGTATTATTACAGAGATCAATTGGAAAAGCCGGGTTAATTATAAGAGAAAGCTTCGGCTGGTATGACAGAACTCCACTAAATGAGAACAGTCGAGAAATAATTCTTGTGTGTGGGAGATGAACTAATTTATGAACATTCAATTACTCAAAGCAACGGCCGATGATGCTGAAAGCTTAGTGAGCATTCAGAAGAAAGCATTTAAGAGATTATATGATATTTATAAAGATGAAAGGAGCCCTTATCTAAGAGGAACTGGAGAATTTTTCCGATGGCTTAACAATCCTGATGTAAGCATATATAAAATTTATGCTGATGAAATGCTATGCGGCGGGATTGCTGTTATTAAAAAGCCGGATGATGAATATTATCTTGCCCGGCTCTATATTCTGCCCGAATTGCAAAGACAAGGGATTGCCTCGAAAGCCATTAAGCTTTGTGAAGCATGTTTTGATGGTGCAAAAAAATGGATGCTAGATTTCCCGGCTGATCAAATCGCCAATAAGAAATGCTATGAAAAAGCAGGTTATATAGATACAGGAATCAGAGAAATCATGAATGAAAAGCTTACATTAGCAGTTTATGAAAAAGTTATCAGTGGAATATCTGTTATAAGAGAAGATCAGCTTGAACGTTGTGCTGCTGTAATTCGTGAAAGTTTTGCTACAGTTGCCAATGAATTCGGCCTGACTGAGCAGAACAGCCCCAATCACACAAGTTTCATCGAGGTTAAAAACTTCAAAACCAATTTAAAAGGGGCAGCCAGATGTTCGGTTATTTTTCAGATGGTAAAATTGTTGGGTATGTTTCTCTTATAAAAAATAGTGATATTTCCTTCGAAATGAACAACCTCTCTATTCTACCTAAGTTTCGCCATAAAGGATATGGCAAAGAGCTGTTGGATATCTGTACGAGTAAAGTAAAAGAACTCAGCGGTAATAAAATAACTATCGGAATTATTGAAGAGAACACAAAGCTCAAAGAATGGTATACAGCTTATGGTTTTATCCACACAGGCACTAGAACATTTGGACATCTGCCGTTCACAGTTGGTTTTATGGAATTGAATGTATAAAGTGAACCTATATAAAAATCAGTAAAGAAAAGCGCTATAATTTTGAGAATAGTCTCAGGCAACAGTCGCAAGAATTTATGGTATCAATAGCTTAGGTGAAAATATATTAACGCTCAATTCAATTATCTAATGAATCGGCATAGTTATTGTAAACAATGGTTACTTTAAATCTTTGTAGAAGGGAGTCACATATTATGTCAGTCAAAGTCATCGATTATTTTGATAATGTAATTATACCAATGATACGCAGGGAACATCCCCAAGTATATGCGGATATGAGCATCATGATTCTTGGTTCTGTAGGACTGGGAATTGATGATGAATTTTCAGATATGGAAGCAGCCATATATTTAGATGATACAACGTGGCATAAGCATGGTGCCAAGTTACAGCTGTCTTTAAATAAATGTTTAGCCGATACAAATTTATGGCAAAAGAAGGGTTCCATTATATGCGTTCATCCAGTATCTTGGCTGCTGGATGGTCAGGCGAATAATATTCTATCGCGTATAGGGGATTTCCCATGGGAAAAGGTCTCAATTGAATCATTATTCACCATGCAGGAAAACCTAATCTATTACGATCCGAATGGTGTATTAACACTTCTTAGGGAAGAAACAACCGCTTTCAAATGTCCGGAATATATTTGGAGAAAATCTTTGCTTTCAATATTTAGGCAGCTTGTTTCAGAAGATTTTTCAGAGTTAAAGCTATGTGTAATTCGGAATCACATAATAGAATCTTCTATCTCATTTGGCCATGTTTTAGAAGGGTTATTGAAAGTATCCTTTTTGCTTAATCATCAATATTTTCCCTGGCGTACACATCTGCGTTGGGCATTCGATAGATCCTCTCTTCTAGTTTCAAATTTTGGTTCAAACATTGACAGGATACTATCGTGTAATAGTTGGCATGAAAAAGTTGATATTATAGGAGATCTTATTGATGACTACAAAAAATATATCGCAGATCATGTCCTATTAACTGAGATAAACATTTGGAGTGATGATCTTGACGAAGAGTTATTATGGGCAGAACGTCTGAAAGCTTGGGAAAATCCCAACTGGAAAGACTGTATAAAGCTGTGGTCAAAGAAAGCAAGTGAAAGTGGCTATCCATCTTCTGACTTTTGGGTTTGGAGTTTGTGGGGACTTGATTAGCAAGTTACTATAGTGTAGTGAGTGCCCTGAAATACTAGCATGATGTTTGCTGAAGGGAACATTTTTGATGAGAGAAGAGGCCAAATCTACATGATAAATGACAACTTTAATCGCATAAGTTTGAACATTAAAATGATACATAAAAGGAGAATTGCTATAATACGGAGAATAATACTGTGATATAAAGTAATTATTAATATCTGCTATTTTGGTATTGATACAGTGCAACTTATGGAGTGTGTTTTGATGCGGTAGTTAACAATCCAATCCAGCGATTTGGGGGATGTATGAGCGTGAAACGCAGTATTGATATTGTGGTAAATAGAATATCAACTATCTTGGCAAGCAATAATCCTACAATTCTTTTATATGGTTCAGCTGTTCTTGATGATTTCAGACTTGGCTGGAGCGATATTGATATTTTATGCTTAACTGAAAAGCCAATTGATGAGGCGCAGGCAAGCAAATTAGTAAGTTTAAGACAGATCTTAATGGATGAATACCAAGGCAATCCTTATTTTCGGTTATTTGAAGGCAGCTTTGTATCTGAAAAAGCGTTTTTCAACAAAGAAAACGATATTGCCGTTTACTGGGGAACTAGCGGTCAAAAGATTATAGAACAATACAGAATTGATCCTTTTTCAGCAATTGAAATAGTTGAACATGGTATTGCCCTGTATGGTAAAGACCTACGTAGCAAGATTCCCTACCCGACTGAAAAAGAAATTTATGATGCAGTTGAAACTCATTATAATACAATAAGAAAATACGCCCAGACAACAAACAAGCAATTAACATCAGCCGGATGGTTTTTAGACATAGCAAGGTGTCTGTACACCCTGAAGACTGGAAAAGTTATCGCGAAAACCGCTGCTGCAGAATGGGCATTATCAGAAAAGCTTGTCCCCAATATTGATGCTATGCAAAGAGTAATAAAGATAAGGAAAAATCCTGAACTATATATATCAGATATGGAAACGTTGGAGTGGATTGGCACACTTGGACCATTTGTTCAGGAGTTTGCAGACGTTTTAGAAAAAGAGCTGCTAAAAAAGAAAGATAAACCAACATATTTGTATCATGGCAGTCAACACAGAACTGACATTTTAATACCCCATACTGCAAACGGATTGCCGGAGGAAAACGGAACGGGGTGCGGGGTATATGCCTATGAAAATATTGATGATGTCTTGCCGTTTACACTTGCAATTAGACCATATAGCAACGGTAGAAAATCTTTTCATGTCGATGACTATACTGGAATAATAACAATTTCAGCCGGAATATTTGATGAAACTTCGCTAGGTTACATCTATAAAATGGCGTCGGTCAATTTTGAGAAACTAGATGATAAACAATGGCTTTCACATAGTCCTGTTGTTCCGATAGAAATTATTACTGTTGACTCAAAGGATGTAATGAATAAAGTTGTTTTAACAGGAAGTGCTAAAGAGATTAAGAATATAGCTAACAGTATTGCTTATTGCGGCCTTGTATGCAGGCTTTGCCATCTTGCTTATAAATGCGATGGCTGTAAAAGTGAAAACAACTGTTGTGGTTTACACAATACTGAGGAAGGTTGCTACCAGTTTAACTGTTGCACTAAGAAAGGGTTAAATGGTTGCTGGGAGTGTGATATAGCTCCTTGCGACAAAGGAATGTTCTCGGTAAGTCACGATATCCGGTTAAAGGCTTTTGTTCAATACATAAAAGAGAAGGGCAAGGATAAACTTGCTGAAAGACTGTATTTTAATATGCAAAGCGGCATTTACTACGGACATGGCAAGGATTATGACGGACTTGGCAGTATTGATGAAGTAATAAAGAAACTGGAGGGATGGTATGAGGAATTGGTTTAATGAAGAATATCGTTTCAAAATCACAGTTCTGTCCATTAAGCCTGCCAATGAACCAGTGAATCATTGCAGAAACGGTCATGAAGTTGGCGATGAGTTCACCTGTGAATATGGCTGTCCTGACAAATTCTGCTCAAAGTCAATGCTAAAGCTGTTTCCGTTGATGGAAGCAGTTCGAAGCGGAGGGGACTTACGTAATCTAGGTGGCAGAGATAAGCATATCATGGAGCTTGATTGCCCCGATGGAGTGGTACGGTTTAGGCTGGAGGCTTTAAAAAAATGAAATTATACATTATCGGTTCTGTTGCAAGTGGTAAAACAACATTGGCAAAACGTTTATCCGAAACAACTAATATACATTATACAACGCTTGATGAAGTAATATACGAACCTGATAAGTCGAGTACTTGGGGCAATAGAAAACGGCCTGTAGAAGAACGGGATAGATTATTCAGCTTGATACTGCAACAGGAAAATTGGATCCTTGAGGATGTTGGCAGACCATGTTTTTCGGAAGGTTAAGCAGGCGGATACAATAGTTTTACTTGAAATTCCTCTCCACGTAAGAAAGCGCCGGATAGTTCTCCGGTGGATAAAACAGCGGATAGGTATTGAAAAATCATTATATATTCCAAGTTATACAATGTTGAAATGTATGCTTGGGTGGGCGAAGAATTATGATTGCGGAAAAGGCGAGCTGTATGACTGGCTTAGGCCATATCAGGATAAACTGATTGTATTGCATAACCATCAAGAAATAGAAAAGTTTATATCAGAAACGAAAGTTTAATTATTATTTTTAGTTTTAACAATGGAGTTCTTTCACTTTCTAATTAAGGTAAAAGGATTTCCTTTCCTTAATTACCGTTCATATTTCTTTTGTCGGAAGACATCATTTTTATTAACTCCTTGGCAGCAGGAGATGGTTCAGTTCCATTTAGCATAGCGATACAGGCATTCCTTGGGGGAATTTTCTCAAAGAGCTCTATCTCAAATAGCTTGCCTTGCTCCAGGTCATCAATGATGAAGTTTTTCATTACACAGGCAATGCCAAAATTATTTCTGGCAAAATGAGACAATAAATCAAAGTTTCCCAGTTCAAATGCAGGTTCAAATACAACGGAATTATTTCTAAAATAATCGTTAATAAAAAGTCTTGAATTGCTGGTGTTTGTAAGAAGAATGATAGGATATGGGGTTATTTATAATGATACCAGAAATTAAGACAGACAAAACGGCCAAAATAAGTTAGTA
>ENA-UPSB01003653-UPSB01003653.1-bioreactor-metagenome-genome-assembly--contig:-NODE-3653-length-11545-cov-4.205831_pt1 | contig 11545 bp, 8 predicted proteins | sample MGYA00238182_ERZ773286 | MGnify/ENA primary metagenome ERZ773286 (study PRJEB29026, sample SAMN07631240) | bioreactor metagenome | isolation source: Switchgrass digestor | place: USA: Dartmouth... | reverse complement strand
CATCACTACCGGGTTATCCTCGGCAGGCTCCTCTTTTTTCTCCTCCTGCTCCTTAGCCTTTTCGGCTTCCTCAATCAGGGCGCGGATGGAAAGGCTGATTCTCTTATTATCGTAATCTATATTGGTGATTTTAACCGTTACTTCCTGACCGACTTTAAGCTCGTCCTCCGGCTTTTCAATCCGGCGGTTGGCAATCTGGGAGATATGGATAAGGCCGTCAACTCCGGGAATAATCTCGGCAAAGGCGCCAAATGTTGTCAGGCCCACAATCTTTGCCTTGCAGACAGTGCCCACCGGGTAATTGGCCTTAAAGACTTCCCAGGGGTTGTCCTCGGTCTTTTTATATCCAAGGGAAATCCTGTTCTTTTCCCTGTCCAGGTCGCGGATGTAAACCTTAACCGTATCCCCAACCTTCACAACCTCGGAAGGATGTTTGATGCGGTTCCAGGAAAGCTCGGAAATATGAATCATCCCATCTACCCCGCCAAGGTCAACAAACGCGCCGTAGGAAGTAAGGGATTTTACAACGCCGGTGTACTGCTTGCCGACTTCGGCGGACGCCCAGAAAGCCTCCACTTTCTGTTTGCGTTCCTCACGGGCAACAGCCTTCACCGAACCGACAGCACGGCGCCTGGACTTGTTTGTTTCCAAAATCTTAAAACGCACCTTTTGCTTTAACAGGGTATTAAGGTCATCCACACGGGAATGGGATGCCTGGGATGCGGGGATAAAGACACGCACGCCGTGGGCAACGGCAATTATACCGCCCTTGACCACATCGGTAACAACGCCTTCAAGGATTTCGCCTTTCTCTTCGGCTTCCACAATCTTCTGCCAGCCCTTTACAGCGTCAACCCGCTTTTTGGAAAGCATGATGGTGCCTTCCTGGTCGTTGGTGCGCAGAACAAGAAGCTCAAGCTCGTCGCCGATTTTGACAACATCTGCGGGGTTAACATCGGGGTCAAAAGAAAGTTCGGATACGGGAATATATCCTGTCTGTTTACGGCCGACAACCTCAACCTGTACCTCATTGGGTGCTATGCCAACAACCACGCCGCGTACCCTTTCATTATTATTCATGTTCTGAAGGGATGCTTCAAGAGCCTCTTCAAAACTCATTTCATCAAAAGATTTTTCATGAGCACTGTCGCCGCTGCTGGCTACATCATCCCTTTTCCCCTCATCAGCCCCGGCTGAGATTTGTGCTTCATTAAATTCTTTTTCCTCTTTGACCATTTCGGACATGGTTGAAAGTACCTCCTTTATTATATCGGTAGGAGTTGAAGCACCCGCGGTAACGCCAACCGTTCGGACGCCTTTGAAGATTGACGGGTCAAGCTCGTCCGCGTTCTCTATTAGTATTGTCCTGCAGTAATTCGAGCATACGTCCCTGAGCTTGGCAGTATTGGAGCTTTCACGTCCCCCGACTATAACCATTATATCGCTTTTTTTTGCAATATTAACAGCTTCGTTCTGCCTTTCAGCAGTAGCATAACATATTGTATCAAAAATAATCACATTTGTATAGAGTTTTTTTGCAATCTCAGCACATTTTTTCCATGTTATAGTATTGAAAGTAGTCTGCGCCACAAGGGCAACCCGGGCATCAGGTCTAACAATACCTTTTTGGTGCAAATCCGATATATCTTCTGGTGCTGATGCGACAAAAGAAGGCCCGCTGCAATGCCCGCGGATGCCCACAACTTCAGGATGCCCCTCATTGCCCGCAATTATAACCACCGCGCCCGCTTCTGATTCACGGGCAACGATTTTGTGGATTTTGGCCACAAATGGGCAGGTGGCATCGCAGAAACGCACATTCAGCCCCTCCATCTGCTGATACACATCCCTTGGCACCCCGTGGGAGCGGATTACCACCACCGAGCCTTCCGGCGCCTGTTCGGGAGAATCAATAATCTTTACCCCCCTGTTTTTCAGCCTTTCCACCACCTGGGGGTTGTGGATAATCGGGCCAAGGGTGCAAACCTTCTGCCCTTCGTCCAACAGCCTGTTGACGGCATCCACCGCCTTACTCACGCCGAAACAAAAACCGGCGGATTCTGCAACAAGTATTTTCAACTGTTTTCCTCCATTAATCCTGCTATTCTCTCCATAATAACGCGGGACGCATACTTAATATCCGGATTGTCCCCTGTCAGCCTCAATTCTTCAGGCGTCAAAACCCTGCCGATATAGATGTTGGTTTTCCTGAAAAGCTTTATTTTCTGGTTTTTTGTTTTAATCGCCACCGGCAAAACCGAAGCCCCTGTCCTGGAGGCAATCAGGGCGGCGCCGGATTTTCCGCGGCCCAGTTTTCCATCTTTTGAACGGGTACCTTCCGGGAAAATCCCCATAAGCTTGCCCTCGTTCACCAGCCGCTCGGCTGTTTTTAAAGACTCGGTATCCCCTTTTCCCCGGTTGACCGGGAAGGCGCCAAAAACTTTTGAAAAAAGCCATGCGGTGAAGCGGTTTTTAAACAACTCCGCCTTTGCCATAAAATGAATCGGTCGTTGCTTAAAGGCAAGCAGCAGAAAAACCGGGTCAAGGTTTGAAATGTGGTTGCAGCAAAGCATCAAATGCCCCTGCCCCTTTGGGACATTTTCCATCCCTTTGACCTTATATGGAAACAGCAAATAAAACAGCGGACGAATAAGCCACAACAAAAAGCGCCCGAATTTCATGCTAGGAGCCAGACCTTTCCTTAAGTTTATCGTTTATAAGCCTGCTTAAAATCTCCACCGACTGCTCAAATGTATTTCCTGTGGTATCCACTTCTACAGCGTCGTCTGCCTTCCTTAACGGGGCGGTTTTGCGGTTGGAATCGTCAAAATCCCGTTTTTTCATATCCTCAAGGACTTCCTCATAAGTTGTTTCAATTCCTTTTTGTTGCAGCTCCAAAAACCTTCGGTTTGCCCTGTCCTCCACCGTGGCGGTCAGGAAAATTTTCACATCAGCATCCGGGAGGACAACGGTGCCAATATCCCTGCCGTCCATTATGCAATTATTCTTCCTTGCCGTTTCCCTTTGCAAATCAAACAGGAACCTTCTCACCGCCGGGATTGCCGACACCGCGGAGGCAGCCATGGAAACCTCCGGCGTGCGTATCAAATCGGATACATCCTCATCATTGACAAAAACCCGCTGGTTCCCATTAATATGTTTAAGCTCAACCTTAAGCCCCGGCAGCAGCTTTTCCACAAAATCGCTGTCCGATGGCTCTCCTCCCTGCCTTAAGACCTCATAACCCACTGCCCGGTAAAGGGCGCCGGTATCCACGTATATAAACCCCATCTCTTTAGCCAGATGTTTTGCAATGCTGCTTTTGCCGGCGCCCGAGGGCCCGTCAATCGCTATTGAAATCGGCTTCATGTCTCTTTTCCTTTCAAAATTTAAGTCTTGAAAATTATAAATCACCCAGGACATGCCGCCCCGCGGCATAACCTGTGGAAAAGGCTATTGTCAGGTTGAACCCTCCGGTGTACCCGTCAACGTCAATAACCTCACCTGCAAAGTAAAGCCCCTTTGCAAGCTTTGATTCCATTGTTTTTGAATTGATTTCCGAGGTTTTAACCCCTCCCGATGTAACAATTGCCTCCTCAATCGGGCGGTAGCCCTGGATTGTAACGGGCAAGTTTTTTAGCAAAGCCCCAAGCTGCCTTCTCTGCTCCTTTGTCACCGAATGGGATTTAAGCCTTGGCGGAATCCCCGATAAAGACACAATAACCGGGCACAGGGACTTTGGCAAAAGCTCGCCCAGAGAATTTGCGAAATCGTGGTTTTTAAACTTTTCCAAATCCCTGACCAGCCTTGCATCCAGCTGTTCAGGAGCCAGTGCGGGCTTTAAATCAATAAACATTCTGTACCTGCCGGGCTGCATGTCAATCATGTGGGCGCTGGCGCTAAGCACCATGGGGCCTGATACCCCGAAATGGGTAAACAGCATTTCACCAAAATCCTTAAAAATGGTTTTGCCCGTCTTTGTATCCTCCACCCTGACAGCGCAGTTTTTCAGGGACAGGCCCTGTACATCCTGGCACCAACCCTCGGCAGCCACCAAAGGCACCAGGGACGGCCTGCAGGGGGTTACCGTATGCCCCGCCTGCCTTGCCAGAGCATAGCCGTCGCCGGTGGAACCCGTCAGGGGATAGGATAACCCGCCCGTGCAGACAATTACCGCATCGGCGCGGATTTCTTCACCGGTATCAAGGGCAACGCCTTTACAGATGTTTCCATTATTCTCGTAATCATCTTCCAAAATAAGTTTCGCTGCCCTGCCCTGTTTAAACCGGCAACCGGATTTTTTTGCAAAGGAAACAAGGGGATCCACCACATCCCTAGCCCTGTCGGAAACCGGGAAAACCCGGTTTCCCCTTTCGGTTTTAACTTTTACGCCGTTTTCTTCAAAAAACGCCATAATATCCTGAGGGGAAAACAGGTTTATGGCGCTGTAAAGAAACCTGCCGTTTCTCGGGACCTTGGCTATAAACTCATCAATGCCGCAATTGTTGGTGATGTTGCAGCGCCCCTTCCCTGTTATCATCAGTTTACGCGCCATCCGCTGGTTGCGTTCAACAATCGTGACGTCAAGCCCGCGTCCCGCCGCCGTGCCGGCGGCCATAAGCCCGGCGGGCCCTCCTCCAATCACCAGAACAGTGCGGTTATCCGAGTTAAAAATATTTATCAGACCTTTCTTATAATTTAAGCTTCCGGCTTTTGATAAACCTCAAATTCTTCCCAAATCTTTTCAAGCTCCAGCAGCCTGCTGGTCACAACGTCTTTCTTTTTAAGCGAAATCGCGACGATTATGGCGTTAATAAGGCTAAGCGGCGCCACAAGGGAATCGACGATTGCCGCCGTATCGCTGTGGGCCAGCAAAAGGTAGGTCGCCAGGCCCGCAATCGGGGATATCTGGCTGTCGGTAATAGCGATAACCGGCGCATTCCTTGTATGGGCAAAGTGCATTGCCTTAACAGCCTTCGAGGAATAACGGGGAAAGCTAATCCCAATCGCCACATCCTCCGCCCCTATATGCAGCATATCCTCAAATATTTCTGTCTCACTGGATGTGGACATAAGGTTTACGTCAATCATCAGCATTTTAAGGTAATAAGCCAGGAATATCGCCAGCGCCCTGCTGCTTCCCGCGCCGTAAATATACACACGCCTTGCGTTGACGATAGCCTCCACTGCGGCGTTGAATACTTCCTGCGGGACTTCCTCAAGGGTTTTTCTGATATTTGCAATGTCGCAGGATATAATGTTTTCCAAAACCTCGTCGCCGGACATCCTGGCTTCTGTGGCTTCTATCCTCTGGATGGATGTCAGCCTGCTTCTGGTCAGCTCCTGCATCGCCTTTTGAAGCTGCGGGTATCCGTCAAACCCAAGCTCGGCGGCAAACCGGACAACGGTGGATTCACTGACCCCCACCGTCTGCCCAAGTTTGTAAGCGGTCATAAACGCCGCCTTGTCGTAATTTTTGGTTATATAATCGGCTATCAGCCGCTGGCCTTTTGAAAACTCGGATTGTTTTTCAGCAATCAGCGCCATAAGACTATATGACATTTCAGGTCACCCCTTTTCATATAGTCTTATTTTAAATTGATATTAAAAAAATTGCAAGTGCTTTAAACTCATCCTGCAAAAAATGAGACTATGCATAACATAGCCTCATTTTTGTAATCTATAACGTTTAATGGAGAACCCGCCACTCCCTGCCGGGGGAGAACAGCCCCATCTCGCGGTTGGCTTTGCCCTCATACTGGTCCAAAAGCAGCCTGCTTGCTATTTCCGAGTATAAAATACCGTCAGCACCGCAGCACAGGGCATAGGCTATCCGCTCGTCATCTGGCTTTTTACCTATAACCGGCAGCCCGTCCTCGGTTCTGCCGTTGCGGGAAGTGTAAACGTATTCAACCGTTATATTCCTGATTGCCGGAAACATGGAGCGGAGTTTCTTTTCCAGCTGCTCATACCGCCTTTCCGATACCGGTATCATGTCCAGCAACCGTGAAAAATATGGGTTTTCAAGCACCGAGGGGTTCGCAAGGCCGCTTATCATAATCCTGTTGTCCGGAGTAACAGTGAGAAATACCATCGGGCTGCCTTCGCTGTAAATTAGGCAGGGCCCGCGCCAGCCGGGGAAATCCGACAGCGGTTCGGTCACAACTGTGCAGATGGACGCCGTCCTATCTATGCCTTTCACATACTCTTCAGTTTCAAGCCCCGCCGCCACTATGGCGTATTTGCAGCGAATCTGCCGCTCCCGCTGGCATTCCAGGATAAGATAATCCCTATTGTCCTTATCAATATTGTGGACAGCAGTATTTTCATAAATCCTGGCGCCTTCGCCCAAGGCCTTTGACACCACGGCGTGGACAAACCTGTAAGGGTCAATCTGCGCCCCGGCGCCTTTTGAATAAACACCAGCTTCTATCGGGAAGGTGAACTGTTCCGCCGAGTTAAGCTTGGTAATAAGCTCGGTATCAATCTTGTTGTGCAGCCTCAAGGAATATTCCCGCCGCAAAAAACTGGCGTTTTTTGCATCCGGCGTGTACCGCAGGCTGTCCATCCTTTTAAACCCGCAGTTGTCGTCGAATTCGCCGCACATCTTTTCGATATTGTCCAGCGCCTGGGATTTTAACCCCACCGCCATCATGGCGCGGTCAGCCCCTATTTCATCCACAAGGCTGGCGATAGCCTGCTCGCCATCAATGCTCATCATCCCGCTGGCGGTGGAAGTCGCGCCAAAACCTATCGGTGACGCTCCCACCATTACTGTATCGTATCCCGCCTGGGCAAAACGCAGGGCGCACAGCGCGGCGGTAATCCCCCCGCCGATTATCGCAACTTCACATTCTATATTCTCCGTAATCCATGGATATTGGGCAGGCACGCTGTTTATCGAAGTCCAGAAAACCTGTTCCTTAGCATTAACAACCATATTCTTCAACCTCCAGTAAGTATAGAATTATTCTATACTTTGTTGTGAATATTATACCCATTTAAAGGCGCTAAAAAACAAATCAGCAGTACAAACCTTTTGGCATAAAAAAACCATAATGCGGGCTTTTTATTTTGCAATTATTCCTAATCCTGAATAAATCCATACAAAAAACCTGCGCCGGCAATTAGCCAGCGCAGGTAAAGCTGGTGGAAACATCAGTTTTTTTGCATTTAATTTACAAGGTATATGTATCTTTTAAACAGCAAAACTATTAACGAATACGTAAAGTATTCAAATTAATTTAAAAAAGGGATTTGACTATGGAAAAGAACATGAATATGACAAACTTGCCTATGCAAACCTTAAAGGATATTCCTCAACCTAAGAGCGATGCTAAAAGCATCGTTGCCCTGGTTAAGGAAAACGGCCGAACAACAGGCTATCAGCTTTCTGACGGCCGCATTGTTGATAAGCAACAGGGTGTGCAGCTTGCTAAACAAGGCGAAATCAAAGGCGTTGGTATCGGTGTCCGAAATGGTAACGAATACCTGAAATCCCTGCCTGATGATAGCGAGAATAATAATCTCGGCAGTTTGCCCAGTATTAGTAAACAGGCCTACTAAAATACAGTAAGCCAATAAAACCATATGGGTTTTAAATCCACATGTCACGATACCGTATCATAATTCATCTACCTGATTTAAGAAACCTTCGTACATTGGCATTCCGAAAATTTTGTGTAAACACACTTTCGGTTCAGGCAAGGAAACAGGAAATAATCAGATTTGCGAAGAAACCCCCGCTTTCCGTATCGGACAGCGGGGGTTTCGTGTTGAATTTATAAAGCAGTCAAAACAGCCTGCAAAGCCGCATAAACAAAGGAAAAACCCGCATTTCTGCAGGCTTTTCCTTGGTGCGGGCAAAGGGACTTGAACCCTTACTCCGGTTGGAACTGGCTCCTAAGACCAGCGCGTCTGCCATTCCGCCACACCCGCATAATAACTCCAAGCTAATAAATTTGGGTTGCGAATTTGTTCGCTTGGATATACTATCACAAAACATGCCAAATTTCAATAGAACATACTGCCACCGTTTAAATTTTTTTTGATGTCAGCGTGCCGAAATTGAATTCATCCAGCTTTTTTATCACCAGTTTTGTAACCTCGTCAAAGGCGGTACGGAAAGCGCAGGCTTCCATGGGGCTGCAATTGCATATGTAATCGTCATCCACACAGCGGCTGAACCTGTACGGGCCCTCCACAGCCTCAATAACCTGCCGCAGGGTAATCTCCTGCGGCAGCCTTGAAAGCCTGTACCCTCCATGGGCGCCTTTGTAGGATGTTACAATACCTGCCGAAACCAGCTTGCGCATAATTTTTAAGGTAAACCTTAAGGAAACTGCAGTGCGGTCAGAAATAGTCTGCGCGTCAATCCTGTGCTCCCCGGAAGAATCCTCTGCGTTATATTCGGCGGCGAGGCAGTGGACAATCCGCACTGCATAATCGGATTCAAGGTTTATGTGCATTGTAACCATTCCTTTCCACAAACTGCGGTAATCGGTTTTGGCGGGTAAAACCTGATTAGTCCAGGAAGTCCTTCAGCTTTTTGCTGCGGCTCGGATGGCGAAGCTTACGCAGAGCCTTCGCCTCAATCTGGCGGATACGCTCGCGGGTAACATCGAACTCCCTGCCCACTTCTTCCAATGTCCGGGGCCTGCCGTCCTCAAGCCCGAAACGGAGTTTAAGCACCTTTTCCTCGCGGGCTGTGAGGGTTGAAAGTACATCGCTGAGCTGCTCTTTAAGCAGGGTATGTGACGCAGCGTCAGCCGGTGCGGGGGCATCCTCGTCGGGGATGAAGTCCCCTAAATGGCTGTCCTCCTCCTCGCCAATCGGGGTCTCCAGGGAAACGGGCTCCTGGGCTACCCGCATGATTTCACGAACCTTGTCAACGGGCATATCAATCTCGGCGGCGATTTCCTCGGCAGTAGGCTCATGCCCGTTCTTATGCAAAAGCTGGCTGGAAACCTTCTTTACCTTGTTTATGGTTTCGACCATGTGGACAGGTATGCGGATGGTCCTTGCCTGGTCCGCAATAGCGCGGGTAATCGCCTGCCTTATCCACCAGGTGGCGTAGGTTGAAAACTTGAATCCCTTTGTATAATCGAATTTTTCCACAGCCTTGATAAGGCCGAGGTTGCCTTCCTGAATCAAATCAAGGAACTGCATCCCCCTGCCCACATATCTTTTGGCAATGCTGACAACAAGCCTGAGGTTCGCTTCAGACAGGCGCTTTTTGGCGGCTTCGTCGCCGGAAGAAACCCTGATAGCCAGCTCAATCTCCTCTTCAGGGGTCAAAAGGGGTACCCGCCCGATTTCTTTAAGGTATACTTTAACAGGGTCGTCAATGGCTATGCCTTCGGCAGTCAGGACAGTATCGATGCTTTCCAAATCCGGGGTATCCACAACAAAATCAAGGTCGCTGAAAACATCCGTCTCGAAATCATCGACGATTTCGATATTCTGGGATTCCAGGATATCGTAAACCTTGTCCATCTGCTCGGGGTCAAAATCCACGTCCTCAAGGGCGTCAAGGATTTCCTGGGTTGTTAGCTTGCCCTTGGAGCGCCCAAGCTCAAGAAGTTCCCGCACCAGGGTTTTGCGGTCCTTCTTGCCTGATTCTGAAGGCTTGTTTTCCTTGCCATTATTGTCCTTAGCCTTATTTGCCTCGGTTTTTTCCTCTGAGGCTTTTTCCTGATTTTTGACTTCTTTTTCCAAAGAAAGGTCCTTTTCCTGATTGCTCATTAGTTTTCCTTCCTTATTCCTTTCTGCTCTAAATTAATATTATTCCGGGATGTTATATATTACTTTTTTTGTGAACGTATAAACTCAAGCATTTCCCGCAACTTATCTTCAGGCAGGTTTTCGGGATTGCTGTAAAGCAGCATTTTTTTCTCGCTGATTATTATATCCGCATATTCCAGCGCCTGTTCATGAGTGCCGGGGTTTTCCCTTGCATTCTGAACCATTCTGGAGATGTAGGACATCTCATCCTCCTGATAATCGGAGGCGAGGAATGACAAATCAATCATCTGGCCGTTTTTGTGCCTTTCCAGCAATTTGATGTACAAATTCTTGTTAAATCCGGTAACTATATCATCAGGCTGAAGCCTTTTTGATACGGCGGGGATATAGTCGGGGTTCAGTATCAGCAGCCCCAAAAGCCCTTCCTCCGCCCTTGAGGCCCGGATATTGGAAGCGGCTTCGGGATTGACTTTACGAATAACCCCCTCGTTTTGCCTTATTGCCTGAGAAAGCTCTGCCTTTTTCATATTTTTGACAGCCACATTCCTGTACCGCTCAATCTGGTCAAGGAGGGCTGATTTGCTGACATTCAGCTCATCCGCCAGCTTTCCGGCATAAACATCCCTTTCAATAGAGCTGTTTAGCCTTGATAACAGTATAGCCGCTTCCCTAAGATATGATACGCGGCCATCGGAGGTTTCAAGGGAATGTTTTTTTCCAAGCTGAATGAGCTGGTATTCTATATCATTCGCGGATTTTTCAAGCAGCAGTTTGAACCTTTCAGGCCCATACTTTTTTATGAACTCATCCGGGTCCTTCCCGTCTGGGATGGTCACCACCCGGATATGAATCCCGCTTTGCCTTAGATAGGATATGGCGCGCTGCGCCCCTTTCTGCCCTGCCGAATCCGCGTCAAAAATCAGTATCGCCTCGTTGGCGTAACGTGACAGGAGCAGGGCGTGCTCCTTTGTAAAGGAAGTGCCAAGGGCAGCAACAGCGTTTTGGAATCCCGCCTGGTGAAGGGAAATCACATCCATATATCCTTCACAAAGGATAATGCTGCCTTCCTTTGAAGCCTTGGCGAAATTAAGGGCAAATAAACCGTTGGATTTTTTGAATACCAGGGTATCGGAGGTGTTAATATATTTAGGTTTGGAATCATCCAGCACCCGCCCGCCAAAGGCGATTACATTCCCCCGTATATCAATTATGGGTATGATGACCCGCCGTTGGAAAATGTCGTAAAGCTGGTTATTCCTCTTGCTTCTGGCGGCAAGGAACGCCGCAGTCAGCTCATCATCTTTATACCCCATTCTGCGCATTTCATGCAGAAGGGAATTGTTCCCCGGGGCGTATCCCAGCCCGAACCGCCTGATGGTCTTGTCGGTGTATCCCCTTTTGTAGAAATACTCGAGCCCTTCACGCCCTTCGGGGGAATACAGCATCCTGTGGAAAAACCTTGCCGCATCCCTGTTGGCTTCCAAAATCCTCATCCGCAGCCTTGATACTGCGTCGTCGGTTTTGTCATCCGGCATCTTCATGCCGCAGCGGTCAGCCAGAAAGCGCACAGCATCGATGTAGCTTAAATTCTCGATTTTTTTAATAAATGTTATGGTATCCCCGCCGGCGCCGCAGCCGAAACAGTAAAAGGATGAGGTTTCAGGATACACCGTAAAGGATGGGGTTTTCTCCCCGTGGAAGGGGCAAAGCCCTACCGCCGTCCGCCCCCTCTGCCTTAGGCGCACATAGGAGGAAACCACATCTGTTATCGGGTTGCGGCTGATAAGTTCCTGCAAAAACA
>ENA-UPSB01003650-UPSB01003650.1-bioreactor-metagenome-genome-assembly--contig:-NODE-3650-length-11546-cov-38.261509_pt1 | contig 11546 bp, 5 predicted proteins | sample MGYA00238182_ERZ773286 | MGnify/ENA primary metagenome ERZ773286 (study PRJEB29026, sample SAMN07631240) | bioreactor metagenome | isolation source: Switchgrass digestor | place: USA: Dartmouth... | reverse complement strand
TCGAACAGTGGCTTCGGTCACTGATTTAATACAATATTAATTGTACAAGGAGGTAGGTTACCAAGTTCAGATTTTGGACAAGAACCAAAGTAAAATTTATTTGTAAAGGGGGAGGTTAGGTATGTTGAAAAGAAAGTCAACGAAAAAAAGAACAGCATTTAAAGCAACTCTTTTATTACTGCTTGTCACAATACTTATTTTTCCAGTTTTCCCAGTCATGGCCGACACACCTGAACCAAAAGCAATTTCATATGAGTTCGAGTATTTGGACAGAGGCCTGATTGCTGCTAAAGTTAACTCAGGTGTTTTTCTTAGCTGGCGTTTCTTTAAGGAAGAAGTTACAGGGTACTCCGATACAGGTTTAACAGGTGCAGTTTTCAATGTGTATCGGGATAATGCGTTAATCGCCACCGTAACAGATAGTACAAACTATCTGGATCCTGACGGAACAATAAACAACATTTATACCGTAAAGGCAGTAATTAATGGAAAAGAAAAGGATCAGAGCGAGCCTGTTAAACCTTTGGCTAACGGATATATTGAAGTACCCATGCTCAAACCAAAGGATGTGGAACTGCCCGATGGGAAAAAATACGCCTATTCGGCAGGAGACATGAGTGTTGGAGATGTTGACGGAGACGGCGTGTATGAATACTTTGTAAAATGGGAGGCCAACCCGCAGGATGTAATAGGAAAAGGGTTTACGGGAAATGTTTTAATTGACTGTTATAAACTGGATGGTACGCTTCTGTACAGGATTGATCTGGGGAAAAATATTCGTTCAGGTGCACATTACACTCAGTTCCTTGTATACGACTTTGACGGGGATGGAAAGTGTGAAATTATATTAAAGACAGCACCAGGAACAAATACTGTAAAAGTTGGTACGGACGGAACCGAGATTGAATCTACAAGACAATATATAACCATGCTTCAGGAGGATATTGACGCAGGATACAGCCATGATGACGATTATCGGAGTACAAGTCAAAGCTATTATGAGTATCTTGTGGAAGTGTTCAAAGGCTGGCACAACCATCCTGAAGTGCTCAATGGAAACTGGCCTTCTACACTTCAGGAGTGTTTTGCAATTCCTCGGGAAGGACCATATGCTTATCTTTATCAGTATACCTATCCGTTATCAGATGAAAACGCGCGAAAATTGGTTGATTATTTCATTGATGTCTATGCGCCTTCAAGAAGCAGCAGAAATGACCTGAGAGATTTTAATGGCTATATCTTCACAGGCCCTGAGTATTTAACAATATTTGACGGTGAAACAGGTGCCGAGCTCGAAACTATCCGGTACAAGCCCGAGCGCGAAGATGATGGCCTTATGTGGGGCGATTATGCAATGGCGAGAATTGAACCGTGCAACCGCGTTGACAGAATGCTTGCCTGTGTCGCCTATTTGGATGATAACAAACCATGTGCTGTTTTTGGAAGGGGATACTATACCCGTTCCACTTTGGTCGCGTACAGTTGGGATGGTGAACACCTGAAAGAAGAATGGTTTGTGGACAGCGGACATACTGTTATGTCAAACCCTTTTAATGACTCACCTCATGGTGCGGACGGAAGAAATCCTGAATTTGCCACCATTACTACGCAGGGAGCTCATACACTTCTGGCAGCCGATGTGGATAACGATGGCTATGATGAAATTATTTCGGGTTCATGTACTATTGATCATGATGGAACTTTGCTTTACAGTTCATTTGGTACATTGCCTCAAGGCAGTGCTGCTCCGGGTGAATATGTACGGCTCGGACATGGTGATTCTATTCATGTCACCGACATTGATCCATCAAGACCGGGGCTGGAAATATTCATGTGTTATGAAGGTGCTACCTGGGCACCATACGGTGTGGCCCTCCGGGATGCAGCTACCGGTGAAGTAATTTGGGGTACATATTCAGGACGTGATACAGGACGCTGTATGGTTGGAGATATAAATCCTGCAGTGCCCGGGCTTGAAGCCTGGGGTATTCAACTTCGCTCTGCAAGGGGTGATATCCTGACGGGAGTCCAACCGGGAACCAACCAGAATATCCGTTGGTCAGCTGATATGACGACCCAGATTTTAAATGGTGTCAGAATAGAAAAATGGGTTAATGGTTCGATGGTAACCGTATTAAATCCAAGCTCCGTGTCCAGCATAAACGGCACTAAGGGTAACGCAAACCTGATAGCCGATGTGTTTGGTGACTGGAGAGAAGAATTAATTCTCAGAAAAACCGACGATACGGCATTTCGTATTTATTTCAACACCGAAATAACCGGACATAAACTTTTTACTCTAATGCAGGATCGATTGTACCGGATTAGTGTTGCAAGACAAAATATAGGTTACAACCAGCCCGCATATACAAGTTTTTACCTGGCTTCAGATACCGATTGGGAAGTATTGTTCAATTCATTGGGAATTGATGACACTGCCGATAAGTCTGCGCTTGCTGAACTGATACAACAGGTGCAGCTATTGGATAAGAACCTGTATACTCCCGAGAGCTGGTCAGTATTTGAAGAAGCTTTGGCATCAGCTGTTTCTGTTCGTGATAACGAAGATGCCACACAGGAAGAAGTGGACAATGCGGTTAATGAACTGCAAAATGCCATAAATAACCTGCAGCTGGTGGCTGTAAATCCTGTAGCGGTTCTTTCGGGAAGCTCAAGCGTTCAAGTTGATTCCCGGTTTGTAGTGAACATAGAGCTTAAAAATCTGAAAGAAAGGATATATGCTGAAGATATCCAGGTAGACTATGATTCAAATCTTTACACCTTTATTGGTATCGAGGGAGCAAATGAAAATATCATGGTAATAAGCCCAGATGATGAAACAGTTACTGAAGCAGGGAAAATACGTATTATTGCTGCAAATAACGGTGGTTTTGAAGAAGATGGTGTAATTCTGAAACTCAAATTCCAGGCAACAGGCAAAGCAGGTGAAAGCGGGCAGATATCTGTAACCCGTGCACAATTGGGAACAGCGGATGGTGCGGTGACAGATGCAGAGGGAAGTGTACTGAAAGTAACCATTGCGGGCATACCTGTAACGGGTGTAAGGCTTAACAGGACAGAGCTCAAATTCAGCAAGGCAGGAGCAAGTGAAAGACTGACAGCAATAATTACACCTGAAAACGCAACCAACAAGGAAGTTACATGGAGAACCAGCAATCCGTCCGTTGCAACGGTAGACCAAAATGGTCTGGTTACAGCGGTAGGCAATGGTACGGCAGTAATAACGGTAGAAACCGAAGACGGAAAGTATACCGCAACCTGCCAGGTAACCGTCATCATAGGTGACTTTAATGACAATGATGGAGTTGACATTGGCGATTTGGCCATAGCTGCATACTATTACAACACAACCAGTGCAGATGATAACTGGCAGCAAGCCAGGATTGCAGACATGGACAATGACGGGGATGTAGATATTGTGGATTTGGCTATTATTGCAAGATATATTCTGAACTGAAAAAACAGAGGCAGAATTATAAGTTCTGCCTCTAAACAAAGTTATAAAATGAGGTGAGGTAATATGTTAAAAAAACAGTGTAAATATATATCTATTATACTTGCATTCTTTTTGGTAATGCAACTTGGTTTGATAACCAGTTTCGCAGAAAGTGCATCCAAGGCACCGTCAGGAGTTGAGGTTAAATCCGGGAAATCATCCATTACCCTGAGCTGGGCTGCTGCTGATGGTGCGGTAGAATACAGGATTTACAGATCAAAGCTTGGATACAATGATTTTCAACAGGTAGGAAATACAGGAGAGTTGTATTTTGAAGATACAACAGTGGAAAAGGACACCACTTATCTGTACAAAGTATCTGCACTGAATGAATCGGGGGAAGAAGATTATTCAGTAACGGTACTGGGTATGGCAGAGTGGAGTTTTCCCGAACTTGTAAGCAAAATAGATATTACTGCTGCCGGTACGGGTAACAGGATGAGAATAGGAGATCTCGACGGGGATGGCCGATATGATATTTTGATGGTACAGCCTGCTTATGAAGCAAATGATGCTTATAATCCAAGATACGTGGGCTGCCTGACTGCCTATGATATTGAAGGAAACCAATTATGGCAGGTAGGCAGAGTTGACAGCAGGGTTACCACCAGTGGAGCCGATGAACCCGTTCAGATATACGATATTGATAACGATGGGTATAATGAAGTGCTTACCGTTATGAATTTGGGGCAGGGCAAGAGGTTCTATGTTTTTGACGGCAGAACAGGAGAGATAGAGGGAAGTTATCAATTACCTAACAATAGAGCCCATGATGCTATTTTCATAGCTAATTTCAGGGGCAGGGACATTCCGCAGGATATTCTCCTGAAAGACAGGTACACGAATATTTGGGCTATGTATATTGATGAAGAAACAGGTGAATTTAAACAGTTGTGGTATTGCAATGTAGATACAGGACATTCGTTGCTTCCGTTTGATTTTGACGGTGATGGAAAGGATGAGCTGGTTAACAGCTATACTTTGATTGGTCATGATGGTTCAATTATCTGGCGTAAAAACCATCCGGATCATTGCGATACCCATTGGGTTGCTGATATAAACAATGATGGAAAATATGAAATCATTCTCGGTGGAAGCGATACTTTCTGCTATACATTCGAGGGTGAATTGCTGTGGCAAAATACTGACACTGTTGAACCACAGCAAATTCTGGTCGGAGAATACCGCATTGATTATCCAGGTATGGAAATAGCAGGCCTTGACAGGATTAACAGAGGAAACCCCGGCAAGGACGGCATGTTTTTATTCTCGTCTGATGGAATAACCATTTACCACGAAGACCGTGCAATGGGCGACTGGGGTACTATAGTGCGTCCTCTTGATAACTGGACCGGATCGTATGTTCCACTGATAACTGCTTATAGAAGAGGAAAGGATGCAGATAATCCCCAAGGTGTTGTACCTAAACTTTATGATGGATTCTTCAATCCGATAGTAGTTTTTGAGGGTCATACCGACGCAAGGGAACAGGTGATGGTTGCAGACATGTGCGGTGATTCCAGGGATGAACTGATTATTTATAATTTGACAGGAGAGCTTGCAGTCTTTATTTATTCTAACGGATCCAGCACATTAAGAGAACATATAACAGGAAAAACACGCATGTCAGATTTCAGAAACTATAATTTTAGCAGATATGACTCCAGAAGGTATGAACTATCAATCGAAAATATGGTTCCTTCGGGTATTGAGGCAGTTGCAGAAGGCGAGAATACTTACATAAAATGGATACCGATTCTTGGTGCTGACAGATATAACATCTATCGTTCAGAAGAAGAACATGGCGAATATGTAAAAATCGGGAGTTCGGAAATCCCTGAATACACGGATGTCAATACTTTAGGAAATCTATACTACTACAAGGTAACAGCAGTAAACAATGACGGTGAATCAAAACTGCCTATTGTAGCCGGGAAAACGGTGGTATCGGTCAATAAATCTGCATTGGTTGAACTGATACAACAGGTGCAGCTATTGGATAAGAACCTGTATACTCCCGAGAGCTGGTCAGTATTTGAAGAAGCTTTGGCATCAGCTGTTTCTGTTCGTGATAACGAAGATGCCACACAGGAAGAAGTGGACAATGCGGTTAATGAACTGCAAAATGCCATAAATAACCTGCAGCTGGTGGCTGTAAATCCTGTAGCGGTTCTTTCGGGAAGCTCAAGCGTTCAAGTTGATTCCCGGTTTGTAGTGAACATAGAGCTTAAAAATCTGAAAGAAAGGATATATGCTGAAGATATCCAGGTAGACTATGATTCAAATCTTTACACCTTTATTGGTATCGAGGGAGCAAATGAAAATATCATGGTAATAAGCCCAGATGATGAAACAGTTACTGAAGCAGGGAAAATACGTATTATTGCTGCAAATAACGGTGGTTTTGAAGAAGATGGTGTAATTCTGAAACTCAAATTCCAGGCAACAGGCAAAGCAGGTGAAAGCGGGCAGATATCTGTAACCCGTGCACAATTGGGAACAGCGGATGGTGCGGTGACAGATGCAGAGGGAAGTGTACTGAAAGTAACCATTGCGGGCATACCTGTAACGGGTGTAAGGCTTAACAGGACAGAGCTCAAATTCAGCAAGGCAGGAGCAAGTGAAAGACTGACAGCAATAATTACACCTGAAAACGCAACCAACAAGGAAGTTACATGGAGAACCAGCAATCCGTCCGTTGCAACGGTAGACCAAAATGGTCTGGTTACAGCGGTAGGCAATGGTACGGCAGTAATAACGGTAGAAACCGAAGACGGAAAGTATACCGCAACCTGCCAGGTAACCGTCATCATAGGTGACTTTAATGACAATGATGGAGTTGACATTGGCGATTTGGCCATAGCTGCATACTATTACAACACAACCAGTGCAGATGATAACTGGCAGCAAGCCAGGATTGCAGACATGGACAATGACGGGGATGTAGATATTGTGGATTTGGCTATTATTGCCAGGTATATTCTTAACTGACACTATGTTTCTTGTTATATCGGAAGGCAAGTGTTTTACTCTTGCCTTCCATATAGATTTATTAACATCAGTATCAGCAAAAACATTTCTATCGCGTTAAATACTCGTGTATATAAACACTTCCAGAGGAGGTAATGGTTTTGTTCAGGTTAGCAAGATATTCAAAACTTTCAGTTATTTTGGCATTTGCAATTTTGCTGTCAACTCTTTTGCCTGCAAAGGCAGAAACCTTCCCGGAAAGAATTGAAGCATCTGCCGAAGTTTATGACGGTGAAATTGTCATTAGCTGGATTGATCCTGATAACGATGATTTTGACAAAATAAAGGTTGTTGGTGCCGGAAAAACAGTATACATCGATAAAGGTGTTCAAAAAGCATCTTTCACCGGTTTGATCAACGGTATCCTCTATACATTTCGTTTATATGCAGTAAGTAAAAGCGGTATACTGTATGCTGAAACTCAGATATCTGCCACTCCGGCCGATAAAACACCTCCGATGCCGGTATCAAATGCCATGGCAGAGGTATCCGGCGACCGTATAATATTAACTTGGTCAGATCCTTCAGATTCGGATTTGGATCGAATCAGAATATCTTTGTTTGACAAAGATTATTATATCGATGCAGGAGTCCAGAAACTTATAGTTTATAATATTGAATATTTTAAAGAATACAAATTTGATATTGTTGCTATAGACACTTCAAATAATATGTCTGAAAATGTAACGGTTACGGCATTCCCTGTTGCAGAAGCAAAGATTTCTCTTAACGGTCCTGCAACTGTGACATCTGAAGAAGTTTTCAATGTTGATCTTAGTTTAAGCACTGTGCGCTCTGATGTTTTCTCGGTAAGTGCCAGCGTTTATTATGATCTTGATAAATTTGCTTTCACAGGATATGAAGAAATTGCAGAAAATATTATTCTGACAGCAGTTTATGAAGCAGTGTATGGAAGAATTGATGTTTACATTGCCGCTAACCCTGCAATTACGGGATACCACTCACCATTGATAGATCTGATTTTTACTGCAAACAAAGTTGATGAAATATCTTCCGGGATTATTTATGTCGATAGGGCAAGCGTCGGTATTGCTCCAAGCGGAGAAATTGTCCAGGCAGAAGGTGATATTCATTGTGTAACAATATTAAAACCAACAGATAATGTACCCCCTGGTGAAATAAATGACTTGTCAATAGAAGAGGGTCATGAAACGTTGAAGCTTACGTGGAAGGATCCAGAAGACAGCGATTTGAAGGGTATTATTATCACAGTTGATAACAGTGTATCGTATGAAGTGGGCAAAGGCATTGAAGAACTAACCATATCAGATTTGCTAAATGGCAAAGAGGTTAAAATTGTTATTCAGACTATTGATGTTTCTGGAAACATCTCAAAGGGAATTACAGTATATGCTGTGCCGGGAATACCGGGAGATATGAATAATGACGGTATTGTAAACATTGGAGACCTGTCTCTGGTCATGTCATGGTACGGAGTTAAGCAGGGAGAACCAAACTGGGAAAAGGCACAAAAATACGATGTTTCCGGAGCAAACCAAGAACCCGATGGAATTATAGATATTTATGATCTTGTTTATATTGCAGCAAAAATCCTTGGGGCATAAACGAAAGGAGATAAAAAAGGTATGAAACATTTTACCTGTGTTGTGCTTATTATTTTCTTGCTGTTTGCTTTTGTCATACCATCCTTCGCCAATGAAGTAAACAAATTTGCCGTCAATGCTTTGGTTCAGGGCGGTTCGGAGAGCAGAATAACTATATCGGGAAAGAATGTTACTGATTTGTATGCATACGAGGCTGTTATTTCATTTGATTCCGATGCACTCGAAGTGCGTGGTGTTACGTCAGGTATAAAGGGTTTTTCGGTGTCGCCGAGGGTTGAGGGGAATAAGCTTATCGTTGCGTTTACAAAAGTAGGAGAGGTGCCTGGTGAAAAAGGTAACATAACTCTCAACACCATTACATTCCGTTCAAAAAAAACCGGTATCTCTCAGGTAAAATTGGAATCCATTACTGTTGTTGATTCAACACTGTCAGCAAGTACTTATTATCCAAATTCTGCAGTAACTGTTACACATAAAGGAAGCGTATATAAACAGGATACTACTTCAAGCAGCGATGGAAGAAAAGTTACAGGAACTTTATCCGATTATAACTTTGAAGATATGTTTTCAAAAGCCGAAGCTGATGAAAGAGGGATAAAAACAGTAGAGGTTGAAATCTCAGGAAGTACAGCTGCAAATGTATATATTTTGAGGATTCCAGCCGCATTATTGGCGGATGAAGTGACTACAAAATACATTATAATCAGGACGCCAATAGGCAGAATAAGTATTCCCAATAATATTATGAAAAAAGAATGGATTGACGGAGTAAAATATGTTTCAATTGTAATTCAAAAGATTGATCCGGATACACTTGAACAGCCAATTAGGGAAAAAATCCGAAGCCGACCTGCAATTAAGCTGGGAATTCTTCTGGATGATAAAGAATTTCAGTGGAGCAAACCAGACTCTTTTGTACAGGTAATAATGCCGTACCACCCTACAGAGCAGGAGGCGGTTTCCCACGAGCATCTTGTTGTCTGGTACATAGACAATGAGCTGAATGTCATACCTGTTCCTACAGGACGTTTCAATCCCGAACTACAGGAGATTTCGTTTGTAACAAACCATTTCAGTATGTACGCAGTAACCTTTGTTGAGAAAACCTTTGACGATATCCAAAATCATTGGTGCCAGAAATATGTTGAAGTGATGGCTTCGAAAGGAATAATCAAAGGTTACACCGATAGATTTTTCGGAGTTCACGATAACATCAGCAGGGCTGATTACCTGACACTGCTTATAAGAGCCTTGGGAATCTCTGCTGAGGTGGATGATAATTTTGCAGATGTCGAAACAGATAAGTATTATTATGAAACACTGGGAACAGCCAAAAAACTAGGACTTGTAAATATTAAGGATGATCTGTTCAGACCCGACGAACCCATTACGAGAGAGGATATGATGGTGTTTACGGCTTCTGTACTCAATTTCTCAAACGGATATATCCACCATGGAACCATTGAAGACTTGAATCAATACACCGATGTTGACTCAATTTCACCCGAAGCCGTGGAAAGTGTTGCAATTCTCGTTAAAGAGGGTATTATAGAAGGAAACAATAACGAATTATTTCCGAAGAATTACTTAACCAGAGCAGAAGCTGCTACTGTCCTTTACAGGATGTATAATAAACTATGGGGAAATCTGGATAATTAATGTATATTGTAGAAACTTTGAAATGCAATGAAATATTAAAACACCCGCACCTCTTTGGCAAAGGTGCGGGTGTTTTTTTGTCAGATATCCCAGCCGGGCAGGTATTTCTTTGTATTTTTCAGCATGTCATTATAGAGTTTCCATGCGTCAGTTATGCTTATTGTAACCAGCGGGTCGTTGGCGAACGCTCTGAAACCAAGCTCCTTGTCCTTTTTCAATGCTGCCTTAAGTGTTGTTTCCTGGTTGATTACATGCCTGTAAACAAGGTTTTGAACATCTGCAGGCAGGCTTCCGGCTTGTACCGGCTGTACCGAGTTGTGGCTGAACACAGCATTGGTTTCTACAACGGCACCCATTGGCAGATTGGTTATTTGGCCGATGTTTGGAAGGTTAACGTTTGTGACCAGTTCTCCCAGGCCACAGAGAGCTTTTATCTGGAGAACACCTTCTTCACCTGTCTGTTTTAACTCAAAGGATTCCTCACCGTTAATAAGCCGATCGCTTTTTGCTTTTCTTTCCTTGAGGTTTTCTTTTCTCCAGCTTACGGGGGTTAATCCAAACATCCATGATTTTACTGTTTCGGGATCCTTAAGATACCATGGAGGGCAAAATTCTGCCAGGTGCCTGTCGCCTGCTGCGGCAATAATTCCGTATCTCTTGAACAGATCGAATTTTACACGGTTTGCCGATGCAAAGAAATCATTCATCCAGTGTCCTTTAGCTGTTCCTTCAAAACCGGTTTCATAATACTTGTCAACGAATTTCTTATATACAGGAAATAAATCGCGTCCCTGGTATGTGGCTTTATCCAGCCAGGTAAAATGATTGATGCCAAGAACATTTACCTTTATATCTCTCCTGTGACTTGCTTCAATGCCCTCAATATCAGAAAGAGCGGATTTTAACAGGTTCTGCGTTCCGAAAACTTCATGGCAGCAGCCGAAAGCTTTAATCTGAGGGAAAACTTCATATAGCGTGCGAACACATAAAGTCATCGGGTTTGTATAGTTGATTACCCAGGCATTGGGAGCCCATTGCCTGATGGCATTGGCGATTTCCGCGAACATTGGTATAGTACGCAGTGCGCGGACATGACCACCCGGGCCGACAGTATCTCCAACCGACTGATAAATTCCGTATTTTTCAGGCAGATGCACATCGGATTCCATTTCATCAAAGGTACCCGGCAATATGGAGATAATCACAAAATCTACACCTTTTAAAGCATCCTCCAATGTTTCAACTGCGATATAATCCCAGTGACTCTTAACATCAGGATTGCCCTTTAACAGGTTTCCGATTTTTTCATTCCGTACTGCAGCGTCCTTGTCAGTATCATAGAGCCTTACCGTTCCGGAGAGCTGCTCTTCCATTGCAAGATCGCTCATAAGGCCCCATGCCCAGCCCATCGAGCCGCCGCCGATATATGCAATCTTTATATCCCTGACCTTGTTATCTGTTTTTACCATATTGATTCCTCCCAATATATAGGTATTGGACCAGAAATTATAATGATTCATATTGAATTATAAATCAAAATATATTTAGTTTCTCGATTTTAATTGCTCATACATAAAAAAATCAACAAATTTTGATTTTTTATTCTCAATAATTTATTACGGGGCTGATGACACACTTTCGAGTTCAAAACAGGCTTATTTAATTGCAAGTGATTATTCCGGTTGTTATAATATGATTGAATCCTGTGCAGAAACAGCAATGGCAATAAGAGCCTTGTTGAAATACCGGCATCT
>ENA-UPSB01003649-UPSB01003649.1-bioreactor-metagenome-genome-assembly--contig:-NODE-3649-length-11548-cov-4.965196_pt1 | contig 11548 bp, 10 predicted proteins | sample MGYA00238182_ERZ773286 | MGnify/ENA primary metagenome ERZ773286 (study PRJEB29026, sample SAMN07631240) | bioreactor metagenome | isolation source: Switchgrass digestor | place: USA: Dartmouth... | reverse complement strand
TCTATGACTATATACCCACCGGATTTGAGCCATACTTTCCTTTCAAGAGCTCTTTGAGCCTCAGATTCAATATTAAAATACTCAAAAATGTCTTCCTCTCCCATATAAAGGTTTACTCTATCTTGCAATGATGGCGATATACATGACGCCAGTTCTCTGACCTTTTCATATCCGTATGAAGTATTTACATAAAATTTGCTAACTTCAGGTGTAAAAACATCTCTTACGATCCGCGACAGGAGATCCATGTCTTTATATATTAAACGTGGTGCTTTGCATTTTTTTTGTTTTTTGAGTATACTATCCCAAAGGCGTTTTAAATACTCCATATCGGCCTTTAATTCCTCAAAACCTTTTCCCTCTGCTACGGTCCTAACAATTACACCCATATGGGGTGGACATATTTCTTGAGCAAGGGCCTTTAAACGCTGCCTTTCAACTTCGCTCTCTATTCTCCTTGAAATGCCTATATAATCAACCATAGGCATTAGCACCAAATACCTTCCAGGCAGGGTAATATTCATAGAAACCCGGGCCCCTTTAGTGCCCATGGGCTCTTTCACAACTTGTACCAATACCTCTTGGCCAACATGCAAAAAATCCTTTATTGAAATCTTTGTCAAATCCTCAAAGCCATTTGCGTCATCAAGATTCTGATTCCCGGAGTTTAAATCACCTGCAAACAAAAAAGCATTTTTCCCCAAACCAATATCAACAAATGCAGCCTGGATCCCTGGAAGTACATTTGTCACCTTGCCTTTGTAAATGTTGCCTACAACTCTTTGGTCATTCGTCCTCTCTACATAATATTCAACTAATTGCCGATCCTCCAGAACTCCTATGCGTATTTGGTCACGATCAACATCTGCTAAAATCTCCTTTGACATGAAATTTTCAGCTCCTCAAGTCCCACAATTTAAAACAGTCTTTATTTAGATTCTTTGGGACTTATATTTTCCTCCACATTAAATGGTGAAATTTTTTTATCCCCACTTATATAAAATATTTCCTCCCTGTGTATGCCGACTACTTCAAGCTTTTTTAAAAGTATTCTTTCTAGTTGTCTAATTACAGTAATGGGTGCTACACTGCCCTGTTGGCCAATTGAAATTGACATGACAATATTTGCGGTATCACTATTATGATCAGCAAGATCTATGCTATAGATTAAAGGAGCAATATCCACAAGCTTTTTGCCGGATTTGGTGTTTTTTTCTACGATTATCTCCTTTTGTTGCAAAAGGATTTTAATACTTTTTATAAGTTCCTCCGGGCCTACCTCACTTAAAATTACGGTGACCACATATTTGGCACAATTTAGCATGGAAAGGGGAAGTTTTTCATCTGCTTCCTCTACATCGGTTACCTGAATGCCTTCAGGCAAAGCACCGTTTAGCTTTAGAACTACATCTTGTTTTGAAATATCTTCATAAAATTCCACATCCATATATTCACTACTACTTGTAACACCAAGAGACAATGCGGGAGTAAAAGTTATCTTCGGCCTGGGATTGAACCCCTGGGTGAAAGCTATGGGTAAATTAGCTCTTCTGAAAGCCCGTTCAAAGGTCCTCATCATGTCAAGATGAGAAATAAATCTGGTGAGCCCCTCTTTTTTAAACTTCATTCTTAATTTCACACAAACCATCTCCTAGTCTTCTTATCCCACAGCCGTGACATCTTATCCTGCAGTCAGGTGTTGTTTGTCCTTTTTTTGCCTTTTCTAATTCTAAAAGCAAGAACCTCTTATCGATGCCCGCATCTATTATTTCCCAGGGAAACTTTTCGGTTTCCGGCCTCTTGCGGTAAGCGTAAAATTCAGGGTCCACTTTAGCTTCTTTAAAGGCTGACATCCACTTGTCAAAATCGAGAAACTCATCCCAGCCATCGAATTTACAGCCCTTTTCATGGGCGATTTTTAAAACTCTGCCGAGCTTTCGGTCGCCTCTTGAAAAAACAGCCTCTAAAAAGCTAATTTTGCCGTTATGCCAGCTATAGTATATGTTTTTGTTTTTCTTCAGCAATTTTTTCAGATGCTGTTGGCGCTCATCGATTTCCGCAAGTGTTATCTGACTTTCCCATTGAAAAGGCGTAAAGGGTTTCGGAACAAAGGTGGAAGTGCTAACATGGACCTGAAGCCCTTTCGTGTGGCCGTTGACTTGTCTGTATACATCGACAACGGCATAAGCAAGGTCAGCAATGCCTTTTGGTCTTCATATGTTTCGGTGGGAAGTCCGATCATAAAGTAAAGCTTAACTCTGTTCCAACCTAAAGCAAAGGCATCCCTAACTGATGACAAAAGGTCTTCTTCAGTAACGCCTTTGTTGATAACGTCCCTTAACCGCTGTGTTCCGGCTTCCGGCGCAAAGGTAAGACCGGATTTTTTGATTTCCTGAATCTTTTTGGCAAGTTCCAGTGAAAAAGCATCAATCCTAAGGGACGGCAGTGACAACCCCACCTGGCACTGTCTGAAATCTTCTGTCAGAACCTGAGTAAGTCGCTTTAAATCTGAATAATCACTGGTGCTGAGGGAAGATAAGGAGATTTCCCCATAGCCTGTTGAGGATATAATATCTTTTGCCAATTTTTCCAGGCGGTCTACGGTTTTTTCCCTTACCGGCCTGTAAATCATGCCTGCCTGGCAAAAACGGCAACCGCGTGTACAGCCCCGAAAGATTTCCAGGACGGCCCGGTCGTGAACAATATCAATATATGGTACTATAAATTTCGTAGGGTAATATACACTGTCTAAATCTTCTATAACTCTTTTTTGTATAACGCTGGGAATATGATCTTTTTTAGGCAGTATGCCGCTTATTGTCCCGTCATTATTATATGATACATTATACAGCATTGGCACATAAACACCGGGAATTTGAGCCACATTTTCTAAAAACTCCTGTCGGCTTTCACCCCTCTCTTTAAAACTTTTATATAAATCAATGACATCTAATATGGCCTCTTCAGCTTCGCCTATTATAAAAAAGTCTATAATATCAGCCAAAGGCTCCGGATTATATGCACAAGGGCCACCGGCTATTACGAAAGGATGGCTCTCATTTCTCTCACTTGACAAAATTGGTATTCCGGAAAGCTCTAACATGTTTATTATGTTGGTATAGCTCATTTCATATTGGAGAGTAAATCCTACCATGTCAAATTTGGAAATGGGGGTCTTGCTTTCCAAACTAAAAAGAGGTAGGCCCTCTTTTCTCATAAGTTCTTCGAAATCTATCCAAGGAGCATAAACTCTCTCAGCGTAAATATCAGGATATTCATTTAAAAGATGATATAGTATTTTTATGCCTAAATGAGACATGCCTACCTCGTAGACATCCGGAAAGGCAAGTGCTATGTGAACTTTTATGCCGTTTAGATCTTTGTTTATACTATTATACTCATTGCCCATATATCGAGCAGGTTTTGATACTAACGGTAAAAGTTTTTCCAGTTGTTTTTCTATAGTCAATACTGTGCCTCCTATACTTGACTTGTATTTGTTTTATTATATCAAGTCCTTTATCTTAAAGTCCAATCCTTTTTCTATTATTTTGTCAAATATTTCCGTTTCGGTTAAAACTTTTTTTAGCTTCATGTTTTCATTTAAAACGCAAACAATAAAATACTTTTGTGGTAAAAACGAATACAATAATTTTTTTGCTGCGGTTTCTTGGTTAACTACTAAAATTTCCCCCGGAAAATACTGATTTTTTAATAGTTTCTCCTTTTTCTTAGCCAAATAGTTCATAAAGACGAGATGAGCATCTTTTTCCTCTTTTGATGCCTGATGTAATAAAAAAAAGCCTGCAACTACCAAGCTTATGTATACCTTTTTAAAAGCTAAACCCAGCAATGCTGCACATAGCATGAAATAGGCAAGTATTTTGCCGGTATATGATGCAATGCGAACTGATGAAGTGTAACTCATCCGTTGTCTGAGCCACAATGCAAAAAGCCTTCCCCCGTCCAGAGGAAGGGCCGGCAGCATATTAAAAATACCCAGCATGAGCTGATAGTGGGTATATTTTGAAGCTATATTTGACGGTAAAACTTTTATGGCAGAAAGGAAAAGAATTAAACCTACTACTGCAAAGTTTGCCAAAGGGCCTGCTAACACCATTAGCATTTCACTCTCATCAGATGCGTCGCCTAAGCTGGATTTAATTCGACCCCCAAAAGGCAGTATTTCTATTTCATAAATAGCAATACCCAGTTTATTGCCAACAAATACATGGGCAAATTCATGGATTCCTAAAGCAAATATTGCGGCAATTACTTCTACATGCATTCCAGCAGCAAAGGCTAATGCCACCACTATAGCAAAGACAAAGCTAATATTTATTTTATAATTAGCGGCTTTTAAAATCATCTAAGTCCTCCCGGAATTATCCGATATGTTGAGCCATTTTTTCGGATCCTCAGGTTTGCCATTTTGCCATAATTCAAAATGAAGATGTGCTGTTTCAGCGAGACCTGTTTTGCCTATCGTGCCGATGATAAAGCCCTGCTTTACTACCTCTTCTTCTTTTACATAGATGTCTCGCAAATGGGCATAAATGGTTACTATTCCATTTCGGTGGCGTATTTTAACAACATTTCCGAACTCCTCATCTTGCCCCACATAATCCACAACACCATCTAACACTGTTTTGACCGGCGTCCCCTCTTTCTGGACTATGTCGATGCCATTGTGCATACGCTGTTCTTTTAAAATGGGATGATATCTTATGCCGTATTCTGATGATATAGTTCCATGGGCAGGCATCGGCAATAACTTTCTATTTCCCTGACTTAAAACAGGTATACTTTCTGGGGCTTTTGAAATTCCCTTTACTGCCTCAACTATATCGTTAAACTCATAGGAGTAGTCGCAAACAAAATACTCAATTTTTATAAGGGCTTCGTTAAATATGGGGATGTTTACTCTTTTTAGCAATAAAACGATGATTATGATAGTAATACATATTATAACTTTTTTTAAGTTGTCAGGCCTAAACCAGCTCTTCTCTGAAGGTTGTTCGTAATAATCGTAATAATACATTAACGGCACCCCCTTTTTTATATATATATTTTTCCAAAGCTCGTTTATTACAAAAAAAACGGGCTCAAAAAATGAACCCGTAAGATGCTTTATAGTATTAAAATAGTATTTTTTGGCGGCGCATTCCCACGTTAAGCACTAGACCTGTTGCCATCATATTCATAATAAGAGAACTTCCTCCATAACTCATAAACGGAAGCGGTATGCCCGTCACCGGCATTATCCCCACATTCATTCCTATGTTGACTAAAATTTGAAAGGTCCACATGGAAACAACACCTATAACCATATAAGTTCCCAACAAATCTCTGGCCTTAAATGCCACTCTTAAACAATAGTACAATAGCATGAAATAAAGGCCTAATAGGACAATACCACCAATAAATCCTAATTCTTCGCCTAACACTGCAAAAATAAAATCCGTATGTTTTACAGGAAGAAAATCCAGCTGACTTTGGGTGCCCTGGTAGAGGCCCTTTCCAAATATTTTTCCTGAACCAATGGCAATTTTAGATTGAATCACGTGGTAACCCTTCCCTAATGGATCAAGGTAAGGGTTTAAAAACACCAGAATTCTATCCTTTTGATATGGCTTTAAAAGCTGCCAAAAAAGTGGTAAGGAGAGAAGGCCTGCGGCAATAACACTCGCAAGTAATTTATAACTTAAACCTGCAATAAACATCACACCAAAGGTCATTGCTACCAATACTAAAGACGTACCTAGGTCGGGCTGTTTGGCAATAAGCAAAATGGGAATTGCCATATATGCAAAAACAGCTATTAAATCCTGCAAAGTATCTAAAGACTTCTTTTTTTCCAAATATTTGGCTAAAGTAATAACAACAGCCAACTTTGCAAATTCCGAAGGCTGGAATCTAAAAGGCCCTAAACTAATCCATCGCTGGGCTCCGCCGCCTTCTTCACCGGTAATCATTACCAACAACAGAGCTATAATATTTAATGCATAGATAACATTAGACCATTGGGCGAAGGTATGGTAATCAATTGATATCATAACCAGCATTGCTACCAGCCCCGCAATAAACCAAAGAGCCTGCATTCGCGCCGTTCGAAAACTGCCTTCAGGGCTTGTAGCATGGGTAGCGCTGCTAATTATTATTACACTAAAAATTGTAAGTAAAACAATTGCTATTAAAATAGGATATTCTATATTTTTTATTAATTTCCGATTCATAGCCATACCCCCTAAACCCGTAAAAACATTATATCATAAAATTAAAGGCTCCAGTTAAGCCTTTAAAAAAATCATTTCGGTATGTTTTCCCAAAAAATATCTATCTCGTCATTATAGGTTACGGGTGATGCAAAACCTGCCTCGACGCCATTTATTTTCATAGTTAATTTTCCTGTCATGCTTTCGGGTTTAAAGGATATTAAATTAAAGATATCGCTTAAAATCATTTCTCTTGGCTGGATGGTTACAACAGCATTATCGGGAATTTCTTCTTCGGGAGAAACTGTCTGTCCGGATATTTTTACAACTGGATCAATGAGAAATTCACGCCCATTTATTTTTATGCGCATTTTATCACTGTCATCAATAAAATCCTTAAGCCTAGCTACAGCATCTTTACCATCCTGTGCAGGACTAAAGTTTATAACTGCACCATCGTGGACAGGTACATTTAAGTCCACGCTCTTTCCGTCCATTAAGACAATTGATGGCTTTGGCATTTCGCCTTTTACTATTATGGGTCTTCCGTTTATGCTAAAAGTTTTAGCAAGGCCAGGTCGACCGAAAATTTCTGCTGATGATTTGCCCGCATAAAGCAGTGCATCTAAAACTGTTGGCTTGCTCTGGGCTAAAATATTAATGGGTTTTTCGTTAATATATACCTTGTATGAAGACAGATGAGTGCCATTTAGTGAATTTACCGCTATGCCGATTGGAGTTACTGAAAAGGGGCCGCAAAATTCTTCACAGCCACATATATTCTTTAGACCTTCTCGACCTTTAACGCCAACCCGTTCTTTGGGAAGTTCTAGATTCCCGGCAATACACTCTGGTAAGCCAGGCATCAGGCTGCCTCCGCCGATTAAAAGTACTGCAGCTGGCGGTTTGCCATTAAGTTCAAGAATTTTGCGGGCAATATTTGCCGAAAGTTCCTTTATGACAGAATCGATAGATTTTAATAATTCAGCTGCGGATAGTTCCCTTTGACTTCCCAGTATGTCTGTAAATTTTACAGTTTCTGAGATGCTAAGTTCACGCTTTACCCGTTCACCTTCCTCAAAAGTTAGCAGGTGTTCTTCGCAGATTTTTTCGGTTATTTCATCACCAGCCATTGGCACCATGCCGTAAGCAAAAATACTTCCATCCCTCGAAATTGCTATATCTGATGTGCCGGCACCTATATCAACCAATGCAATATTTAGTCTGCGCATACTGGGGATAACTACCACGTCACCTGCAGCAATAGGTTCCAAAGTTAAACTTTCAAGGCCCAAATCGCATCTTGCAAGAACGGTCAATAAGCTTTCTACAACAGTCCGCGGAAGAAAAGTAGCAACGATCTCAACTGAAATGCTGTCGCCCTTCTGACCTACCAGATTATCTAAAACCTCATCTTGCAAAAACCATTTTATTGGACTAAAACCCACGCAATAATAATTATTTAAACCATCTTGTCTACTTTTATCTGATAAAACTTTTATGGCATTTGACAGTGCATCAGCTTCTAAATTGCGAATATCCTCATTCGTTATTTCGACAAATGGAGACGTTTTTTTTTGAGCCTTGGCCTTTACGGTATAAAGGGCCCTACCAGCCGCAGCTACTGCTGCTCTTTCCAGTTTTATGTCAAGTTTTTCTTCCAGTTTTTCTTTTACTATTCTTACGCTTTTTGCAACTGCTTCAACGTCATGGATCTGCCCATCATACATAACGCGACTTTCGTGTTCCAATATTTCATGAGCGAGGATTTTATATATATTATTTTCTTTTTGAACAATAAGCCCTGCTATTGTTCTTGTGCCGATGTCCAAGGCAAAAACCTGCTGTCCGCCTTTCAAAAATACTGCCTCCTTTAAATTCTAGCCAAATGCTTTACCTTTTTGATGGGAATATTTGCTACTAAGGCTGGAACTGTTACATCTTTTTCCTTGTCCATCCTCGTTAGCTTTACTTCAAGGCCCTCCTCATCGATTTCCATATAGTCAGATATTATATCTATGAGACGGCTTTTTATCATCTCTAAAAATTTGGGGGAGACATTTGCTCTGTCATGGACAAGAATTAATCTTAAACGCTCTTTGGCTATATCTTTGCTGGATACATCTTCTCTGCTGAAAAGTTTTAAAAAATCCACCTGCTTCTCCTCCTTTGCTTATCTGGTTCGGGCTTTCAACCCAAAAAACATACGCAATTTATCCATAAAGCTGGGCTCTATATTTTCCATGGGCATCAAAGGCACATCCTGGCCTTGCAACCTGGCAACCATATTTCTGTAAGCCTTGCCTGCTTTTGAAGTTTCATCAGCCACTGCCGGCTCACCGCGGTTAGTAGATACGACTATTTTTTCATCTTCTGGCACTACACCCAATAGCTCTATAGCTAAGATATCTATCATATCATCAATATCCATCATGTCTCCGCGCTTTACCATATCGGGTCTTATACGATTAATGACCAATTTTGGTTCTTCAAAACCCGAAGCTTCTAAAAGCCCAACAATTCTATCTGCATCCCTTACAGCAGAAACTTCAGGTGTTGTAACTATAATGGCCATATCAGCACCGGCTATGGCATTTTTGAAGCCTCTCTCGATCCCGGCAGGACAATCGATTAATATGTAATCGAAATCCTTCTTTAAATCATCACATAATTTTTTCATTTGTTCAGGAGTAATTGCAGTTTTATCTTTGGTTTGTGCCGCAGGCATTAGATATAAGTTTTCAAAACGCTTGTCCTTTATAAGAGCTTGTTTTAAACGGCATACGCCGTTTGCCACATCCACCAAATCATAGACTATTCGATTTTCAAGTCCCATGACCACGTCTAAGTTTCTTAACCCAATATCTGCATCCACCATTACGACTTTCTTTTGACCGTACAAGGCAAGACCAGTTCCCAGATTTGCGGTAGTAGTAGTCTTTCCCACTCCGCCTTTTCCGGATGTAATTACTATTGCCTCACCCATGAGATATCCCTCCTTTTTCTCATTCCATTATTTTAAAGAATTATATGGTTCTATCACTATCATATTATCCTTTAAGCGCGCTATCTCCGGAAAGAGTGGTGATTGTTCCTTGTCTTCCGGAGGCCTTGAAATAACATCAGCAATTCTCAGTTGTGTTGGCTGTAACCTAAATGCCGCAACAATCGCCGAAGTATCTCCTGCTGCGCCTGCGTGAGCCATACCTCTAAGGGTTCCCATAACTAAAATGTCCCCAGTCGCCACAATTTCACTGCCCGGATTAGCATCACCTAAAATTACTACAGTACCTTTGTATGAAATTTTTTGTCCAGAACGCACAGTCCTCTTTAAAAGCAAGACTCGGCTTCGGTTTGGTTTAGGAAATATTAAAGTCTTTGGAGATTTTGCTTCTTGCAAGCTCATTCCAAAATCGCTAAGGATTTCTTGTAATTTTGTATAATCTTCCTTTTTTAGGAAGCCATTTTTTGCTTTTAAGCTGACTTTAGCACCGGTAAAAAAGTTGCGACTGTTTTGAAGCTTTTCGTAAATAATTTTCTTTACATCCTCAAAATTTGAATTTTCTTCAACTACAATAGTTACACCTTCTTTTGTTCCCTTTATGATTACTGGTTCATTTGTCATGCTAATTCCCTCCAAACGGCACCACTACAGTATCTTATTCTGCACAAATCAGCCAATTCCTTCTTTAAGTGTTAAAAAAACCAGAATCTGTAAGATTCTGGTTAAGGTTGAATAAGATAATCTTCTGTAGTTTCATCTTCCGATATGTGAAAATACTCTTCAAATATGGCCCTGGCTACGGGGCCTCCCGTGGTACCTCCGGACCCGGCCTGTTCAATGAAAACTACTACTGCAATTTCAGGGTCTTCGTAAGGAGCAAAAGCTACGAACCATCCGTGAGGATCCTTTGAAACATTCCATTCGGCAGTTCCGGTTTTGCCCGCTACAGTAATGGGAAAGTCTGCAAACACGCTATAAGCCGTACCTCCTGGTAACGTAACGGCTCGCATGCCTTGCTTTATAATATTAAAAGTGTTTTTAGAAAAATCTGCATGACCACCGATTTCTGGATTTTTCTCAAGAACTACATTGCCGTGGGGATCGGTTATAGATTTAATTAAATGAGGTTTCATCCAAACACCTTCATTTGCTATGGCAGCTATATAATTTGCTATCTGAATTGGCGTAAAACTGTTGTATCCCTGACCGATGGATGCATCCAATGTTTCAGCAGGATACCAGATTTTATCATCGGGCCTTGTAAAAGTATTTTTCTTATATTCACGGCTCGCTACTTGACCTGTCTTTTCTCCTGGCAATTCTATACCTGTTAAACTTCCAAGGCCGTACATCTTTGCATATTTTTCAATATTGTCTATGCCCAACCTACGCCCCATTTCATAAAAGTAAATATTGCAAGATTCAGCTAAGGCTCTCACCATGTTAACCATGCCATGCCCGCCCGCTTTCCAACACCTTTTAGGCAGGATGGTCCAGTAAACTCCTGTATCGCGGACAACCTCTTTTTCATTTGTTACCTTTTCCTCTAAGGCTGCTGTAGCCGTAACCATCTTAAAAACAGACCCCGGCGGATACGTCCCGGCAATTGCAAGATTTACCATGGGATTGAGAGGATTATTAGAAATCTCTTCCCATTCCTTTTGAGTTATTCCACGGGCAAACATGTTTGGATCAAAGTCAGGAATGCTGGCCAAAGCCAAAACTTCACCTGTCTTTACATTAAGGACTACAACGGCACCTCTTTTTGCATTGGGATAAGGTTTGTATTTATCGTTTTGCAGTTTTAACAATTGCTCTTTTAACTTGTTTTCAGCTATTTGCTGAAGCTTAATATCAATGGTTAAATTAACTGAATGGCCAGGAATAGGATCTCTTTGGCCTAATACTTTAATAGGTTTGCCTGAAGCTGTGACCTCCACCTGTTGACCGCCGTCAACACCTTTTAAATATGATTCCAGGACTTTTTCAAGCCCCATTTTACCAATAAGGTCACCCGGACGGTAGCCTTTGTCTTTTGATGCTTCAAGTTCCTCTTGGTTTATCTCTCCCACATATCCAAAAATATGGGAAGCTGAAGTACCGTAAAGATAATTCCGCATAGGCTCAACTTCAATAACAACTCCTGGAAGCCGCCGTTCCTCTATTTCAGCAACAGTTTGAAAATCCACATCGGTTTTTAATCTGACAGGCCTATAGCCTTGACCTCGCAATTTATTCTTTAAAGTGTCGAAATTATACGATACCAAGACTACTGTGTCAGGCTCGCTGTCGATAGTTACAGTTCCTGTGGAAAAATCTATCGTTATGG